>Ga0208492_1000368_pt1 | contig 40042 bp, 38 predicted proteins | sample Subbioar_CSW14AB_FD_184820 | JGI IMG/M metagenome (GOLD analysis project Ga0208492, IMG submission 184820) | Serpentinite rock and fluid subsurface biosphere microbial communities from McLaughlin Reserve, California, USA - CR12Mar_CSW14AB (SPAdes) | ecosystem: Environmental > Terrestrial > Deep... | reverse complement strand
GTTCAATTAAACATTCGTAATATCCTCTTTTTTTGCGTTTTATGTTAAAATATATTATAGGATTATTATATTTCACGGCAATTTTTTCGACTCCTAAAAATATAGAAGTAGGCTGATTCAGAAAATTCATAAAATAATGCGATTCTTCTCTTGGTGGCGTTTGGTCGCTTATGAGAGCCAGTACATAAGGCTTGTTTTTATATTCCACAAGCTTTCTGAGCGTATTTTTCATTGGTACCAGAATGGCACCGAATTTTGATCTCATTGCATTAACCAATTTTTCAATGCGTTTATTGCTTAAGGGCTTGTATACAATAAGCATATCTTCATTTAATTCCTGAGCAATGGCAATCGAAGCCCATTCCCAATTACCATAATGCCCTGAAACAGCGATTACAGACCTGCCTGATTCCAGATATGAAGTAATGGCAGATAGATTTTTAAATACAAATCGTTTCTTGATTTCTTCTGAACTGATTGTAAATGATTTAACTGATTCAACAATCAAATCAGAAAGATAGTGATAATAGCGTTTTTCAATTGCCCTAAGCTCTTCCATTGATTTATCAGGGAAAGAATTTTTTAAATTATTAAAAACAACTTTCCTGCGATAACCGGTAAGATAATACAGAGTAATATAAAGCAGATCTGAAATCAGGTAAAGTATCCTGAATGGGAGCAGAGATATCAAAAAAAGTAGTCCTGAAATGATTCTGAAGACAATTATATTCATCTGATTGTGCAAAATAAAAATATAGGACAGAATCATTTAATCATAACCTTCAGTGGTTATGATCAATTTTTTGTTAATTTCTGCATCTTTGCACAAACTTAAGCAAACGATGGAAAAAGGAGCAGTCTTCCCTTTATTTTATCTTCCTCCAATAGCGTATTTCAGTAAATTGTCAGACTACAGGTCGACAGTTCTAATTGAAGATGCAGAACATTTTCAAAAGCAAAGTTACAGAAATCGCGCCTCAATATGTTCGTCCAATGGCAGGTTAGATCTGGTTGTTCCTGTTATCAAAGGATCAAAAGTTCATACCACAATAAAGGATGTTAAAATAAGTTATGATTTCAGATGGCAGAGGTCACACTGGATGAGTTTGCAAACCTGTTACAGAAGTTCAGCGTATTTTGAATACTATGAAGATGAAATTTCTGATTTTTATCAAAAGAAATGGAATTTTCTGTTCGATTATAATGAAGAAATGCTGGCACTCATGTTAAAATTTCTTAAGCTCAATATTTCCTATTCCTACACTGATGTATTTGAGAAAACTTATGAAGCATTTGCAGATTTCAGGGATTGCATTCATCCCAAGAAAGATCCAGACATGATTTTTAAATCTTATTTTCAGGTTTTTGAAGAAAAGAATGGCTTTTTGCCTAATTTAAGTATTGTTGATTTGCTTTTTAATCAGGGTCCTCAGAGCATTAAATATTTATAAAAATGGCTAAGATCAGGCGTATCAGATTGAAATCTAAAAAATTTGAGCCTGTTATTGGTTTGAGTCCAGGTGCTGTGCAGTTGTATAATGATGCTCTGAAACCGGTAATCACCTTACATATTTATAACTCTGAGGAATATCAGACCATAATAATCACCAGTACAGCGGATCTGGATAGGCATTTATCAGAATATTCCGGAATGAAATTGTGGATTGAGGTTCGCGGAATTGGGGATTCAGAGTTGTTAAGTTATCTGCAGAATAAATTCTCTCTTGACAAGCTGCTTGTAGAGGATATCGCAGAGAGCCGTCAGCGACCCAAACTGGATGAGTATGGCGATTATCTGTTCTCCGTTAGCAGGATGCTTTATATCAACAAAGATCTGGAAATTGAGAACGAACAGTTTTCAATCATTTTGTTTCCGGAAATACTAATTAGTTTTCAGGACAGTTATACTGATGTTATGGAACCTGTAATCAACAGGCTAAAAGGAGGGAAGGGCAATATCAGATCAGGAGGTGCAGCTTATCTGCTGTATGCTCTCAGCGATGTCATTATCGATAATTATTTTTCTCTGATTTATAAGCTTGGAGATGAGCTTGAAACGATCGAGGATTTGCTTTATAAAAGGCCAGATAAAACCCTGATGTTTCAGATACAAAATATCAAGAGAGAAATGATCCTGATTAGAAGATGTGCATGGCCTGAACGCGACAAAATCAATGATCTGCTCAGAACAGAATCTAAACTGCTCAACAAGCTTTCAAAAGCCTTTCTGAAGGATACTTATGATCATTGTATGCAGGTCATAGATCTGGTGGAGGGTTATAAAGATTTAACTACCAGTCTTATAGATCTTAATCTTTCATTAATCAGTAATAAGATGAATGAGATTATGAAGGTGTTAACGATTATTTCATCCATTTTCATTCCACTTACCTTTATTGCCGGAATTTATGGGATGAACTTCGCATTTGAAGATCCTGAAACCGGCAAAATACTTAGAAATAATATGCCCGAACTCTATTCTGAAAACGGGTATGTTTATACGATGGGTGTTATGTTACTGATTGCACTTGTCCAGTTAATTTATTTCTGGCAAAAAGGCTGGTTTAGAAGAAACTAACAAATTTAATCAATCTAAACAAGGGGTTTTACGCTCCATATTTCAAAGTATTTCCTACTTTTATCATATGCAGTCTTTTGAATTAGATAAATCAGACCTTCTTAAAATAAAAAAGGCCCTGGAAGAGGATGATTATGTCTTAAAAGACCTGATTTCAGAATACCATCCTTCTGAAATTGCTATCCTTTTTGAAGGTATCTCACAGGAATCGCGTGAACGTATCATCAGTATACTTCCGGCTGAATTTGCTTCTGATATTATTTCTGAGATGGATGCAGAATTCCATCCTGAGCGACTTCTTGAAAATTTACATCCTGAAAGACGTTCTGAAATTGTTGAAGAGCTTGACTATGATGATGCTACCGATATTATCAGTCAGCTACCCGAAGAGCAGCAGCAGGAAATTTTACAGGAACTCGATGAAGAAGATGCTTCCAATATTCGTTCTCTCCTAAAATATGAGGAAGATACGGCCGGGGGCTTAATGAATACCCAGGTTATCCGGATCAATGAGTTTCTGCTTAAAAAAGATGCTCTTGATGAAATAATCCGTCAATCGGAAGAGATGGAGGAATTTTATACAATCAATGTTATTGATGATCATAATGTTCTAAAAGGAATTGTATCATTAAAGGATATTATCAAATCCAGAAACAATGTGCGAATCCTGGATCTGATCAAATCAGATTTTGTATATGTTAAGGCAGACACAGATCAGGAGGAAGTTGCAAAATTAATTTCGCAGTATAATCTTAGCAGTATTCCGGTAGTTGACGATCAGATGCATTTGTTAGGCCGAATTACGTTTGATGATGTAATTGATGTTATGCAGGAAGAAAATACCGAGGACATTCTGAAAATATCCGGGGTATCTGAGGATGAAGAATTGGCCGGTAACTGGATGGAGGCTGTTAAAAGTAGGTTGCCCTGGTTGGTTCTCAATTTATTTACCGCTTTTCTGGCTGCGTCCATAATCAGGTATTTTGATAACACAATTGCCCGGATGGGATTACTGGCGGGATATATGGTTATTATTGCAGGTATGGGTGGAAATGCAGCAACGCAATCATTAGCTGTAACGGTCAGACGTATTTCACTGAATGATCTGACAGATAACCAGGCTTACCGTACTGTTTTAAAAGAATTTACGGTTGGTTTAATTAATGGTGCAGTTGTAGGATGTATAGTTTTTCTCTTTGCCCTGTTTTATGATCATAATCCTTTGCTTGGCCTTGTCATTTTTATTGCCATGATCGGAAATCTGGTAATTGCCGGTATTTCAGGTTCTGCCATTCCTCTTTTGCTTAAAAGGGTAGGGATCGATCCTGCTATAGCATCCTCAATTATCATTACCACATTTACTGATGTGTTTGGATTTCTTTTACTGCTTGGGTTGGCCAGCAGTCTGATTTTATAATTTTTTTGTCTTCTGACTCTTTCCTTTTAAGGTAAGCGATATTATTATAAATTTGCCTTAATCCTACTAAGGGAATCATTTATATGACTGAGATCAGAAACAACTGGACCAAAGAAGAAATTGCTGAAATATATAATAGTCCTCTGCTTGATTTAATCTACAAAGCAGCTACAGTGCACAGAGAAAACAAGGACTATTCGGAGGTTCAGATCAGCAGCCTTTTATCAATTAAGACAGGCGGATGTCCTGAGGACTGTGCTTATTGTCCGCAAGCAGCCCGTTACCATACTGATCTTGAAGTTCAGGCATTAATGTCTGTTGAACAGGTTACAGATGCTGCTCAAAAGGCCAAAGCAGCCGGTGCATCACGTTTATGTATGGGTGCTGCCTGGCGTGAGGTCAGAGATAACAAAGATTTTGATCGGGTTATTGATATGGTGAAGTCAGTCAATTCTTTAGATATGGAAGTATGTTGCACTTTGGGAATGTTAACCGAAACTCAGGCACAGAGACTGGCTGATGCAGGTTTGTATGCATATAATCATAATCTTGATACATCGGAAGATGATTATAAGCGTATCATTACTACACGTACTTATGATGATCGTTTAAAAACTATAGATAATGCAAGAAAAGCTAAGTTAACGGTATGCAGCGGCGGTATTATTGGATTGGGTGAAACCGTTGAAGACAGAATTTCGATGTTAAAAACACTTTCCAATATGTCTAAACATCCCGAATCTGTTCCTGTAAATGCACTGGTTCCTGTTAAGGGCACTCCATTGGCTGATCAACCCCGGGTTTCTGTCTGGGAAATGGTTAGAATGATTGCAACAGCAAGAATCATTATGCCTAAAACCGTAGTGCGGTTATCTGCCGGTAGAACAGAGATGAGTCTTTCGGACCAGGCTCTTTGTTTTATGGCAGGTGCGAATTCTATTTTTGCCGGCGACAAACTGCTGACAACACCTAATCCTGCATTTAACGAGGATATGCAAATGTTTGAAATTCTAGGATTAAAACCGCGTGAGGCATTTAAAAATGGTCGCCCGGAAGTAAAAACAGCAATTTCAGCAGAGGTGTAATTTACCTGATGAAAATCAAAATTATTTATGTTTATGATGCCTTTTGCGGATGGTGCTATGGCTTCAGCCGCGTAATTAAGGAATGTTATGAAAATCATAAGAATGATTTTGATTTTGAGGTAATCAGCGGTGGTATGATGACCGGAGAAAAAGTAGGCTCGGTTAATCAGGTTGCTCCTTTTATTAAAACTTCTTACCATAACGTTGAAGAAGTAAGCGGTGTTAAATTCGGTGATGCTTACCTAAGACATTTGGAAGAAGGAACATTCATTCTGGATTCTGTACCCCCCTCCATTGCCCTTTCAGTGCTAAAGTCACTAAAGCCGGATTTATCCATTCCGTTTATTCATGATCTTCAGCAATCCATTTATTTTGAAGGTAAAGATCCCAATGATAGTAGTTTATACCGCTATCTCTCTGTAAATTTTGGAATTGACCCTGATGAGTTTGAAAGGAAAATGGGAGAAGATGAGTTTAGAGAGGCTGCATATTATGATTTTGCGCTTGCAAAACAACTTAAAGTAGAGTCTTTCCCTGCAGTTCTGATGCAGATGAGTGAAACCTCTTTCTATCTGATAGCCAAAGGCTATACTGACTCGGATACTCTTGAACTCAGGATCAGGAATGTATTAAAGGAATCAGCTAACTAAATTTTATTGAGTTTTTGAATATCCTGAATCAGTTTATTTACCAGCTCCAGCTGTTCATAAAGTAGTTTGGAGTCATTGGAACGATTTGGCACAACGGCTATTGCCGGTACATTGACTTCCCCTTCTTTAAAATCTTTTACCCCCATAGCTCTGATGAGTTCTGATAAAGAGTATAATGATTTACGAATCATTTTAATATGTGAGATATCAGTAATTGTTGACTCATATTGGTCCAGATTCATAATCAGAGTAGCTGTATATGAAGAAATCATATGGTTTAATACCACAAACTTATGAATCTCTTTAATGTTTTGCTGTTTACTTTTAGGCTCCGACAGCATACGTTGAAAAGCACTTCCCAAATTGGCTGAACTTACATATACATCTTTTCTTACAAGTTTAAAGGTGGTTATATCAGGTGCTTTACCGCTTAATTTTTGTGCTACCTGATACAAATAATTATAATTTGCAATCAGAACATCTTTCATGATATCTCTTAACTGATAATATTCCCAGTTAGGAAGAATAATAAAACTTGAAATGAACGCCACGAACGATCCAATGAATGTATCCAGCACCCTTTCTTTAACAATATTAATATTGTTTGCCCCAAGGATACTGAAGAGAATCAGGATATATGGAGTCATGAATAAAACACTTATAATATAGTTAAGTCTCTGAAAACTATATGTTCCGATCATGAAAGCCATGAGTAATATAAATCTGGTGGTCTGATCTTTAACTAGATATAAAATTAAAGCCCCCAACAATCCACCAATAACAGTTCCTATAACCCTTTCCATATTTCTTTGCTTTGTAAGACTATAAGCAGGTTTCAGGATGACGAGAATGGTTAAAAGAATCCAGTAACTATGATATCCGACAGGAAAAAGCTTAGAAATAAGGAATCCGACAAGGCACATTAATGCAACTCTTACTGAATGCCTGAACGCGGAGGATTTCAGAGTAAAATTTTCTTTAAATATTTTTAAATCATATTCCTGATGAGAAACGAACTTACTGTAATCTACCTCATTTAAACCATTAATCTGCTTTTGGTTGAAATAAGCGTAGATCTTATCAACTCTGTTAAGCATATTTCTGACATTGATAAGTATTTTTTTCAGAACAAGTACATTTAATCCCGATTCTTCAATTTTATCAATACTGGTCTTTAATCTTTCGAGTTCAGGTCTGAAATCATACAGAGGTTGTGGTTTTTCGTTACTTATAATATAATAGCTTAAATTTTCAAGTTCATCGGCCATTTTGATGATAATCTTGTTGAACTCATGTAATGATTCCGTTTTGCCGAAAGTATTCCGGATTGCCTGATAATCATAATGTGTTGCCATAGTTTGTTCAAACAGATCAACAATATCAACAAACACCACAATGAGCAAACGTCCAACAGGAGTCGACTCTTTGACCATTATTCGCGTTTTAAATAAAATTTCTCTTACAGAATCCTGCTGCTCATGAACGATTACCTGCTGAGCAATAAGCTTTTTATAATTTTCATCAAAATCACTCTGTACATCATAAAAATCTGCCTTAAGTTTAACGTATCTGGCAACTTCTCTGATACATTCACCCATTGCCTGTTGGGCAAGCCGGAAAGGTCTGATCTGAGATAGGGATAAACTTAAAACCATGTACCATATTCCACCGCAGAGAATATAAAAGGCATGTTTCCAGATACTATTGGAAGATATGGCCTCCTGGTCGATGGTTAATATCAGAATAAGCAATGCGGCTGTACCTATAGAAGAAGCTCTGTTACCATAGACAGAAAGCATAGAGTACAGAAAACAAAACGTAAATATCTCAAGACCAATAAGGATCGGGTGCCGGTTTAAGAGCCCTGTAAGGATTGCTGTAATAAATACCAGGATATTACAGTAAAGCATTCCATTTCGTTTATGATTCACTGGTCCCTGACTATCGGCTATACTGATACAAACAGCTCCGAGAGAAATAGTCAATCCAACTGATAACAGATCCAGATGATAAAATATAAGAGAGGGGAGAAGTACGCCTATAGTGATCCTCAATCCATCAGAAAAATACTGACCGAAAATAAAAGATTTAATCTCACGTGATTGCTTCATATCAGATTGAGGATGGAATCGACAGATTTATTGCTATCAGCTAAATTACTATTTAGATTACAAATCTTTGGGGATATAACGTTTAATTACATTAATCTTTTAAATAGAAATAACTATAAGGCGATTTTTTTTTTGAATAATGATCTGAATTTATATAAATGTGAATAACTCATAATATACTGATTAATAGTGCTTTTGTTTAAATCCTCTAAAAATGACTGTTATTAGCAAAATTTCAGGGTTTTATTGAAAAATCAGAGGTTGATAACCCGTAATTTATTGTGAATAAGTTGTTTATAATTTATTGAGGTAATATTTGTTTTGAGCCAAATTGTTTACCAACTTAGTCTTAATAAGACGGACGTTTTTTGACAGCCTGAAAAAAAAATCCATAAGAATCCAAAGTCTTCGGACTGAAGTTGATTCTGGATCATTTAAACTCAGAACTGAATGTTCGAAATCGCCAGATGAAGGACTGAAGTTGGAGGTCAGAACGACAGGCAGAATTTTAATTTAAGCATTACTCTATGGAGTACGCTTTTATGAAAATGAAGGTGACAGGTAATCAGGTCCGAAAGGACATTAAACCATGAGCCGGTTAAACTACTAAAATCTTATGCTTTTGATCAGCTATGGCTGTGAAAAAAGTTGAAACGGAGATCTGAATCGCAAGAGGGGGGTCTCCGTTTTGTTTTACTTGCTTTCCTGAATATTTCTCAATCCTCCTTTAGTAGTTAACAGAGTATGTTAGTCAGTAATACATTTCATCTCTGCTCATGTACCTGAGTTTTTAAGCAGATATAAATATTTATCGCATTATGAATTTTATAGAAATGTGTAAAAGTAAGCGTCTTTCTGATTGTTAATAAAGAAAGACTAATAGATTTAGTCTATTAATTAACAGATATTTATGATTTAAATTAATGTTAATAAAGTGCTTAAAAAAGTTAGCAATTTGTTTAAAACTAGTAGCAGTTTTTCTTGATAAAAGTGTTTTATACTACTACATTAGTATTGTTAAGTCGCTCGTACTTTGATAGCCTGAAATAATATCCTGACGAATCCGAAGCTTAAGGGCTTCATCAGATTACGGATAATTTAATTTTGAAAATCAGTCTTTGATCGAAAGATCAAAACTGTTAGTCAATATCCTAAAGGACAGGCGTTACCAATGTTGTAAATGTTCTACGGAATATTTGCAATGAAAAAGTAAAGGGAATCGACAGCAAAAAGTTTGAAAAAACTCATGTAGCGGCCCGATTAGAGTAAAGAAGACTTAATACTTTTGAGCAGTTACGGCTGTGAAAAAAGTTGAAACGGAGATCTGAATCGCAAGAGGATGGTCTCCGTTTTCTTTTATACATTTTTTTTTGATCTACCCAGCTTCTATCAATTTTCCCTAAATTTGATAAGAGGGCAAAGATAATTCTATGAAAGTTCAGACTAAGATATTTGTGCTTGACACATCGGTAATATTATATGACCATGATGCATTCCAAAACTTTCAGGAGCACGATGTCGCAATTCCAATTCAGGTACTTGAAGAGTTGGATAACCTCAAGAGCGGAAATGATACCAGAAATTATGAAGCGAGAAGCTTTATCCGATTGATGGACGAAATATCACGAAATAAGCTGATTAACGAATGGGTGCCATTAAACGGGAAGGGCAGAGGTAAGTTTAAGGTAGTAATGGATGAAATTCCAGCTAAAATTAATGCAGAGAAGGTATTTGGCGAAGGTAAGTTTGATCATAGAATACTAAATTCTGCGCTTAATCTGCAGGAGCTTTATCAGGAAAAGAAAGTGGTTTTAGTTTCAAAGGATATCTGTCTTAGATTAAAGGCAAAAGCTTTAAATCTTTATTCTGAAGATTATGAAACAGGAAAAGTCAAAAATGTAGAAGAGCTTTATACCGGAAAGACAGTACTGGATAAATTTGACGATAAGCTTTTAAGTCTGCTCATCAAAGCTGGTTCAATACCAATTCCTGAATCAGATATGCAATTGCCATCCGATAGTGGTTTTCTCATTCTTAAAAATAAACGCCGCTCGGTTTCTGCCTACTATGATAAGAAGAATGAAGTTTTTCAGCATATTCCTAAACGATCGGTCTATAGTATTGAACCCAGAAATCTGGAGCAGGCATTTGCCATACATGCTTTAATGGATCCCTCAATTAAACTTGTAACTATCCAGGGAAATGCAGGAACGGGCAAAACGTTATTAGCCTTAGCCAGTGCACTGGAACAAAGAAAGAATTACAGACAGATTTTTGTAACCAGACCTATCGTTCCTCTGAGTAACAAGGATATTGGCTTTCTTCCTGGAGATATCAAGTCTAAGATTGATCCGTTCATGGCCCCGATATGGGATAATCTGAAATTTATAAAAGATCAGCATGCAGATGACGAAAAGACTCAGGCTAAAATTGATGAGCTCGTTCTTACTGAAAAGATAAGTATCGCACCTTTAGCTTATATAAGAGGAAGAACACTTACCAAGATATTCTTTATTGTGGATGAAGCCCAAAATCTCACACCACATGAGATAAAAACAATTATTTCCAGAGCTGGTGAAGATACAAAAATCGTCTTTACAGGAGATATTTATCAGATAGATACTCCATACCTGGATGCTGAAAGTAATGGATTATCCTATCTTATTGATAAGGCTAAAAATCACCCTTTATATGCGCACATTACCTTACAAAAAGGCGAACGGAGTGAACTTGCCAATCTTGCCAATGATTTGCTTTAATAACTTTATTTATTGAGAAAAATTGTTATAAAACAAGAAAAGCATCTCTTTCGGGATGCTTTTCTTTGTTCAATGATATATGTTGATTAGTAAACAACTTTCACATTAACAGCGTTAAGGCCTTTTTTGCCACGCTCTACTTCGTACTGAACTTTATCATTCTCACGAATTTGGTCAACTAGACCAGATGAATGAACAAACACATCTTCTTCACCTGATTCTGCAGGAATGATAAATCCGAATCCTTTAGTTTCGTTAAAAAACTTTACTGTACCTTCTTTTTGCATTGTATAAATTATTAATATAATCCTCAAAGGTAACTAAATAGATTGATAACTTAACATTTATTTTCAGTCAATTATTCTGAGTAAGGATTCTATAATTATTAAACTTTAGGGTTTTAGCTTAATTCTCAAAATTATTTTTGTCTTATAATTAATATTATGTTAAGTACGGGAAGCAAATTTAAAGAGTTCTGAATTATTTTTCAACCTTATCTCTCCTGTAAGGATCCAATAGTTTAGATACTGATTGATTTGTATTAGGTTAGAAAATGTGTATAAATACAGAGAGCTTAAACATTCTTGTCTAAGCTCTCTTTGAAATTAATGATTATAGGAACTAAAGCTTTTCAAGCTGAGCTGCAATCTCATCTACTTTAGACTGATTCTTCTTTATGATGTAATAAGTTTTTAAGTTTTCCAAAGCAATTTTTGATTTTGGATCTAACTCATTTGCTTTACTTAAATAAGGAAATGCTTTTTCAAGATCTTCTCCTGCGCTCTTTACCATTGCATCATACTCTTTTTGTTGATTTTGAGGGAGCTGATTAGCTTTGTTAAATAAAGTTATTGCCTTATTTAGCAGAACACCTCCAACATTAATATATGCATCAGCAAAATTCCCATCTATTTTTATAGCCTGCATATATGATTCTTCAGCCTTCGCTGTTTCTCCGATGGTGCTATATGCTATACCAAGATAATAAGGATACAATTTATTGGTTGGATTCTTTGATGCCTGATCTGAAATTTTGCTGATCACTTCTTTCTGCTTTCCTGACATTAAACTTAATTCAATTTCCTGAGTAGCTAACTGAGAATCATTAAATTTAGTTGCACCTTCAGAAGCTATACTAATAGCTTTTGCAGTATCTCCTTCCATTGTATATAAACGGGAAAGATCAAGATAAATTGATTTGTTAGCTGAAAAATTAGTTTTGATCAAATCCTCATAACGACTGATTCCATCTTTATAATTCTTGGCATTAATGGCTGAAAGTCCAGCATAGTAAGTGATTGTTGTATCTCCCGGACGGAATGCCAGAGCGTTATTGAAGGCGGTATATGCATCAGCAAAATTGTTTGTCTGATATGCTTTAACACCCTGATTTAGCTCATATTGACTGAAAATTGCACTTGATGCGTTATCAAGGTTAGCTTTATTCTCTCCTGCTTTATCTAAGGCAACAGCTTTCTTATGTGCAGCTTTAGCTTCTTCAATTAGTGGTTTAGAGCTTGATGGAACAGTGTCAAGTAAAGCTAATTCTCCGTAAATCAATGCTTTATAAGTCCATGCTGCCGGGTCTTCTAATGTTTTAGGATGAACCACAGCCTTATCAACTGATGCTTTAGCTGTGTTCAGGTTAGGTATTGCCAACATCATTGAATTGGCTTCCTTTAAACCCAGGAATTTTTCATAGTTACTTTTAGCACTGGCAACCTCTCCTTTTTGTGCAAAGGCAATTAAAGAAGAAGCTGAAAAAACAGCTGCTAAAATGAAAGATTTAATTTTCATGTTATTTAATTTAATTTTAGTTGGTTTATTCTATTATTGATTTTTTGTAATTCGGTTGTTTCACCATTATGCTTGTATAAAATAGACAGTGATGTCAGCGATTTTAGCTCATAAGGATCGATCTCATTTGCCTTAGTCAGATAAAATTTGGATAAATACATCAGATTATCTTTTCCCTTATCTTTCAAATATAAATTAAGATAAAGTAATCCTAACGCATAATTTGCTTCATAATTGTTTGGATTGATATTTAATATTGCCTTATAATATTCTTCAGCTTTGGGGATATTACCGGTCATTTCATACGAAAAGCCTGCCAGATAGTTTAAGTTGATATTATTTTCGTCTAATTTCAAAGCCTGAGTCGTGAAATTAATAATATCGTTATAGTCATTTCTATTCAGGAGAATATTCAGCAATTTAAAAACAAGATCGCGGTTTCCTGGATAAGCATTACTTCCCTCACTTAAAATGCGAATGGTATTTTTTTCGTCATTTAATGTTTCATAGATGTTTGCCAATACCATATAGTATTCAGGTTTAGGTCGTTTAGCAATCAGCTTTTCATAATAACCTGTTGATCTCTGATAGTACCCAAGTTCCTGGCACAATAAAGCCAGATTATGGGTAATGGAGATATTGTCCTTGTCTATGGAATCCAGAATAGTAAAGTACTTCAAGGCATCAGAATATTTCCTACTCTTAAAAGAAGTATTGGCTCTATAGAGATAAGTCTGTCGGAGTTGTGCTTCGATATAAGTGATCTCAGCCAGAGCATCTTCCCTGAATTTGGAATTATTAATAAAATTCAGCGAATGAAGTGCAACTTCGAGAGGATCCTTTTTGTAGGAGTACTTCAGATTGGAATCTACCCTTGCCAGTGTGGAATAAACCAATGTTCGTATCAAATTGTTTTTAAATGCATTAGAATCTGATTTGGTCTTATATGCATCGTCAATAAGCTTACGGGCATTTTCGAGTTTTTTTATATCCTTGGAGGAGGTATACTGAGCAAAATTATTCATTGCATCTTTGGTAATAGGTGTCTGAGCCTCTGCTTTTGAAGAGGTCAGACATATCATGACAGCAAAAATTATGAAAATTTTGTTCATAGTTTTTTATTCATTTTCAGGTTCAGTTCCTTCTGAATTGTTAACTGTGCCCTCATCTTCGGTCTGATTGTCTTCATCCTCCTCTTCACGTTCAACCTTTGCAATGGAGGCAATAGAATCATCACCCTTCAGAGTGATTAATCTAACACCCTGAGTAGCTCTTCCCATTACACGAAGATCATCAACTCCAATTCTGATTACAATTCCCGACTTGTTAATTATCATCAGATCATCACTATCAGTAACATCTTTAATGGCTACCAACTCACCCGTTTTATCAGTTATGTTTATGGTTTTAACTCCCCTCCCTCCTCTGTTAGTAACGCGATAATCGTCAATATCTGTACGTTTACCATAACCATTTTCTGAAACTACTAAAACTGTTACATCCGGATTATTAATGCTGATCATTCCAACTACCTCATCTTTATCATGAGCAAGTGTTACACCCCGTACCCCGGTTGCAGTTCTGCCCATTGGACGCACGGTAGATTCATTGAAACGAATAGCTCTGCCTGAACGTAAAGCCATTACAATTTCACTTTCTCCGTTAGTCAGGCAAGCTTCCAGTAGCTGGTCGCCATCGTTAATATTGATTGCATTGATACCATTTGCACGTGGACGTGAATATGCCTCCAGTGATGTCTTTTTAATCGTCCCTTTCTTGGTACACATAATAATAAAGTTGTTGTTCAGATAATCCTGATCTTTCAGATTTACAACTTTAATGTATGCTTTGATATTTTCTTCTTTTGGAATATTAATCACATTTTGGATTGCTCTTCCTTTACTGGTTCTTGTACCTTCAGGGATTTCGAAAACCCTCAGCCAGAAGCACTTGCCTGTTTCTGTGAAGAACAACATGTAATTGTGATTAGAAGCAATAAGCATGTGTTCTATAAAATCTTTATCTCTTGACTGGGATCCCATAGAACCTTTTCCGCCTCTGCCCTGCTTTCTGTACTCTGTTAACGGAGTACGTTTGATATAACCCTCATGGGAAATGGTAATTACAACTTCTTCGTCAACGATGAAGTCTTCCATACGCATATCTTCAGCAGAGTGGGTTATTGAAGTGCGTCTTTCATCACCAAACCTATCTCTAATTTCGATAAGCTCATCGGTAATAATACGCATACGTAAACTTTCATCAGCCAGAACAGACTTTAAATACTCAATGGTATTCATTAATTCTGCATATTCTTCTTTTATCTTATCCCTTTCAAGTCCGGTTAAACGACGAAGGGTCATATCCAGAATAGCTCTTGCCTGAAGGTCAGAAAGATTGAAGCTTTCCATTAATCCGATACGGGCATCATCAGGACTGTTGGAAGCACGGATCAATTTGATTACTTCATCCAGATGATCCAGTGCGATCAATAATCCTTCAAGTATATGTGCTCTTTTTTCTGCTTCCGAAAGATCAAATTTAGTTCTCCGAATAACCACCTCATGTCGGTGATCAACGAAATGTTTGATCAGATCCTTCAGGTTAAGCATCATTGGCCTTCCATGTACCAGAGCAATATTATTGACACTAAATGAGGTTTGTAATGCTGTATACTTGAATAGATTGTTTAATACTATTGATGCATTTGCATCACGTTTGATTTCATAAACAATTCGCATTCCGTCTCTGTCAGACTCGTCCCTGATCTCAGAAATTCCTTCGATTTTCTTGTCGTTCACAAGACCGGCAGTCTGCTCAATCATTGTAGCCTTATTTACCTGATAAGGAATTTCATTAACAATAATCCGTTCTCTGTCGCTGCCATAAACCTCAATTTCGGCTTTGGCACGCATGATAATACGTCCGCGACCGGTTTCAAACGCTTCCTGAACACCTGAATAGCCATAGATGATACCACCGGTCGGGAAATCAGGAGCTTTAATATGCTGCATTAGTTCAGCAATACTGATGTCATTATTCTCAATGTAGGCAATTGTTGCATTTACAGATTCTGTAAGGTTGTGAGGAGGCATATTAGTAGCCATACCCACTGCAATACCTGAAGCCCCGTTTACCAGAAGATTAGGAATACGTGAAGGAAGAACTGTTGGTTCATCAAGTGTATCATCAAAATTCAATTGGAAATCAACAGTGTCTTTATTGATATCGGCAAGCATTTCTTCAGCTATCTTCTTCAGACGAGCCTCCGTATAACGCATTGCTGCAGGAAAATCGCCGTCAATGGAACCAAAGTTACCTTGTCCGTCAACCATCGGATAACGTAAACTCCACTCCTGCGCCATACGAACCATAGCAAAATAAACTGAGGAGTCTCCATGTGGGTGGTACTTACCCAATACATCACCTACTATACGTGCTGATTTTTTATGAGGTTTGGTACTTGTTACACCCAGATCCAACATGCCGTAAAGCACTCTCCGGTGAACCGGCTTAAGTCCGTCTCGAACATCAGGAAGGGCTCTGGAAACAATTACAGACATCGAGTAATCGATGTATGCGGACTTCATTTCCTCTTCAATATTAATTGGGATTATTCTATCGTTCGGGGATGTTAGATTATCGTTTTCTGTATCTTCAGCCATGTTATAATTGGTTCTGATTAATTGTTCAAATTCTCAGGCAGAGATTGGTTTTGCCTTTTAAAAATATTCACATTTACCTAAATGCGAAGTTAGCAATTTTCATGGTTTATAAGGTCATGAAGGAAAAATATTCAGACAGAAACAAAGTCTTTTTATGAAATGTAAAGAAAGTCAGGAGAATCGGCTTGTTGAAATAATTCTATTCCAATACTGCCATCTTATAAACCTCCAAAGCTCTTTTTCTGGCAAAATCATGTTCAACGACGGGAGGCATTAAATTAAGCTCGAAATGGGGAAGCCATCTTTTAATATAAGTTAGTTTTGGGTCAAATTTAAGCGTTTGTGCTGTCGGATTAAATATTCTGAAATATGGAGCTGCATCACATCCGCTTCCCGCCGCCCATTGCCAGTTACCATTGTTTGCAGAAAGATCAAAGTCAAGTAGTTTTTCTGCAAAATAAGCTTCGCCCCATCTCCAGTCTATCAGTAAATGTTTGCAAAGAAATCCGGCGGTTATCATTCTTACCCTGTTGTGCATTAAGCCGGTTTCATTAAGTTGTTTCATCCCGGCATCAACTATGGGATAACCTGTTTCGCCTCTGCACCATTTTCTGAATTCCGCTTCATTATTTCGCCACTTAATCTGATCGTATTTTTTCTTAAAGCTTCCATTAACGACATGTGGAAAATGGTAAAGGATCATCATGAAAAATTCTCTCCAGATTAACTCATTCAGCCATTGTTCATTCCATTTAAAAGCTAACTTTACTAGTTGCCTGACGCTTACCGTACCAAACCGAAGATGTACACTGGCCATACTTGTACCATCAACTGATGGCAGATTCCGATATTCATGATATTCCCTGATTCTTTTTTCTGATAAATTAATCTCAGGAAATTGTAAGATTGAATCCTCAAATCCAATTTCTTTTAATGTGGGAATTGTATAAGCATTGGTTTTATGCAGATTTAAAAGGTATTCTTCTGATGGAAATGATTTATAATTCTTTTCAGTCAGGCTTTCTTTCCATTTCTTTGAAAAGGGAGTAAAAACAGTGTAAGGTGTTCCGTCAGACTTAATTATTTCTGATTTTTCGAATATTACCTGATCCTTAAATGTTTTAAAAGGGATATTCTTGGAGTTTAGCAAAGTTTCAGCAGCCAGATCTCTTTTTATTGCATAAGGTTCATAATCATGGTTGGTGTAAACAGCTTTAACATCAAATTCTGAAGTTAATTTTTCAAATGCATCTAAAACAGAGTTATGAATAACATAAATGCTTGATTCCCGTGCAGTAAATTCAGATTGAAGAAGATGTAAATTATGATGAATAAAGGCAACGCGTTTATCTTTTTTATCCTGTAGTTTATCTAGTATGGCAGGATCAAAAATAAAAACCGGTAACACCGGATAATCTCCTTTTAAGGCGTGATAGAAAGCAGATTGATCGTTAATTCTCAGGTCTCTTCTGAACCAGCATATACTTATCTCCTTTTTCATACTGAAACGGGATTATTAGTGAGAATAAATCTCCTTTAAAGCATCTTTTAAGCCCGGGTAGCGGAAATGGAAACCCATATTCAGTAATTTTTGAGATGATGTTCTGTTACTGTTGAGTACCACGGTGCTCATTTCTCCCAGAACGGCTTTTAGTACAAATTCAGGAACATTAACCGGCCAAACAGGCCTGAAGAGTATTCTGGCTAATATTTTGGTAAATTCAGAATTGGTTACCGGCAGACTGCTGCAGGCATTGTAGGTGCCTTTGTATTCAGGATTAGCTACCGCACATTCGAAAATAGAAAGCAGATCGGTCAGATGAATCCATGGCATCCATTGTTTTCCTGAGCCTAAAGAAGCACCTAAAAAGAAATTAACTGTTCTTGCCATTTCTACCAATGCCCCACCCTGACGTGCAAGAACCAGTCCTATACGAAGTTTCACAATTCTAAGATTTAACTGGGCACCATCATCAATTGCATCTTCCCATTTTTTACAGCATTCAGCCAGAAAACCAGAACCATTTGAACTATTTTCAGTTAAAATCTCATCAGCTCTGTCACCATAATACCCCACTGCAGATGCTGATATGAATGTTTTAACAGGAGATTTGGTTTCTGAGATAGTCTTGTAAAGTAATTTTACGGATTCAACCCTGCTGTCTACAATCACTTGTTTCCGACTGTTAGTCCACCTCTTTTCAGCAATTCCTGCTCCTGCAAGATTGATAATTGTGTCGATCCCGGCAAATGCCTGCTTGTCTATCTGGTTATTTTCAACATCCCAGTGAAAGGCTCTAACCCCCTTTATGTTTTCAGGTTTTCTGGAAAGTACTGAAACAGAATGCCCTCTTTCCTGTAGAGATCGGATTAATTTGGAACCTATCAGTCCGCTGGCACCTGTAATAAGTATATTATTTCCTGAGTTATTTGCTGATGTATTCATTATATGGAAAAGCCTGAATTAACTGGTTAAATTTTAGTATTCAAAACTGGTCATTTTTATTCATGTTTTTTGAAAATCTGGTCTAAAACTTTTGCACGAAACGCGAAAATATTTTCAACCTTTTTTTTGACAAGCACAGAATGTACCAATTGACCAATTATTCCAAGCGGAAGCTGATATTTCACTTCATCCAGCATCAGAACTCCATCGTCTTTTTCAATAAAAGTATGTTTATGCTCCCATAATGTATAAGGGCCTTTTAACTGACGATCAGCAAAGCAGTTAGGTTTATCCACCATAAATATTTCAGTCTGCCAATGTAAAGGAACTCCGAATAATGGTTTAACTGTATAATCAATCAACATCTTATTATAAATCTCTTGTTCGCCTAAATGAGTAAGAACCTTAAAGTCCATTTCTGGCGGAGTTATTTTGGCCAGATTACCTGGAGAAGAAAAGAACTCCCAGGCGGTATCCATTGTAATTGGTAAAAATTGCTCTGACTTAAACTGGTATATCATACTTAAACTTTGATTTACTTATCTGTTCTTTTAGTTTTGGAAGGCAAATCTTTAACCAGGGTGTATAATTATCCGGGTTATCGGAGATATCGGAATCCAGCTCGTTTAAACCAATATATTTCCAACTTTTCACTTCATCTTTATTCAGAATCGGCTGATCATCGCTTATACCTATAAATACATGATCAAACTCATGTTCGGTAAGCCCATTGGTAAACTGATATTTGTAAATAAAACTGAAACTGAATTCAGGATCACATAACATTCCCATTTCTTCTTTCAGACGACGTTTACATGCATCGAGAGTTAATTCACCCGGTCGAGGATGGCTGCAACAAGTGTTGGTCCATAGCCCCGGTGAGTGGTATTTAGTTTCAGCGCGTTGCTGTAAGAGTAGCTTACCATGAGAGTTAAAAATAAACACAGAAAATGCTCTGTGTAATAAACCTGATTGATGAACCGACAATTTATCACCATATCCTATCTCATCATCCTGTTCATTTACCAAAATCATCTGTTCTTTATCTGCAAAAGAAGTTTTAGTTAAAGTCATGTTCTGGGTTTTAAATAATTTTTAATAATCTGCCTGAGTTCAATGTCTTCAATTGTATTTAAAGAATTGATTATAAACTCTTTGTCACCTTTCTGATTCTGGTTGTAGTTCAAAAAAGAGGGAACATTGGTTTGAATTGTATACCTCAGGAATATTAGCTCAACATTATTTTTATCAATGTTTATAGCATTCTCGAGCATACTTTTCCCTTTCTTAAAATGGGATAGCTTACTAAACGGATTTAATACATGTTTAGCCATTAACATTTCTGCACAGGCTTTATAACCGTAATACAGAGGGTTAGTTTTTAAGCCAAATGGTTCAAGGGTTTTAATCAGCTTTTTACATTCCTGTTCAGATTTAGTTGATTTGTCGAACATTTTTCTGACCTCTTTGATTGGTAAGGAATTTGCCAACAAAGAGGACTGCTGAATTAACAGAAATATAAATACAATAAACTTCACACCAGATTTAATTTATTTTGAACCATACAATTAATCATAAGGCTGAATTTTCTTCCATTGTTAATTCTGATCCGTTCTGTCATCACTCTGGATGCAGGTGTTTTTTTGATTTTCTCAAACAATGACTTGTAATATACATAGGCCAGATAAACCCCTCCCTTACAATTTGAAGGAAGTTTTTTGATTCCCTGTAAAGCAATTCTGAAATCTTCTTCAATCTCATGCTCAATTTGCTCTTTAGCCAGAGTATTGAATTCGGAAATATCTACATTAGGAAAATAGTTCCTTCCTAAAAGATAGTAATCATCTTTCATATCTCTCAGGAAGTTCACTTTCTGAAAAGCGGCACCGAGTTTCATTGCATAAGGCTTAAGCTCATTAAACTTGTTTAAATCACCTTCTGTAAATACATGGAGGCACATCAGACCAACAACCTCCGCAGAACCCAGAATGTATTGTTCATATTTTTCAGTACTATATTCAATTTTGTGAAGATCCATTTCCATACTCTTAAGAAAAATATCGATGAGTTCTGTATCGATATTGTATTGGTGTACAGCCTGTTGGAAAGAATTCAGTATAGGGTTTAAAGAGAGTTTATTCTCTATAGATTCATAAGTTTCACCTTTGAATCTTTCGAGCAGGAGCTTCTTGTCAAACCCATCAAAACTGTCTACAATTTCATCTGCAAGCCGAACAAAACCATAAATAGAATAGATAGAATTCCTTATTTTGTTACTTAAAAAGTAAATTCCTAACGAAAAACTTGTACTGTAAGTACGCGTAGTCATTTTACTTACTTCAACTGAAAGGTTATCATACAATAATTTCATCGGACTATTTGTTTAAATATTTATGTAATTGACCCGCTGCTACTTTTCCTGATATTATTGAAGGAGGAACACCCGGGCCTGGCACAGTCAACTGACCTGTGTAAAACAAATTATTTAATTTCTTATTTCTCAAAGACGGTTTTAAGATCGCGGTTTGCATTAATGTATTTGCCAATCCATAAGCATTTCCTTTGAATGAATTGTAATCGCTTATAAAATCTTTAACGCAATACGATTTTTTATAATCTATAAAAGCTGAGATATCTTCTCCAATATGCTTTTGCAGGCGATCTAGCATAACGTTAAAATATTTTTCTCTCAGCTCTTCTGCATCATTCAGACCTGGTGCCAGAGGCATTAAAAAGAACAGATTTTCATGTCCTTTAGGAGCGATGGAGTCATCTGATCTTGAAGGACAGCATACATAAAACAAGGGTTTATCCGGCCATTGAGGTTTTTTATAAATTTCAACGGCATGTTTCTCAAGATCTTCATCAAAAAATAGCGTATGATGATTTATGTATTTAATCTTTTTGTTTAAACCCACGTAGAAAATAAGGCAAGAAGGTGCGAAAGTTTTATTTTCCCAGTATTCAGTCTGGTAATTACGGTATTCTGAAGGGAGTAAGCTGTTCTCGGTATGGTGATAATCTGAAGAAGCAATAATTGCATCGCAATTGATTATTTCACCATTGACCATAACTCCGGAAACTTTATCCTTATCCAAAATGATCTGATCTACCGCTGAATTAAATCGATATTCAACACCATTTTCTGTTCCAACCTTAATCATTGCCTCAATGACCTTCCCGAAACCACCGTCCGGATACCAGGTTCCGAGTTTCAAACCTGCATAATTCATTAAACTATACAAAGCCGGAGTATCCTGGGGCATAGCACCCAAAAAAAGTACAGGGAATTCCATCAAAGCAACCAGTCTGGGATCTGAAAAGAACTTTCTCACATGTTTTCTGAAAGAACTGAATACCTGTAGTCTTAAGGTTCCTTTTATCAGATTTAAATCTGCAAACTCTGTCCATGATAAGCCCGGTTTATAGACAAGGCTACCCATTCCGGTTTCGTATTTAAACTGAGCTTCGTTCATGAATTGTCTTAACCTTGCTGCACTTCCTTTTTCTATTGACTCAAATAAAGATTCCAATTCTGAATAGGTTGAAGGTACGCTTAATACCTCACCGCCGGGAAAAACTACATCGAAAGACGGGTTTAGCAATTTTAGATTATAGAAATCTGATACCCGGTGCCCGAAATCATTAAAAAACTTTTCGAATACATCAGGCATCCAGTACCAGCTGGGTCCCATGTCGAAAACATAACCATTTTCTTTTAATTGTCTCGCTCTTCCTCCGGGTGTTTCGTTCTTTTCAAGTACGAGTACCTCATATCCTGCAGCAGATAAGTAGGATGCCGTACTTAATCCGGAAAAACCAGATCCAATGACTATTACTTTTGACTTCATCGGTTATTGAGAGGAATTAAACCTGAATTTAAACATAGAATATTCTCAAGACTATTGATAGATTGTATATATTCTACTTTACCAGATAATTTAAGATTTGATATTAATTTATGATTTCCTGCAACATAAAACTTGTTACCGTTAAAATATGAATTTAATTCGTTGATCTGATCCTGAATGAGGTCTGTACGATCGAAATGAATTAGAAACATAAGTAGATTGTCTGGTTTTATATAGTCGATAGCCAAAACAACTGAATCTAATGGTACATCACTTCCCAGATAAATTACTTTGTTGCCATTTGCTCTGATAATAAAATGTGCAAAAAGCAAAGCAATTTCATGGAATTCATTCTCAGGAAGGAAAAGTAACCAGGTGTTTGAATCCGGATCAGCTACAGGTGTTGCGTCAATGGCAACAGATAGCTTTTGTCTGATAATATTACTAATGAAATGCTCATGACTTGTCGGCAACATATTTGCCGACCACATCAAACCTAATCGATTTAGAAGTGGTAAAATAATATTGATGTAGGTTCCTTTTAAACCTAAGGTAGTAAGCGCCTGTGAAAATACTTCATCAAAATAATTACTGTCGTAATTCATTCCTGCTAATACAAGCTGCGAAATGTAGTATTCATTCGTGTCGTTTTGCGATTGGGGTAATAAGTCGCGTACAAGCTTAAAAAGTTCTTCATCACTTAAAATACCCAGTGAAGAAACCTTGTGACCACAATCCATCATGCTGACAATATTTAGCAGACGACAGAGCTGTTTATCATTATAGTATCTCGTATTTCCTTCAGACCGTTGAGGATTCAGAGCATTATATCTCTGCTCCCATATTCGGATGGTATGAGCTTTAATCCCTGAGAATTGCGATAGTTGAGAAATAGAAAATAGATTCATTGTTTAAATTTACAATAAAAAATTTAAACAAAACTATTTTCCGCAATTATGACAATTGAGTGTTAATACAAAATCCGGAAAAAGATGCAGAATTTGATTATTTAACTTTTTTCCAATACTCTTCTACGACCATTCCATTAGGCAGTATACCATTTATGGTTAGTTTGCCGTTTTTAATTGAAAACTTGTAGGCTATAGTAACATCTGTGTTCTGAGAAGGCCGGCTGCTGAATTTGCTTGTAATATAAATACTGTCTGCTTTAACTTCATAAATCCCCGAATTGTACAATTCAGGCTCATTATTTCCTTCGATCATAAAAGCTTCATAGGTATCTTTAGCATAAGTTCTTTGCATCTGGAATTCATTAGATGCATTTTGTGCTCTGCCATTGTATATTCCACCATCGTATTGCCATGTACCATTCAGAGGTCCGGAAGAACAGGAGGTCATCATTATTAAACAAATGGATGGAAATATAAGTTTGAAATGTTTTCTCATGTTAATTTTTGCAGTTAAATCCAGTTTATACCCTTTTTTAAAAGTTTTAGCGTATTTTCTTCTTCAGATCCAATTTCTGGTTTATAATCATAAGTCCAGTTGGCCTGAGGTGGTAAACTCATCAATATAGATTCAATACGCCCATTGGTTTCAAGTCCGAATTTGGTACCAGCATCATAAACCAGATTAAATTCCACATAACGGCTTCTACGCTGATACTGCCAATCCTTATTTGCCTCAGTGTATGCTTTTACTTTATTTCTGCTTATTAATTCAGAATAAACCGGAACAAACGTTCTGCCAACTGCTTTTGAAAATTCAAATATATTTTCCCAATCCAGTCCTGTAGATTCCGGAGTTAGGCGGTCGTAAAAGATTCCACCTATTCCTCTGGTTTCATCCCGGTGTTTAATAAAGAAATAATCATCCGCCCATTTCTTGAATTTGCTATAGAAGTCAAATTTAAAACGGTCGCAAGTATCTTTTAGTGCTGCATGAAAGAATTGTGCATCTTCTTTGATGACATAATGCGGAGTAAGATCTATTCCACCGCCGAACCAGCGTAATTCCTTACCTGTTTCTCCCAGCATCTCAAAATATCGTATATTCATGTGGATGATAGGAATCCAGGGATGGTTAGGATGTATTACAATGGAAACGCCAGTCGCAAAAAAATCATCTGTACTAACATTAAATGCTCTTTTTATTGCATCAGGTAATTTACCATGAACTGCCGAGAAATTTACCCCACCTTTTTCAAGGAAATTACCATTTTGAATAATCCGGGTTCTCCCTCCTCCTCCTCCACTCCTTTCCCATAATTCTTCCTGAAATTTTCCTTTACCATCAGCCAGCTCAAGACCGGCACATATTTCATCCTGAATCTCCTGGTAAGCTTCAGCAATCTGCTCCTTCGTAATCATGGATCAAAAATGAGGTTTTTATTGATAAGGAGAAAGTAATTTCGAAATCCCGGTTTAGCTTATTTCGAGATAGTCGAGATCTTTTCCAAAAGTTTCTTTCAATTGATAAAGGGCAATCAGAGCAATGATGAGTGATATAAAACCTACTACCAATGCACTGTTTATGATACCAATGCTACCCTTTAAAGCCGTAAATGACAAAGTAGCCAACACCAGTGAACCACGAACAAAGTTTGGAACGGTAGTAGTAACTGTGGCTCTGAGATTAGTTCCAAATTGCTCTGAAGCAATAGTTACAAAGGTAGCCCAGTACCCTGAAGAGAATCCCAGGAAGAGTGATAGCCATATAAACTGAGTGGAATTCATTCCTTCAGCATTCAGATAAACCACAATGCTAACAGCAGTCAATAGAAGAAAAATCAGCATTACTTTCTTTCTTGATCTCCACATCTGACTCAAGAAGCCGGCTACGACATCACCAATTGCAATGCCGATGTAGCAATACATAATTCCCGTTCCGGCCGAAAGCGGTTCTGTTGCATTCAGTTCTTTCCCGAATTCAGGTGAAAAGGTAACCAGTACACCAACAACAAACCATAAAGGTATACCTATCAGAATACAACTTAAGTACTTCTTAAATCGTTTTCCATCTGAAAACAGCATAAATATATTCCCCTTACTTACATTATCATGCTGAAGATTTTTAAACATTCCTGATTCAACCAGACTAACCCGCATTGCCAGCAACATTAAGCCCATCACACCACCGATAATGTAAGATGTTTCCCATGAATAATGTTCACCAATAATTGCAGCTGCCACAGCTCCCATGAGCCCGACACCTGCAACGATCATTGTACCATATCCACGGTTTTCTTTACTCATCGTTTCAGTTACCAGGGTTATACCGGCTCCTAACTCACCGGCCAGACCAATACCTGCGATAAAGCGAATAGCGGCATATGCCGGAATACTGGTAACAAAACCATTGGCAAGGTTTGCAAGAGAGTATAACAGAATGGATCCAAACAATACGCTTATTCTACCTTTTTTATCACCTAAAACTCCCCAAAGAATTCCCCCCAGGAGCATTCCAAACATCTGACTGTTTATGAGCATCGTTCCAACATCAAGCAGGTCAGAATCCGGAACTCCAAGTCCCTTAAGACTTTTTACACGTATAACTGAAAAAAGAATCAGGTCATAGATATCAACAAAGTAGCCAAGGGCAGCTACAAGTACAATCATCCTTACATTTTTCGCATTGGTTTTATTATTATCCATCGTAAATATTTGAGATTCCCAATCTACAAACAAAATTGAAAAACCAAAATAGCGGAACAGATATGTAATCAGATTGTAATAGCCTTAGTCTGATTTTATTTATCAATGCATTTTTTTGATATTAGCTTCATGTTAGTTTCTGAAAACACGTTAAAGTGGGTAATGAGGTTTTATCCTCCCTTATTTTTTCAAAGAATTTGGGTTCAGAAATTTGATAAAGGCTTCACCGGTGCGCATGTGAAGATTTCCAAAAGTTTTATCAACATTAATTATAACAGTTCAATTTTCGGCGGGACCATTTTCAGTGCTTCAGATCCTTTTTATGCTTTATTATTTGATCAGATCTTACAACGGAAAGGAATAAAATGCAAGGTATGGCTTAAAAGTGCTGGGATTCAATATCTGAAGCCTGGCAGGACTAATCTTTACTTTAAGATCAGTCTGACTCCTGAGGATATTAATGAAGCAGAAACTACATTAAAAACCGTCGGAAAATTTGTAAAATCTTTTCCTCTTGAGATTTACAACAAAGACGGATTACTCTGCGCAACTGTTAACAATGAAGTTTATATACGTAACCTGTTCAGAGGAGAAGAACATACCATTGCTTATTAATCGATATTATCATGAATATCAGGAAGTTAATTCTGGAAGGTGAAGGTGTAAGTCTTGATTTCAAGAAGAAAATTACCAGTTTCGAGAAAATTGCCAAAACCATGGTTTCTTTTGCCAATAATAAAGGTGGAAGATTATTAATCGGGGTTTCAGACGACGGCACCATAAGCGGAGTGAAATCTGAGGAAGAAGAGAAATATATGATTACCAGAGCGGCTCATTTCTTTTGTAAACCGGCATTAGAGCCAATATTTGAAGAGGTTTATATCGATGATAAAACTATTGTGGTTGCAGAAATCAGACAGAGTGAGATGAAACCTCATTATGCACTGGGTGAGGATAAAAAGTGGTGGGTTTATATCAGAGTCAAGGATAAAAGTGTGCTTGCCAGTAAAATTGTAATTGATGTATTGAAGCGCGAAAACAGTGATCAGGGAGTTTTACTGGAATATTCGTCAAAAGAAAAAGCACTGCTTGAGTACCTTGATGAAAATGAGCGGATTACGTCCAGAGAATACAGTCATATGTTCAATCTATCGAGACGAAGAACCCAAAGAATCCTTGTCAATCTGGTACTTTCAGGTGTTATAAAACTCCATACAACAGAAAAAGAAGAATATTACACGGCTTCCTGATCTGTAACTATTCAGTATCATTCTCCTCAAAATAATTTTAAGGAGAGAATTATCCAATCAGTTGAAACACATCTATAAAAAATATAAGCATCATTACCAGAGTAACCTGACACTGGCTTTACCTGTTGTGATATCTCAGCTTGGCCATACTCTGGTTCATACTGCAGATAGTATCATTGTGGGTCATTTCGCCGGTACTATTCCTTTGGCTGCAGTATCGCTTGTCAACAGCATCTTTATTGTAATTCTGGTTATAGGGATGGGGATATCCTATGGTTTAACTCCGCTTATTGCTCAGGAAAGCGGACGAAAAAACTATAAGGAATGCGGAAAATTATTGGCTAATAGCTTATTAATTAACAGTATTATCGGTATTCTCCTTTTTATATTGATCTATTTCGGGACACTGCTCGCCATTGATAAAATGGGACAGTCGCCGGAGGTAGTACAACAATCGAAACCCTATCTCGGTTTACTTGGTTTCTCCATTATTCCGCTGATGATCTTTATGACCTTCAAACAATTTGCGGAAGGCCTTGGATTTACAAAGCAGGCGATGATGATTTCATTATGGGGAAATGCAATCAATATTTGCCTGGGAATAATTTTTGTCAAAGGTTTATTCGGTATTGAACCCATGGGCGTTAGTGGTGTAGGCTGGAGTACACTAATTGATCGTACGATTATGGCAGTAGTAATGGCTGCTTATGTGCTTAAATCAAAATATTTCAGAGAGTATATCAGGTCTTTTGGACTGAAGGCAATCAGCAAGATAAGGTCTTTGGGAATATTGAAAATTGGTGCTCCCGTAGCGATGCAGTATACTTTTGAAGTCAGTGCATTTAGTGGAGCTGCCATTATGATCGGAACAATCGGTGCGGTAGAACAGGCTGCACATCAGGTTGCCATAAATATGGCGTCAATGACTTATATGATGGCCAGCGGAATATCTGCAGCGGCCACTATAAAAACCGGTAATAATTTTGGTAAGGAAGACTTTCTGAATCTTAGATTATCCGCTATCTCAAGTTATCATATTGTATTGATCTTTATGACTATTACAGCCCTTTTGTTTTCGGGTTTAAATGAAATATTGCCCTGGATTTACACTTCAGATAAAAATGTCGTAAACATTGCAGCTCAACTACTCATCATTGCAGGATTTTTTCAATTGTTTGATGGTACGCAGGTTGTCGGATTGGGGATATTGAGAGGGATTGGCGATGTAAATATTCCAACATTTATCACTTTTATTGCTTACTGGGTGATTGGAATGCCCGTGGCTTATTATCTGGGTATTACCCTCAATCTCGGAGCTAATGGAATCTGGTATGGATTAACCCTTGGCTTACTTGTTTCTGCAGGATTGCTTTTTACCAGATTCCACTTCTTTTCTAAGAAGCTAGTTCGGCAAGTTCATAAACTATAGCTGAAACAGGGATCTTAATCTCATTAAAGATCTGAGATTGCATCTTTTTTAATCTGTCCGTATGATCATCCAAACGATCATTGATACTCATATACCTGATCAGATCTCCGGTACGTGTATCAATAAATTTATACCGGGTAAAGTGTTGTTTTTCCATTGTGCAATGATACACTAAATTTATTGAAAATCAGCATTTTATATGTTAAATCAGCATCTTTAACAATATAAATCATGAGCAACACGATAGGTATTACAGTGAGCATCAATAATATCTGATATTTTAGGTGAATAGCCCCCTCCCATACTGATCTGAACCGGAATATTCAGGTTTTTGCAGGTTCCGAGTACAATTTCATCCCTGATTTTACAGGCATTTGTGGAAATGTTCAGTTTGCCAAGTTTATCTGTGGATAGAATATCAACTCCTGAGAGGTAAAAAATAAAATCTGGCTGATGAGACTCAATGATACTTTCAAGATTGGAGTTCAGTAAACTTAAATATTGATCATCACCCGTTCCATCCGGCAGACCAATATCAAGATCTGATACTTCTTTTCTAAATGGAAAATTCTTTTCGGCATGCATCGAAAATGTAAATACGCGTTTCTTATCATGGAATATTTCAGCAGTTCCATTCCCCTGATGAACATCAAGATCAATGATCAAAATTCTGTTTGCAAGATTTTCTGATAACAGGTAGTTTGCAGCAATCGCCTGATCATTCAAAAGACAAAATCCTTCTGCCCAATCTGAACCGGCATGATGGGTTCCTCCTGCTACATTAAAGGCAATTCCATTTTTTAATGCGTATTTACTACCATCAATGGTTCCCTGAGCAATTCTCATTTCACGCTCAACCAATGTATTAGACATCGGAAAGCCTGAACGCCTTATCTCTGCAGCAGATAATTTTTGATCCCTTAGTCGTTCCCAGTAAGTTTTTTTGTGACTTAAAAGCACGACAGACTCATCAACAATGCCCGGTGAATGTAAATGACTTTGATTAATCAATCCTTCATAAATCAATTGTTCAGGAATAAGTTCATACTTGAGCATCGGAAACCTGTGTCCTGCCGGCAGAGGATGAACATAAATCGGGTCGTAAGCAAGGTAGAGCAAGAATAGAGTTATTAGTGGTGATTATACGGTTTAGCAATTTTGAATAATCGTATACCGATAGCCAAAATGACGATAAAGATAGCAGCATAGGCGGCATTGATTATATTTTCATACTGAACAACATCGATTTGCCGGCGCTTAAGGATAATGCCATAGAGAGCCCAAAGAACCACAAAACCAAAAAATATATTTCTTTTAATGAGAATTATAAACAGAGATAGTAAACAGGTAACCCCAATCATTACAATCGTCCATAAAGACTCTGAATCAGTCCATCCTGAAGATTTAAAAAATGCACTAACATTGGCAATAGTCGCAATACTAATCCATCCTAAGTAAATACTTAAAGGAATATGGGTAAATAGTTTAGTTATAAGTGGCCGGTCAGGGTTAGCTATATTTGCCCTAATGCTGATCAGAATAAGTGTTATCAGTTGGATCAGGATCAATAATACTGAAACCAGCATTTGTTCATTGACCCAGGCCAGTAACCAGAGACCTGTGGCAATATTATTTAAAACGAATAGATACCCTATCTGAGTAGTATCATGATTTACCTGATGCGAATCAGGTTTTTTGAAAGCGTAGAAAATATGACAAATGGTAAAAGCCAGCAATGAAATATAAATAATGCCCCAAATCGCAAAAGTTATTCCGGCAGGCGCAAAAACAGTATCAAACTTTAAAGATACCTGCCCCACATCCTGTCCGGAAAAATATTTCATTTGAACCAGAAAAGACATCAGTATATGAAAGCTTAAGGCAATAAAATTCAAAACAGAAAGCTTTTGTGTTTTCATGATTAATTTTATTTAAAGATTTGAACGGCTTACATAATTATTGCCTTTCAGATAAAACCGCCAGGGTATCATTTTATAAGGTCCATCAAAATTTAATCCTATTCTCGCAGATGCCTTAATCTCATCAGCTGAGAATTTTTTACCCGAATCTTCTATCCATATCTTGTCCGACAGAAGAATATCTGAACCATTGTGAGACTTATTTAGTCCCATTGCCTTGGCAAGTGAGCCCGGCCCCTGACATAAGCGATGATCATCGTTATACAGTTTTCTCCTTTCACGCATATGTTCAATTCCGGTATGAGGTTCTATTGCCCTGATAAGAACGGCGTGGGAACATCCTTCTGCACCTGTAACAATATTTAACATGTCATGAATGCCATAACAGATATACATATATACTTTGCCTCCTGCCCTATACATCATTTCATTTGAAGGAGTTCTTCGGTTATTAAATGCATGCGAAGCTCTGTCCTCAGGTCCTCGGTATGCTTCAGTTTCAACAATCGTTCCGGCACATATTTTTCCTTCTATATATGTGTAAAGATCTTTTCCGATCAGATCTAAGGCAATCTGTACCACATCATCACGACGATAGAAGTCTATGGGTATTTTTTTTGTCAAGATCTGAAAGAAATAAGTTGAAGTATTTCAGTAAGATATTTAGCGTCAGTTTCATTAAAGCTATTAAGCTCATCACTGTCCACATCCATCACTCCTATAACCGTTGAATTTCGGATAATGGGAATAACAATTTCCGATTTAGAAGCTGAGCTGCATGCAATATGTCCCGGAAAGGCTTCAACATCGGGAACTATCAATGTTTTTGATTCATTCCAGGAAGAACCACATACACCTTTCCCCTTTTGAATTCTTGTGCATGCCACCGGTCCCTGAAACGGACCGAGCACAAGTTCATTATCCCTGACCATATAAAATCCCACCCAAAAAAAACCAAATTGTTCTTTCAGGGCGGCACAAACATTGGCCAGATTGGCAATGAGGTCACTTTCGCCTTCCAGTAAGGCAGATATTTGTGGTATCAGATTACGATATTTCTCTGATTTATCTCCGTATGATAGTTTAAGGTCTTCAGCCATAGAACAAAATTACCATTGATATTAATAATCATTGTCATTGAAATAAAATATTCACTATGCTAAATTTCATTTTAAACCAAAAGACCTGAAGAATAGATTTTGATAAATTACCTTTGAACTCTGTATAACAAGTACATTAAGATCATGATTGTTTCAGTTACAATTGTCAGATATAAACCCATCATGATTCCATTTGCTTTTTTAGCGATGGCGATTCACCGTATTCCGCTTGCTTTAAATTCTAAGTGCAGATTCTGGAAACTAATGGGAAGTGGCAAAAACGGCACTTTTTCCCTGCAGCCTGACTGGCAGCAATGGGCAACCATGACCGTTTGGAACACCCAGAAAGAATCTGACTGTTTTCATAAAGAATCATTCCTTTCGGTATGGTGGAAACTATTCTGTTTTGAAAAACTGAATATACAATGTATTCCTTTAGCCAGTCATGGTCAATGGGATGGTATTGATCCATTTAAAACAGACTTTTATGATAAAAATCATACGGGTCCGGTTGCAGTTTTAACCAGGGCCAGTATTCGGCTTAATAAACTGAAACAATTTTGGTCAAATGTAGATCCGGTATCAAAAATAATGAGTCAGGCCAATGGTTATATTACCTCTTTTGGCATAGGAGAGGCTCCTTTTTTCAAACAAGCAACATTTTCTGTTTGGGATAGTATGGATAGTATGAAGGTTTTTGCATACCAGTCAAGAGAACATGCAGAAGTGATTAAAAAAACGCGACAGGAAGACTGGTACAGCGAAGAACTATTTGCCAGATTTAAGATTGTCTCTTGTTCCGGAAGTTTGAATGGCAAAAATCCACTTGAATTAGTTGAAATGAAATCTGATTAAACATAACGAATAATTTATTAGAATGAGAGTTATAGCAGAACTGCCGCACCCTGAATGTAAGATCACCATATTTTCAATGAATCAGAAATTCATTATCAAACTTGAGAAGGGTGTATTTGAACAGGTTTATAAAATATCGGAAATGGATGTGTCTGATGGCGTTAATGGTGTATTCAGAATTTTAGATGAACATTTCATGAAAAATGCTTCAGAACGTTTTAGTCAAATGAGAAGCGATTTTAATGATGCATTTAAAAGATACGATCTCTAACTCGAGCCAACTAGCTGATTTTCAGAATTTAAACAAATTAAACCAAATTTAATTTTGCAAAAATGTATCTTATTCTATACATTTTTGGATACATATATAAATTAAAAATTTAATTTATGCATATAACTATTTGATTTAATGATATATATGTTTATAAACAAAACAATATTTTTTCTGTTTAATTGCCAAATTAATGGTAAGTAAGGCAATTTATTCAATAATTTAAAACTGTTTAAAAGCAAAAGAATTTTTCCTATTTTTGACTTATGGAACATATTAAATCACCTCGTTTTATAGTCTTGAGTCTTCTGGTAATTGCAGCAGCATCTACACGGGCTTTACCTTACCTCCTTCCTTATATGTGGAACTTTTCAGCAGTTGGAGCTTTGGCAATTTTTGCAGGAGCACAATTCAGCGATAAACGCTCTGCGTTCATTATGCCAATTGCAGCTATGGCCATTTCCGATTTATTTATTGGTAACGGTTTCAGTATTTTGGTTTACAGTGGATTTGCAGCAATGGTTGCCTGTGGATTCCTGATAAGAAATAAAGTTAGTCCATTGAATATATTGCTGGCATCATTTGTAAGTGCAGGTGTTTTCTTCCTGATTACTAATTTTGCATTCTTTTATCCAAGCACTTTATATCCAAGAAATATTTCAGGAATATTGACTTCATATGCGGCAGGACTTCCTTTCTTTAGAAATATGCTGATCAGCAATGTTTTATTTTCTGCTGTTCTTTTTGGAAGTTTTTATCTTCTTTCGAAGCGTTTTCCTGCATTGGTTAAAGCATAAGAAAATGAGAATTATAAGAAAAGCCCGACCCGGTACATCCGGATCGGGCTTTTTTATTAATCAGCCTCCAGCAACCGTTTCACTAATTCAGGTACACCTGAAACTGCTTTATCCTGTATTATATCGAAATTTCTGACTGAATTGGCCGGTACATTCGGATCAACCAGATATTTCTTAGCTTTTGAAGGTAGTATATCCAAAAGACCCGCTGCCGGATAAACCTTCAGAGAAGTTCCAATTACAATAAAGATATCTGCATCCCGGCACAACTGGATAGCCGGTTCAATCATTGGTACAGCCTCGCCAAACCATACGACGTGTGGTCTGAGCTGTGACCCCAGTTCACACAGGTCGCCCATTTTTATTTCTGAACCCTGCATATCATAAGTAAGGTCAGGGTTCAGATCAGATTGGGATTTTGTTATCAAACCATGTAAATGGATAATACTTGAAGAGCCTGCTCTTTCATGAAGATCATCAATATTCTGTGTTATAATGGTCAGGTCATATTTTTCTTCGAGTTTGACAAGTGCAAAATGGGCGGCATTGGGTTTAGCTTCGAGGACTGATTTTCTTCGTTCGTTATAAAATTTTTGTACAAGTATCGGATTCCTGTGCCAGGCCTCAGGAGTAGCCACATCGTAAACATTATAGCCTTCCCATAGGCCGTCTGAATCTCTGAATGTTTTTAATCCGCTATCTGCAGAAATTCCGGCTCCGCTTAAAACAACTAGTTTTTTCATGTATTTGCTAAAGAATATCCAGATATAAAAAACCGCTTTCTTCGGTTTTATCGCTTTGTCTGATGTTTACCGGTTTAAACACTATCTCTCCCGTTTTAAAAGCTATTTGATTATTAAATACCGGACCATCATAACAAAAAGTATGGTATTCCCCATTTTCGCCGCATGGATCAGTTCCCGGAGGTAATTTGCTGAAAAAATCAGGGCCTAACTGTCTTCCGATCCAATCCATACCTAATCCATTGGATTGAACACAACAAGTAATCGCCCGGAATCCGGCATTCATAAACTCTGCCACAAGCTGATTAGCAGGAATCTTCCATAAAGGAAAATGTAACTTTAAACCTGCTTTATGAGCTAATTTTTCACGGTACACCCGTAAATCATCCAGGAAAATATCCCCGAATACAAGTGTATCTATTCCTTCTTTCTTTAATTCTCTGCATAATTTCAGAAATGCTTTCTCATAAGAGCTATTATCCGGATTATCAGGAACCCACATTTTAATGAGAGGAATTCCCAATTGTCCGGATTGTCTGTCCAGCATACTTTCAGAGATCCCATGCATAGAAATTCGCCTGTATCGCTCGTTAAGCGTCGTAACCAGAGCCATAACTTCTATCTCATGATCCTGCTTCAACCTGTTTAAAGCCATAGCTGAATCTTTCCCTGCACTCCAGAAAAGCACTGCTTTTGTCATAATTCAATCTGCTTAAAACAAAAATAGCGATGAATTCTTATCCATCGCTATTTCCTGATCTACATAATTTATTAAATTATTTGATTTCGAGTCTGAATCCGGCATTGAAGTTTATACCTCTTGTCTGATAGCCTGAATATTCAACATATTTCTCATCCAGTAAATTCTTAATATCACTGAAAAGGGTCAGTTTACTGGCCGGCTTATATTGAATATAGGCGTCCAGTAAATTAAACGAACTCAGATCAGCTTCAACAGTCTTAAAACTGGAACCATCAAAATATCTGTCTCTGCGTGCTCCAGTATGCTTATAAATTAAATTCATACTAACTTTAGAGCTAATATCAATACCTGCATTCAGTCCGTAAGAATGTTTAGGTCTTCTGAACAGGTTGTTAAATGTATTTGTAGGTGTACTGACCTTTCCATCAACAAAAGCATAATAAGCATTCAGATTCAAGATTGAAATTGGCTTTATCCCCAACTCTGCTTCAAAACCTTTATCCTTCTGAAAGTTTTGATTAATGTAACCGAATCTACCCGCTGAAATTTGTCCAAAGTCAATCACATTATCTATATTTCTTTTAAAATAAGATAATGACAGATTTAGTTTATGCGAAAAATTCAAGTCAAAACCTCCTTCATAACTTTCTGATGTTTCAGGCTCAAGGGCCATGTTTCCATAAGCTGAAAATAGCTGATAAAGAGACGGAACACGGTAAGCCGATGATACATTCACAAACACTTTGTATTTATCCGCAATTAAATAAGAAGGATTAATAGTATAGGTTAAGTTTGAGCCGTATTCACTATGGCTGTTGAACCTTCCTCCGATTTCTGCCTGGAAACCATTGCCGGTTCTCAGGAATACTGAACTAAACAGACTTTTAATATTATTTTCTGCAAATAAAGGTGAACTGTAAGGGTTATACTGATCTGTTTTCAGGTTTCTGTACGAAATTCCACTTGCCAGATCAATAAAATTATTGAATGTATAATTGAAATTAGTTTCAATATGAGTGATATCTCCTCCGTTATTCGTCCTGGCTCCCTGATTGTTATACTGGTTTTGAACACTATTCTGATTAATACTAAAATTTAATGTTCCTTTATCAAGATCCAATTTCGCTCCCAGGCCGGCTACGAATGCAGATTTACTGTAGGTATAATTTTTAGCATCAGAAAATGCTCCATTATCCAAATCTGCTGTATTGTTGTTAGCCTGAAAGTTTCCTCTTACCGAAAGTTTATTGCTGACCCTGTGGCCGAGATTAAATAAAAATGACTTTTGATGAAACCCGTCTTTGTCAAATCCGGATTGACCGTTTGAAGGGGCAGCAGAAGAAAAGTTTTTTGAGTCGAAATTGGATGCATTGATTGAAATTGATGTTCCCTTGATTTGTCCGTTTAAACCTAAGGCCTGTTTGTAGCTATCATAGGATCCGGCGGTCCCTAATAAATTCGCTGTCAGGTTACCATTACCTTTTTTTGTAATGATGTTAATCACACCGGCAACAGCATCAGAACCGTACAAAGTAGAATTTCCGCCTTTTAATATTTCAATTCGTTCAATATTATCAATCGCAATAGCTGAAATATTATATTCTCCGGAAATTTCTGATGCATCATTAACCGGAATTCCATCAATCAGGATCAGTGTATTGGCTGCACTGGCTCCCCGCATATAAACAGCTTTAACATCAACCGGATTTCCTCCGTTTCCACCAATTGTTAGTCCCGCGACATTGTTTAAAAGCTCAGGCAGAGTTCTTCCCTGACTTCTGGCTATAGTTTCAGAATTGATAACTCTTACTACCTTACCAATTTCTGAAATCCGTTTAGGTGATCTGCTAGCAGTTACCACCACTTCATCAAGTACTGCATCAGGTCTTTCCTGTGCAAGGATATTGCTACTGAGCAATACCAGTTGTGTAAGTCCCAGACTAACACCAACACAAATTTTTTTTGTTTTCATTTTGTTGTGAGTTTTGTCTCACAGCAAACAGATAATGAAGGAAAATCAGAAATAAGATTATCTTAAATGATACTCTTTCTCCAAGCTTCAATCCCCGAAAGCTATGAATTAATTATGCATTGGCAGGTCTTCTGACTTACTCCCGTTTATTCTGCCTTCCCATGCTGATGGAGATCAACACAGTGGCCAAATAAGAATAAACGTTATAGAGAACACAGCAGCGGGACTGTCCGGGATTCTAACCCGGTTCCCTTTTAATTCCGATGGTGAAACCGGAAACCAAATGCTATGCAAATGTAAAAGATCAGTCGGATTATTCAAATCCATTTCTTGCTCTAAATTGTAGTTTTACACATATTATTTATTTTTAGGCAAATACCGCAGGTTAAAGTAAATTTGAAGTATTGATTTCTTACCTGTTCATCCGTATAAACTTATCATATGAAAGAATTGCCTTTAACAGTTAAAAGATCGATCGAGTTATTGGGCATCTGTTTACTGGGTGCAATCCTTGCTATCGGACAAAACATTATCATGCCTGTACTATTGGCATTTTTTCTGAGTATCGTCTTATTGCCTATTTACAGATTCCTCAGATCAAAGAAATTTCCTGAGGTTTTTGCCATTTTGTTGCCAATACTGTTTGGAGCTGTATTTATCCTGCTGGTGATCTGGTTCTTTTCCATTCAAATTAATAATCTGGCGGCAGACGCTCCTCAGATTCAAAAAAACATTTCTTCGCACTTGAATAGTCTCAGTAAATGGTTCACTAAGAAGACAGATATCAGTGCTCAGGAGCAATTAAAGTTTATTAATGATCAAAGTAATAAGTTATTGAACTATGCCGGCAATCTGGCAAGTGGTGCCGCAACCTCGATTACATCGGCCCTTATTTACGTTGGTTTGGTCCCTATTTACATTTATTTATTTCTTACTTATAAAAACCTGTTACTACGTTTTGTCTTTCTCTGGTTTGAAGAAAAAGAACATAAGAATGTCAGAGAGGTTATGAAAGAAACTGAGGGAATTATTAAGAGTTATCTTATCGGACTTGCAATTCAAATATCTTATATCATTGTACTTTTAGGTGGAATTTTGTTACTATTTGATATTCCTCATGCACTACTGATAGGTGTAATCTTTGCTATCCTGAATCTGATACCTTATGTAGGGGCCTTAATAGGCAATATACTTGGCGTATTATTGACACTAACTTCTTCTCAGGACATTTTGCCAATTTTTATTGTACTGGGTGTAATTGCATTTGTACAATTTCTCGACAATAACATACTGATGCCCAGAATCGTGGGATCAAAAGTCAAGATTAATGCTTTCATTGCGATTATAGGTGTCTTTGTTTCGGGTAGTCTGGCAGGTTTTACCGGGATGTTCCTTGCCTTACCGATTATTGCAATATTGAAGGTGATTTTTGACCGTTCTGAAATGTTTAAACCATGGGGTATATTGCTGGGAGACGATAACCCGGTTAAGAGTCCGCTTCATTTTAAAAAACTCAGGATTGTGAGAAAGAAATTACCTAAACATGGAGAAAGCGATTCATCTGTAGTTTTTCAAAACGATAAGGATTTATTTTGAAACTGCTCTTCAATTCCTAAACCAAACAAAGCAAAATCATACTTTACCGGATCATCCGGATCAAACTTTTTTAAATTTTCGGTTAACTCAACCGCTGTAAGCCAGTCTACCCGCTTCCTGGTGATCAGTTGCAGCTTTCTTGCCACACGTTCAACATGTAAATCTGTAGGGCATATAAGATCTGCGGGTTTTATCTGATGCCATATTCCAAAGTCAACACCTTTTTGATCATCGCGAACCATCCATCTGAGAAACATATTCAGGCGTTTGCATGTTGATTTTTGTTTCGGAGAACTTACATGCTTCATGGTTCTTTTGGGATAGTCCGGGAGAGAAAAAAAATTACTTCTGAAAAAATTCAAGGCAGTTTCAACCGGTAATTCTCTCTGTTTAACATTCATTTCTGACAGAAAGCATGGTGCAGATGATACTTCAATATTTCCTTCAATTGACATCTCATCAATCATAAAATCTTCTCTGAAGATGCTTTGAGTTGGTTTAACAAACGCAGTTTCAAGTGTATCTGAGTGCAGATAATGTTGTTTAAAGAATTCTATGAAATAAAGTGTATCGGTATCATTGAAAGTACGGTGCTTAAAACTGAGGAAACGCCTCAGATCTGAATCCTTATGGTTTATCACAAAATCATAAGGAGCTCCATCCATCAGTTGAATGAGCTCCTTGCATTTATTAATAATTGTTTTCCTTTGCCCCCAGGCAAGTACTGATGCCCAGAAACCCATAATTTCAATATCCTGTTTACGACTGAACAGATGAGGTATACATATCGGATCGTTAGGAATAAAATCAGCCTGATTGTACTTTTCCACTCTTGAATCAAGAAAATCTTTCAGAGCCTGAAAGTTTGTTATGGAAACAGGATAATCAAACATCTGTTTTAAGTTTAAATACTCGAAATATCCAATCTATCTTAAGCAAGCGCCTGCTTCAGGTCTTCCAGAAGGTCTTCAACATCTTCCACACCAACACTTAGTCGCAGAAGATTATCCGTTACACCAACTTTATCGCGCTCAGCTTTGGGAATAGAGCCATGCGTCATGGAAACCGGGTGATTGACCAGAGACTCCACACCTCCTAATGATTCTGCCAAAGAAAACACTTTAAAAGAAGAAGCAATGCGGAATGTTTCATCAAGGTCAGCTCCTTTTAAAGAAATCGAAATCATTCCTCCAAAATCGCGCATTTGCTTTTTTGCAATATGATGATTTGGATGATCAGTAAATCCGGGCCAGTATATTTTTTCAACTCTTGGGTGGTTTTTTAAGAATTCTGCAATTTGCCTGCCATTCTCACAATGGGCTTTCATTCTCAGGTGAAGAGTTTTTAAACCTCTGAGCACAAGAAAACTGTCCATCGGACCGGGTGTTGCACCACAGGCATTATAAATAAACCATAATTTTTTGTAAAGTTCGT
>Ga0208492_1000367_pt1 | contig 40057 bp, 30 predicted proteins | sample Subbioar_CSW14AB_FD_184820 | JGI IMG/M metagenome (GOLD analysis project Ga0208492, IMG submission 184820) | Serpentinite rock and fluid subsurface biosphere microbial communities from McLaughlin Reserve, California, USA - CR12Mar_CSW14AB (SPAdes) | ecosystem: Environmental > Terrestrial > Deep... | reverse complement strand
AATATATAAATTTTATTAATAAAATACAAGTTTAATATGTATATAAGTCCATTCTTAAAATATGGGCTTATAATGGGCTTATATAGGGCTTATATACGGTTTATATTGGTTTTATTCATGGTACAAGTATACTACTGATACGAAGTGTCTAGAACTGTCTTGCACTGAAAAAACTTTATAATTGATAGGTATTTTACGGATATAGCTTTACAGTATGGATGGATAATACTGAATAAGCTTTACAGTTTTCAAAATAGTACTGATTTGGCTTTACGGTATCATTTGCTCCTTTCACCACAGAGTGTTCAAAAAAAGATGTTCGTCTCAACGTCCGCTCTCTCGCCCTAGGCGAGATCGGGAGATGATGCGAGAAACTGCTTTTTTTAAGATGATGGGTAGAGTGGAGGGAGTACACTCTGCGCGGAAGGAAACTGTATGTCAAATAGATATTTAATCATGACTTATGCATTTTAATCGAAGCAATTTTTTTGATTCTACATTTCTTTTCGAATTCGAAAAGAATTAATGGGAACTTTAACTTTAAACTTTTAAATGACTTAAAATAATGAATAAATTACGCTTCTCTTTAATTTTACTGCCATGTGTACTTATTTGTTAGTCTATATGTTTAAATTGATTAACTTAAATTAATTACCTTGCTATAGCAATAGAGTCTGTGATATTTATTCTTATTTTAATTTTATATGTACGAATTATTCTTCCAGAACTTTAATACAAAAGTTGCTCTCACTAAGGAGGAAGAAACACTTATAAAAAATTATCTCATTCCAAAAAAGCTCAGAAAAAAACAATACCTATTACAAGAAAATGAGGTTTGTAAAAGTTATGCTTTTATTGAAAAAGGTGCATTAAGAGCTTATTCCGTAGATGATAGTGGTAATGAACATATAATTCAATTTGGAATAGAAGGATGGATTGTTTCTGATCTCTACAGCTTTCTTACAGGTGAGCCTGCTACTTACAATATTGATGCATTAGAAGATTCCGAATTAGTATTAATAAGTAAAACAGCACACGAAGAGTTATTGCAAAAGCTCCCCAAATATGAAACTTTTACAAGACTGAATATTACGGGAGCGTATATTGCTATGCAAAAAAGATTGACCTCAATCATTAGTTCTCCTTTAGAGGAACGATATACAAATTTTACCAAAGCCTATCCTGAAATTATACAACGTGTACCTCAACACATGATTGCTTCTTACATGGGCTTAACTCCGGAAACATTGAGCCGTATCAGGAAAAGAATTTCAGCTAAATAGTTTAACGCATTTGAGAGAAAAGCATTGATCAAAATCAATGCTTTTTCTTGCTTACCCTCAATGGCGCTTGGGTATGCACCGGCGTAGCTTTGCTCTATCAAAAACAAAGAATATGAAGACAAAAAAAACAATTGCAATCATCGGAGCAACAGGCAATATGGGTTCAGCCATTTCAAAAAGCCTTTCTAAGGGTAATTACAGATTGCTATTAAAAGCCAATGAAGAGGACAAGCTGGATGTATTGGTAAAGGAAATTGAATCTATTCAAACAAAAGCTGAAGTAGGGGTGGCAGTTTGTCCGGCAGAAGCTGGTTGGGAAGCGGATATTATCATTCTTGCTCTTCCGTTCGGAGCAGAAAAAGAAGTAGCTAAAAAAATTAAAGAAGTAGCTAATCAGAAAATTGTGATCTCTATCTCTAATCCTTTAAATGAAACATTTGATGGGTTGGTAACAGCGTCAGATACAAGTGCCGCCGAAGAGCTGCAAAAATTATTGCCTAATTCAAAAGTGATCAAAGCCTTCAATACCACTTTCGCGGCAGATTTTTCATCACCTGTGATTGATGGCAAACAAGTAGATGCTTTTATTGCCGGTAATGATGAAGAAGCATTACAAACAGTTTCAGAATTAGTAACTACAGCAGGTTTTAATCCGATAGTAGCCGGTGATTTATCAATAAGCAGAACATTGGAGAGCATGCAGCTTTTATTGATTCAGTTAGGGATCAAATACAACTATAACTGGCTGGCAGGCTGGAAAATATTACACAACTAATCATTCATATAACAATAAAACAATTAAAATGAAAAAAATAACATTCATTCTCGCCGCATTTTTTACGTTAACCTCATTTTCTGTAGCCTTATCTACATGGCAAAATGATGATGCCCATTCACAGCTTGGCTTTACAGTAACGCATTTAGGTATTGCTGATGTTTCAGGTACATTCAATGATTTTGATGTTACTATTAACTCATCGCAACCGGATTTTAGTGATGCTTCGCTTGAGCTTACTGCTAAAACAAGTTCTATTGATACAAGGGTTGAAGCAAGAGATAACCATTTGAAAAGTGCAGATTTCTTTGATGCGGAAAAATATCCTGTGATGACTTTTAAAAGTACTTCTATCAAAAAAGTTGGTAAGGCTTCATATAAACTTATTGGAGATCTGAACCTACATGGTGTCACAAAACAGGTTACAATGGACCTACTTTTTAAAGGCGCTGTTGAAAATCCAATGAGCAAAAAACTGACAGCCGGTTTTCAGGTTACGGGTGTGATTAATCGTGCAGACTTTAACCTCGGCAATGGATTTCCACCTCCAATGATTAGTAATGAAGTTCGTATAAAAGCAGATGGGGAGTTTGTACAGTAATGACATAAGAGAGGCTTAATTGTTAACAATTAAAAATTAAAGTATGAAACAGCTAGAAAACAAAATAGCGCTCATTACCGGAGCAGGTTCGGGCATTGGGAGATCAACAGCATTACTTTTTGCACAAGAAGGTGCAAAAGTAGTTGTATCGGATATCAGTGAGATCAATGGAAACAATGTGGTTGAAGAAATCCAAAAATTAGGTGGTGAGGCTTTCTTTGTGAAAGCAGATTCGTCTAAAGCTTCCGATAATGAAGTGTTGGTGAATCAGACCATTGAAAAATATGGTTCTCTGGATATTGCAGTTAATAATGCCGGTATTGGCGGTCCGCTGGGGGTCACTGGTGAATATCCATTGGATGGATGGCAAAAGGTAATTGACATTAATTTATCCGGTGTTTTTTATGGTCTGCGTTATCAAATTCCAGCGATGTTACCAAAAGGCGGAAGCATCATCAACATAGCTTCTATTCTGGGGCAGACAGGTACTAGGTTTTCACCGGCTTATGTAGCAGCCAAGCATGGTGTGGTTGGTTTAACCAAAGCTGCTGCACTGGAATATGCAGATAAAAAAATTCGTATCAATTCTGTTGGTCCGGGATACATCAATACGCCGCTTTTAACTTCTTTAGATGAACCAACAATGAAAGCGTTGGTTGGTTTACATCCTATTGGACGCCTAGGTGAATCAGAAGAAATTGCAGAACTGATTCTTTGGTTAGCATCTTCCAAATCTTCTTTCGTAACCGGTACTTACCATGCTGCAGATGGTGGTTACTTAGCACAATAATAAAATGTTGATATAGACTTCCTCAGTAGAAAATAACTGTTAGGAATCCTATTAAAAACTTAGAAAATGAAAAAAATAATACATGTAAGTAAGGCCGATACAATGACAGATATCGGATTACTCGTAGCAAGATTGGGAATAGCAGTATTAATGTTAACACATGGTATCCCCAAAATGATGATGTTACTTTCAGGGGCACCGGTGCAGTTCCCCCCTGTAATGGGATTGAGTGCTGAATTATCATTGATGCTTACGGTATTTGCAGAAGTATTTTGTTCTGTATTAATCATGGCAGGTTTAGCGACCAGGTTAGCCGTAGTTCCTCTGATCATTACGATGCTTGTAGCGGCATTCATTATTCATGCTGCTGATCCACTGGCAAAACAAGAACCTGCGTTGCAATATTTGTTGGTATATATAGTACTGCTGTTTGCGGGTAGTGGTAAGTATTCTATTGATTATCTGCTACAGGGTAATAGATCAAATAATGTCTCTACTCGTACATCAATAGTGGAAGACTATAATTATTAACAACAAACTAAAATCAAGAAGATGAAAGTGGCATTAATAGGCGCATCAGGCTTTGTTGGGAATGCAATTTTAAACGAGTTGCTGCAAAGAGGTCATCAGGTAACAGCTATTGTACGCAGTGCTAATAAAATATCCCCAGCAGAAAATGTAACAGTAGTTGTTGCGAATGTTTTGAATGAAACAGAATTGTCAAATGCAATAGTGAGGCATGACGCTGTAATTAGTGCGTATAATGCTGGATGGACAAACCCTAATCTATATCATGAATTTTTGCAAGGATCACAAGCTATTCAGGAAGCGGTTAAGAAATCCGGGATAAAACGATTGATTGTTGTCGGTGGTGCTGGTAGTTTATTTGTTGCCCCTGATCAACAAATTGTAGATACCGAAGGGTTTCCAGAAGAATGGAAACCAGGTGCTTTGGCAGCAAGGGATTACCTGAATATACTTAAAGAGGAAAAGGAACTGGATTGGACTTTCCTGAGCCCGGCAGTAGAAATGCACCAAGGTACCTCGGGAATAAGAAAAGGGACTTATAGAACTGGACTAGATAACCCGGTATTTGATGAAAATAATCGAAGTGTGATTTCTGTGGAAGATGTGGCAGTAGCAATTATAGATGAACTAGAGAATCCGAAACATCTGCGTCAAAGATTTACAGTTGCTTACTAAGCAATACTATATTTTAAAGCAATTTATTATGGAAAAATTATTCAGATATGCGGCTTCCTTACAAAATGCAGGAATTCACATAGCCCGGATAGGAATGGTGATTGTATTGCTTTGGATTGGTGGATTAAAAGCATTTCGCTATGAAGCAGTAGGCATCATACCTTTTGTTGCAAACAGTCCCATGATGAGTTTTTTTTATAAATATGATGCTCCCGAATATAAAAAATACATGAATAAAGAAGGTGAATACAAACCTGATAATATTGTTTGGCACCAAGAGAATAATACCTATTTGTTTTCGTATGGATTGGGGGCAGTTATTGTATTAATCGGATTATTCATTGCTTTATACCCTTTATTTCCGGCATTGTCAGCGGTAGGTAGTTTTTTGGCGTTTATTATGTCGCTGGTTACTTTATCCTTTTTGATTACTTCATCAGAAACATGGGTGCCTGCCTTGGGTGACACTGAATCAGGATTCCCTTATCTAAGTGCCGCAGGCAGGCTGGTCATAAAAGATACCATCATGATGGGTGCTGCAGTGGTTACTATGGCACAGGCAGCAAAAAAATATTTAGAGCAGAAAAACAGATCGAAAGAAACTCAGATGGATTTTCAAAAACAATATAATATCCTGCATAAGCAATAAAAAAGCAATTAACAGCATTTGAGTTGTCCGGTATTTGCACAAAGGAATGAAGGCTTTTTTAGAAGATTGATTTCGACGCAAATGTTATAAAATTTCAAATACATTGGGCTGTATAAAATGCTGCCCATCTGAAAAAGCAATATGTTTTCTTTTCATAGCGATTGCAGGACCAGTTGCAGTGACATTGATCAATATCAATACAATTTCTTGTTTATCCTCAATGGAGTTGATTTTTTGGCTTTATAGCTTTGTGCTATCAAATCAAGTAAATTTTAAAAATAAAAAAATGGAAAACAAAACAATTACCCCAACAGAAACAGTAAAAATAATGTTTGCAGCATTTGGCGCAGGCAAAATGGATGAATTGAAAAAAACCTTGTCAGAAGATACCGTTTGGGTCTATCATGGCACGGATGAAATTCCTTACAACGGTACTTATGTCGGAAAAGATGAAGTGCTGAAGTTTATCGGTAATATCATAACACATGTCGATATAGAAGGCTTTCAAACTAACCATTTTTTCGAGAACGGGAACCGTGTAGTAGTGTTGGGAAGTGAAAAACAAAGAATTAAAAAGAATGGAGAGTTATTAGAACAGGATTGGGTGCAATCATTCATCGTGGAAAATGGTCTTATCACCAGACTTGATGAATATGCTAATACTTCTCATGCTGCACAATTATTTAGCAAATAAGTGAGGACAGCCAAATTGTATTATTAACTAAATACTAAGTAAGATGAGTAATAAAGAACAAATGAGCCCGATGATGTGTGATCCCGAAACAGGGATCTGTGAAATACCTCAGGCTTCCAACGAAAGTAAAAATATGATAGTTAGTAAACCAGTAAAACTTTTATACTTTACCGATCCAATTTGTTCTTCCTGCTGGGGTATAGAACCACAACTGCGGAAATTGAAGCAGGAATATGGTGCCAGTTTTGACATAGAATACCGGATGGGTGGATTACTGAAAAGCTGGAGTGAATATGGAGGAAGCGATGTAAACGGCCCACAGAGCGTAGCGCAGCATTGGGAGGAAGCTAGTGCTTATTACAATATGCCTATTGATGGAGATGTTTGGAACGAAGATCCGTTGCGTTCTTCATTCCCGTCAGCCATTGCATTTAAAGCGGCCCAACTGCAGGGCAACCACAAAGCAGATCAATTTCTGAGACGTATAAAAGAAATGGTATTCATTGAGAAAAAAAATATTGCAAAATTAAAATACCTGGTGCAGGCAGCGAAAGACGTAGGTTTAGACCATATTCAATTCAAACATGATTATCGGCATAATGCTAAACAGTTATTTGAGGATGATCTTTTAATGGCAAAAGAATGGGGGGTGAGAGGGTTTCCCACCATTTATTTTGTTGATGAAGAGGATAACCGTTTTAAAGTATACGGAAGTAAACCCTATCAAGTGTATGAGCAAGCTTTACTGAAATTGATTCCGGGTAATGTAATAAAAGAGGTAGTAACAACTTATGACAGTATTTTTCAAGGCTATGATACTGTTACCTTAAAAGAGTTTGCTGTATTCTATGATAAAAGTTTAGAAGAAGCAGAAAGTATCCTATATGAACTTGAAGCACGTAAGAAAATAGATCGAGTAGTTTCAAAAGCAGGAAGTATTTGGAAAAAAGCAAAGAGTGTATAAATGAAAAGAGAACAATTTATTACAACAATTATAACAGGAGCAGCAGTCATGACAACATTATCAGCTTTTAATAAGTTTACTAGTGATTTAGATAACCAAGAGCAACTAATGCCTGTTCTCTTCGTTGGTCATGGTTCACCCATGAATGGAATTGAAGACACTGAGTTTAACCGTAGATGGACACAAATGGCAAAGGAGATCCCAACACCTAAAGCAGTATTGGTAGTTTCAGCGCACTGGTTCACAAAAGGTACACAGATTACAGCAATGGAATTTCCTAAAACCATTCATGATTTTGGGGGCTTTCCTAAGGAGCTTTTTGACGTACAATATCCTGCGCCAGGTAATCCAGAATTAGCAAAAGAAACGGTATCCTTGATACATTCTACCAAAGTGGAATTAGATCATGACTGGGGTTTGGATCATGGAACTTGGACAATCGTAAGACATATGTATCCGGATGCAAAAATTCCGGTGTTACAGTTGAGCATTGATTATACTAAGGGGCCGCAATACCATTATGATCTTGCTAAAGAATTATATCAATTACGAAGGAAAGGCGTTTTGATCATTGGAAGTGGTAATATGGTGCATAACCTCCGAATGGTGGCATGGGACAAAATGAAAGTACCTGGGTACGGATATGATTGGGCTTTGCAAATAAATGATAGATTTAAAAATTTGATATCAACCGGCGACCACAAACCGTTGATAAATTATGAAAGTCTGGGTAAAGAAGCTATGTTGGCCATTCCAACACCGGAACACTACCTGCCTTTGTTGTATGCACTAGGGCTGAAAGGTAGCAAGGATCAAATTTCCTTTTTCAATGATAAAGCTGTAGCAGGCTCATTAACAATGACTTCAGTTAAAATGGGTTAGACACAACCTTTGCAGATTATCCTTTGAAATAAAAAGAATGATACATGCTTCTGAATAAGTTCTTCATCAGTTTTTTGAAAGAATGCAAGTATTTATTCGAATTTTCTATTTTAGGGAATGGGGTATTACTAAAATGCATGCTAATCAAAAATTCTCCTAAAATGATTCTCAAGGTGATTTCTCATTCCAACCCTGAATTTCTCTGCATTACCGGTTTCCAATAATTCTACCAGACCTTTATGCGACACAAAGGTCTCAAGTAAGGGTTGTTTTTTGAGTAGACCGCTTTGATGGACGTAATCGAAAATCGGTAATAGCATTTTTTGGAACTTCTTCATTGCTTCATTACCCGTTATTTCATACAACTTACCATGGAAAGCAATTTCATGTTCAATATTGAACAAATGATATTGAGTAACGGGAGGTTCATTTTGAACGATTTGATGTAATTCTGCAATATCTTTCTTTGTTATTCTGTTAAATAAGATATCTGCCATGCCGATTTCAAGAACTAAACGTAATTCAAACATATCTTTTAGGGTGTCTTGATCCAGAATATGGGGATTCATGCTTTTACTCATAATTCCAAAAAGATCCGGACTCGTAATAACAGCCCCCTTTTTTTTCTTTGAATCAATTAATCCCATAATACGAAGCCTTAAGAGCGCCTCCCTGATCACAGTTCTACTAACGCCCAGCATTTCAGCTAATTCAATTTCTTTTGGAATAGAATCGCCCACTTTTAGTTTTTGCTGTTGTAGTAATTCAACTAGACTGGTTTCAACTTTATCAACTAGTGAACTATTGTCGATTGAAATCCCAATAATATTTTCTTTAATCGCTTGTTTCATTGCCACAAATTTCGAGTTGCATGATTCTCGTACAGATGTATACAAGTTACTAATTTATGCAAGTTATTGAAAATCAATAAGTATAATCTGTGGAAAATTATTTTTTGGTAAAGATAAGATAACTTTCTACATTTATTATGTCATACATAATACAATTAAAACACCAAAACTACGATTATGAAATCTGCCTTAGTAAAGATGTGCTTCTTGACCGCATGTCTTTTTACTTTTTTTTCGGGTTACGCTCAAACAAAGCGAATAACCGGGAAAGTTTCTGATGAAGATGCGCAACCCTTATCAGGTGTAACAGTACTTGTAAAAGGAAAAACCCTTGGAACGCAAACCAATAACCAAGGGGAATTTAGTATTGATGCTGCTTCAGGAGAAACATTGGTATTTTCTTACACAGGATTTTCAACACAAGAACTTCGTGTAGGTAGCGCCACATCTTATTCTATTGGCTTAATCCGAAAAACAGATATGTTAGGAGAGGTAGTAGTAGTAGGTTATGGTACACAGACACGTCGAGAAGTAACAGGTGCTGTTACAACGGTGAATAGTCGGGCATTTGAAAACAGCCCAACTACGAATGTCGCTACTGTTTTGCAGGGAAATACTCCCGGTTTAAGAATTCAACAAAGAACCGGACAACCCGGAACAACACCTTCTATTTCATTTCGAGGTGGAACCGAATTTGGTGGAGGTGGTTCACCTTTGTTTATTGTTGATGGTATCATCGTACCATCTTTATATGGAATTGACATCAACGATGTTGCATCCATTGATTTATTGAAAGATGCAGCTTCTACTGCCATTTATGGCGCAAGAGCCGCAAATGGTGTAATACTGTTGACTACCAAAAAAGGTAAAAAGGGTAAGTCGCAAGTTTCTTATTCTTTTGGTCATACAACCAATTTCATACGTCCGAATTCTTCTGAGTATTTGAGTGGAGCTGATTATATCAGGATGAATCGCCTTGGTATACAAGCACGTTTTAAAGCTGACTCACTCGATAATAATACGAATGCCATGAATACAGATCGTGGTCAATTAGTTGGAGCATGGGGATGGGCTGTAAATAATGGATGGACTTCGGCCTCAGGTCTTTATACTACACAATTGGTATCTAATCAAAATAGACATTTATTGAACAAAGCAGGATGGAAATTATTGGTAGATCCCAACCCATTTAATCCATCTCAAATAGATAGTATTCTTTTTACTGACATTACAGTTAAAGAACGAGAAGCATTATTACTCCAGAAAGTAACAACAGTAGAACATAACTTGAATTTTTCAGGTGCAAATGAACAAGGAAATTTTGCATTGTCTCTTGGAACAGTAAAGGACGATGGAATGATCATTGGTTCGTATCTCAAGAGAATGAATATGAATTTCAATGGTGGTTTAAATGTTGGGAAAAATTTGAAGATTAGTACCAACATCAATGCCTACGGTGTAGAACAAGGGTTACCATATGGTGGATTTGGGAGTGTAGATCCCGAAGGTGGTGCGGCTGGTGGATTAATGCAACGATATATTGGAGTTGCTCCAACTGTGCGTTATAAAAATGATACATCAGGTGCAATTTTACCTGGCCCGAATGATGTTACACTTGGTAATCCACTTTACTGGAGTAATCTTACTATCAATAGCACTAATCAACAAAGGTTCATGGGTGGGGTAAATCTTGAATACACGTTACTCCCATATTTAAAATTATTGGTTAGTGGATCAGGCTATTATCAATACACCAATAATAACTTTTTTACCAAAGCTTTTCAGCAAGGTAATAATGGAGCATTTAATACAAATCGTACTGCTAGTTTTAACAACTCTAAGATTTCTCAATACACAACCAATGCCTTCCTGCAATTCAACAAGAATTTTAACGGACATGTTTTGACAGTATTGGCAGGAACTGAGTTTTATGATTATAAGAGCTATGTTAATTCAGGCTTTTCACAGGGTGCACCAACTGATTTAATTCCTTGGTTAGCTGCATCTACACCCCCTAGTGTACTAGGAACAACTATTATTAATCCGGCAGGAGCATCTTCTAACTTCAATGCTTGGGAAAGAATTACCTCTGGGATTACACGTGTGAATTATTCTTATAAAAATCGTTACTTGTTCACAGGAATTGTTCGAGTTGATGGCTCTAGTAGACTTAGTCGTGATAACTATTTTGGAACATTTCCGGGTGTATCAGTTGGCTGGAATACTCATAATGAATCATTTTATCAAAAAGCAGGTATTTCAAAATACATTACTAGCCTGAAACCAAGATTAAGTTATGGGGTGAATGGTAATGTAAATTCATTAGGCTTTTTTGGAACATCACAAGTCTTTAATAATGCAGGTACATATAATGGTTTCGGTGGTACTTATGTTGCATCATACATTAACTCAAATGTTAGATGGGAGAGAACCAATAGTTTGAATATTGGAGCAGATGTGGGATTCTGGAATGATCGTATAATGGTAAATGCCGATTATTTTATTCGTAATGTCTTTGACAAAATTGCTTCATTGGGTATTTCTTCTCAAACAGGATTCGGAGGATTTACAACTAACCTCGGACAATTGCAAAATCGTGGATTCGAAATTGCTGTGAATGCAAAATTGATTGAACCGAAAAAAGTGGATGGATTTACATTGGAAGCAGGGGTTAATATTTTTCATGTTAAAAGTTATGCTAAGAAATTACCGTTTAACGGATTACCTGGTAATAGACAAGGAACTTTTCAAGTGTGGGATCCTAAAAATCCTGGTCAGCTGATGCAGGTAGGTGGATTAGTAGAAGGCAGAAGAATTGGATTAGATGAGGTATGGGCACCTAAATGGAGTGGTATATATCGTTCAGCCGGAGAAATTGCAAAAGATGCAGGTGTATTCAATGCATTTTTACCTTACGGAAACAAACGAATCAAACAACTAGGAGATGCTAGCTGGTATCAAGTAAATAAAAATGACACAATCGATAGCAGACAGTTTGTTTATGTAGGTAGAACTACCCCACAATACATGGGTGGTTTTAATTTAGCAGCAAGCTATAAAGGCTTCAGGCTATATGCGGGATTTGATTATGCCTTTGGTTTTGTCATTTTGAATAATGAGATCGTTCGTGGATTAAGTCAAGTACAAGGGTCTCAGAATTCTACGACTGAAGCACTGAATACCTGGACTCCCAACAACCCAAATGCAAGCTTGCCACGCTTTTATTGGGCTAATTATGGTAGAAATTATGCGACTGATGCAAGTGGTAATAATCCGGCTGCTCAATTATGGGAAAAAGGAGACTATATCATGTTAAGAGAACTAACGGTTAGTCACGACCTATCCTCAAAGATTTTAGGTAAATATTTAAAAAATAAAATCAAAGGATTAAGCATCAACCTTACCGGTACAAACCTTACTTATATCACTGGCTACAGTGGTAATTTCCCTGAAGTAGGCGGTTTTGATCAAGGTAAATTTCCACTACCTAAAAGATTAACCTTTAGTATCAGAGCGATTCTCTAAAATATTATTCTTTTAAAAAATTACAACCATGAAATCATATAGATATAAATATTTTAAACATCTACTCCTCTTGGGAGTGGTAATCTCAACATTCCTATCCTGTTCAAAAAAATTGGATGAAGTAGTTCCCCAAGATGTAATCAGTAAATCGGAGGCTCTTCGTGATCCCAACGCTGCTCGAACACTTTATCATGGCATTTATGGCAGGGTTAGAGCATATGCCGGAACATTCTTTCAACTCGGAGAAATGCGTTCTGATATTTGGGCAGATGGATTATTTACTGAATCAGTTGATGGAGGATTACAAAATCTTTATCGTCATAACATCAGCACGCTCAATGTTCCATTTGGTGATTGGGCTGGTTTTTATAACCTTATTTACAATTTGAATAATGTAATAAAATTATATCCTCAAACTCCTCTGCCGGATGCAGAAAAATCAACAGCCTTAGCAGAGCTATATGGACTGAGAGCTTATGTTTATTATAATATGGTAAGAACATGGGGACCTGTTCCATTGAGCTTAGAACCAATTGAAACAATAAGTAATGCTTCTGAAACCTATAAACGAAGAACTAGTGCTGATACTATCCTAATACAGATCAAAAAAGATATAGATGAATCATTGCGATTATTTGGAACAACCAATACTTTATCAACTGGTAAAAGAGTCTACTGGAGTAGAATCGCAAGTCTTGTGTTGAAAGGGGATGTGCATATTTGGACAGCAACCCATCAAAATGGAGGCGCTGCTGATTTAACGATTGCAAAAACTTCTTTAGAAGAGGTACAGAGATTACAGGGAGCGTCTTTAAATCTTAATTCAAATTACTCAGATATTTTTGATCCGGTAAAAAAGACAAATAATCCTGAGATTATTTTTGCTCTCAATTTTGAATTACAGCAAGCCCAATTAGGTGTATTTGGTAGTTTTACTGTGAATAGTATTCAAGCTACTACACTTTCTTTAAGTCAAGCCCCTACTCCAACTGTTAGTTCTGTTTATCCTTATGTAAACGGTGCTAATAGAGTTGGGTTGAATCAGGCTATGATCAATAGATTAACCAGTGGTCCAGCCGATCAGCGAATTTCAAAGTCATTCAATATTTTATATTCTACCGCTCCACCACATAGTGTTAGAGGGGTATTATTAACAAAATGGTTGGGTTCTACATCAGGAACAACACAAATCTTTAATAATGATCTTTCTATCTATCGTTATGCTGATGTGCTCTTATTATTAGCAGAAGCAAAAACAAAACTTGGAGAAGATCCTTCTAATGAAATTAATGCTATTAGACGAAGAGCGTACGGCACAACATTTCCAGTTTATGTAAATGGATCTCAAGCAAACAATATGAATGCGATTTTGGATGAATATCTGAGGGAGTTTATTGGGGAAGGTCGCAGATGGTGGGCACTTAGGAGAGCTGGAGATTCATATGTATATGCAAATATTAATCCGACCTATTTATCACCTACTACACAGGCTAAACTATTATTACCCATTTCAATGGGGATGTTAAATAATGATCCTATGTTAACTCAGACGCCAGGTTATTAAGCAATTTTCAATTGGTAGTTTGGTTTTAGCCGGGGGGTGAAATACCCCCTGGTTTTTCAAGTTTTTTAATTATATTTTACTGTATGAAAAGAGAAAAAATAAACGGATTGATTGCTGCTCCTTTCACACCGATGAAAGGAGATGGATCAATTGCATATGAGATCATTCCAAGCTATTATAAGCTATTGAAGCAAAATAATGTAAAGGGTGTATTTATATGCGGTTCAACAGGAGAAGGGGTGTCTCTGAGTGCATCTGAAAAATATTTAGTAACAGAAGCCTGGGCTAGCTGCACAAAGAATGATCCGGAATTTAAAGTGATGTTACTGTTGGGTGGTACGAGTATAAAAGAATGTCAAGATTTAGCCATAAAAGTAAGTCAACTTCCCATTCATTCGATTTCCATAACTGCTCCTTTTTATTTTAAGCCAGTTAATGCTAAAGTATTAGCCAAAGTGTGTCAGGAAATTGCCTCAGTTGTTCCTGAATTACCATTTTATTATTATCATATTCCTGTATTAACAGGAGTTGATATATCTATGTATTCATTATTGCAAGAAGTTGATGGGTTGGTCCCAAATTTTGCCGGCATCAAATACACACATGAAGATTTTATGGATTTTCAGTCTTGCCTGAGTTATCAAAATGGGAAATATGATATGCTGTGGGGAAGAGATGAAAATATGCTATCTGCATTAGCAGTGGGTGCAACTGGTGCAGTGGGAAGCACTTTTAATTATGCAGCACCTTTATACAATCGTTTAATTGAGGCATTTCAACAAAATGATTTAGATAATGCCCGAACACTTCAGCTACAGTCCATAGAAATGATCCGTTTATTGGGTAAGTATGGAGGTATAGCTACCGGGAAAGCTTATATGAAATTGATTGGTCTAAATTGTGGAGAGTTCAGACTACCGGTTAAAAATTTGGACTCAACTGACTACGAGCAGTTTGTAAATGATACCGGTAAAATTGGTTTTAATAACTTTTGTTCTGTTCTTGCTAAAAATACGAATGAGGTAGTAACAAATACATCAGTTTAAACTCCATGAAAATTGCTCTGCCCATTATAATAATTCTCTTTATGTCATCTGTTGGAGAACTTTTTGCACAAAAAAAATCTGTTCAAGATACTTGGCATATTGCAGGTGTGCTCCCTTCGAATAATCAACAAAAGGAAGGGCTTGGATTAGCGGGTCCAATAACAGGTATCTCTGGCAATAGGTTGTTAGTTGCAGGAGGGGCTAATTTCCCGGATGGTATGCCATGGCAAGGTGGAAAAAAAATATTTCATAATAAAGTCTACAGTTTTAAGAAAAGAGGTCAGAAGCTTTCATTGGTAACAGATGAATATCAGTTGCCAGAGAATATAGCTTATGCAGCCAGTTGTTCAACACCCAAGGGAGTTCTATATGCCGGTGGAGAAAGTGAAAAGGGTATTTCTGATAAGGTATTTTTATTGAAATGGGATCATTATGCTAGCGCTGTTATTATTGAATCTTTACCAGCTTTACCCTTAGCCGTTAGTAATGCATCTGCCATTTCTTATAATAATATTGTTTACGTACTAGGAGGAGAAACTCAAGAAGGTGTTTCAAATATGCTTTGGGTAATTGATCTTAATGATATACATGCAGGTTGGAGCCAGTTGCCTTCTATGCCAAAACAAATATCACATGGGGTTTTTGTAGCAATAAAATCTTCAGGTATTTTAAAACTTTATATGGTTGGAGGGCGAAGAAAAACCAGTCAGGGAATTAGTGAATTGTATAATACAGTATATGAATTCAATGTTCTACAACAAAAATGGTCTGAATTAGCCCCTTTGCCATATCCACTATCTGCGGGTACTGGTGTTGCAACAAAAAATGGCAATATTCTTTTGTTTGGTGGCGATCGAGGAACCACCTTTAGTAAGGTTGAAAATTATTTATCACTAATTAATAAAGCTCCCACGCAACTAGAAAAAGAAGAATTGGTCTTGAAAAAAAATCAAGTTCTTCTTTCTCATCCTGGGTTTAGTCAAGAGATCCTGCTTTATAATATACAGACTCAATCAACTAAAATGGCTGGGTTGATTCCATATCCTACACCTGTTACGACAAATGCTTTTTATTGGGGTAAAGAGGTAGTTATTCCGACCGGAGAAATAAAAGCAGGGATTAGAACATCGCAAATTTTAATGGCTAAAATTTCCCGTTTATAACCATGAGCATATCAAAAAAATATCCGTGGATACTTGTAGGGCTATTGTGGGTAGTGGCACTATTAAACTATATGGATAGGCAGATGCTCAGTACCATGAAGCCATCTATGATGATCGATATACAGGAATTACAGTCTGCTACCAACTTTGGTAGATTGATGGCTGTATTTCTTTGGATTTATGGAAGCATGAGCCCTTTCGCTGGAATGATCGCTGATCGAATCAGTAAAAAATGGGTTATCGTTAGCAGTTTATTTGTATGGTCTGCGGTTACTTGCTCAATGGGGTATGCAACAACTTTTGATCAACTATATTGGCTAAGGGCTATTATGGGAGTAAGTGAAGCTTTATATATTCCTGCAGGGCTGGCGCTAATTACTGAGTTTCATGATTCTAAAACTAGATCCTTAGCAGTAGGTATACATATGACAGGCTTATATATGGGTCAAGCATTAGGTGGCTTTGGGGCTACTGTTGCGCATCATTATTCATGGCAGGTAGCATTTCAATCATTTGGTATAATCGGAATTCTGTATTCTCTCGGGTTATTTTTTTTCTTAAAGGATAAAAAAAAGGACACATTATATGTAATCGATAATGATGACAAGAAAATAGGCTTATTTAAAGGCTTTGGATTGTTATTTACCAACATAGCTTTTTGGGTTATTCTATTCTACTTTGCTATGCCAAGTTTACCCGGCTGGGCTGTTAAAAACTGGATGCCCACCTTGTTTGCTGAGAATTTAGGAATAGATATGGCAAAGGCAGGGCCGTTATCTACCATTACAATTGCAGCATCTTCTTTCTTAGGAGTAATTTTTGGAGGTATTTTATCAGATCGCTGGGTTCAGAAAAATATTAAAGGACGGATTTATACCAGTGCTATAGGTTTAGGACTTACCATACCCGCAGTATTACTTATCGGATTTGGTCACTCACTTTTTGCCGTGGTTGGTGCAGCATTTTGTTTTGGGTTTGGTTACGGAATGTTTGATGCCAATAATATGCCTATACTCTGTCAGTTTGTCTCTATCAAATACCGCGCTACTGCTTATGGATTAATGAATATGACAGGTGTATTTGCCGGTGCATTCATTACTGACTTTTTAGGTAAATCAACGGATGCCGGGAATCTGGGAAAGGACTTTGCCATGCTAGCGGGTGTTGTTGCTGTCGCTTTGATTATCCAACTTTCTTTTTTGCGACCTAAACAGAATGATTTTATTGATGAGTAAAATGAAATTATGCAAAAAATAATTTTTTATGTAACGCTATGCTTCCTGTTCATTTTAAATAGCAGCTTTAGCTATTTTAAAAATGCAGGAATAAATTCACCAGAAACTATTCAGGCAACTGCTTATTCACCTGCAATACCGGTATTGAAAGGAGTGTCTGCTAATCCGATACTACGCGTTGCTGTTTCTATACCTAGTGAAAAAAAGGAACAATTCTATCAAAAAGTCAATTGTACTATAAATGCTCAAGTCATTAGTAGTATCGAAAAGATCGATGTATATCTTACAGGTGGTGAACCGTTTTCGACCCAACAACTCATATCATCAATAGTTCCATCAGCTTCTTTATTTGACATTCCTCTTAATATCAAACTTAGGCCTGGGGTTCATTTTATCTGGTTCAGTATTGTATTGAAAAGTGAAGCAGCGATTGACCATAAAATTAAACTGACTTGTCAAAAATTGACTGACAACAAAGGGAATCAGTTACTAGTTCAACAAGGTAAATCTGTTTACGACAAGCATATCGGAGTGGTTGTTCGTAAAGCTGGCGCTGATCAAGTTAATACGTATCGTATTCCAGGTATAGTAACTACCGATAAAGGAACACTGTTATCAGTCTACGATATCCGGTATAAAAATAGCTCCGATTTACCGGGCAATATTGATGTTGGATTAAGTCGAAGTATAGATAGTGGCAAGACTTGGCAGCCAATGAAAGTGATTATGGATATGGGCGCTCCACACGAAAATAATGGTGTAGGTGATCCTTCTATATTGTTTGATCCTATTACCAAAAAAATATGGGTAGCTGCATTGTGGAGTAAAGGTAATAGGTCTATTGCCGGTTCTTTACCGGGTATTTCTCCAGACACAACCGGGCAATTTGTTTTGGTTAGTAGTGATGATGATGGATTGACTTGGTCAAATCCATACACCATCACTCCGCAAATCAAGGATAAAGCATGGCATTTATTTTTTAATGGACCCGGAAGTGGGATTGCTATGCAGGATGGTAAGCTGGTTTTTGCAGCACAATATTGGAATGAAAATAAAGTTCCCTTTTCAACTATTATTTATAGTGCTGATCACGGTAATTCATGGAATGGAAAAATCAATGGCCCCAAATCGAATACAACTGAGAGTCAAGTCGTGGAAACGACTTCAGGTACATTAATGCTGAATATGCGTGATAATCGGGGTGGATTCAGAAGTGTAGCCACTACCAATAATCTTGGAGTAACATGGACAGAACATGCTACATCATATAATGCATTACCTGATCCAGTTTGTATGGCTAGTTTAATTAAAGCAAGAGTAAAAGTGAAAGGGGTTATGCGAGATGTTCTTTTCTTCAGTAACCCAAATACCACAGCAGGTCGTTACAATATGACTATCAAGGCAAGTTTGGACTATGGACAAACTTGGTTGCCTGCCCATCAATTATTAGTTGATGAAAGACAAGGGTATGGATATTCATCCCTTACACAAATTGATGATCATACCATTGGTATTTTATATGAAGGAATTAAGGATCTATACTTTTTAAAAATACAAGTAAACGAGATTATTAAATAATAACAGGTATGGGCTACGATAGAAAAGAGTTAGAAGTGCTGCAAGAGTTTTATTCAAAACAATTGTTGAATAGTACGATCCCATTTTGGTTTCCTCGTTCTTTTGATCAGGAATACGGAGGTTTTTTATTTATGAGAGATGCAGATGGTAGCCTCATTGATGATGATAAAGCTGTGTGGATACAAGGAAGGGCAACATGGATGCTTTCGACACTCTATAACACAGTTGAGCAAAAACAAGAATGGCTAGACGGCGCCAAACTTGGGTATGATTTCTTAAATCAATATTGCTTTGATGCTGACGGACAGATGTTCTTTCATATGACTAGAGATGGGAAGCCTTTACGAAAACGCAGGTATTTTTTTTCCGAGACATTTTATGTAATCGCAGCCGCTGCTTATGCAAAAGCAAGTGGCAATGAAGATGCAGCTCAACGAGCAAGAAAAGTTTTTGGGAAGTGTATTGAGTATGCAACTATTCCCGGTCTCCTGCAGCCAAAGTTTACAAATATTCGACCATCCAAAGGTATTGGAGTACCTATGATAATGATCAATACAGCTCAACAACTCAGGGATACCATAGGAGATCCGCGCTGTGATCAATGGATTGAAAAATGGATTAAAGAGATTGAATATGACTTTGTGAAAGATGATATTCAATGTGTCATGGAGCAAGTGGCACCAGATGGGAGCATAATTGATCATATCGATGGTAGAACCCTTAATCCTGGTCATGCTATTGAGGGCGCATGGTTTATCCTACACGAAGCTCTGTATCGAAACAATGACCAACATTTGATTGATTTAGGCTGTCGCATGATTGACTATATGTGGGAAAGAGGCTGGGATAAAGAGCATGGCGGTATTCTCTATTTCCGTGATGTATATAATAAACCGGTGCAGGAATACTGGCAGGATATGAAATTCTGGTGGCCACATAATGAAGTAATCATTGCAACACTGCTTGCATACTTAACGACAGGAAATGAAAAGTATGCTATATGGCATAAACAGGTTCACGAATATTCATACAAGCATTTCTATGACAAACAAAATGGCGAATGGTTTGGCTATCTGCATAAGGATGGAAGTATTGCACAAACTGCCAAAGGCAATTTATACAAAGGCCCTTTTCATTTACCAAGACAGGAATGGTATTGTATGCAGTTACTTAATAATTATTTGAGACAAAATAAAAAATAAAAAGGTGAAAAAAATATTCTTGTTTGCAATGATGGTTATAATAGTATTGACAGCTTGTAAAAAGAATAATGATGGGGGCAATGTTACTCCACCACCGCCAGTGCCATCAGTACCGCCACCACTAGCTTCAGTTACTTTAAAAACAGCAGACAGTATTTTAATTGTGAATGAAACTGTTTCCGGTACAAAAGAAGCAACAAGGTTAGCGCAAAATATGCCAGCTTCTGATTTTTATACAACAGGATTTTATTTACCAGCCTCAACAGTATTGACTATTGAAGTAACAGCAGAAATTGGCACACGTTTACCTACCTTGCTTGTAGGTACTTATTCTCGTTACCAAGCCAATTGGAATCCCACTTCTCATACCTTAACAACAGGGATTAATTCTATTACAGATGCAATTGGAGGTATCATCTATGTGAGATTTCATAACGACAACCCGACCGACAGAGTAAGATTGAAATTTGTTTCCGGTATGAGACCCATACCATATTATCAATTGGGTAGAACCACGCAGGCTGATTGGGTTAAGATGGTTGATAATATCAATAATGTTCCCGATGTACAATTAGTGGGCAATAAAACCATCATTACTTTTTCATTGGCAAATGCAAAAACTTATAAAAATGAAAGCCAAGAAGCATTAATAAAAAAAGCTGACAGGGTAATTGCTATTGAAGACAGCATTAGTGGTCTGTTTGGTAATGATCCTATTGATCAACCCAATGTACACAAATACCTGATGACAGAAACAGACCATCCTGGTTACTTTATGGCAGCAACATTTTATCGCACTTTTTATAGTTCTGTAACCGGTGGGATACCCTCAATTCTAAAGGCAGACAATTTTAGCTGGGGACCCTGGCATGAATTAGGACACATGCATCAACAGGGTTCATGGACGTGGAGTGAACTCGGTGAAGTAACAGTGAATATTTACAGTATAGCGGTTGAAAAAGCATTGGGAATAACACCAACAAGACTTACTTCTCAAAACGAATGGAATAATACGATCACTTACTTAGCTCGTCCTGAATCTGAACGAAATTTCAATGGGAGTAATGCAAGTGTATGGACAAGGCTCTGCATGTTTCAGCAATTGAAACTTGCTTTTAGCGATAGCTTTTATCATGAACTTCATCGTCAGGCCAGACGAGAAACTGTTAGACCAACAACAACTGATACAAAAATGAGATGGTTTATGCTGAAGGCTTGTAGCATAAGCGGAAAAAATCTTACCTCTTTTTTTCAAAAATGGGGGATGAAACTTTCCACACAAGTTGCAACAGATGCGGTGTTTATCGAAATGGCAGCATTGGGATTACCTAGCCCTTCACAGGATTTAATATTGTTGTCTGATTAAAGTTATAAGTATCACTTTATTGTTACTCATGATTCGTCGACTATTAAAATAAAGAAATAAGGAAAAAAATTATTATATGCAAAGAAAACAATTCATCAAAAACGCAGCACTTGGTGCAGCATCATTAGCCCTATTGCCTGCAACTAATTTGTTTGCTGCTAATCTGAAAGAGAAAGTAAGATTAGTAATAATTGGTACTGGTCTACGTGGACAAAACCATCTTGACCTTGTGCTGCGCAGACAAGATGTAGAGCTGATCGCTATTTGCGATATTGATGATCGTATGCTTTCCCGGTCGAAAGAAATGATCACAAGGAGTGGGAAGAAGATGCCACAAGTTTTTACTGGCGACCCATATGCCTGGAAAAAAATGTTGAATATAAAAGATATAGACGGTGTGATTATAGCTACTCCATGGGAATGGCATAAAGAAATGATCATAGGTTCACTTCAGGCGGGAATAAAATATGTAGGTACGGAAGTAATGCTTGGCATAACACTGCAAGACCATTGGGATGTAGTAAAAGTAACAGAGCAATACAATGCGCAGGTAATGATGTTGGAAAATGTTTGCTACCGTAGGGATGTAATGGCTGCTTTAAATATGGTACGGCAGGGTTTATTCGGAGAAATGGTGCATTTACAGGGCGGTTACCAGCATGACCTGCGTGAAGTAAAATTTAATAATGGCATTGATGCCTATGGAAAAGGTTGTGAGTTTGGCGATAAAGGTTGGAGTGAAGCAAGATGGCGCACCCATCATTCTGTACATCGTAATGGTGATCTATATCCTACACATGGGATTGGCCCCATAGCTCATTGTATTAATATTAACAGGGGAAACAGGTTTGTAAATATTTCATCCTTCTCTTCTAAAGCAAGAGGATTGCATAACCACATTGTAAAAAAATGTGGGGTTGACCATCCAAATGCCAAGATCAATTTCAAATTAGGTGATGTAGTTACCACTAATATTGGCTGTGCCAATGGTGAAACTATTTTATTGCAGCATGATACCAATCTGCCTCGTCCATACTCGCTTGGTTTCCGTGTACAAGGAACAAATGGTTTATGGATGGATGTAGCCAAAGGAGTACATATTGAGGGGCAATCAAAGCCACATCAATGGGATGCTGCCAAAGAGTGGTTTGATAAGTACGATCACCCACTTTGGGCAAGGTGGAGTAAAGAAACAGAAGGTGCAGGTCATGGTGGAATGGATTTTTTTGTGATACATTCTTTTGTCGAATCAATTAAACGAAATATTGCCACCCCAATGGATGTATATGACGCTGCTTCTTGGAGTGCCATCACGCCATTAAGTGAAATTTCCATTGAAAAAGGAAACGAGACGATTGAGTTTCCTGACTTTACCAATGGTAAATGGATGTACCGGAAACCAGTGTTTGCATTAACTGATGAGTTTTAACAGCAAATATTCCTATGATATTAGATTCAGTACTAAAAGAATTTGGGTTAAACGCCAGTCAGGTAACGATTGCACCGATACACCAGGGCTTGATTAATCAAACCTGGAAGATTGCACAGAATGAACATGCATTTATTCTACAACAGGTAAATAACACGGTATTTCAAAATCCTGAAAACATTGCTTTTAATATTGAAGAAATAAGCATGTATCTAAAATGTCAGCATCCTGATTATTTTTTTGTTTCTCCGGTCAAGACTTTTGATGGTAGTGAACTTGTTTACAAAAATGAAGATAGCTATTTCAGGGTCTTCCCTTTTGTACAGGATTCCCATGCAATAAATGTGGTAGAAAATCCTGACCAAGCATACGAGGGCGCAAAACAGTTTGGAAAGTTTACTGCTGTCCTCAGCAATTTTGATTGTTCAAAACTCAAAATAACGATTCCGAATTTTCATAACCTTTCTCTCCGATATGAGCAATTTGAGGATTCTCTAAAAAGTGGGAACAATAACAGGTTAAAGGAATCCGACACTTTAATCATCCAGTTAAAAAAATGGTCAAATATTGTAGCGGAATTTAAAAAAATTAAAACACTAGCGATTTTAAACTTAGAGTTACACATCACGACAGTAAAATTAATAACGTATTATTTGATAAAAACAATAAAGGACTTTGCGTAATAGATCTTGATACTGTCATGCCCGGCTACTTTATAAGCGATGTTGGAGATATGATGCGTACTTACTTATCACCGGTAAGTGAAGAGGAAAAGGATTTTAGCAAAATTATAATTCGCAAGGAATATTATGAAGCCATTGTTGATGGATATATGAGTGAGATGCAGGATGAACTGACAGCCTTTGAAAAAAAATACTTTTTCTATGCTGGCAAATTCAGTATCTATATGCAGGCACTCCGTTTTCTTACAGACTATTTGAATGATGATAAATATTATGGTTCATCCTATCCAGGTCAAAACCTAATTAGAGCATCAAATCAAATTGCTTTACTTCAAAAATACATGGAAGCAGAACTTAATTGAACAATATTGATTTTGAGAATTAATGAAAAGCATTCTTGTTATCATATTATTTTTCCCATTTTCTTCGATAGCTCAATTTGAGATAGCCGAAGTTTTCTCTTCCAATATGGTTTTGCAAAGGGAAGAGCCTATTGCCATATGGGGAAAGACTGCTCCGGGAAAGATGGTGGAGGTGAAATTAGGTTCTACGCTTCGTAAGAGTGTAGCAACAAAAGATTCAGTATGGAAAGTCTATTTGCCTAAACGACCAGCCACACGTGAGCCTCAGTCATTAATTATTAGCAGTGGAGATACCGTAGTACAGTTTCAGAATATACTTATTGGCGATGTATGGATATGTACAGGTCAGAGTAACATGGAATGGCCGATGATAAAAGAGCAACACTGGCAGGGTGAAATATATGACACTTATCAACCTTATATCAGACTATTAAACCCGCCACCTACTGGTAGAAATGTTTTTGGTGTTCCTTATACAGATTCTCTAGTTAAGAGACTTACAAAAGAAAGATTTTATGATTGGAACGAATGGAAGAATTGTGATAGTAGTTCCATTAAGTTAATGAGTGCAGTTGCCTACTATTTTGCGAAAAAGGTTTTTTCTGAAATGGGTGTTCCAATTGGTATTATAAACTTGTCTATTGGCGGTGCACCACTTGAAACATTCATCAGTATAGAAGCACTATCTCAACATGTAATATTCAGAAAAAAAATAAATAAAAACTGGCTTACAAACGATGCCCTACCAGTTTGGATTAGAGAACGAGGGTTACAGAATGTGGGAAATAATAACAATGTTCCAGCTGATGAATTAGGTCCAAATCATGCCTATAAACCAGGTTTTGCTTTTAAAGCAGGGATTAATCAACTGCGAAATTTTCCGGTGAAAGGAGTCTTGGTTTATCAAGGTGAAAGTAATGCAGAAGAACTAGAACGGGTTGATGAATACAAAGAGCTATTTAAAGTATTCATTAAAGAATACAGAGAAGCCTGGAACAATAGTCAGCTTCCAATTTATTGGGTACAACTTTCTTCTATAGAAAGAAAGTATTGGCCAATGTTTAGAAATGAACAATTACAGCTATTAAAAGAAACTAATTATGCAGGCATGGCTATTACGAGCGATATCGGCTTGCAGAATGATGTGCATCCTCGTGATAAAAAAACTGTTGGCGAACGATTAGCTAGATGGGCATTGAACAAAGCGTATAAACAAAATATAACTCCTTCCGGACCATTGCCTGTAAAGGCCATTTACGTCAATGGTAAAGTGATTGTGCAATTTGACCATATAGCGAATGGGTTGAAAACATCAGATGCTAAACCATTAAGGGGGTTCTCAACTGATGGGCAGAATGAAATAGAGGCCAATTTTGCCGATAGCGGCATCGTCATTTCTGTAAGTTCTAAACCACAATTTATCTATTACGGTTGGAAGCCATTTAGTGATGGAAATCTTAGTAATTCTGAAAATCTTCCTGCGTCAACCTTTAAAATAAGAGTTAAGTGAAATTTATTTTAATTATATCATTTTTTTCATTCTGTTGCGTTTCTGTTCTGGCACAACAGAAAAATTATGTTTTTTTCGATGCAAATGATACCGAAGCAGACATTATACGAAAGGCTGCTACAGTCGTTCCATCATTAGGGCAGTTAAGGTGGCAACAATTGGAACTGACTGCTTTTTTTCATTACGGTGTAAATACATTTACCGGCAAAGAATGGGGAACTGGAAAAGAAGACCCGAAAATATTTAACCCTTCAGCTTTGAATGCCCGGCAATGGGTTCGGATTGCAAAAGATGCAGGCATCAAACAGGTGATATTAACAGCCAAACATCATGATGGGTTCTGCCTTTGGCCTACTAAAACAACAAACCATTCAGTGGCTGCGAGTCAGTGGAAAAATGGTAAAGGTGATTTGGTAAAAGAAGTAAGTAAGGCTTGCAAAGAAATGAAAATTGGATTTGGCATTTATCTTTCTCCCTGGGACATGAATTCTCAGTACTATGGTGACAATGAAAAATACAATGAATTTTTTATGGAGCAACTAACCGAATTGCTCACCCATTATGGTAGGATTGATGAAGTATGGTTTGACGGGGCAAAAGGAGAAAGCGTAGAACAAGAATATTACTTTGAAAAATGGTATCAACTCATCCGAAAACTACAACCACAGGCTGTAATAGCAATCATGGGTCCGGATGTAAGATGGGTTGGAACAGAAACAGGATACGGCAGAGAAACAGAATGGAGTGTAGTGCCTACGGATAATTTAAGCCAGTCAACAATTGCAGCTAATTCGCAAAAAAATATTGCATTTACACCAAATGGTGATATGAGAGGAGATGATTTGGGGAGCCTTGAAAAAATCAGAAAAGCAAAAGGGTTGGTTTGGTATCCTGCCGAAATCGATGTATCTATCCGACCAAGTTGGTTTTATCATGAAGCAGAAGATTCAAAAGTAAAGTCGCCGGAGAAACTCCTTGATATTTATTTCAATTCTGTTGGTCGCAATGGTGTTTTATTATTAAACATTCCGCCAGATAAAAGAGGATTGATTCATGAAAGTGATATTGCAGCATTGGAGCAATGGAAACAATTGAGAGATGATCTTTTTAAGACCAATTTTGCTAGTGGTTCAAAGATAAAATCTGCTAATGGCGTAAATACAAGATACATACTTGACGGCAAAAATGCCACACATTTTACAACAAAAGGAAATGCCACTACAACTGTAATTGAACTACAGCTAAAATCACCTGCATCATTTAACGTAGTGCAATTACAGGAAAATATAAGGATGGGTCAAAGAGTTGAAGCCTTTGAGTTAGACTACTGGGATGGAACAGCATGGAAAATAACGACAAAAGGAACAACTATTGGTTATAAACGATTGATACGATTCAATACTATTATTACTGATAAGGTAAGATTGCGGATTTTATCGTCAAGATTAAATCCTTGCCTTGCAGAAATAGGAATCTATAATATACAAGAATAAAAATTTCAAAAAATCTTAAGTTATTAAACTATTTAATAGATGAAAAAGGTCTTTTTATTTATTGTTCTGTTAAACTGGATGATCCCGAGTCATGCGCAGTCATATTTTCCTTCGGTTGATAACCTGACTGCTAGAAAAGAATTTCAGGATAATAAATTTGGCATGTTCATCCATTGGGGTGCTTCCAGTGTTTTAGGTGCAGGTGAATGGGTGATGAATAACAGGAATATAAAAGTAAAAGATTACACGAGGCTGCAGAATATATTTAATCCACAAGATTTTAATGCCGCAGAATGGGTGACTGCAGCAAAAAATGCTGGTATGAAGTATATAGTCTTTATTACCCGTCATCATGATGGTTTTTCCAACTGGGATACAAAATATTCAGATTGGAAAATTACCAATACGCCTTACGGTAGGGATGTATTGAGAATGTTGGCAGATGAATGTAAAAAACAAGACATAAAACTCGGCTTATATTATTCTACCCTCGATTGGTATCGTACCGATTATCCTTATGAAACAGGTCGCACTGGAAAAGGAACGGGTCGTACTGAGAAAAGTAATTACGCGTCTTACCTACAGTTCATGAAAAATCAGCTTACTGAATTGCTGTCCAACTATGGAGAAATTATGTCCATCTGGTTTGACGGACATTGGGATCAGACTAATCCGGAAGGTCATTCTGATAGGTCATCAAGAATTGACTGGAAGTACGGGGAAATTTATTCGCTTATTCACAAATTACAACCTCAATGTTTGATTGGGAATAACCATCATCTTGAACCATTGCCAGGAGAAGACTTTCAGATGTTTGAAAAAGATTTGCCTGGTCAAAATAAAACGGGTTTAAGTTATCAAAAGGCATCCGAAATGCTACCGTTAGAAACTTGTGAAACCATCAATGGATCTTGGGGTTATAATATAACCGATAATAACTATAAAACAGTTAAAGACCTTATTCATTATCTAGTGAATGCTGCAGCACTGAATACTAACTTTCTTTTGAATATCGGACCCATGCCCAATGGGAAAATACAGCAGGAGTTTGTTGATACTTTAAATCTTATAGGTAATTGGTTAAGAGAAAATGGAAAAACCATTTATGGTACTAGGGGTAATGTTATTTCTCTGCAAGAATGGGGTGTGGTAACGGCTAAAAATAAAAGTAGATATGTACACGTATTAAATAAGCCGGGTAGCAATTTTATTTTCTTACCCGGATTTATTGGTAAAGTACAAGAAGCTTTTTTGTTTGGTAAAGAAGAAAGGATTAAATACAAACAATTGCCGGAAGGATGTTTTATTTACCTCGATAATTTACGTATAAATGATATCGACACTATTATAGAATTAAAAGTTCAATAGAAATTGATTTTATTGGGTATACATTGATAAGAAACTTGTTGCTGAGGAGTAATATTCAGTTTTAATGGTTCATATTTCTCATTAGATCACTTTAAGAAGCAAACAGATAAATATGTTAATAGACATTCAAATATCTCATCCATTCACATCTTTTGAGAAAATACCTGTAACAATTTTCGAGGAAGCACAAGAAGCGTGTATAAAGGTAGCTGAGGAAATAGCAGATCTTATTCGTTTAAAACAGCAACAAGGTTCTAATGCTGTGCTTGGGTTGTCAACAGGTTCAACTCCCAAAAAAATTTATGCTGAATTAATACGTTTGCATCGACAAGAGGGTCTAAGTTTTAAAAATGTAATTTGTTTTAACCTTGATGAATACTTTCCTATTTCTGGTGAATCTATACAGAGTTATAAATACTTCATGAAGGAGAATTTATTTAATCACATAGATATTGAACCTAAAAACTACCATATTCCAGATGGTCAAATTGGTCTGGAAAATATTAAACAATATTGTGAAGAGTATGAACATAAAATTCAAGCTGCTGGGGGTATTGATTTCCAACTTTTGGGCATAGGTCGCAACGGACATATTGGTTTTAATGAACCAGGTTCTCACATAAGTTCTAGTACCCGTCTAATAACACTCGATCGGATAACCCGCTCCGATGCTGCGGTAGACTTCTCAGGTATAGCGAATGTGCCCCGTAAGGCAATTACAATGGGAATAAATACCATACTTAGTGCAAAACGGATTGTATTGCTGGCATGGGGTGAAAGAAAAGCTGATATTATTAAAATGGCCGTAGAAGGCCCTGTCACAGAATTTGTACCAGCTTCTTATTTACAGGCACATCCAAATACATCTTTAGTGGTGGATGATGCAGCTGCCGGATTACTTACAAGAAAAAAAGCTCCATGGTTAACAGAAGATGTTGAATGGACAAAGCAAATGACTAAGAAGGCAGTTATTTGGTTAGCTATATCATGTAATAAACCAATATTAAAACTTACCAATAATGATTATAATGAAAATGGATTAAGCAGTTTGCTTGTTTTACATGGCACTGCTTACGACATTAATATAAAAGTTTTTAACTGGCTACAGCACACTATTACAGGATGGCCTGGTGGTAAACCGGATGCTGATGATACGAATCGACCTGAAAGAGCAGAGCCAGCAAAAAAAAGGATATTGATATTTAGTCCGCACCCCGATGATGACATCATTTCAATGGGTGGTACATTCCAGCGTCTGACCGATCAGGGGCATGAAGTACATGTTGCCTATCAAACAAGCGGTAATATTGCCGTGGCTGATGATGAGGCTTTTCGCTTTGTTGAGTTTGTAAAAGACTTCAATCAGCAATTTCAAATCAACTCGCCTAATGCCGAAAAAATATTTATCGATACTGATTCCTTTTTGCAGCAAAAGAAAAGTGGTGAACCCGATATTCAGGAATTACGTTTTGTAAAAGGTTTGATAAGAAAAGGAGAAGCAAGAAATACCTGCCGTTTTGTTGGCATACCCGATGAAAATATTCACTATCTCAATCTGCCATTTTATGAAACTGGAACAGTTGAAAAGAAACCTATTGGAGAAGATGATATAAAAATTATTACTTCATTGGTACAACAAATAAAGCCACATCAAATATTTGCTGCAGGTGATCTTGCCGATCCACACGGCACTCATAAAGTTTGTTTAGATGGTATTTTGGCAGCATTAGCAAACATTAAGCACCTTGATTTTATGAAAGACTGCTGGCTTTGGCTCTATAAAGGTGCTTGGGCAGAGTGGGATATTGATGCTATTGAAATGGCAGTGCCTATGAGTCCTGAACAGGTTTTGAGAAAACGATACGGAATTTTTAAACATCAATCACAAAAAGATGGTGTGGTTTTTCAGGGTACAGATAATCGTGAATTTTGGCAAAGGGCCGAAGAAAGAAATAGAGCTACTGCCGAACTCTACAATAAGCTTGGTTTGGCAGAGTATGAAGCTATGGAAGCATTTGTAAGATGGCGATTTTAAGTTCTACTCTATTACTAAACTTTAAGGTGATATATTTTATATGATAAAGAAGTATCTTTTACTCATCATTTTTTTAGAATCAATTTCGTGTGGATTAATAGCTCAGCTTCCTAATATCATTTATATCTATGCTGATGATATGGGATATGGAGAATTAGGATCCTATGGTCAACAAAAAATCAAAACCCCATATTTAGATCAACTCGCTAGGGAAGGTATAAGATTTACAGATCATTATACTTCTGCTCCGGTATGTGCGCCGGCAAGAGCTATGCTGCTAACCGGTAAACATGCTGGTCATGCTTACATACGTGGCAACTATGAGTTAGGAGGGTTTGAAGATGAGAATGAGGGCGGACAAATGCCACTTCCGGAAGGATCATTTACAATCGCTCATCTAATGAAAAATGCCGGATATGTTACAGGAATGATTGGTAAATGGGGGCTAGGTATGAATAATACAACAGGAGACCCAAATAAACAGGGGTTTGATTATTATTATGGTTACTTATGTCAAAAGCAAGCCCACAATTTTTATCCTACTCATTTATGGGAAAATGGGCTACAAGATAAACTTCGTAATCCATTCATTTATGTACACAGACCTATTCCAAATGATTCCCCCGATTCTGCTTTTAAATATTATAAGGGAAAGGATTACGCTATAACAAAATTTGCAGAAAAAGCACAAGAGTTTATTAAAAAAAATCAAAAGAAACCATTCTTTTTATACCTCCCATTTACTGGTCCGCATGTATCATTACAAGCACCGGATGAAGCAATTAATGAGTACATAGGACAATTTGATGAACAACCCTATTATGGGAATAAAGGAGGATATGCACCAAGTAAATATCCTTTGTCGACATATGCTGCCATGATAACTTATATGGATAAACAGATTGGAAGTATCATGCAATTACTACAGGAATTGAATTTAGATGAAAATACGCTCGTTATGTTTAGCAGTGATAATGGAACTACATTTGATGTAGGCGGTGTAAATGCCTCATATTTTAATCTTACAGGAGGACTAAGAGGGCGCAAACAAGAGCTATATGAAGGGGGAATTCGGGAACCGTTTATTGCAAGATGGCCTGGAAAAATTCGACCAGGGGAAGTGTCTAATCATGTTTCAGTACAATATGATCTATTGGAAACTTTAGCTGAAATAACAGGAGTAAAAGTGCCGTATAATGATGGTGTTTCTTTTTTACCAACATTATTAGGTAAAAAGAAAGAGCAAAAGCAACATTCTTTCCTATACTTCGAATTTCCCGAAAAGGGTGGGCAAGTTGCTATTCGTATAGGTAATTGGAAAGGTATAAAAAGCAATATGAGAGAAAATATAAACGCACCCTGGGAAGTTTATAATCTTGCTATCGATAAGGGCGAAAAAGTAAATCTTGCTGATCAGTATCCATTATTAATAAAACGTTTTGAAGAAATCTTAAAGGAACAACACCAGCCATCACATATTCGAGAGTGGGAATTTGTGGCACCCAAGTTCCCAAACAAAAGCTGAATCAGTTTAAGCTAGCTAAATAAAAATTATGCAACAAAAAAAACAACTCAACGCTTCATTTTTTGGACGGATACAAAAAGTAATACTATTAATTGGATTATATCCGATGTCTATATTGGCTCAACAATCAATTAATATTATTCCACAGCCTGTAAAAGTAGAGCATTTGTCAGGTGATTTTAATCTATCAGCTCATACCGTTATACAATACGATATAAAAAATAAAGATTTACAAGAGGTTGTTCAATTCTTTAACGAACAACTAAGAAATTTGGTTGGAGTTAATTTGACAAGTAATATGAGTGGACAAAATACCATTCGCTTGCGCATACAAAATTTAACTTCTTTTGGGGAAGAGGGTTATCAAATAGAAGTCGCATCTAAAGACATTACGATTCAAGCCAATTCAAAAGGTGGAATTGTGTATGGTTTGCAAACCCTATTGCAAATGCTGCCTGTGAATCACAATAAAGCTTCTTTAAAAATTCCTTGTATACGTATTACAGACTATCCTCGTTTTAAATACCGGGGTATGCACCTCGATGTTGGCAGACATTTTTATCCTGTTTCTTTTATTAAAAAGTACATAGACTTTATGTCTACTTATAAGTTCAATTTTTTTCATTGGCATTTAACAGAAGATCAGGGATGGCGCATAGAAATAAAAAAGTATCCGCACTTAACTACAAAAGCAGCCTATCGAAATGGTACTATTGTTGGGCAATATCCTGGTACACATAATAATAACCTTCGTTATGGGGGCTTCTATACACAAGATGAGATAAGGGATATTGTTGCGTATGCATCACTAAGAAACATCACTGTTGTACCTGAAATTGAAATGCCGGGTCATTCTTCAGCTGCTATCGCAGCTTATCCTTGGCTGAGTTGCTTTCCTGAAAAACCTACTACCATACCGGCAAATCCATCTTTTATGAACCAATTGGTGCAAAGGAAAGGCGAAAAAAAGCTAGTCCAGGAAACTTGGGGTGTTTTTGAAGATATTTTCTGTGGTGGTAGCGATAGCACTTATATGTTCTTACAGGATGTGCTTGATGAAGTTTTACAACTTTTCCCATCTAAGTATATCCATATTGGAGGCGATGAAGCACCAAAATATCATTGGGAAAAATGTTCACGTTGTCAGTTAAGAATTAAAAAAGAAGGTCTTAAAGATGAACATGAATTGCAGAGTTATTTCATCCAGCGGATAGAAAAGTATTTGAATAAGAATGGGAGAACCTTGATAGGCTGGGATGAAATTTTAGAAGGTGGGCTTGCTCCGAACGCTATTGTGATGAGTTGGAGAGGGGAAGCAGGTGGTATTGAAGCTGCAAAACAATCACATGATGTGATAATGACCCCCGGAAATCCCGTTTACTTTGATCATTACCAAGGAGATCCTATTACCGAACCTATTGCTATTGGTGGATTTAATACGCTTAAAAAAGTTTATGAGTATGAGCCGATACCAAAGGAATTAAATGAATTGCAAGCTAAATATATATTAGGAGCCCAAGCCAACTTATGGACAGAATATGTGCCAACTACTCAACATGTTGAGTATATGGTATTGCCACGAATGTTGGCGCTAAGTGAAGTGGTGTGGAGTAAAAAAGAAAATAAAAATTGGAATGGGTTCAATAAAAAATTACAATATCATTTTAATTATTTCGAACACAAAGGTTGGAATTATAGTAAAGGGAATTTTAAGGCTGATATAAAGCCACAATCCAAGAATGGACAATTGACAGTAGCGTTATTAACAGAAGCCTACAACGGACAGGTTGTTTTTACTACTGATGGGTCTGTGCCAAACATTAATAGCAAAATATTTAGTGAACCTATTTCTATCGATTCAACTTTAATACTTAATGCAGCGGTGCTTGTTGATAATAATATCATGAGTAGTATTCCTTCACAGCAAAAGTTTATTATTCATAAAGCTATTGGAAGGGATGTGCTATACACCAACCCTGTAAGTCGTTACTATTTGGCGGATGGCCCTAATTCCCTTACAGATGGTATAAGGGCTACAAAGGCAGTTGGAAAATATTGGCATGGCTTCAACTCAAATTCATTAATTGCAACAATTGATTTGGGTGAATTTAAGACTATCCAAAGCATAACACTTGGGTGTCTGCAAAATTATGGTGATTGGATTTTTTTACCTCAAAGTGTAAAGTTTGAAGTATCAAATAATGGAGTTGATTTTATTGAATTGCAAACTATAAACAACTCAAATTCTCTAGACGAGAAAAATATTTTATTTGATTTTAAGTCATCATTCCCGGCACAGTCATGTAAGTATATTAGGGTTACAGCAAAAAATAATATTTGTCCACCAGGTCATAGCGGAGAGGGTAAAATGGGTTGGATTTTTGCAGATGAAATAATTGTAGACTAAGGTATCTATTTACTAAACTATGATTTTAATGAAGTATTAGTTGCAATAATCAGGTTTAATGTTAAGACTTAATCAATTCCTCATGAACAAATATGTCATCATAGTATTTCTGTCGCTTTTTAGTTTTAAGGTAATTGCACAAAGAGATACTATCATTTTTAATTATCAGTGGCAATTTACTATTGATAAAGAAGGTGTTGGCTTTTCAAATCAGTGGTTTAAAAAAGGATTTACAAACAGTACAGAACTTAATTTGCCGCATACATGGAATATTGAAGATTCTAACCACCGACACTATGGGTGGGGTTGGTATCAAAAGAAATTCATGGTGCCTTTGACATGGAAAGATAAAAGTGTAAGGATCAGGTTCGGAGCTATTAATCATACTTCTGTTATATATATTAATGGGAATAAAATTGAAGAAAATATAGGCGATGGATTTAGTCAGTTTTTTGTTGATCTATCTGATAAGTTAGATTATGGGGTAATAAATACCATAACTATTGCTGTTAATAATGATTATGGAAAAAACAAGGTGCCGTTTGGCAGCTCATTCGATTGGCCAAATGATGGCGGCATTATTCGAAAAGTTTCGCTCATTGTTACTGATAGACCTTATGCCAGTTACATTCATGCAAGACCAATCTTAAATTTAATTGATAGTTCAGGGACTCTAAAGCTGAAATTAGGGCTGGAAGATATTCCAAATAAGAATATAGAGTTGCTTGTTAGTGTCTCAGAGGAAAATCAAGTTAGTAAAAATTTAGTCTTTCAAAATGTTTATAAACCACTTTGGATAAATAAAGATGCAATAGTGGAATTCAATCTGGCAAAGGTTAATCCTTGGCATTTCGATTTTCCTAATTTGTATAGAGTAGATGTTACTATTATGAAAGGAGGGAGGGCAAGTGACAAGGTCTCTACAGTAATTGGTTTTAGAGAGGTGAAATTTTTAGAGGGGAAAACATATCTAAATGGTGAAAGAATCAAGCTGATGGGCGTTGAATGGACTGCTGGCAGTAATCCGGATTATGGATTTGCAGAGACCGATTCAATAATTCTGAGTCAATGCAAATTGATGAAGGATGTAAATACAATCTTCACTCGACAGCATTTTCAACAGGATGAACTATTTTATGATTACTGTGATCGACAGGGAATATTGGTTCAGCAAGAATTGCCACTTTGGGGACCAGAAACACCCGCTAATGATACCATTCGGATGATAGCTATCAAACAATTGGAAAGAATGATTAATAACTATTATAATCATACTAGTATCTTTTCATGGGGTGTCGGAAATGAATTAAGAGGGAGGGACTTACATATGAAGAAGCTAATCTCAGATTTGATAGAAAAGGTTAAACTACTTGATAGTAGTAGATATGTAGCTTATGTAAGTAACACCCTTACTAGTAGTTTTTATAATAATCCATCTTTTACTCCAGATGCAGCTGATGCAGGGGATTATTTAATGATGAATGAATATGGTGGAAGTTGGTGGGATATTCCTGTTGGGAAGATCCATGCATATTTAGATAGTGTTCATTTAAGTTATCCGACAAAACCTTTTTTCATATCTGAGTTTGGGTTATGTGAGCCAAATTTTAAAGGAGGAGATCAACGTCGGATTGAAGACTTAATCTATCATATGTCTATTTACGAAAGTAAATCTTATATCGAAGGTGCTATTTATTTTGATTTGACAGATTATAGAACACATTACCCTGGAACAAATGAGAATGATAAGTATAGAAGAAGGATACATGGCGTTTATGATATGTATGGTAATCCTAAACCTTCAATGGCTGTATTGAGAGAATTATCGTCCCCAGTTGAGATATCACAAATCAGGGTATCAAAGAAAGGGAAATTAAGTATAACACTGTTTGGTAGTATTGGACTTCCTCAGCATACTGTAAAAGGGTATAAACTTTATGTGTCAGATAAGGCAGAGAATTATACTTCAACAAAATTTTATAACCTTCCAGATATAAGCCCCGGGCAGCGGATAAATATTGAAGTTGAAGATATGAGCAATGGAAGACCGGTTGTGACAATTGTTCGGCCGACTGGTCATGTTGTTACACAGAAATCATTTTAATAAATATTATTAAATGCTTTAGAAAATGCGATCAATAACTATTGCTATTTTGATACAGTTAATTATAACACCTGTATTATCTCAGTCAAATTTGCAGCTTCCGATAGTGAATGATGTACAGTTCACAAATTATTATCATCAACGAGTCAATCACTTTAATCTACATCCAGTTGATACGAATGATATTATTTTCGTTGGGAACAGTATTACTGATGGTGCTGAGTGGACAGAATTATTTCATGATCAAAACATAAAAAACAGAGGTATTAGTGGAGATATAAGTGCAGGAATATTAAATAGGATTGGAGCTATTGTAAAATGTCGTCCAAAAAAGATCTTTTTAATGATTGGAACGAATGATTTAGCAAGAGGAATTAGTGCAGATAGTGTTATAAAAAATATTCTTCTAACTGTTGCTTTTATTAAACAAGAAAGCCCCTCAACTCAGGTATTTATTCAAAGTATTTTACCTGTATCCAATGAGTTTGGAAAGTTTGCGGGACATACAAGTAAAAGAGATTCTATTATAAAAGTAAATGATAGGCTAAAGACATCTCAAGCAAATATGCAGTATTCATTTGTTGATTTATATCCTTATTTCTGTAATCAACAAGGAATGTTGGATAAGAAGTTTACTAATGATGGCTTACATTTACTCGGTGAGGGTTATTTGTTATGGAAACATTTGATTTACCCACATGTTTATGGGCTGCAAGATAAACCATCAATTATCCCACAACCTCAAAACTTAAATTGGACAAGGGGGTATTTTCCACTATATCTCGCAAAATCGATCATTTTCTCTGACTCAACAATCATTCGAGAAGCAAAGCTTTTGAAACAAATAGTTGAAGATAAAGGATGGCCAATTGATCTCCGTAAAGGGACAATTTCGAATGATATTCATATTGAACTTCGATTGGATAAACCTAATCTTACAAGTGGTTCAAGTGATACTTATACTTTGATAGTGTCAAAAAGTAGTATTGTTTTATCAGCAAATTCACCACAGGGTATATTTTATGGAATTCAGACGTTAAGACAATTGATGAGGGATGGGGTTATGGTTAATGCGTGTGAAATTACCGATTGGTCTGCCTATGCATGGCGAGGTTATATGGTTGATGTTGGTCGAAATTATATGTCTGTTAAGTTGCTGAAAGAGCAAATTGAACAAATGGCATATTATAAACTTAATGTATTCCATTTTCATGCAACAGAGGATATTGCTTGGCGCTTTGAAAGTAAACTGTATCCCCAACTCAATGCGCCAGATAATATGCTGCGTAATAAAGGGATGTATTATACAGTAGAAGAGATTAAAGAACTGATAGAGTTTTGTAAGGATCGTTATATTCAATTCGTTCCAGAGATCGATATGCCTGGTCATAGTGCGGCTTTCACACGTGCCTTTAAAACATCCATGCAGAGCGATAGTGGATTAACTATTGTGAAACAATTGTTGAATGAATTTTGCGATACATACGATTTACCATATTTCCATATTGGGGCAGATGAAGTCAAAATAACCAACTACCAATTTATTCCTGAAGTAGAATCCTTGCTGAAGCAAAGGGGAAAGAAATTGATTGGATGGGAGCCGGGAGGTAATTTTAGTTCCTCGGTTATTCGGCAACTGTGGATGGATGATTTGAAACGGATTTCTTCCGATACACAGATCGTATTGATCGATTCTCGGCATTTGTATTTGAATCATATGGATCCATTAGAAAGTGTCGTAACAATTTACAATCGACAAATTGGTGGACAAATGACCGGCGATAAGAAGGTTCTTGGAGGGATTCTATGCCTTTGGCATGATCGAAATGTAACAGAACAGACAGATATGCTTTATATGAATCCAGTATATTCAGGTATAGTCACGTTTGCAGAAAGAAGTTGGAGAGGAGGAGGTATACCCGGATGGGTCGCAAATATTTCCGACGGAAATGAAGCAGGGTTTACTGAATTTGAAGGAAGATTACTAGATCATAAATTTCTCTTCTTCAACAACAAGCCTTTCCCATATCAAAAACAAACACAACTAAAGTGGCAGATCTTTGGCCCTTATAATAATGAAGGGAACGTTGATAGTGCATTTATAATAGAAAAGTCGAATAATAAAAATTCTGCTGATTTAAGTGGGTATCGCGAAGAAGAAATTGGCGGCACAATCATATTACGACATTGGTGGGATCCTTTGATTAAGGGTGCACTTGACAAACCAAAGGAAAACCAAACCTATTACGCAGTAACATCAATCTGGAGTGATACAAAAACACAACAGAAATTTTGGATAGGGTTTAATAATCTATCGAGATCAACGGCTACAGATTCACCCCCCTTAAGAGCTTGGGATCAAAAGGGGAGTAAAGTATGGGTAAATTATGTAGAAGTATTTCCACCTAAATGGTCTCGGGCTGGGAAAATCGGACATTTGGAAACACCATTGATTGATGAGGGCTACGAATATCGAAAACCACATATAATACAACTTAATAAGGGATGGAATCAGGTTTTTATCAAATTACCTATGAGTAGTTTTAAAGGCAAAGATTGGCAGAACATGAAAAAGTGGATGTTTACTTTTGTGCCTGTTGCTGATAACTAGATATAGAGATTCATTATTTGAATCTGGAAATTTATGGCTTATTTCTTAGTATTTGTACTTGACTTGAATCATGCAGAAAACTGAAATTTTTTCTCGAATCAAATTCTACAAGAAAAATGAGTATTCTTATGAAACCCTTTATTAGTAAGGGTTTCAATGTGTAAGCTGGAAACAATTTTTAGTTCAATATACAATCAATAGAGAAATGGTAGTTCTGCCGAAGGTTTCTCATGTAATGCTTATGTAGTAAGGGTTTCACAAGAGTATTAATAAAAAAGAGGAAGTCTCAAAAGTAAAAAGAAGGCTTTGAGAATCGGCTAAATGAAAACTTTCTCCATCAGGTAGGTACCCGAATAAAAAGAGGCTGTATCGGACTTTTGATACAGCCTCTTTACAGTTGTCGGAACTGAGTTGCGTTCGTTTCAGTTTCAAAGGGACTTGGTTATGATTGCTAATTTTAATTTAGTTATGCTGCTGGTAATCAATATAGTAAGAGAATGCATGTTGTAAATATTTATCGAACCAAATTTCCTTGAATACCGATGCTTTCGCATTCTTGTAAAGATAAATAGAATAAAAAAAGGTAAATTAATAAAGAAAATTTGTGCATATTATTAGTGTTCTTGGTTACTTAAAGAAAACACTCAAATTTGCTGTGCCTACTTGAGTTAGTGATAAAAACTCTCCAATGCCATTTATTTCAAAACATTGGGTACTTCCATCGCTTACATTTATCATTTGTAAATAGCTGTTTCTTGTGCGATATAATTTTTGGAAAGTTCCGAAACTTTCCAAAAGTTTATGAGGGTTTTAAAAGCAAAAACCGCTATAAGCTTTCACTTACAGCGGTTTATAATTTGGATTGTTGCCCGACCTGGATTCGAACCAAGACATACTGAACCAAAATCAGTTGTACTACCCTTATACTATCGGGCAATCCGACCTATTCATTTCTGAATGGGGTGCAAAAATAAGGGGGAAGGGGAATTGTTCCAAATTTTTTAAACCCATGAAACAGAGAAATAAGGAATAAGGAACAGAGAAATGATGTCCGTATATAAAAAAGGTTGACCAAAAAAGGAGGTCAACGTTATGAAAAAGGGCAAGAAAATCGCACCGAAAAGGGTGTTTAGTGACGACTTTAAGAAGAGTGTTGTCA
>Ga0208492_1000366_pt1 | contig 40159 bp, 41 predicted proteins | sample Subbioar_CSW14AB_FD_184820 | JGI IMG/M metagenome (GOLD analysis project Ga0208492, IMG submission 184820) | Serpentinite rock and fluid subsurface biosphere microbial communities from McLaughlin Reserve, California, USA - CR12Mar_CSW14AB (SPAdes) | ecosystem: Environmental > Terrestrial > Deep... | reverse complement strand
GGCAGCTTCTCGCCCACTCCCACAAACAGCCGCGTGCGGTCGCCGAGGAAGAAGGCCGAGGCAATCGTGCCCTGCAGGCGGCTGGCTTCGCCGGACTCCGTCACGCGGATATCTTCCGGGCGGAACAGGATTTCGCTGGCATCCGCCGGCGCTTCCGGCCAGGGCAGGTCGCCGGCGCGACAGGTGAACACGCCGTTGCGCACCGCGCCGTTCAGGCGGTTCATCGTCCCGATGAAGTCGGCCACGAAGCGCGTGGCGGGTTTCTGGTAGATGTCGCGCGGCGCGCCGATCTGCGCGACACGGCCATGCTCCATCACGACGATGCGGTCGCCCAGCGCCATCGCCTCGGCCTGGTCATGCGTCACATAGATCGCGGTGATCTGCAGCGAGCGCAGCAGCGTGTCGATCTCAAGGCGCAGCGTGTCGCGCAGCTTGGCATCCAGCGCCGTGAGAGGCTCATCGAGCAGCAGCGCGCGCGGACGCACGGCGATGGCGCGCGCGAGCGCCACGCGCTGGCGCTGGCCGCCCGACAGCTGGTCGATGCGGCGGTTGGCCAGTTTCTCGATCTGCATCATGCCCAGCATCTCGCCGACCCGGGTGCGGATCTGGCTGCTGGGCATTTTGCGGATCTTCAGGCCATAGCCGATATTCTCGGCCACGCTCATGTTGGGGAACAGCGCGTAGGACTGGAACACCATGCCGACGTTGCGCTGTTCGATGGGGGTCTGCGTCACGTCCTGACCGTCGAACAATACCTGTCCGCCAGCGTCAGGTTCTTCCAGGCCGGCGATGATGCGCAAGGTGGTGGTCTTGCCGCAGCCCGACGGCCCGAGGAACACCACGGTCTCGCCGGCATTGATCGACAGGTCGAGCGGCTCCAGCGCCTTGGTGCCGTCGGCGAAGGTCTTGGCGCAGGTCTTCAGCGCGATCGACATGGGGTTGATGTCACTCATGGATATCGTCCTCGGCAACAAACTTTTTAAGACGCGGCTGGGCAAAGGCCTGCAGGGCCAGCAGCAGCGGCATGATCATCAGGAAGAAGACCAGCGTATAGGCGCTGCCGATCTCCAGACGTAAAGACGCATAAGCATCGGCCAGACCGACCGGCAGCGTCTTGGTGAAGGGCGTGTGCAGCAGCCAGGTCATGTTGAATTCGCCCATGGAGAGCGTCACCACCATCAGCGACCCGGCGAGAATGCCGGCGCGGCAGTTCGGCAGCACGATGTCGCGGAAGCGCCGCCACCAGCTCGCGCCGAGCGAGGCCGCGCCTTCTTCCAGCGTATTCAGGTCGATGGCCATCAGCACGGCCAGCACGCTGCGCACCATGAAGGGCAGGGTGAACAGCACATGGCCGACCAGAATGAAAGCCCAGCTGGTGCGGAAGCCCGACAGGCTGCCATAGGTGACGATCAGCGCCAGCGCGGTCGCCAGCCCCGGCACGGCCACCGGCATCACCAGCAGTTCCTCGATGGCGCGGGCCAGTGCGCTCTGGCGCCGCGCCAGCACATAAGCCGTGGGAATCCCGATCAGCAGCGTGACGACCAGGCAGGCGAGCGAGATGCCGATGGAGAGAAAGATGGTGTTGCGATAGCCGTTCCAGACTTCCATCACCCAACGGAGCGTCAGTCCGCTTTCGATGCCGACCAGATAGTTCACGGTCAGGCCGGCCATGATCGACAGGATCACCGGCACGATCAGGAAGGCGCAAACCAGGAGCGTGAATGCGAGCTGGAGATTAAAGAGCCATTTGGTGCGCATGATCTTAACCCGCTGCCGCGACGGTGCCGCCGGCGGCGGTGCGCGCCAGCGCCAGCACGATCCAGGTCACCGCGCCGAGTACGAAGCTCAAGGCCGCCGCCATGGCGATATTCGCCGACAGCGTGAATTCTGTGTAGATGACCATGGGCAGCACGTTGATCTTGGCGGCCAGCGTAAAGGCCGTGCCGAAGGCGCCGACGGCGGTGGCGAAGCAGATCGCGCCGGCCGAGATGAAGGCGGGCTTCAGCCCCGGAATGATGACATCGACGACCACGCGAAACGGCGAGGCGCCCAGCGAACGCGCGGCCTCTTCCAGTTTCGGGTCGAGTTTTTCGGCGGCGGCCATCACGGTCAGGATGGTGCGCGGGATCGAGAAATAGACATAGCCCATGAACAGGCCAGCGAGCGAATAGGCGAAGACGATCTTGTCGCCGGTCAGCGCTTCGCTGACGGTGCCGATCAAACCCTGGCGCCCGGCCAGCATGATCACCATGAAGCCGATGACGACGCCGGGAAAGGCGAGCGGGAAGGTCAGCATGGCGACCAGCGTGCCGTTGCCGGGAAATTTATGGCGCTGCAGGAACACGCCGCTGATGCCGCTGATGATCAGCGTCACGATGGTGGTCAGCACGGCGACGCCCAAAGTGGCAAGCAGGCTGTTGAAGTAATTCCGGTTGGTGATGATCGAAGCATAGGCCGCCCAGCCCTCCTTGCCGGTGCCGCCGATCAGGAAGAGTTCGGCCATCGGAATGAGGAAAAAGGCCGAGAAGAAAATTCCGGCCGGCAGCAGCAGCAGTATCAGGCGTCGCGTTTCGCGTTGCATTTTTGTCGTCGTTTCCTCCGGCACTGAAAAAATGGGACCCCGGGTCTCGCAACTGCTCGCCCGGGGTGACGGAAAAATCTGAGCCGTCACCCCGGGCTTGACCCGGGGTCCCATTTCCTTCTTCAGTTCACTTCCTTGTTGTAGCGGTCGACGATCACCTTCTGCGCGGTCGCCAGCTTCTTCAGGTCGATCGGCTTGGCGCGGGCATAGTCGGCATCGGGCAGGAACTTCGCCTTGGCATCAGCCGAGAGATGCTGCGCGAAGACCGGACGCAGATAGGCATTGCCCCACATGGCCTGGCTTTCATCCGACAGCACGAAGTCGAGCACCTTCTTGCCGTTCTCGGCATTCGGCCCCTTGTTGGTCAGACCCATCACATAGGGGAAGACCACGCTGCCTTCCTTCGGGATCACGAACTCCACCGGCGACTTGTCGGTATACTTGCCGCGATAGGCGTTGAAGTCGTAGTCGAGCAGGATCGGGATTTCACCCGAGATCACGCGGGCATAGCTCGTCTGCTTCGGCACGATCGGCTGGTTCTTCTGCAGATCCTTGAAATACTTGATGCCGGCATCGAGGTTTTCATAAGTACCGCCGAGCGCCAGGTTCACTGCCATCACGCCGAGCTGGCCGACGGCCGCCGAGGTCGGATCGAGATAACCAACCAGGCCCTTGTATTCGGGCTTGAGCAGATCGGCCCAGCTCTGCGGCACCGGCTTGTTGCCCAGCGCCTGCTTGTTCACGAACAGGCCGAGCGTGCCCGAGTGGATGGTGAACCAGTAGCCATCCGGATCCTTCAGGTCGGCCGGGATCTTGTCCCAGTTCTTCGGCTTGTAGGGCGACAGCACGCCGGCATCTTTCGCCGGATCGGCGGCGATGCCACCGAGATAGGTGACGTCGGCAACCGGATTGGCCTTCTCGGCGATCAGCGCGGCGATGGCCTGACCGGAATTCTTGTTGTCCGGCGGCACGGTGATGCCGAGCTTGGACTGGATCACCTTGAGCTGCGAGCCCCAGTCGGCCCATTCCGGCGGGCAGTTGTAGCAGATGGCGCGCTGCTGCGCCGAAGCGTCAGCCATGGTGCCGAGCGCGGCGATGCCGAGCGCGGTCGCGAGCAGGATACGTTTCAACATAATCAGCCTCTCCCGTTGGTGGATGCAAGTTCACTGGCGTCGTCGGACCAGACGACGAGACGGACACCGGCGTCTTTGAGCTGGCCGGCGATGGCGGGTGGCACCGGCCTGTCGGTGAAGACAGCGGTGGCCTCAGTGATATGGCCGCCGCGCACCGTGGCGTCGCGGCCGAATTTGGAATGGTCGAGCACCAGGAAACGCTGGCGGCAATGCTGCGCCAGATTGCGGCGCACTTCGATTTCATCGGGTCCGAAATCCAGCAGGGTGCCGTCCTCGGCCACGGCGCCGACGCCGTAGATGCCGATATCGACCGAGAAGCGCGAGAAGAAGCTGTGCGCTTCAGCGGCGACGACATCGCGATCCAGATTGCGCACGCGACCGCCGGCGATGGTGATCTCGCAGGAGGGATTGCGCGACAGCGCGATGGCGACATTCAGGTTATTGGTCATCACGCGCAGGCCGGGATGATCGGTCAGCGCCAGTGCGCATTGCTCGGGTGTGGTGCCGATGCCGAAGAACAGCGTGGCGTTGTCGGGCACGTCGCGCGCCACCAGTTCGGCGATGCGCTGCTTGGCGGCGATGTTCAGCACCTGGCGGGCGGGATAGGCGAGGTTCTCGCCCTCGGGCGGCAGTTCGACACCGCCATGTTTCCGGCGCAGCAGCCCGCGATCGCAGAGCCCGATCACATCGCGCCGGGTGGTATAGGCCTTCACACCGCACAGCGACGCCAGCGCTTCGATGGTCTGGTAACCGTCGCGCTGGACCGCCTCCAGAATGAGGCGGGCGCGGTCATCGGCCGGTAATCCGGCTGCCATGGTCGTTTCCTGTCCCGTGCGGCTGGTCATGTGCAAATGAACATTGCCAGCCGCTTATTTCGTTCAAATGACCATCACATGAACATTATGTGACGTCAAATGAACATTATCCACAGCACCTCTCTCTCAGGAATATCAATACGTTAGCCCCAACGACCTTGCCCAAATCCCTTCTAGGGCATGAGCGTTGGTCCCGGGCCGCAGGATATCCTCGGCATGCGGGCACTAAACGCATGCAGGCGGGTTACTGTCATGACAAGACCTCCCCCACCCACAGGACATCATATGAAAACGACGAAAACCGCCCGGCGCGGTGCAGCCGCGATTCAGCGTGCAGCGACGAAGACGGCGACACTGGGCGCGGTGTCCGGACAGGTGATTGCGCAACGGATGGCGCGTGCAGCAACCGGCGATCACGCCGAAAATAGCCGGATGCTGCCGGAAAAAGTCGGCGCGGCGACGCTGGCGGGTCTGGTGATGATGCAGCATGCGATGCGAATGAATATGCGCATGGCGGGCTTCGTGACGGCGGAAGCTTTCAGCGTCGCGCGTGCGGCGCAGTCGATGGCGGTTGCCGCCACGCCGGCGGCCCTCTACGGCGCGCAGGTCGATTTCATGCAGGCCTGGCTGCCGCGCTGGCAGGCGCAGTCGATGCAGCTGGGCACGGCCATGATCCAGTCGGGCAGTGCGGCGCTCGCGCCGCTGCAGCATGTGGCGGCCGGTAATGCGCGGCGGCTCGCCGCCTAGGCTCAGGACAGTCTAGGCTCAGGACAGTCGGGGCCGGCTGAGCGCCAGTCCGAGACAGATCGCCCAGCCGATCACGGTCCAGCCGGTCAGCAGGTTGGCCAGCAGGATCTTGTCCCGCCAGCGATGCTGGCGCCGCCAGGCCAGAAGGCTGGGCAGGAAATACACGGCTGCGATCAGCAGCCCCATGACAACAGTGGGGAATCCAGCGCCCATCGGGGCAGCATAAGCCACCCCTGCGACCAGGCAAACGCACTGGGCCAACGCACTGGGCAAACTATTGGCCGGGACGGCAAAATGGCTATAGTCCCGGCCAGAGAATGTTCGTTTCTGCAGGGGTGCCCCCATGACCCAGCCGTCGCTGCGCAACCAGCTCGTCACCGTTTTCGGCGGTTCCGGCTTTATCGGCCGCTATGTCGTGCAGAAGCTGGCCCGCGAGGGCGCCCGTATCCGCGTCGCCATCCGCCGCCCTGAAGAGGGCCTGTTCCTCAAGCCGATGGGCTCGGTCGGCCAGATCGATATCGTGCAGGCCAATATCCGCGTGCCGATGTCGGTGCAGCAGGCGGTGAAGGGTTCGGATGTGGTGATCAACTGCGTCGGCATCCTGTTCGAGCGTGGCGCGCAGAAGTTTTCGGCCGTGCAGGCGCGCGGCGCCGAGGTGATCGCGCTCTGCTCGCGGGAAGCCGGCGTGAAGAAAATGGTGCAGATCTCGGCGATCGGCGCGGATGCCGAGAGCGGCTCGGACTATGCCAAGAGCAAGGCGGCGGGCGAAGCCGGCGTGCATCGCCACATGCCGCAGGCCACCATCATCCGCCCCAGCGTGGTGTTCGGTCCGGAAGACGATTTCTTCAACCGCTTCGCCGGCATGGCCGCCATGGCGCCGGTCCTGCCGCTGGTCGATGGCGGCAACACGAAGCTGCAGCCGGTCTATGTCGGCGATGTCGCCAGCGCGATCCTGCGTGCCGTGCAGGATGACGCCTGCGCCGGCCAGACCTACGAGCTGGGCGGACCGAAGATTTACAGCATGAAAGAGATCATGCAGCTGACCCTGGCCGCGATCCACAAGAAGCGGCTGCTGCTGCCGGTGCCGGGCTTTGCGCTCAAGCCGCTGGCTTTTGCGCTGGAACTGCAGCCGATCTTCGCGCCGCCGATCACGCGCGACCAGATCGAACTGCTGAAACGCGACAATGTCGTGTCGGAAGCTGCCAAGGGCCTGAAGGATCTCGGCGTCGATCAGCCGACCCCGGTGGAAGGCACCATCGAAACCTATCTCTATCGCTACCGCCGCGGCGGCGGCAAATTCGAGCCGCGCTTCTCTTAAGCGATCACTTCAGCGCGTCGCGCCAACGCCGGCCGCCGCTGATCTGGCGGCCGTCGTCCAGCGTTACGGTGAAATCGCCGCTGTCATTGCCGGCAATGCTGCGCACATGGCGGCGGTTGACGAGACGCGAGCGATGGATGCGCACGAAACCCAGCGCCGCCAATTGGTCTTCCAGCGACGACAGAGTCTGACGCTGCAGGTGACTGGCATTCGCCAGATGCAGCTCGACATAATTGCCGGCGGCTTCGGCCCACAGGATCTCGGCCGGATCGAGGAAGATGCGTTTGGTACCGTCGCGGATTTCAAGGCGGCGTGGCGCGGCCGGTGAACTGCGCTCCACCACCAGCACCGCCGGCTGGCGCAAGGCCGCCGCCAGCAGCCAGACGCCGATTGCCATACTGAGATAGGACAGGGCATCCTTGCGGCCTTCGTAGATCAGGCCGGTGACCAGCGGATCGTCGCCGAGATCGTAGCTGCCGCCCAGTAGCGGATAGATCGCAAACCGCAGCAGCGTCATGCCGCCGATATGCGCGATGCCGAAAGCGATCATGCCGGCGGCATGGCCCAGCAGGACCCGGGGCCAGCCGATGCGGCGCGGATCGAGCCGACCCGACCAGGCAAAGACCAGCGGCGTGACGGCAAAGACGATGACGATGCTGGTCAGCTCGTTGACCAGGATATGCCAGACCGGGATCGCCAGCCCGACGCGGCCGGCCTCGATCCAGTAGGACGAGCCGATCATTGCCGCCACGGTCAGCAGCAGGCCGGCATAGGCGGCCCAGAGCCACCAGGGAAAACGGAATCGGCGGATTTCCGGCGGCTGTGATGGCCCGCCGCTCGTCACATCTGGCCCGCCATTCATCACCGGCGCGTTCATGCCGCCCCGCAGTTCATGGCAGGGAGTCCTCCGGCCAGCCCAGGGACGTTTGTGTCCTGGCGCGCCTGTGGCACATCGGGCAAGACCTGTTCATCGCTGCCGGAGTTTGGAATGACCATTGTGACAAGCCGGGACACCGCTTCGCCTGAGGCCCGCCGCTACGATCTCGACTGGCTGCGCATCGGCGCCTTCGGGCTGCTGATTTTATACCATATCGGGATGTTTTACGTCTCCTGGCCCTGGCATGTGAAAAGCAGCCAGACCGGCCCGGAGGTCTACGACATCGCCCAGCCGCTGATGCTGCTGACCAATCCCTGGCGGCTGGCGCTGTTGTTCCTGATCGCCGGCTGTGCCACGCGCTTCATGGCCGACAAGCTGCCGCGCGGTCGGATGGCCCAGAAAAAGCTTATGGGTGCGCGCAGCTGGCGCCTGCTGCTGCCGGTCGTGTTCGGCATGCTGGTGATCGTGCCGCCGCAGACCTATTACGAGGTGGTGACGCAGATGGGCTTCGACGAAGGCTGGCTCGCCTTCTACACGAAATACATCGGCTTCCATGACGGCTGGCGCAGCAACGGCGCGCCGCTGATCGTGCCGACCTGGAACCATCTGTGGTTCGTGGTCTACCTCTGGGTCTATACGATGCTGGTGCTGGCCTTGCGCCCGCTGCTGCATCGCCTGCCGCTGCAGCGGATCGCTGCGCTGTTCCGCCAGCCGCTCGCCTTGCTGCTGCTGCCGCCGGTTTTCGTCGGGTTGTTGCGGCTGTTCCTGAAGCCGGTGTTCGGCGAGACCCATGCGCTGCTCGATGATTGGTATCTGCATGCGCTGTATCTGTCGCTGTTCCTGTTCGGCTATGGCATCGCCAGGCATGACGGCATCTGGCAGAGCATCGAGCGGCTGCGCTGGATCGCGCTTACGCTGGCGGTGGCGGCCTATGCCGTGATGATCGCGGCTGTCGTCACCAATACCGGTGGATGGATGCGCGCTTTCATCTGGTCGTTCGACCAGTGGGCCTGGATCCTGATGCTGCTCGGCTTTGCGCGGCGCTGGATGAACTTTGACAGCCCGGTGCGGCGCTATCTCACCGATGCGGTGTTTCCCTTCTACATCATCCACCAGACCGCCATCGTGGTGCTGGGCTATCACCTCACCCAGCTCGGCTTGCCGGTCGGCGCAGAAGCGGCGACCCTGGTGCTGGGCACGGCGGCGGTGTGTGTCGTGGGCTATGAGATCGTGCGGCGAGTGGGTGTGTTGAGGCCGTTGTTTGGATTGCGAACAGACACGCCATCGCGACGGACGGCAGTGGCGACGTCGTGATCCTTCACGACTCCTGCGCTGGCGGCTGTTGCGCCGCCAGCGCAGCCATTTCCTCTTCCGTGCATGGCCGGATGCCCGTTGTGCTCAGGTATCTCATCATGCGGTCCGGGTTTTCGCTGGCCCAGCGGATCGCATCGTGGCCGAGCCAGAACCATGAGCCTTTTGGTTCAGTTTGGGCAAATTCATAGCCCGGACGGTCAAAACCTGGTAGCCGATACAAGGTTTGATCCCGGTTGGTGCAGAATTTTCCTAGCAGGCGAAAGAACCGACGTGCTTCCGCCGTAGCATGCTCACTATCGTCCGGACAAAAGTAATGAATATCGCTGTGATCAAATCTTGTCATGATGGCCAGCTGCGAAGGTGTAGGCGCCGTGTGGCGTCTGAACTGTACGAACGGTAAAGTAGGGCCATCGGGCTTTTCCATCCAGCGCACAGTATCCGGCGAATCTTCGGGCAGGCGAAATGTTTTGTATTCGGGTGTCCAATCCGCATCGAAAGTCATGATGACTTTATCACTAAAGGCCCCCATTCCCTCGACATTCAGCGGCACATCCATAAGGCGTTTGTACCAAATCGTGTCCGGGTAATCGGGACCGGTATCATGCGCCGGTCGGATATCATAACGCGCCTGTGGATAGGTCTCGGCCAATGCATCGGAAAAAGTCCGCCAGTCGGCAAGCGTCAACCAGACATAGCGCGTCTTGATGGAATACTTTCCGCCCTCCGGCATTACTTGTGCCTCATTCGCATCGCTTCCAGCTCTTCGACATACCGTTCAGCGAAGGCTCTGATCCTCGCTTGGTAGCTCTCCCAGTCATAAGGAATTTTTTGGCCGTCGATGCGCGTCGGCGCAGGTTTCTCAACAATATCTACGCGGGAATTATTGCTGTTGGCTTCCAGTTTCTCTTTCTTCTTGCGTTCATCGCTGACTGCGGTCTTCCCGTCTTGCAGGAGTTTGGCGCTGCTGAGATGTGCATATTCGATGCCAAGTTCTTTCGCCAATGACGGATTTATTTCGAAAGTGATGTCAGCCCAGCTGCTGCCAGTCCTTCCGCTCTCCGCGTTCCGATAATAACGTTCCGATTGCGCATTCTTTTCATTATTATCGCCTGGAGATCTGTCGGCATTTGGGGAATGTGAGCCGCCGACATGTTGAATCTGGCCTTCCAGTGCTGGATATTTTCTGAGCGCGTCGAGTACCTCCTTCACGATGATCGCATTGCCCTTGATGGTCTCGGGTCCGCCGCGGCGGTTGAAGATCAGCATCAGTTCGCGGGCGAGCTGCTGGTCGAACGGCTCAAGCCCTTCGACCCACGGCTTCATGTCCGGCGGGATCAGTTCTTCCAGTGCCGGTTCGCGCTCTTCTGCTTTGCTGCCCTCCGGCGGGTCTTCCTCCGGCGCGCTCGGCTTCAGCGGCGGCGTTTTGCCAGCGGCTTCAATCTCAGGATCCATCGCCTGCGATGACGTCGCAGGCGACTGGCCGTTGGTGAGCCCCTGATACATCTGCCACGGCAGGCCCAGTAGGCTGACCTTTTCCTCGAACCATTTGTCGATCTGCTGTCCGGCCTTGGCCTCTGCCGGTGTCACACCGTATGGATGCTGCGCGGCGCCGGTGATACCGGCAATGCTGGCTCCAGGATGGACGGGCGGTGCGATCTGCGCGACCTGCGCGCCGGGCGTGAAGATCGCCGACTGATCGAAATCGATATCTCTCTGCACGCCAGATGACTGCGGCGTATCGGCACCAGACCGCAACGCGTATGTGAGCGTTCCTCCATCCAGGCGCTCCAGCTCTATGCGCGGGCGTTTCACATCGTCGCTGCCATCGGTGCGATAGCGCGCCAGGCGATCATGAAATCGGTCCACTTCGGCGGTCGTGGGCGTTCGGTAGCGCGCGAGGCGGTCGTAGAGATCATCCTGCAGCGCCGTGATTGTCTCGCCATCGGGCAGCATCAGGCCATCGACGGTCAGTCCTTTTCGACGCTGGTAGCGTTTCAGGCCGCGGGTCAACTCGCCGCCCGGCCAGCCGGTCGGGCCACCGAGGCTTTCGAGATCGAGGTCGCCGGACTCACCGAGGAGGATCTGCGCGCGGATGACATCGTCACGCGCATTGGCCGCTTCCGGGCCAATGCGCCCGTGAAGCGGAAGAGGTCGCCAAAGTCGCCGGTCGGCGTGGGGCGGTTGGGCTGATCTGAAGCTAACGGCAGAAGGGACATGGCAATCGACCCTGAATGGCAGCGAGGTATCGCTTAAATGTACATGAAATGTTCTCATTCTGCAACCTGATTATGCGAGTATGCCACGACCCACAACCTGGAGAATAGAAAAGCGCCCGGCTCGTCACCGGGCGCTTCATCGTTCAGGACCTTGAAAAGCCTGCTCAATCCAGCGGGATGGTCACGCTGATCGAGGGGCCGTGCGGTACGTAGCGCGGCGGCGGCGGGTAGTAATAGACCGGCGCCGGCGCGACGTAATAGCCGGGCGGATAGGCATAGTAAGCGGGCGGACCGTAATAGCGGCGTTCCACCCGGTAGTAGGGGCCACCGTGGTGCTTGCCGCCGTGATAGCCATGCTTGTGGCCGTGGCCATGGCGGTGGTGATGCCTGTCGCCGGCCTCGGCCGGCGAAGTGAAGGCAGGCAGCGAGATCAGCATGGCGCTCGCGATCGCCAGACCATGAAGAAGACGCCCAGAAGCACCCATGGGATGATCCTCCCGTTGCAACGAGCCGGCTGTTCCGGCCCGCTACCATGAGGCCGTCCAATCTGGGCGGAAGTCGGGCGGCGCAGCGGCATTTTGCGGCACAGGTTGGCTGTGGAAAACTCTACGGGCGAGTCCAAAGGTTTAAGGCACCAATAGTCCCGTATCGGACCTAATGTGATGCCTTTGTGACGCCGGATCCCTATGACCAAGCCCCGAACCGGCCACGCAAGAATCGAAAAGGTCAACAAACGTGACCTATCGGATATTATTTGCTTGATCTACCGGGCATTCAGCAATAAAAGTTGCGCTCCGCCCCAGTCGACGTGTCCTTTTGCATCCCAGCAGGTTGCGAATGGGTGCCCCGCCCGGGGTGTCTTTGTCCCAAGACCCCGATCTGCCGCGCCTTATATCTATCGACCCGCCGGCAGGTCGCCCCAGGAAGGCGCCGTGCCATGGCCGAGAAGATGTTGAAGTTCGTGCAGACCGCCCAGGCGATGCCGGAAAAGCGTGGCGCCTCCGAGCGCGCCCATGACTTCGACGAGATCTATCGTGAATTCGCGGCGGTGAAGGCCAATGAGCAGGCCTCGCGCTGCTCGCAATGCGGCGTGCCGTTCTGCCAGGTGCATTGCCCGCTGCACAACAATATCCCCGACTGGCTGCGCATGACCGCCGAGGGCCGGCTGGAAGAAGCCTATGAGCTGAGCCAGGCCACCAACACGTTTCCCGAAATCTGCGGCCGCATCTGCCCGCAGGATCGCCTCTGCGAAGGCAACTGCGTCATCGAGCAGTCGGGCCATGGCACCGTCACCATCGGCGCCATCGAGAAATACATCACCGAAAAGGCCTGGGAGTCGGGCTGGGTGCAGACGCCGAAGCCGGTGCATGGCGAACGCGCGCAGAGCATCGGCATCGTCGGTGCCGGTCCGGCTGGTCTGGCTGCGGCCGACAAGCTGCGCCGCAAGGGCTATCAGGTGCATGTCTATGATCGCTACGACCGTCCCGGCGGCCTGCTGATCTACGGCATCCCGAATTTCAAGCTGGAAAAGAATGTGGTCGAGCGCCGCACCGCCCTGCTCGAAGCCGCCGGCGTGAAGTTCCACATGAATTTCGAAGTCGGCCGCGATGCCTCGCTCGACGACCTGCGCAAGAAGCATGATGCGGTGCTGATCGCCACCGGCGTCTACAAGGCGCGCGAGTTGCAGGCGCCGGGCTCGGGCCTCGACAATATCGTGCCGGCGATGACCTATCTCACCGCCTCGAACAAGAACGGCCTCGGCGACAAGGTGGCCGATTACGACAACGGCAAGCTGAACGCCGCCGGTAAGAAGATTGTCGTGATCGGCGGCGGCGACACCGCGATGGACTGCGTGCGCACCGCCATTCGTCAGGGCGCGACCGCCGTGCATTGCCTGTATCGCCGCGACAAGGCCAACATGCCGGGCTCGATGCGCGAAGTGAAGAATGCCGAGGAAGAGGGCGTCGAATTCGTCTGGCTGTCGCTGCCCAAGAGCTTCCGCGGCGAGGGCAAGGTGAGCGCCGTGCATGCCGGCCGCATGAAACTCGGCGCGGCCGATGCCTCCGGCCGCCAGGTGCCGGTGGACATCGAAGGCGCCGATTTCGACCAGCCGGCCGATATCGTGATCAAGGCGCTCGGCTTCGATCCGGAAGACCTGCCGCAGGCCTTCAAGGCGCCGCATCTGGAAGTCACCCGCTGGGGCACCGTGAAGATTTCGGCGCGCAGCAAGATGACCAATATCCCGGGCGTGTTCGCTGCCGGCGACATCGTGCGCGGCGCCAGCCTCGTCGTCTGGGCGATCCGCGACGGCCGCGACTGCGCCGATGCGATCCATCAATACATTCAGGCCAAGGTGCAGCCCTCGGCTGCGGCGGCTGAGTAAGAAGCGAAACGATGCGTGTCGTAACCTTACTACTCATAGCAACTCTGCTGGGTTTCAGTGCCAATGAGGCAAAGGCGCAAACGACTCTGAATCCAGCTGCTCTGACGGAAGCCCGCAAAATCGTCGAAGTGCTGGGCGCGATCAAAACCTTCGAGCAGAGCTTCAACGGCTCCGTGTCCGACATTCTGGCCCGAATGAATCCTGGTAAGGAAGCCGAGGCTCGAAAGGTAGCTGAAGATATCTTGCTGCCTGAACTCAAGAGCCTGCTGCCGGTTATCGCCGAAGAATATGCCAAGCTTTATGCGCAGGTATTCTCTGCGGACGAGCTTCGTGCGATGGGGGAATTCTATGCCACACCCGTTGGTAAACGGATTGCCGAGAAGAGCCCTGTTTATGCACAGCAGAGCATGGCCCTGAGCCAGGGCGTTGCAATGGGGCAATTGCAGGCCATCCTGATGAAGAATGCCGAAAAGGTCCGCGCACGCGGACTGAAGATTTGAAGGAGTCCGAACCATGACCGACATCAAGAACAGCTACGTCGAGCAGTGGCAGGACGAGACCAAGCGTCTCTCTGAAACCGGCATGTACAGCCGCGAGGACGAGCGCGATGCCTGTGGCGTCGGGCTGATCGCTTCGCTGGACGGCCAGCCGCGCCGCAGCGTGGTGGCCGCCGGCATCACGGCGCTGAAGGCTTTGTGGCATCGCGGTGCGGTGGATGCCGATGGCAAGACCGGCGACGGCGCCGGTATTCACGTTCAGATCCCGCAGGATTTCTTCCGCGAGCATGTGCGCCGCTCGGGCTTCGAACCGGGCGAGGGCAAACTGGGTCTGGGCATGGTCTTCCTGCCCAAGACCGATCTGGCCGCGCAGGAAACCTGCCGCACCATCGTCGAAACCGCGATTCTCGATTTCGGCTACGGCATCTATGGCTGGCGTCAGGTGCCGGTGGATGCCACCATCATCGGCGAGAAGGCCAATGCGACGCGACCTGAAATCGAGCAGGTGCTGATCGAGAACCGGCATGGCAAGGACGACGGCGCGTTTGAGCGCGACCTCTTCCTGATCCGCCGCCGCATCGAGAAGCAGGTGCTGGCCGCGCATATCAGCGACTTCTATATCTGCTCGCTGAGCTGCCGCAGCGTGATCTACAAGGGCATGTTCCTGGCCGAACAGATCGATTATTTCTATCCCGATCTGCAGGACGAGCGTTTCGTCTCGACCTTCGCCATCTATCACCAGCGCTATTCGACCAATACCTTCCCGACCTGGCGTCTGGCGCAGCCCTTCCGCATGCTCGCCCATAACGGCGAAATCAACACGCTGCGCGGCAACGTCAACTGGATGAAGAGCCACGAGATCAAGATGGCTTCCGAGGCCTTTGGCGATTTCTCGGACGACATCAAGCCGATCGTGCAGTCGGGCTCATCCGATTCTGCCGCGCTCGACTCTGTGTTCGAGGTGCTGGTGCGCGCCGGGCGTACCGCCCCGATGGTGAAGACCATCCTGATTCCGGAATCTGCGTCGAACAAGCCGCTGATGCCGCAGTCGCATCGCGACCTCTACGCCTATTGCAACTCGATCATGGAACCGTGGGACGGTCCGGCGGCGATCTGCGCCACCGACGGCCGCTGGGCGGTCGCCGGCCTCGACCGCAATGGCCTGCGTCCGATCCGCTACACCGTCACCACCGACAACCTTCTCATTGTCGGTTCGGAAACCGGCATGGTGCCGGTGCCGGAGCAGAATATCGTCAAGAAGGGCCGTGTCGGTCCGGGCGACATGATCGCCATCGACCTGAAGAAGGGCAAACTGTTCCTGGATCGCGAGATCAAGGACAAGCTGGCCTCCGATCATCCTTACGGCGAGTGGGTCAAGAACATCGTCACATTGGAGAAGATCAAGGACGCGCCGAGCGCGTCCAAGCCCTTCAGCAAGGACGAGCTGCGCCGGTCGCAGCTGGCCTTTGGCCTGACGCTGGAAGACATGGAGCTGATCCTGCATCCGATGGCGGAAGACGCCAAGGAAGCCGTCGGCAGCATGGGCGACGACACGCCGATTGCGGTTCTGTCGGAGCAGTATCGCGGCCTGCATCATTTCTTCCGCCAGCAGTTCAGCCAGGTCACCAATCCGCCGATCGACTCTCTGCGCGAGAAGCGGGTGATGAGCCTGCGCACCCGCATGGGCAACCTGACCAACGTGCTGGATGAAGACGCCAAGCAGGTCGCGATTCTTTTGCTCGAATCGCCCTGCCTGTCGAATGCCGACTATGCCAAGGTGCTGAAATACGCCGAGAAGATGACGGCGAAGATCGACTGCACCTTCCCGGTCGATGGCGGCGAAGGAAGCTTGCGCGATGCGCTGAAGCGGATTCGCGGCGAGGCCGAGAATGCGGTGCGCGGCGGTGCGGCCCATATCGTGCTGAGCGACGAAGGCATGAATGCCGACCGCGCCGCGATCCCGATGATCCTGGCGACGGGTGCCGTCCACAGCCATCTGGTACGCCAGGGCCTGCGCACCTTCACCTCCCTGACCGTGCGCTCGGGCGAATGCCTCGATGTGCATTACTTCGCCGTGCTGATCGGCGTCGGCGCCACCTCGGTGAATGCCTATCTGGCCGAAGCCTGCCTGGTCGACCGCGTCAACCGCGGCCTGCTCGGCAAGCTGACGGCCGACGAAGCTGTCGGCCGCTTCAAGGATGCCGTCGATGGCGGGTTGCTGAAGATCATGTCCAAGATGGGCATCTCGGTGATCAGCAGCTATCGCGGCGGTTATAACTTTGAAGCGCTCGGGCTGTCCCGCTCGCTGGTGGCCGATCTCTTCCCCGGCATGCCGTCGCGCATTTCGGGCATCGGCCTGATCGGCATCCAGAAGAAGGTTCTCGCGCTGCATGAAAAGGCCTTCCGTTCGGACGTGACGGCGCTCCCTGTCGGTGGCATCTATCGCTACCGTCGCGGCGGCGAGGCGCATGCCTGGGAAGCCAACCTGATCCACATGATGCAGACCGCGGTGGGCAGCGAGAATTACGCGCTGTTCAAGAAATACACCGCCGGTTTGCGTGAACTGCCGCCGATCTCGGTGCGCGACCTGCTGGAGATCAAGCCGGCCGCGGCGGCGATCCCGATTGAGCAGGTGGAAAGCGTCACCGAAATCCGCAAGCGCTTCATCACACCCGGCATGTCGCTCGGCGCGCTCGGTCCCGAGGCGCATGAGACGCTGACGATTGCGATGAACCGCATCGGCGCCAAGTCGGATTCCGGCGAAGGCGGCGAAGCGCCGGAAAACTTCAAGCCGCGTCCGAATGGCGACAACGCCAATTCGGCGATCAAGCAGGTCGCCTCGGGCCGCTTCGGCGTCACGGCGGAATACCTCAACAACTGCCGTGAGCTGGAAATCAAGGTCGCCCAGGGCGCCAAGCCCGGCGAGGGCGGCCAGCTGCCTGGCTTCAAGGTCACCGAACTGATCGCCAAGCGCCGCCTGGCGACGCCGGGCGTGATGCTGATCTCACCGCCGCCGCATCACGACATCTATTCGATCGAAGATCTGGCGCAGCTGATCTACGACCTGAAGCAGATCAACCCGGAAGCGCAGGTCTGCGTCAAGCTGGTCTCGGAAGCCGGTATCGGCACGATTGCCGCTGGCGTCGCCAAGGCGAAAGCAGACGTCATCCTGGTGTCGGGCCATGTCGGCGGCACCGGCGCCTCGCCGCAGACCAGCGTTAAATATGCCGGCACGCCCTGGGAAATGGGCCTGTCGGAAGTCAATCAGGTGCTGACGCTGAACAAGCTGCGGCATCGCGTGAAGCTGCGCACCGATGGCGGGCTCAAGTCGGGCCGCGATATCGTCATCGCCGCCATGCTCGGCGCCGAGGAATACGGTGTCGGCACGGCGGCGCTGGTGGCGATGGGCTGCATCATGGTGCGGCAGTGCCATTCGAATACCTGCCCGGTCGGCGTCTGCACGCAGAACGACGCGCTGCGGCAGAAATTCAATGGCACGCCCGAGAAGGTGATCAACCTGTTCAGCTTCATCGCTGAAGAGGTGCGCGAAATCCTCGCCCAGCTCGGCGTGAAGTCGATCGACGAGATCATTGGCCGCACGGACTTGCTCACGCAGGTCAGCCGCGGCGGCGCCCATCTCGACGATCTGGATCTCAACCCGATCCTGGCACAGGCCGATGCGGGCGAACATGCGCGCTACTGCACGCTGGAAGGTCGCAACGAGGTGCCCGATACGCTGGATGCCCAGATGCTGGAGGATGCAGCCCCGGTCTTCACGCATGGCGAGAAGATGCAGCTGGCCTACAATATCCGGAACACGCATCGCGCCATCGGCACGCGGTTGTCGTCGCATCTGGTGCGCAAGTTCGGCATGAAGGGGCTGAAGTCCGGTCATATCACCGCGCGTCTCACCGGCTCGGCCGGTCAGTCGCTCGGCGCCTTTGCCGTGCAGGGTCTCAAGCTCGAAGTCTTCGGCGATGCCAATGACTATGTCGGCAAGGGGCTGTCGGGCGGCATGATCGTGGTGCGGCCGTCACCGGCCTCGCCGCTGATGCCGGTGACCAACGAAAACACCATCATCGGCAACACGGTGCTGTATGGCGCCACCGGCGGCAAGCTCTTCGCGGCGGGCCAGGCCGGTGAACGCTTTGCCGTGCGCAATTCGGGCGCCACGGCGGTGATCGAAGGCTGCGGCTCGAATGGCTGCGAATACATGACCGGCGGGCGTATCGCCATCCTGGGCAAGGTCGGCGACAATTTCGGTGCTGGCATGACCGGCGGCATGGCCTTCGTCTACGACGTGGACGATGTGCTGCCGATCGCGATCAACGACGAGAGCGTGGTCTACCAGCGCCTGCAGTCGTCCTACTGGGAAGGCGTGCTGCGCGGCCTGATCGAGGAGCATATCCGCGAGACGCAGTCGCTCTATGCCAACAACCTGTTCGCCGACTGGGACCAGGTGAAGGGCAAGTTCTGGCAGATCTGCCCGAAGGAAATGATCGCGCGTCTGGATCATCCCTTGAGCGACAAGGCTGCGGCCGAGGCCGGCGCCAAGCGCGCCTAAAAGTTTCTGAGCCGGCGCGTTTCGCTGTCGGCCCAGGGAAGCGGAAACGCCGCCGAGGGCAACCTCGGCGGCGTTTTTGCTTAGGCCACCCTCTTTGTCATGCCCGGCCTTGTGCCGGGCATCCACGACTTCCCTTTTTCGGGAACAGTCAAAGACGTGGATGGCCGGGTCAAGCCCGGCCATGACAGGTGATGTTTAAACAGCGTACAGCGCCGTACTCAGATATTTCATCCCGGTATCGCAGGCGATGGTGACCACCGTTTTTCCCGGCCCGAGGCGTTCGGCGATGCGCAACGCCGTCAGTACATTGGCGCCCGTCGAGGTGCCTGCGAAAATGCCTTCTTCCCGTGCCAGCCGCCGCGCCATGGCCATCGCATCATTGCTGGAGACCTGCGCGATCGCGCTGGCCAGTTCCGGTCGCCATTGCGGCGGCACGAAACCCGGGCCGGTGCCTTCGATCTTGTGGCTGCCGCTTGGCCCGCCCGACAGCACGGCGGATTCGGCCGGCTCCACTGCAATCGTCTGCATCTCAGGATTCAGTTCACGTAACCGCGTGGCAAGACCGCGGAACGATCCTGATGTGCCGACGCTCTGCACGAAGGCATCGACGCGCCCGCTGGTCTGGCCCCAGATTTCATCGGCCATCTTCGCATAGCCGGGCAGCACATCGGTGTTGTTGAACTGGTCGGTCCAGAAACTTCCCGGTGTTGCAGCCGCGATGGCTTTCGCGCGCGCAATCATCTCCAGCGTCAGTTCCTTCGTTGTGCCGCCGGTCGGGCTATGGATCAATGTCAGCCTCGCACCCAGCGCTGCCATATGGTCGCGCTTCTCTTTGCTGAAAGCTTCCGAGGTGACGAGTTCGAGCGGAATGCGTTTCGCCGCACAGATCAGGGCGAGCGACACGCCGGTGCTGCCGCCGGTATATTCCACCACGGTTCCGCCCGGCTGCAGCCTGCCGTCGCGTTCGGCCGCCTCCACCATGGCCAGCGCCATGCGGTCCTTCATGCTCCCTGTCGGGTTCTCGGTTTCCAGCTTGAGCAGAACCGTGGCGGAATTCCGCGGAACAACAGCGGTCAGCGCCAGCAATCGCGTGCCGCCGATGCAGTCCAATATGCTTTTGGCGAGGATGCTCATGCCTTAACTCCTTTTCAGGATTCGTGGCGTAGACTGGCCGGATGCTGAAAGCCGCCGCCCTTGCTCTTGTCGCCGCCGCGAGTTTTTACGCGGGCTCCGCCCATGCCTTCTGCGTGCAGAATGACGGCACCGTGCCGCTGGTGGTGCAGGCTGGCGGTCCGCCGATGCCAGTCTATGTGAAGCCGAACCTGATGCCTGGCGAGCGTGACTGCCATGTGCCGCGCAAACCGGATGGCATCACCGTGGAAATCTTCGACGGCAAGACGCGCCAGATGCGCTGCCGCCTCTCGGTGCCGGCAAAAGACTCCACGATCTTCATCGACAACAAGAGCTGCCGGGCGAAATCGGGTTAGCATTTTTACGCTGTCGTCCTCGGGCCCAAGAAGTGTCTCTTGGCCGAGGACCTCGCGCAGTTCTGCCTGAGATGCTCGGATCAAGTCCGAGCATGACGATTTGAGGCTTTACGTCACAATCCCGTACAGCACCATGGCCATGCCGGCCACGCCGCCGAGCCAGGCGAAGGTGCGCAGCCACGGCACGCCGATGATGTAGACCACGGCATGCGCCACGCGGCAGTAGAAGAACACCTGGCTGCCCAAAGCGGTCCAGCCATCGGCCTTGCCGGCCACCGCGGCGGCCAGCACCAGCGCCGCAAAGGGCACCATGTTTTCCACCATGTTGAGATGCGCGCGATGGGCGCGGCCGATCCAGCCGGTCGGGGCCGGGAAATCCTCGCGGTTGCCGGCCATCACATACAGGCCGCGCGTCAGCATATGGCCGGTGGAATAGGGCAGCGTCAGCAGCACGGTCAGCACCGCGCTGGCGATCAGCATGGTCATGTCGGTGGTCATGGGAGTTTCCCTCTGTTGTGAAGTTTAAGCTGCGGGACGGAAATCGGGAGCAGGTTGCAGCGGCGCCACGGCGGTCGCCATGATCCCGGTCAATGTGTCGCGGTCGGCGCCGCTTTTCGCCATCACCATCAGGCCATGCGTCATGCCGACGAGGTATTTCGCCAGCGCATCCGCGTCGGAGGTGGCGGCGATCTCACCGCGCGCTTTGGCATTCACCAGCGCATGGCGGAACGCATCTTCCATATTTTTCAGATGCGCGCGCACCTTCGCGGCCACCTCGGCATCATGCGGCGCCAGTTCCAGTGTGGTGTTGGCCATCAGGCAGGCGCGGCGCTTCGGGTAGCGCACCAGGAAGTCGATGATCGCCAGGCCGGTATCGTGCAGCGCCTGCAGTCCGGCATCGGGCCTGCGGAGCGGATCCAGCATCGCGTCCTTCAGCATGGTGCAATAGCTGTCCAGCGCGGTCAGGAACAGGCGGTGCTTGTCGCCAAACGTGTCGTACAGGCTCTGGCGTTTGATCCCCATCGTGGTGACCAGCTGCTCCATCGAGGTGGCGGCATAGCCCTGTTCCCAGAACAGCTCCATCGCCCGCACCAGCGCCGCATCGGTATCAAAAGCCTTGGGCCTCGCCATGGCGCCGGTATACTCATTCCGGAATGATCAGTCAAGAATGAGGCGGGACTTGTATTTTCAGCTATGTTCCTATATTGTTCCTTATGCGGTTTAGGTTTCACGCGCGATGTTTCACGGAATAAGCATCAAATAAGCCTGAAATAAGGGTCGAATAAGCCTTCGATAAGCTAGGCAAACGCTCCGGATAAGCGCGGAATAAGCCCGGGATCAGCCGGTTTTCGCGCCTTTCTGACGGTGCGCCGCGACTCTGCCGGCCTGGCCTTCCCCTGCCGGCCGGCGGTTGCTACATCCTCGGGCCCAAGACGATTTCCTGTGGATCTGCATGGCGCCGCCGCTTCTGACCCTGTCCGACATCCATCTCAGCTTCGGCGGCACGCCGCTGCTCGAAGGCGCCTCCTTAAGCGTGATGCCTGGCGACCGGCTGTGTCTCGTGGGCCGCAATGGCTCGGGCAAGTCGACTTTGCTCAAGATCGCCGCCGGCACGGTGCAGTCCGACAAGGGCGAACGCATCGTGCAGTCGGGTGTCACGATGCGCTACCTGCCGCAGGAGCCGGATCTCAGCGGCTTCGAAGATACGCTGTCTTACGTGCTGGCCGGCCTGGCGCCCGGCGACGATCCGCATCGCGCGACAACTTTGCTGAATGCGCTCGGTCTCGATGGCACGGAACATCCTTCGCGCCTGTCGGGCGGCGAGGCGCGGCGCGCCGCATTGGCGCGTGTGCTAGCGCCGGAGCCCGATATCCTGCTGCTGGACGAGCCGACCAACCATCTTGACCTTCCCGCTATCGAATGGCTCGAAAGCGAACTGGGCCGCCTGCGCTCGGCGCTGGTGCTGATCAGCCATGATCGCAGGTTCTTAAGCAATCTCACGCGCGCCACCATCTGGCTCGACCGCAGCGCCACGCGCCGCCTGGAGCAGGGCTTTGCCGCTTTCGAGGACTGGCGCGATGCCTTCCTCGAACAGGAGGAAACCGAGCGTCACAAGCTGGATCGCAAGATCGTCGCCGAACTCGACTGGGTGCGGCATGGCGTGTCGGGCCGGCGCAAGCGCAATATGGGCCGCATGCGCGCGCTGCAGCAGCTTAAAGTCGGCCGCAGCGAACAGCGCAAGGTGGCCGGCAATGTCAATCTCGTCGTGTCGGAAGCCGAGACCTCGTCCAAGCTGATCGCCGAGGCGAAGGCGGTCTCGAAGTCGTTTGGCGATCTGACCGTCCTGCGCGAGGTCAGCGTCAAGGTGCTGCGCGGCGACCGGCTCGGCATCGTCGGCGCCAATGGCGCCGGCAAGACCACGTTGCTGAAGATTCTGACCGGGGAATTGCAGCCGGACTCTGGCAGCATTCGTTTGGGTGAAAACATCGCGCTGGTGACGCTGGACCAGCGCCGCGAAACCCTCGATCCGGAGATGACGCTGCAATACGCACTCAGCGGCGGCAGCGACAAGGTGACGCTGAACGGCCAGCCGCGCCATGTCATGAGTTACATGAAGGATTTCCTCTTCGCACCGGAACAGGCGCGCACGCCGCTGCGCGTGCTGTCGGGCGGCGAACGCGGCCGGCTGATGCTGGCCCGCGCGCTGGCCAAACCGTCCAACGTGCTGGTGCTCGACGAACCGACCAACGATCTCGATCTGGAAACACTGGATCTGCTGCAGGAAATGCTGGCCGATTATCCCGGCACGGTGCTGCTGGTCAGCCATGACCGCGATTTCCTCGACCGCGTCTGCACGTCGGTGCTGGCGTCTGAGGGTGACGGTCGCTGGAATACTTACGCTGGCGGCTACAGCGACATGGTGGCGCAGCGCGGTGCCGGCGTGCAGGCCCGCGCCGCGGCCAAGGCCGAAAAGTCTGCCGCTGAGAAAACTGAGGCCGCGCCGCCGCGTATGGCGGCCAAGCGCAAGCTCAGCTTCAAGGAAAAGCATGCGCTGGAGACGCTGCCCAAGCGCATCAAGGAATTGCAGGCCGAGATCGCGAAGCACCAGGCGGCGATGAACGACCCGCAGCTGTTCAGCCGCGATCCGGCGAAATTCGAAGCCGCCAGCAAGGGACTTGAGAGAGCCGGCGCCGATCTGAGCGCCGCCGAGGACCAGTGGCTCGAACTGGAAATGCTGCGCGAGGAGTTGGAAAACGGCTAAAAACCGTTCAGCTTGACAAGAACATAAATAGAACATATATTGATTAGGCTACGTTGCGTGGCCCATCTCGGATAACCGCGCACCCCAGCCGATTGGCGTCCGTTCCGTCGCTGATCAGTGTGGAGCAGCTTTGCCCGCGACAGGCCGACCCCGGCCAAGACACTGCGGATAACATAGCCGCGTCCCTCCCAAACGAACTTCGTTGGACCTCGTCGCAATCTCGTATTGCGACGAGCGGCGTCGTACGCGGAGGTTTCTATGACGCAAGATTACCGACTCAAATCAGCAATTGGTGCTGATCGCGAAACAGACCTGGATGATGTCTGGGTCGTCAAAAAGAACCTGCGGGATAACGGCTATTACAGCGAGCCGTCCTACGGCATGACGCCGTACCCCGATCAGTTCATGTTCGATGCGATCAAGCAGTATCAGAAGGAGAATGGACTAAAGGTCGACGGCGTGATGCTGCCGGATGGCGAAACCGAGCAGCACATGCTTGATAACTTAGCTGCGAAGTCTCCGACATTGTGGTGTACGAAGTGCAAAGGGCCGCATGCGGGCGTTTACTCAATGCGAATTTGCCATAATTGTTGGGAAAAGGGAGAGCGATAGAATTGTGAATACTAGTCAGGGCGAGGTGAGGAGCTGATTTTCTTCCATTGAAGAAAATCGTTTATCTCCGCATCCGTATACCCAAGTAAGCGCCCCGTTTCCCTGTCATCATCATCTGTCCAAGGTCGGAGTTTATGCCAAGCGACCAGATGCAGTTCATGCAGCGCGTCGATACGCCATTCCTCGCCGGGCAGGGCGTAGTAGATTTCGACGAAGGAATGGCCTGACTCTTTGTCGTCCCAGTAGTATTCGCGCTTGATGATGCGGCCGGATTCTACATGCGGCGCGAAATCGTCTTCGGGCAGGATGTCGCGGAACTGGATGGCTTCGCCGAACATCGCCGCCGGCTTGGTGCCGGCCAGCATCAAGTCTAGTTCGCGTAAACTATGCGGGCCGACGCCGGGTGGCGCTTCACGCTCTTCGTCACTGGACAGGGCGGGCTTCCTGACGTTCGGCCGGCACCAGCGGCGGGACGCCGTAGCCGATATCGATGAAGCGCATACCGTCGCCCTCCGTGTAGGAGTCCGGATCGAGCGGTTGCTTGCGGCCGGCGGTGTCGGCCAGCCCAGTCGCGCAGCACAGGATCAGGTTGGCCTGCGCGGCACCGTCTTCATAGAGCGGCGCGCCGGTGAATTCGACCGGCAGCACGGCGCCATCGGGGAAGCGCAGCCAGTAATAGATCAGCACGCCGGCCGGCTGGGCAGCCTGCGCGATGGTGAGCGTGGCGCGCCAGCTGCGGTTTTCCTTCGAGGTCAGGTCGAGATAGTTCATCCCGCTGAGATCGAAGCCGATCTTCTCGGTGATGGTGCGGCCGACATTTTCCATGCGGATCTCGTCGGCCGAGCGGATGTTGAGCAAGAGACAACTGTCGGCCAGCGCGCCGAGGTCGCCCTTGGACAGGTCGCTGCGCTGTGGCAGCCGGCGCGCACCGCGCCAGCCCTGCCAGATGGCGAAAAACTGCCGTGCCTGCTGCGAGAGCGGCGTTGGCAGTGTATGCAGAAAATCACCCGACCCCATAAGCGTTATCTAAGCATCCTGGCGGAGTGAAATCCAGCCCGGCAATGTCCGGTCAAAATGCCGGCAGCATATGGCGCGGCGTGGAGGGATCGGCGGGCGGAATGCCGAAGCCGAGATCGATGAAGCGCATGCCTTCGCCGACCAGCCAGGAATCCGGATCGATCGCGTCGTTGTCGCGCGGCGGCACCAGCGGCGTACAGCAGCCGGCCATCAGGCTGACCAGGCCGCTGCCATCGTCGTCGCAGAAGGGCGCGCCGGCGCATTCGACCGGCAGCACGCCACCATCGGCGTAGCGCAGCGCATAATAGACAATGCTGCCGCAGGGCTGCAGCGCCTGTTCGATGAAGAGCCGCGCGCGCAGGCTGCGGTTCTCCGAATTGGTAATGTCGAGATAGTTGTGGCCGGTGAGGTCAAAGCCGAGCGCCAGTCGCAGGCCGGGGCCGATCGAGGCGATGCGGATATCATCGCGGTTGTGCAGCTCGAGCACGATATGGAAATGGCCGAGCGCCCGGAGATCCAGATCGCGGCGTTCGGGCAGGCGGCGACCGCGGCGCCAGCCATGCCAAAGGGCATAGAACTGCCGGCTGGCAGGTGACACCGGCCCGGGAAGCCGTGCCAGAAAATCCGCGCTGGAAAAATCCTCCATGCGCCACTCCCAACTCACAGGTCCTGTGGCAGACCCTATACCCGGACGACTGTACTGCCCAGTTAAAAATCGCTGTCATAAAAAACGGCCGGGCGTTGCCACCCGGCCGCACTACCAGCAGAGATGCCGGTTTATTTCTTCACGGCCTTGATGAACCTGTCGTTGAAGGTCTTGTTCAGGTCGATATTCGCGCTGGCGATTTCGGCATCGAACTGCTTGAGCATGTCATGTGCGCTCTTCATGCCGTCGGCCGAGATGATGCCGGTGCGCGAATAGGTCTCCATCGAGGCCTTCACCGCCTGCAGATACAGCGGCTTGTCGCCCAGGAAATAGGCCTCGGGCACCGCAGCCGCGATATCGTCGGGCTTCGCCTTGGCGATGAAGTCGAGCGCCTTGTACAGCGCGTTGACCAGCGCCTGCGTCGTCTTCGGATTCTTCTCGGCGAATTCCGGCTTGAGATACAGCACGGCCGCCGGGTTGGAACCGCCGAAGATCGCCTTGGTGCCAGCCTCCGTGCGGCTGTCGGCCAGCACGAAGCCGAGCTTTTCAGCTTCGATCTTCGAGATCACCGGATCGAGATTCGACATACCGTCGATCTCGCCCTTCATCATCGCCGCCACCGCACCGGCGCCGCCGCCGACGCCGATATACGCAGTGTCCTTCGGATTGCCGCCGGCCTTGGCGATCAGGTAGTTGACGAAGAAGTTGGTCGAGCTGCCCGGCGCGGTGACGCCGATCTTCAGGCCCTTCAGGTCGGCGGCGGTCTTCACCTTGCCTTCCAGTTCCTTCTTCACCATCAGCACGATGCCGGGGAAGCGGCCGAGTTCGATCACCGCCTGCAGCGGCTGGTTCTTGGCCTGCATGCGGATCGTGTGTTCATAGGCGCCGGTGACGACATCGACGCTGCCGCCCATCAGCGACTGCAGCGACTTGGCGCCGCCGCCGAAGTCGTTGATCGTCACATCCAGACCCTCGGCCTTGAAGTAGCCCTTGGTCTCGGCAATCGTCAGCGGCAGGTAATACAGCAGCGGCTTGCCGCCGACACCGAGTTCCAGTTTCGGTTTTTCGACCTGGGCCTGCGAAGTGCCAGCAAACAGGCCCAGCGCGGTCAGCGCTGCGAGTGCGATCTTGAGTTTCATGGGTCGTTTCCTCCTGGTGTTTTTTGTTTTAGGTGGTTCTGGCTGTGGTATCCGGCCGCCAGACCAGCAGCCGGTTTTCGATACGCGTGACGATGGCATCCAGAATGATCACGACGATGGTCAGGATCAGCATGCCCGAAAACACGCCCGTCACGTCGAACACGCTTTCGGCCTCGTGGATCTTGTAGCCCAGTCCGGCCGAGGAGCCGAGATATTCGCCCACCACCGCGCCGATCAGCGCGAAACCCACAGAGGTGTGCAGCGACGAGAACATCCAGGTCAGCGCCGCCGGCCAGTAAACATGGCGCAGCAGCTGGCGCTCGTTCATGCCCAGCATGCGCGCATTGGCCAGCACGGTGGGGCTGACTTCCTTCACGCCCTGATAGACGTTGAAGAAGACGATGAAGAAGACCAGCGTGAAGCCGAGCGCGACTTTCGACCAGATGCCCAGCCCGAACCACAGCGCGAAGATCGGCGCCAGCACCACGCGCGGCAGCGCGTTGGCGGCCTTCACATAGGGATCGAAGACGGCGGCCAGCAGTTCGCGGCGGGCAAAGGCGAAGCCGACGACAATGCCGGCGCCGGCGCCGATGCCGAAGGCCAGCACGGTTTCCAGCATGGTGATGCCGAGATGGCGCCACAGCGTGCCGCCGGTGATGTCCTTCCAGGTGCGCGCCAGCACATCCAGCGGCGTCGAGAAGAAGAAGGGCGCGAATAATGGCTTGCCATTGGCCATCGGCACGGTGGTGAGCAGATGCCAGACAACCAGGAAGGCGATGCCGACCAGAATCTGCAGCGCGAGAAGCGTGGTGCGGTTCATTGCTGTGCTTCCTCACCCAGTTGCTCACCCTGGGCGTAAGCCTTCTGCACTTCGACGCGCAAACTCGCCCAGATCGCCTTGTGGATGGCATGGAATGCCGGCTCGACGCGGATTTCGGCGATGTCGCGCGGGCGCGGCAGCTCGACGCGGAAATCGCCGACGATGCCCGCCGCAGGCCCGGCCGACATCACCACCACACGGTCCGCCAGCGCGATGGCCTCTTCCAGGTCGTGCGTCACGAACATCACGGCCTTCTTGTTGGCAGCCCAAAGATCCAGCAGAAGATTGCCCATGATCTGCCGGGTCTGCGCATCCAGCGGACCGAAGGGTTCGTCCATCAGCAGAATCTGCGGATCGCGGATCAGCATCTGTGCCAGCGCGACACGCTTCCTCTGGCCGCCCGACAGCATATGCGGATAGCGCTGCGCGAAACCTTTGAGGCCGACGCGGGCCAGCCAGTCCTGCGCGCGCTGCAGCGCCTCGGCGCGCGGCACGCCCTGCGGCTCCAGCGCGACGGCGACATTGTCGATCGCGGTCTTCCATGGCATCAGCGCATCGGCCTGGAACAGGTAGCCGGCTTTGGCATTCAGGCCAGCGAGCACCGCGCCCTGGATCTCGACCTTGCCGGCCGAGGGCTTCAGCAGCCCGGCGGCGGCATTCAGCAACGTCGACTTGCCGCAACCCGTGGGCCCCACGATGGCGACGAATTCGCCCGGCGCCACGGTCAGGTCGATAGCCTTCACCGCGGCATGCTGCTCGCCGGTCTTGAGCGCGAAGGTGATGTCCAGGCCGCGCAAGGCGACATCGGCCACGGCTGCCGGGGCCGACAGCGACGGCGACGAAACGGATAAAGCTGCGCCCTGCGACAAGGCCGGATTCCTCCACAAAACACTCCGCGTCTTGCCGCGCGGCGAAGCGGCAACCCTAACGATTGCGGCGGGGCGAGGTAAAGCGCCGGAGACGGATCAGTGACGGCATTGATGCGTTTCAGGTCCATTCCAAGTCGAGTCAGGTCCAGATGGTGCTGACTCAGGTCTATTTCGGTTCAAGTCAGGTCCAGTTGAGGCTGAGTCAGGTCTATTTCGGTCTAAGCCAAGTCTCACTGAGATCGAGTACAGTTGTATGTGTTATCCTTGATCTGAACAATACAAGAACATATAGGCCGGAATACCCGGTTTTCCAGCCTCCGCTTGACGAGGAGCGGCTGCGGATTATGCTTAACTCATAGGTTAATTAACCGAACGGGACTTGGGCATGCCTGCTGCCGTCACCAGGGCCGATCCGCTCAGCACCACCTTCGCGGCGCTGGCCGATCCGACCCGGCGCGCGATCCTGGCGAGGCTCAGCCAGGGCGAGGCTTCGGTCGGCGAACTGGCCGCGCCCTTTGCGATGAGCCAGCCAGCGATCTCGAAACACCTGAAGGTGCTGGAACGTGCCGGGCTGATCACGCGCAGCCGCGATGCCCAGTGGCGGCCCTGCAAACTGGAGGCCGCGCCTTTGCGCGCCGCCAATGACTGGCTCGAACACTATGCCGCCTTCTGGTCGGGCAGTTTCGAGCGGCTCGGCATGCTGGTGAAAACGCTGCCGGAGGATGGCAGCGCCTGATGCAGCAGGCCGTCACCGCGAAAGCATCTTGCAGCCTGAGGCAGCCGGGTTAGGCTGGGACCATGGGCAAGGTCGATTACAGCCGTCTGAAAATCCTCGTCGTCGAGGATCATGAGCCGACGCGGATATTTCTGAAGGAAGTGCTGGCGGCAAGCGGCACCAGCCATCTGCGCATGGTCGCCGATGTCAAATCGGCGCTGCCGCTGCTGAAGGACAAGCTGCTCGATCTGCTGATCTGCGATCTCAATCTGGGCGAGATCAACGGCCAGTCGCTGATCCGTGCCGTGCGGCTCAATCCGAATTTCACCAACCGCTATATGCCGATCATCGTGCTGACTGGCGACAGCAAGGCTGAAACGGTGCGCGAGTTGATCAATCTCGGCATCAACAAGTTCGTGTCGAAACCGACCACGGCCCAAAGCCTCATCGAGGCGGTCAGGACCGTGCTGGAGCGGCCGAAGGCCTTCGTCACCGCCAAGGATTATTTCGGCCCGGACCGGCGCAACCGCCAGGAACCCGGCATCTCCGGCCGGCGCAGCACGGATCGGGAGCGGGAGGACGATCCCGTACCGATTCCCAAACGCACCGACGTGCCCTGGACCTGAGCGGCGCGGCAGCTCACACCGCGTGCAGCATCACCTAGTGGTAGCTGCACAAGAATTACATCGGTGAGAGAAAGTTCGAGAAGCGGCTAGATAACAAAGTAAGTAAGAAAGTATTTCCAGTATTCTCTGTCAGTTGGTGATCCTCGCATACTCAAAGGAATGAGTTATGCCTAAACCAAGCATTACGCAGGCTGAGATACGAGCGATACTTGATTCTCGAGATGCAGCCTCAAGAAGAAAAGTTCTTCCGCTAGTAGAAAAAATCTTAGAACTAGGGCCAGAGGGCGGGATGGTGGCGGATTTAAAATCCGGGTCATTGTCTGATGGGACCAGCTCAATACTGATCGACAAATCTCTTCTGGACCAAATTAAATTTATTCGAGAAGGACAGTTTGACGAAAAAGAAGGCGCAACAGCCTTACGATTGATAGGCGATGTTCAAATGCTGGACACCATGCAGGCAAGTGGTAAACGTGGCGTAATTACTAAGGCTGACTTGATTAAGGATTTTCTCAACCAAGTCGCACCGTATGAACCTGCAGAATATATTCGCTGTGCCGTTGAGGGATCGCTCGGCGACTGGTTTCCCATACATTACTTTGCGGCACTCGTTCCATTAAATAAAAAGGAACTTGAGGCGTTCATACTAAAAACCTCTGCATCGGAATTTAGAAGGAAACGATTTGTTCAGCGCGCGAAAGGTGAGGTTTCAGCTTATGGAAAGGCCGTGGGCACGCCTTTGCTGTATTTAAAGCAAATACAAGACGGCAAATTACCCAAAGTGAAAGGCCATAAGGAGGCGAGCAATATATGCGCAGGTATTTGCGCATTGAAAGCGAAGCCGCCCCAACCGCTAAGGGAAATCCTCTCTCTGCTATCAGATTGCTTTGAGGCTGCCCGAGGTGAGGTTAAAGGCGGAGCATCCGGCTATGTTCGTAAAGCGGTCTGTCGCATCGACGAACTCTACTATTTTCCCAAGAGCTAGAGATTTGTACAGTTAGAGGCAGAATCTCCATTTTTTGGAACCGTCGTCAGATACTAATCCCCCGAGCATCAACGCACCCGGCTTTTGCCGCCTCCCTTTTCGAAGCAGGGCCTCACACCGCCCGCAGCATCACCTGACCCGCGCCGGCGGTCAGCCGGATGGCGCCTTCGGCCAGGCGCACGCGTTCCATCGCATTGTCGATCTGGCGGTCGTCGATCAGGGTTTCACCGCGCGCGATCAGCGTGCGGGCGGCATCGCGGTTGGTGGCCAGGCCGGCCAGCACCAGCAATTCGGCCAGCGACACGCCTTCGGCAAGATGCGATTTCTGCAGCGAAACCTGCGGCAGGTCAGCAAGGATCGTGGTTTGGGTGGTCATGGTGGTCTCCTGTTTCAGTGGCTATTTGAAGCCACCGGGTCGGAGACCCTGAGTCATGAACCGCAAGCCGCCGACCTCGGCGGCTGCAATGGTTCAGACAAAACCCTGCGCGCCGCCCGTATGGGAGGGGATAAACCAATAATAAAAGTTGGCCGCGTGGGTCATGGCGAAGATTAAAGCGAAGCCATGGCCTGTCGTCAATCACCTTGTGAGGCGGCGAGCGTTTCTGTGATGGCCACTACCGGGGCTTCGCTAACTATATTGTCATGCCCGGGCTCGTCCCGGGCATCCACGCCTTTCTTTTTCATGCAGCGCCAATAAGACGTGGATGGCCGGGACAAGCCCGGCCATGACACAGAGGAGTTATCCGGCCGTTTCCTTTGCTGTTCCTCCGCCTTAAGTTTTGTCGATGTCCGATCAACCTCCGCCCGATCCCCGCCGCCATATGCCCGCCACCCTGCGCAACCGCGAGGCCATCCTCGCCGTGCTGCAGGATGTCGTACCCCGGCAGGGCATGCTGCTCGAAATCGCCAGCGGCAGCGGCGAGCATGCCGCCTTCATGGCGCCGCAGCTGGCGCCGCTGGTCTGGCAGCCCAGCGATTATGAGGCGGAGAACCTGCCCTCCATCGATGCCTATGCAGCCGACAGTGCAGCGGCCAATATCCGCCCGGCCGTGCGGCTGGATGTGACGCAGCAGCCCTGGCCGGTCAGCGCCTGCGACGCGCTGCTCTGCTGCAACATGATCCATATCGCGCCCTGGGCAGCGGCCGAGGGGCTGTTCGCCGGTGCCGCCGCGATCATGGCCGCGAAAGACGCGCCGCTGATCCTCTACGGTCCGTTCCGCCGCCACGGCGCCCATACCGCACCGTCGAATGCCGCCTTCGACGACAGCCTGAAAAGCCGCAACGCTGAATGGGGCGTGCGCTGCCTCGATACCGAGGTGGTCCCGCTGGCGCAACGCGCCGGCTTTGCGCTGGACCGCGTGATCGAGATGCCGGCCAACAACCTCACTGTCATTTTCCGCAAGGCATGACCGCCACCCTGCGGATTGTCGCCTACCTGCTCGTGCTACTTGGCACAAACGCAGCGGCGCAGGCGGCAGACGGCCCTTTCTCGGTGGCCGGCGTCGACGACGAACAGGAGGCTTACGCTTTCCTCAATGACCTTCAGGCGGCGATGCGCGCGAAAGACCGCGCCGCCATTGCGGCCATGTTGTCCAAGACCGTGAAAGTCTATCGTGACGGCAAGCAGGTCAGCAGCACCGACCGCGCAGTGATGGCACGCTTCGACGCGGTGTTTCACCAGTCCGTCGCGGCCGTCATCCTGTGCCAGCCGCCCGGCGGGCTGCGGGCGAACTGGCGCGGCATCAGTATCGGCCGTGGCACCTTGTGGTTCGGACCCGAGCTTCAGGTCAGCCAGAAGGTCTATGACCGCAACCCGGACGCCTATAAGGTCAGCGACCGGCAATACTGGAAACTGAAAATCCTGACCATGAATATCGGCGCGCATAGCGAGCAGCAGGCGACAGAATGCCCATGACCCCCACAGTTGCCGGAGCGCGGCATGGATAGCGTTACCCAGATCCTGTTCGGCGGTGTGATCGGCGCGGCGGGCTTCCGCACATCGCTCGGCCGCGGTGCGGTGGTGGCCGGCGGCGCGATTGCCACTTTGCCCGATCTCGATGTGCTGGCCGATCTGGTCACCGAACCCTCGGTGATCAATGTCTGGCTGCATCATCGCGCCATCACGCATTCCCTGCCGGTCACGCTGGTGGCGGGTGCCGTCCTCGGCGCCGGCATCTGGGCCATCGAGCGCCGCGTGGCGCGGCGACCGCGCATCCTGCCGAAGGATGCACTGGACGACAGCGGCCGGCGCAGTGCCTGGATGTGGCTCGGTGCGCTGGCTGCTGTCACGCATCCACTGCTCGATCTCTTCACGTCCTACGGCACCCAGCTGCTGGCGCCGTTCAGCAGCGCGCGTTTCTCTGTCAACGCGATGCCGATCATCGATCCGTTGTATTCGCTGCCGCTGCTGGCGGTGTTTCTCTTCGCGCTGCTGACGCGCCGCCATGGCGAAACCGCGCAACGCATGGCGCAGCTGGTGCTGCTCTATGTCGGGCTTTACACCGCGATGGCCTGGGGCGTCGGCCGGCATATGGAGGATCGCGCGCGCGAGGAACTGCGCGCGATTCACCCGGCCGCGTCGGCGGCGGCGCGCGTCGATGCCTATCCAGTGATTTTCCAGATCTGGTGGCGCCGCATCGTGGTCGATCTGCCGGATGAAATCCTGGTCGGCTTCGCCTCGCCGTTCCGCGCCGCGCCGATCGAATGGACGCGCATTCCGCGCAACGAAGAGACGCCGGCGCTCGCGGCGATCCAGTCCAGTTATGAAGCCCGCGTGTTCCGCTGGTTCGCCGATGGCAGGGTGCATTGGCGCCAGCTGCCGATGCGCGAGGGCGGCTTCATCTTCGAGGCGCGCGATTATCGCTACGGTCTGCCGGGCGACAGTGTGCTGGGCTTCTGGGGCCTGCGGTTCCGCACCGATGCGCAGGGCCGCATCACCGAACCGCTGAAACCGCTGGCGGAACGTCCGCCCTTCAGCCGCGCCGGGCTGGAACAGCTGTGGACTGGCATGCTGGGCGAGTAAAGCGGCGTTATTCTCTCGATCCGGTACCGATTTTCTCCCTTTTAACCGGATATTCGTCTATACTTGGTGCTTGATTCACCGGCTCCGGCCAGAACCAAGGAGCCGCTTCCATGACAGCCCGCAGCCAACAGGCAGAACTCGAACGCCATCGCGCCGAATTGCGCCACGAAACCCTGCAGCAGCGCCAGCAGGCGGCCGTGGATGCCGCACGCGAAGCCGAGGATCTGCGCGCCATCGAAGCGCAGAAAGTGGTCGATCTGCGCAACATGCGCCTGGCGCGCGATGCGCGTCGCGCTGCGGCCAAGGTTGCGGCTGGACCAGCCTGAACCCTTCGGCAGGGCGGCCTTGTAATCCGGGCTTCCGGGCACCATATATAACAGCGCAGCGCTGCTGCGGGCCCGATGAAGCCGGGTCATGCCGACGCAGAACGGATTCATCCGTTCAGCCGCGGTGACCACGCAATTCCGGCGCAGACTGCCGCATTTTCGCTTTCCGGGGGCAACCCCCTCATCGCTGCGCCGTTACTCTCACTTCCGCCTGTCCTCAGCTTTCTGACTGCAGGGACAGCCGCAGCCTGACTGGAGGCCAGTCACATGACGTCACGCACGATTACATCTGAAGACGCGCGCGCCCGCGCCGAACAGCGATTCCAGAAAACCGCGCAGCGCGAGCGCGATGCAGAAGCTTCGGCCAAGGCGGAAGCCGATAAATACAAGGCGACGGCCGCGAAGATGGAACGGCTGCGTGCCCTGCGCATGGCGCGTGAGGCGGGCGAAACCACGGCCGACCAGGCCGAGGCCGCCGCCGAGAATGAAAAACGCCGCGCCGACCTGCTCGGGCTGGAAAAGGCGCCTGCACCCAAGCGCAAGGCCAGCATGCGGCCGAAAAAGGCCGCCCCGGCGGCGTTTGACGCAAACGCATAATTTCTATGTGAATTCAGAGGCATAGACGCAGATACCAGGCCGGCCCTAGTCATGGGGCCGGCCTCTGCTTATAGTGCCGCCGCTATGCCAGACCGACCTAGCCTGGGCGCCAAGCCCACCGGCGGTTGCCGCGAGATCGCGGAAGCCGCTCCCGAAAATCCCCTGATATCACCGGCTTCTTCCGCCTCCGGTGTCCGAACTGCGCGAGGCTTCGATGTCGCTCGCGCTTGAACTGCTGCTGATCGTGGTGCTGATCCTGATCAACGGCATGCTCGCCATGTCGGAACTCGCGGTGGTGTCGGCACGCAAGGCCCGCCTTGAAGCCATCGTGCGCAAGAAGTCGCGCGGCTGGCGCGGGGCACGGCTGGCGCTGCAGCTCGGCACCGAGCCGGGCCGCTTCCTCTCGGCAGTGCAGATCGGCATCACGCTGGTCGGCATTTTTGCCGGCGCCTATTCGGGCGCCACGCTGGCCGAGCGCCTCACCGGCTGGCTGATGCTCAACTTCGAGCTGGAGCGCACGATTGCCGAGCCGGTTTCCTTTGCCGTCGTGGTCGGTATCGTGACCTATCTGTCGCTGATCATCGGCGAACTGGTGCCCAAGCAGCTGGCGCTCAAAAACGCCGAAGGCATCGCCGCCGCGATGGCGCCGGTGCTGAACCTGCTGGCGAAGATCGCCGCGCCGCTGGTCTGGCTGCTCGATATCTCGTCGCAGGCGGTGCTGCGTCTGCTCGGTGCGGGCGCGGGCAACAGCGGCGCGGTGACGGAAGAAGAGATCCATCATCTCGTTGCCGAAGCCGAAAGCGCCGGCACGGTGGAGCCGGCCGAACGCCAGATGATCGCCGCCGTGATGCGGCTCGGCGACCGCCCGGTGCGCAGCGTGATGACGCCGCGCCATGATCTCGACTGGCTTGACCTGTCGCTGCCGCATGAAGAGCAACTGCTGCGCCTGCGCGAAACCACGCATCTGCTGCTGCCCGCCGCGCGCGGCTCGATCGACGAACCGCTCGGTAGCGTCAATGTGAAGGATGTACTGAACCTGCTGCTCGACAGCGGCCGCGACGGCCTGGCGCAGGCCGGCATCGGCAGCTTCGTGCGCCCGGTGCCTGCATTGCATGAAAGCGCCGATATTCTCGATGCGCTGGCGCTGCTGCAGAAGTCGCCGGCCGGCATGGCTTTTGTCGTCGATGAATTCGGCAGCCTTGAAGGCGTGGTGACGGCGAACGACATTCTCGAAAGCATCGCCGGCAATTTCGCTTTGCCCGATGGCGAGGATCTGCCGGGCGCGACCCAGCGCGAAGACGGCTCCTGGCTGCTCGATGGCCTGCTGGCACGCGACGACTTCGCCGCCAAGCTCGGCGTCACGCTGCCGGCCGAGGAAGACGACTATCACACGGTGGCCGGCTTCATGCTGGCGCGCTTCGGCCGCCTGCCCGAAACCGGCGACTATGTCGAATGGCATGGCTGGCGCTTCGAGGTGGTCGACATGGATGGCCGCCGCATCGACAAGGTGCTGGCGCAGCAGAGCGCTCAGCCCGAAGGCGCGCACGACTCCTGAGGCGTCTGCGGATACGTCCATGCTGCTGTGCCTCAGATAAGGCACGCCTCAAAAACGCTCTTGTATGACAGGGTGATTCTGTCGCCTGGACAAAAAAAGGGGCCGCATCGAAATGCGGCCCAAGTCTAGGGAGGAAACGCCCGAGAAGGGCATGCAACAAACCCGGAGGCTTGTTGCAACGCACAATCTATAGATCGACCGTGTGCAGCGCAAGAGGAAAGTTGGGCCAGATTGTCGCACCAGCAATTTCAATGACTTGTAATAAAGTGATTCAGATTCCGGCCCTGCGGGACAGATTGTTTGCTTACATCCTTTTGTGCAGGCGCGAAAAATCCGGGACTGTTGCGCCCGGAACACAGGCAGCCGCTTTTTTCAGCCAGAAATTTGGGCAAAGCCTATTTCACAGTCAGTAACCCGGACGGCCGGGTAGTGTGAAGTTTTTGTGTAAATCTGGCCCGGCGTCAGACCGGGCTCACACCGCGCGGCTGAGCCAGCTGGCAATCCAGCCCGGCAGGGCGTCGGGCTTGATCGGGGCGGAGATGAAATAGCCCTGCGCGATGTCGCAGCCCAGCCCGGCGGCGCAGTCCCAGTCGGGCTGGCTCTCGATCCCTTCGGCCACCGTGGTCATGCCGAGCTTGCGCGCCAGTCGCACCGACGAGCTGACGATGGCGCGCGCCGCCTGGTCGGTGACGGCCATGCCGACAAACTGGCGGTCGATTTTCATTTCCTCGAAGGGGAAGCGCTGCAGCTGTTCGAGCGATGAATAGCCGGTGCCGAAATCATCAATGGCGAGATTGAAGCCTTTCAGCTTGAGCCGCGTCAGCACTTCGAGTGCCGCGGTCTGGTCGTCGATCAGCCGGCTCTCGGTCACTTCCAGCACCAGATCGGCCGGCTTCAATCCGTGTTCGCTCACCGCAGTCGCGATCCGCTGCGGCAGGTCGAGCCGCGTCAGATTGGCCGTGGAGAGATTCACCGCCATCTGCAGCGACAGGCCTTCCGCGCGCCACAAAGCGGCGGCGCGCAAGGCTAACCCTAAGATCGCTTCGAATAACGGCTCGGCGGCGGCGCCGTTCTCGGCGAGCGGAATGAACTGTCCTGCGCCGATCACGCCGCGCTGCGGATGGCGCCAGCGCGCCAGCGCCTCGACGCCCATCGGCTGGCGCGTCTGCATCGACACTTTCGGCTGCACCATGATCTCGATCTGGCCCAGACGAATGCCATCGAGCAATTCCGCTTCACTCAGCGGTTCGGCGGTGTTGATCGCGGCCTTTGCGCCACCCTGGCTGAGCTTGCGCAGCAATTCGCCGATGGCGGAGTCGGTCAGCGGTTTTTCGACAAAGCCGAGGATGTTGAGATTATGCGCGCGCGCCAGCGTCTCGGCGGTGCGCAGCACGCGCGCGGATTCGGCACTGAACAGCGCGATCTGGCCTTCATAGCCGCGCTCGGCGAGATGGCGCAGCACCTCGATGCCATCCATGCCCGGCATGTTGAGATCGAGCAGCATCAGGTCGCAGGACAGCGAGGCGGCGGCGAGACGGTCGAGTGCGGCCAGTGCCGTGCTGCCGTCGTCGCAGGCCTCCACGGTGCCAATACCCTGCGCGCGCAGCATGGCCGAGGCCATCTCGCGAATCAGCTTCATGTCATCGACCACCAGCACGCGCAGGCGGGCCGGATCGATGAGGGTGGCAGCAGTCTCGGTGGTCTCTGACACACCATCACTCTCGGCTGCCCCAGGGGCAGGGTCAAGAAAAACTGGATTTGCACGCCGGGACTTGGATCGCGCCCGAACTATCGCGGGTGTCTCAGGTCTGATCCGGGGAGGACTCGCCCTCGATCTCGCCGCGGCGCTGCAGCAGCACTGCCAGCGTCCAGCAGCCGGCCGCCCAGGCGCTGCCAATCATCCAGCCGCCGAGCACGTCGCTCGGCCAGTGGACGCCGAGATAGACCCGGCTGATACCGACCATCAGCGTCACCGAGGCCGCCAGCAGCAGCAGGAAGGTCTTCAGCCGCCTGCGGCTTTCGCTGCGCGCCAGCAGGGCCGCCAGCGTGAGATAGACGATGGCGGTCATCATCGCATGGCCGCTCGGGAAGCTGGCGGTGTAGACGGTTGCGCCATGCGGCACCAGATCGGGTCGCGGCCGGTCGAATCCCAGTTTCAGCAGCGATGACAGCAGCTGCCCGCCGGCAATGGCGACAAAGAGGAACAGCGCGGTGCGCAGGCGCTTGCGCAGCAGCAGATAGAGAATGCCCGCCAGTGTGATGAAGGCGAGCGGCCCGGTGCCGCCAAACGCCGTGATGTCGCGCATCATCTCCTCGAACCAGTGCGGCCCGAGCGGGTCGGAGGCATCCTGCGGATTGCGCAGGCTCAGCAGCAGGCGGCTATCGAGATCGCTGATCTCGCCTTCGAGCACTTCGTCGACCAGCGCGACGAAACCCCAGAGGGCTGCCGCGGCGAGGCCGGGCAGGATCAGCAGCGGCAGTTCGAAACGGCCGAGACGGGTGAAGAGGGCAGAGAGCAGGTGGGGCATGGTTTTTACGGGGGCGTCATGGTCGGGCTTGACCCGACCATCTCTCTCAGGTCTGGCCGAGATCCTCGGGTCAGGCCCGAGGATGACGTATCAGTATGGAGGTCGGTGAGCATGATTGTGGTAAACGCTCGAGATCAAAAATAATCGTCATCCTCGGGCTTGCCCCGAGGATCCATCTGCACCATCCCGCATGCGATAGCCATGGGATGGACCCTCGGGACAAGCCCGAGGGTGACGATCTGTGGAGTTTGAGTACCGGCACTCAAACTCTCACCGGAAGGCGCCGTGATACTCATCGTTCGGGTTCATCTCGATGGCGGCGGCCATGCGGTTGCTCATGTTGAAGAAAGCCGCCGTCGAGGCGATGTCCCAGATATCCTTGTCGCTCCAGCCGGCCTTGCGCAACGCTTCGCGGTCGCTCTCCACGATCTTGTCCGGCGTCTCGGTCAGCTTGGCGGCGAAGTCGAGCGCGGCCCGCATCTTCGGCGTCAGCTCGGCGACGCGGTAGTTCATCACCATCTGCTCGCCCAGCTTCGGGTCGCCCGAAAGCTGGCGCACCGCGGCGCCATGCGCGGTCAGGCAGTAGAAGCAGTGGTTGATGCTGCTGACGGCGACGGCGATCATCTCGCGCTCGAGCTTGGTGAGGCCGCTCTCGCCCAGCATCAGCTCGTTATACATCTCGGTGAAGCCGCGCAGCTTGCGGGCGTCGAAACTGTAGCTCAGCAGCACATTGGGTACGAAGCCGATCTTCTCGTCGCATTTGGCAAAGTAAGCCTGCGTCGCCGGGTCGAGTTTCTCGCGCGGCGGCACCGGAATTTTCAGGGCATGTGCTTTTTGGGCATGTGCCCTTGGGGTTTTACGGGCGGCAGGTTTGGCGGTTTTCTGCTTCGGCTTGGCCATGGGTCGTCCTCCTGAGATGACTCCAGACTAGGGCGAAGTGGCGCCGGAACAAAGCCTCGGATGCCGGGTTGAGCGCGAGACACATATCAGGGAGAGGGGCCATGCATACCCAGATGATGATCCAGACCCATCCGGACGTGGACGGCGATGTCCAGGCCGACCAGGCGCTGATCGACTGTATCGACGCCTGCTTCGACTGCGCGCAGACCTGCATCGCCTGTGCCGATGCCTGCCTGGCCGAAGACGAGGCGCATCACCTCAAGCAATGCATCCGGCTCGATCTCGACTGCGCCGATATCTGCGAAGCGGTGGCGAAGGTCGCCACGCGGCGTACCGGCAGCAACATCACGACGCTGCGCGTGCTGCTGGCCGCTTGCGCCGAAGGCTGCCGCGTCTGTGCCGAGGAATGCGAGAGCCATGCCGAGATGCACGAGCATTGCGCGATCTGCGCCGAGGCCTGCCGCCGCTGCGAGCTGGCCTGTCACACGCTGGGCGATCTCAGTTCGCCGGTGGTGCAGTGAGGCAGGGTTCTATATTATTTGTCATGGCCGGACTTGTTCCGGCCATCCACGCCTTTTCTCGGACGCAGCAGTAAGACGTGGATGGCC
>Ga0208492_1000365_pt1 | contig 40436 bp, 27 predicted proteins | sample Subbioar_CSW14AB_FD_184820 | JGI IMG/M metagenome (GOLD analysis project Ga0208492, IMG submission 184820) | Serpentinite rock and fluid subsurface biosphere microbial communities from McLaughlin Reserve, California, USA - CR12Mar_CSW14AB (SPAdes) | ecosystem: Environmental > Terrestrial > Deep... | reverse complement strand
CACTGGAAATTGGAAATCCCTCAGCTTGCCATGGTCTTCATCATGGCGGCCGCCAGTGCCTGGGCATGGCCCTCGGTGCCGGATGAGATTCCCATTCACTGGAACCTGCAAGGGGAAGTGGATGGCTACGGCAGTAAGGCATTTGGGCTCACGTTGACACCCGCCATCGCGGCAGGACTGTACTTGCTCTTGCTCCTGATTCCCCTCATAGATCCGGGCCGCGTGAACCTCGAGAATTCCGCCAAGGCCTACGGGGCCATACGGGTATCCATCATGGCTTTCTTGACGGCGCTCCACATCGTCTGTGTGCGTGCGGCACTCGGAGCCGAGGTCAACATGAACCTGTTCATGGGCTTCGCCATGGCGATACTCTTCATCGTTTTGGGAAATTATCTGGGAAAACTGCGACCCAACTGGTTTGCGGGAGTGCGCACGCCCTGGACCCTTTCGAGCCAGCGGTCATGGACCAAGACGCATCGTTTGGCCGGGCCGGTATTCATGCTCATGGGCGTCGGGATGGCCGTGCTGGGCCTCTGGTCTTATGGCTGGGTATTGGCTGTCGTTCTCATCTTCGATGCCTGCGCGATCATTTTCCTCGTCGTCTATTCCTATGTGATTTGGCGCGGCGATCCCGATCGCATCTCTCCCGCCGGAGTGAGCGCCGCAACCAATCCGGACCAGCCGGCGGAAACGGATCGCTAGCCTCTGGAAGAAGCCCCCGCGGCAACCGGGCCCCGCCATCGCGATTCGATGGCGCCCTCGGATCAGGTGTCGGGAACGACGACACGGAAACAGGTTCCTGAGGGAGACGAAGACACCAGTTGGATCGATCCGCCCAGCAGTTCCGTATAGCGCTTGACGATATCCAGACCCAGGCCGGTGCCGCTGATCTCTCCCACATTGGTCGCTCGATAAAACGGCTCGAACAGATGCGGCTGATCCTGTTCGGGAATCCCAATCCCTTCGTCGGATATCTCGAACCAAAACTGCTTCTCCTCCAGATGGAGGTGCAATTGAATGGCGCTTCCTTCCGGAGAGTAGCGAATGGCATTGCTGAGAAAATTAGACACAATATGCTGTAGCAACTTATTATCGGTCGAATAAATCTGCCGCTCTCCAAAACACCGGAGCATGAAGGCATGCCTGGCCTGGTCTCCCACCTCGGCCTCTTCGACAATGTCGGTAAAGAGGGCTTTCAGATTCACCGGCGCCTTGATCGCTTCCAATTTCCCCGCGTCGGCGCGGCTCAAGACCAAAACGTTTTCGACGATCGCCTTCAGGCGATTGGCACCCGAGGCGATCCGGCTCAACAAGTCGATGCGTTTCGCGGGAGTCAATTTGTCGTTGAAATTTTGCAAGAGGTCCACCGCGCCCAAGACAGCGGTCATGGGCGTGCGAAACTCGTGCGAGGCGACCGAAATGAATCGAGACTTCATTTCGGAAAGGTTCTTTTCATGGTTAAGCGCATTCAAGATTTCTTTTTCCAACTTCCTTCGCGCGGAGATGTCCCGAGCAAGCACGAGCAGGTCCCCATCGGCCAGCGCGGTCACGCGCAGTTCGATCACGCCGAACGAAACATCCAGCTCGATCACACTTCCGCCATGGACTTGGGCCGGTTGCTGCTCCCATCGAATGACCTCGTCGATCAATGAGCACAGAAGACAGTTTCCGCAACGCGTGGCACTTGCCGAACAACCTTCGATTCCGGGAATACCCTCCGGCGATGAATTTTTGAAAAACACAATGGCTTTTTTGCGATCGATGCGGATGACCGTATCGGGGATCGACCGCACCACGGTTTCAAATTCCCGGGTGCGCGCGTCGAGTTCGGTCGTGCGAACGGTGACCCGCCTTTCCAGTTCCTGGTTGAAACGGCGCAGCTTCTCTTCCACCCGCTTGCGCTCGGAGATATCGCGGATGACCGCGACCATGTAGTCCCGATCGAGGCGAATCATGTTGAAGCTGATCTCGATCGGGAAGACCGATCCATCTTTGCGACGGTGAATGCTTTCGAAAGTGTGATGCCCACTCAGGCGACCGTCCTTGATGAAGGCCTCCCACCCGATGGAAGAGATGATCGGATCGACATCGGCAACCTTCATCTTCAAAAACTCTTCACGGGTGTAGCCATGGGAGGTGCAGGTCTTTTCATTGACATCGATGTATTGCCCAGTCAGCGGATCCACGACTTCGATCCCGTCGGAGGTACGGTCGATCAGTTTACGAAATAGCCTGAGATCGCTTTCGCCTCGTTTCCTTTCGATGAACTGGCCGATCTGCGTGCCGAGGCTTCGGAAGACTTCGAGCAGCTCTTGATCGGGTGCGCGATTATCCCGGCAGAAAAACTCCGCAACCCCAACCGTTTCTTCTCCCTGGCGGATCGGAAATCCAAAGGCGCCTAGCAAGCCGGCCCTGGCAGCCGCGATCGCTCGAGGAAAATTGGCCTCCTTGGCCACTTCGCCAAGCCACAAGGCCTCACCCTTTTCCCAGACTCGCCCCGGAAGCCCCACTCCCTTACGAAAAACAATGATGCGCGAGAGGTGCTGGAACTCAGCGGCATCGATACCCTCGGCATGCCACATTGCCACGAGCGTCAGCCTTTGCGCTTCCCGGTCAACCACCCAGAGATCGCCTACCTCCCACTCGGAATTTTCGCAAATCGATTGCAGAATTTTGGGCGCCGCTTCCGCCAGATCATTCGCCTGAGCGAGGATGTTGACGACAGCGTGCTGGGTCGATAGCCGTTTCTCTGTCCATTTTCGATCGGTAATGTTCTGAAAGGCGCCTTGCATCCCCATGATCGCACCCGCTCGATCGCGCACGGCTTGACCGATCACGCGCGCCCACAGGCGCTGCCCGGCAAGGGTGTCGGTTTGCACTTCGAAATCGAAGGGTTCGCCTTTTTCGCGGCAGCGCGCCACGGCATGAAGCACCTTGCCGCGGTGTGACGGAACGACCAGTTTGAGCAGGCGATCCAGGTCGAGCGCCTCGTGATCCTTGAGTCCGTAAATCGTCCGCAACTCTTCTGACCAGGTCATTTTCTTGTCGGAGACAGAAAAGGCCCACGCGCCCATTCTGCCGATGCGGTTGGCATCACTAAGCAATGCCTGGCTTTGCTTGAGCCGCTCCTCGGCCCGTTTACGCTCGGTAATGTCGCGCGAAATCCCTACCACGCCGATCACCTGCCCCGCGGCGTCCTTGTACGGGGCCTTGGTAGCCAGGAAGGTCCGGGTCACGCCGGCACTCGTCAAATGCTCTTCCTGTGTGACCGGTACGCCCGCCTGCATGATCTGGCGGTCGTGGTTCATCAGGAATCGAAAGCTCGAGTCGTCGAAGAAATCGGCATCGCTCTTGCCCACGACCTCGTCAGGGGCGTGGCCCATGAATCGCCCCGCGGCCGGATTGCAAAGCAGGTATTTGCCCTCGCGGTCCTTCACGAAAATCGCATCGGTCGTGCTGTCCACTACCGTCTGAAGCAGATTGGCGGACTGGCGAACTAACTGTTCGCCCTTCTTGCGTTCGGCGACTTCTTTGGCCAGTTGCGCCGAATGGTGAAGCATGTCGATAAAAAGGATTCCGTTTTCATAGACTCTTCCCACCTGAGCTCCAAGCATTTGCAAAAGCTTTTCGTCTTCGTCGCCGAAGACGCTTTCACCAATCTTGTCGAACAAGCATACCCAACCAAAGCGAGTGGAGGGGGAACGAATCGCGGCGGCCAGCAAACAAGAAACAGGCGGAAATGCAGGTGCCAGGCCAAGGGATTTCAACGATCCCGCGTCATCGACGCGAAAGCAGCAACCTCTCTCGAAGGCAATTGCGAGCTTACCGGCCTGGGGAACCAATTGGCCCATCTGAATTGCGACTGCGGCGCTCAGGCCGTTTTGCAACAGGTGTTTGTAACGAGTTTCCCCTGCAACCGGGACGCCCACAACGGCGAACTTCGCGCCCAATATCTCTCGGACCGAATCACAAAACGCCTGGAGCAACCGACCGGGATCTCTTTCCGATCCCATCTTCAAGCCAAGCTCCACCATGGCGGTCAGGCGTTGTTGCGCGGGACTGAGCTCATCCGCCTTTTTCAAGGGGTGGTCCGGTAACGGTCGGACCTGGTTGCCACCGGGAACCTCGGCATGAGGCTTACTGAGTTCTTTAGCGTCGTAGCCCTTGCCTGCTTGCTCCTTGTCTGACTCGTGAGAGCTTGGCAGCATGCGCGTCTCAGGTTCATTCGAGATTGTTTGAAGGCTCGGAAATTTCAGCTAGATGGGGCTTGGGACGCGCTGATGGGGGGTATGCCAGTCCGGGGCAAGGCGAAGGACAACTCCATCTGTTGCAAGGAATTTGGCCACCGCCTGGCGGCGGACAAAGAGCCAGCAAAACCCGTCAAAAGCGTTGTATCGTAAGGCGGCCATTCGCTTCGGCCTACTCAATCGATGGCCAAAACTCGAATACGCCAGAAAACCCGTACCGCCCGAGGAATACCGACGTGGGGTCAGCGTTCCCGAAAAGGCTACAGATTGAGACCTGATCCATTCTCAAGGTGTCACAACGTCGAGTAGTCATTGGCCAAGTTCATCTCGGTTTGACGCAGAAAGGATTTGCAAGCATGGTCGGCTTTATGATCCAGGTCTTCTGCGAGGCCTAACCGGCAGCCTTGAATCAGGAGATGGGAAGGTATGGGACGAACGGACTTAACCCGGCCCGTGACCGTGAGGCAGACCGTTCGACACCTGCTTGGCGCGTAAGACCTGGATGCAATTGGCCGAGAGTGGATAACAGAAACACCAACTAGCCTCTCAATCAGTGAAGAAGATTTTTAAAGAAGGCTCCTTCATCGACCTACTTATTTCGCCGATTCCACTATTCGCTTTAACATGCCTGGATCGCAAGACCAATCACCGCAATCTCATTGACGCCGAGCTTAACCGTTTTAAAAGAACCGAATGGGCGGAATCGCCATTTTTAGATGTATTCTACCTGCTTTACTGCAAAAACCGCTGCAATACGGGCGACCATAGCGGCCTGTTGGATTGCGCCAACCAACTCGAACGCCTTCGCGCGTTATATTGCAGCACCCATGACAGCCAATCATCAATCGATCCTATAGGCTACAAAATTCAAGCATTATCTCTTTTAAAAAAAGATCACGCCTGCCTAGATTATTTTATGGCAAGCAAACACGCAGTCATGAATGAACCTCATTGGGCTGTCGATTGCGAAAGGCAATTTGCGATAAGCGCGTCTGTCTCCGATAGTTATTTTCGACTCGGCCACATTAACGAGGCCCTGTTATATCAAGAAATGGCGCTCGGTAAAGTCTTCAGCCTTTACCAGGACAGAGATAATCAACAGGTCATTGAAACCGCCGTGAGTTTTCGCGACAAATTATGTCACGCCAAGGACTGGGTCGGCATGCGGAAGATTGAGGAACGCTACAAGCTCAAGGCCCTACCAAAACAGAATGGGGAGAAATAGCCGGGGCCGCTGAGCGTGGAGAACCGCGCCAGGTGCTAGACTATTGATCTGACGATCGAACTGCGTGCCGACATCAACCTTGGCCGATGGAGATTCCGCTGTGCCCGACCTACGCATTGCCACCGTATCACCGATTTGCGAACAAGCCGCCACGGGAGTCGTCGCCGCCGTTTACGCCGACATCAAGGCGACCAAGAAAATCGACTTCGTACCGAACATCTGGCGCGTGCTCGCCACCAATCCGGCTCACCTTGAACTCATCTGGACACGGCTGAAGGCGATCATGCATCCCGAATCGCTTGGTCGTCCAAGCAAACTCGACCCGGTGACGCGCGAGGCGATCGCCCTGGCTGTTTCCGCCACCAACGGTTGCGCCTACTGCGTCAACTCCCACACCGCCGCCCTACGCAAACTCGGCCTTGATTCTGAAGCCGTGGGCGAAGTGCTCGCTGTCACCGCCCTGTTCAACTCCACCAACGCGCTGGCCGATGGCTACCAGATCGAACCCGATATCCTGCCGCCAGTGGATTGATTGTGCCATGGCGTGGCAACCACGGAGCGCTTCAGACGCTTTTCGAATGGAGCAAGATCAGGAACCCGGGAAAATCGGTCAACTCCTGACATGGGCACATGTCTTTGCCAATATCGATCCCGCGCGAGGCGGGCGTCCTTGAATTCCAGGCAAACCGTTACAGTTTGATACAGCCAGGCCGTCGAAACCATGGGGACAGCGCAACCAGGCTGCGTTTTCCCTTATCGTTCGCGGACATTTCGCCGGGATGCTGCGGAAGAGTTGGACAGTCCGATCAACGATTCGCGCCGATCAAGAGATCGGTAAAGGGTTCGGTCTCTCCGCTTTGAAGGGGAGCTGGATAGAATCAAGAAGACGCGAGGTTTTCGCGGCCTCGACGGTCTTTGATGCCGAATAGCAACTCATTAAACAGCGAAAGAGACGTTGGGCACGGTGATGGCGATCAGGCAGCTTCAGGTGCGGTGCCCGCTCAAGAGGCCACGGTCACCGATCGAGGCGCGCCGGCGTTATGATGGTCGATTTCGGTTGCAGTGGATGGACGGAGTGCCTGGGGAGTAGGCGGTTGCAGGCAAGTCAATACTTGGTTTCTTGCTCGAAGTAGATGACGGCCGGGTTTCAGCTTCCCCTGCCTCGTGGAGATGTTTCATGACCTTTCCCGGACATTCGATGAGCAAGGAGGAGATCTACGGCTTTATTGAAGGCTTGAGGGAAACCACGCGGGATCACCCCAACGACGTGGTGAACTATTCGATCATCAGCGAACTGCTCTACCAGGCGGGCGATTACGAAGGCGCGATTGCCGAAGCGAACAAGGCCCTGGCGATCGACCCCCATTCCGTCGAGGCGTTAAAAGCAAGAGGCTGGGCTCACTCAGCGATCAACGATCGCAAGAAATCGGTCCGCGCCCTGAGCGATTTTGAAATCGCGCTCGACATGTCGCCGCGCGATGCCACGCTATTGGCACGAATTTCGATGGTCTGCTACAATCTGGGCGATTACGATCGGGCCATTTTGCGAGCGAGCGAATCGATCGGCCTCGATCCCAAGTTGCGCCTCTCCTGGAGAATCCGGGCCTGGGCCTTTTTTCAAAAGAACGAACTGGCCAAAGCGCTCGCCGATTTCAAAGTACTCACCTCGATTTGCCCCACCGATGGCCTGGCCTATTACTTTCAGGGCATTTTGCACTTCAAACGCGCGGAATACCGGGAGAGTCTCGATGCTTTTTCCCAAAGTCTCCATATACGTCCCAATCATCACGAAGTGCTTACACAAAGAGCCAAAGCCAACTATTTTCTGCAGAAATTTGAAGACGCAAAAAACGATTGCCATGCCGCGTTAACCCAGCAGCCCGAATTCTACGAGGCGATCATCTGGCGCGGCAACTCCCTGCGCCGCCTCCACCGCCAGGCCGAGGCACTTGAAGACTTTGCGCGGGCCATTGAGCTACAACCAAGGAAGCCGACGGCCTACCTTTACCGGGGCACCGCTTACGAACGGTGGCAACAGAACGACCTGGCGATCGCCGATTACACCACAGCGATCGAACTGGCACCTCCCTCGCCCGACCTCTATCTGCGGCGCGGCTACCTCTTCATCAAGCTCGAAGACTTCCCACGCGCCAGAGCCGACCTCGACAAGGTCATCTCCCTCGAACCAGGCAATGAAACCGCCAAACGAGCGCGGGCGCAAATTGCTGATCGGTGACCTGTCGCCGGATTCACGACCCGTCGAGATTTCCCACGTTGCCGGGTGATGTAAGGTCTGCCTGACTTCTCATTGAAAACGCCCAAATCCTGCGTGCACAAATTGCCCGCCAAAGAAAGAAGGTCGCCCCCGATCACGACGAGTCTCCTCGACAATACCTGTTCTCGTACCTTCGCTATCGCCATCTGAAGAGAATTCCCAGGCGCATTCGGCAAGTTTTCTTTCGGTGGTTTTGCATCTTGTTGCTCTTTTTTTTGTTTGCGAATTCTCTGGGAGTGGTCCGACCGAGCGGGCTGAAGCCAGGGCGATGGACGGGTTTTCCTTTCATCATTGCCTCATGGGGCTGGAGCGATGACACCTATTTCAGCGGGATTTCCCTGGTATGCAATGCTTTGATCGCCCTCGTCGCGTCTTTTTTATTGGCCTGTTTGATTGCTTATCTAGGAATCAAATCTAAAAAGGCTAATGCACCGGATCCAAAGACACCACTTGTTTCTCCATAATCCTTCATGTTCATCATCGAAGACACCAACCATGCATGGCGCTCGCGCCATTTTGCCACTTTGTCCGACGCGATCAAGGAATTGCAACGGCTCGCCCGCGTCCCCTGGAATGAGGAACCCAACCGGGCTCCATGCAAGCAATGGAGAACCTGCGGCCCCCTCTATCAATTACTCGAGGTGGAATATGGCCCCCCTCGACTCAAACTCATCCGATCGATCGAAGTTCTGCGGATCAACGCGAATGAAGTGACCTGGTTGGTCGATCCTTCCGAAGGAATTTGGGGAAGGCCCTTCGATGAGCGAAATGAAGCGCCGCCGGCAGGACAGGAGCCCATCTGAAAGGGGTATCGCGTCGGTCGATTGATGAATTCCCTCGCCAGACTCCATCGTCCAAACCAATCTCATCGAAAGGTCGACCACTCACGCGCCCATCGCCCATCATGCAAACCCTTTGCCCTTGACGCCGAATGGCCCTTCGCGATAGTGATCGCACTTTGATCTTGCTCGGATAGCCACTCTGCGGCCGGCCTTTTGCTTAAGGGCGCGCGAAATGTTTCGATCCTGCTTTTCGATTTTGCTTTTGTGGACCAGCGTTTTGTCTGGATGCCAGACGATTGGTTCCCTACCCGTCTCCATGCTGCCAAGCCGTATCACAAGCTCGGCCGTCGATGACAATCAGGGAGATGGAGCATTCGATCTGAACGGCGCTGGCGAAAAGAAGACCATACATAATAAAAAAGACAAGAAGGACAAACAAAAAGCACTAGAAAATATCGATCACGAACTCGTCAAGCAAATGATTGACGAGGCTCCCACGAACGCACAGGTTTGCGTCGTTATTGATTTCGATCACCAATATTGCGGAATCTTACACAAGAGGAATGCGGACAATCTGGAACTGCTGAACTCCGTTTCCAAGGAGGCGGTTCCCGGCCCCGCGGGCCAGAAGCAGTGCAAGACCAGCCATCTGCCTTTTCAATCGTTCAAGATCGCCTCCATCACCCGCTTTATGGTCATCTCGCCCCCGGCGCCAGGCTTCATCTCGCCAGATTTGACGAAAGACACGCGTAGCGTCACCCTATCCGAAATCGTCTACAAGGATGGCCGACATCAGAGACTTGGTGCCCCGCCCGAATCGAACCACGCATCAGAGAAGTGATTCTGCTCGCATGCTTGACCCAGCCAAGCCTGGGTGAATGACCCGCCATGGCATTGAGTCGTGACCAGAGGCTCTCGACCGATCCTTGCAAGATGCCGAGCGCTCTTCCTGGCGCGATTCGCATGGGAGCCTGCCCAGGCTTGGTTCCAATCAAGCTCCGTGGCGAGTTGAATCTTTCGCGGCATTCTGCTGCATCAGGTTAGCTCGCAGATTCTGCCAGGCGACAATCCCAGTTGACATCGCTAAACTTGCAAAATCGAGGGTGCAAGAACGGGGACAGCAACACAAAGAAATGCCTGATTCCGCGCAGATTGACCCGGTTTCCCTGAATCGCCCAGCCCTGGAGGAAGAGGAATGAGTGCGGATCGAAAAACATGGCCGATGATGGTGCGCGTTGGCTTATGGGGTCTTCCCAACCGCCAGGCGGCGTGCTTCTTCATTTTCTTAGCACTCGTCTGCGCCGCCGCGTGCGTTGCCTACGGACTTGTTGATCCGCGCTGGTTTGCCGGCGGCCTGTTCGTGTTCGCGGCCCTTTGGTACTACCTGGCGATCAGATGGGTTGACCAGCATGACGGATGGTCAACCAAGCAAGATTGAGCCGCAAGTAGTTTGTTGGCAAGGAAGAGGAATCGTTTATTGAAATACTGAATTTGGGCTTTCTGAATTTCTGGTCATCGGCGAAGGGGAAATACGACCCCGGATAGGGTCGTACAGGGTTTCTTCGCCGAATCTGAACGGCCAACGCACCCAATGAATGGGAAAACCGTCGACATCGCTCTTTATTTGGGACGGATTTCGTATTTCACTTTTTGCCCGTCTTGAACTTGTTTTATCCCATCAACGATGATTTTGTCGCCCGCGCTCACGCCGTTCTTTATGACATAGACATCATTCAGTTCAGCTTGGATGATGACCTTACTCTGATGGGCCACCCCCTCCTTGTCGAGAACGTAAACGTAAATCGCGTTCTCGGCTAGGAATGCTGCTGCTTTCGGGATGACGATGGCGTCATTCTGCACTCGACTGACAAGCACCTGTCCCGACTGACCGTGTCGCAACAGGCCATCTGGATTGGGAAAGTCAGAGCGAAAGGCGATGGTCCCCGTCGCATTGTTGAAGCCGGACTCGATTGCTTTGATCTTCCCGACTTGATCGAACTTCTTGCCGTTCGCCAAGATGAGTTCGACTTTCGCCTCTTCCTTATGCTTCTTCTGCTCAGCCATGTACTCTAGGTAGTTCGCTTCGGGCACATTGAAATAGACCCAGAGCGCACTGTTGTCGGACAAGGTGGTAAGAACATCTCCCTCAAGAACCAGGCTGCCCGCCTGCTGCCGCAAACTGCCGACAACTCCGCCGAATGGTGCTTGGACCTTGGTAAAATTCAGCTCCGCCTGCGCCAAATCGAAGTTGGCCTGAGCCTTATCCAGTTTTGCCTTGCGCACGGCCAACTCGTTACTCGATACAACTTTGTCTTGGAAAAGCCTCTTGGTGTTTTCATACTCCACCTGCGCAATCTTCAGCTCGGCATTCTCCGCATCCACCTTCGACTGATAGACCATGGGCTTGATGGCGAACAGCTGGTCCCCTTGCTTCACGGACTGGCCCTCGCTGATCGGGATTGCCTCGAGATAACCCTTCGACAGGGCACGCACCTCAATGTGGCGATGTGCCTGGATCTTGGCGACATAGCGCTGGGGAACCGCGACCGCCTTCGACTGAACGACGGCGGCCACGACCTTGTCGGTGGGGGCGACTTTGTCGATGGGATTCGATGCGGCAGGTTCGTCGTCCTCCCTGGCAAGGGAGGGGCCGGCCACGGTAGCCAAGGAAAGGACAATCGCCCCGGCGAAGGGTAGGACGAGGGCCACAAACCCAACAGCCCACCAGTTGCCTGTCCGATCGACAGGCGCACGTTCAAGCAAATTTCGGATTCGAGTCAACAGGTTCATCTTCTTCCCTCCATTGATCGAGGTCGCCAGAAGCAGGTTGCCCCGCGCCATTTTGGCAACCGATTCCAAAGATCGGACATACACCAATCGATCGCAACATTCGGCCGCGATTTCATCGCAGCACATTTCACGCTCCAGACGAATGCGGTTGGAAAGCCACCAAACCGCGGGGTGATAGAACAAAAAGGTTTCAATCACACGCTGAGCCAGATTGACCCATAAATCCCATCTGCGGATGTGCGCCAATTCGTGGGCAACGATCGCTTCAATCATTTGTGGAGCCAACCGCGTCAGCCAGGACGCGGGAATCAAAACAATCGGACGGACGAAGCCAACCGCCACCGCCTGACATACTCGCGCACAAGCGAACACACGCCGCCGCGCATCCACGCCCAATCGTTCGCCCAGCATGCGAACCCGCAGCTCGAACTCCTCAGAAAGGGGTTTCCCCTGCCCTCGTATCCACAAGGTGACGCCGAAACCGATCGCCAGGCGCGTGCTGAGAAACAAGACGCCCGCAAGCCATGCCATCATGAGGTAGACTTCCATGCTTAGATGCGACAGCGTGGGCAATCCTTCTGCCAACTCAGGATTCAGGCTGACACTTCCGCTCATCGCGGGCTGATCCTCGATCACGACAGAAGCCTGCTGCGACCAGTCCGTTTGGGAAGGTCGGGATGGCAAGTGGCTTTGCTGATGCCACATCGCCGTCACCAGAGGTGCAACCCCCATCAGGAGAATGGTGGCTACAGAAAGGAGATAACGCGGCCGTGCCGCCTTCACATCGAGCAGCTTCAGCATGCCGAGCAGAATGAGCGTGAGCACCGCCCCCTGCCAGACAAAGTGAACCAGCACCGCAGTCAGAACCTCGGCAAACCCGGCCACGAAATTCATCGAGAAAGGAGTCATTGGCTGTTGCTCCTGCCTTCGTACTCTTCGATGGTTTTGCGAATTTTGTCGAGTTCTTCGGGTGTCAGTTTCGATTGGTCGAGCACTTGGGCAACCAGGGAGGCCGCGGAGCCTTCGAAGGCTCGCCGCAGCAGATTTCCCACCATCTTGCCCAAGGTTTTTTCTCGAGGCTTTTTCGCGGTGTATACGAAGGCGCGCCCTTGCGGTTTGCGGATCACCTGCCCCTTGCTCTCCATGATGTTGAGCACACTCATGACCGAAGTGTAGGCGCGCTTGCGCTCTGCACTCAGAACATCGAGCACTTCCCTGCCTGTGCAGGGACCGCGCTCCCAGAGAACTTTCAAAATCTCCAGCTCCGCTTCCGTCGGAGTCTCTTGCGACATCCTCGCCATGGATCAATCACCTTCTCAAATACCAATCTGTCACCCCACGACCCAATACTACGGTGGAATCCGTAGATGTCAACGGAGGAATCCGTAGATGAAGCTCTTGTCATCTGGTCTACAAGAATTCAGGATCGTGGAAGTTCGACTCGTCGAACGCGAAACGATCGCGGCGTGGACCGTTCGACCGTGCCGTTGTGAATAGGTTCGCCAGGCGCTCTGCAGCCCTTACCGAGTAAAGGGTGTCGAGTGCAGGCAAGAGAATCTGCTCTGATAAATCTATAGTTTGGAGGTGTAAATCCAGTGAGCCAAGGTCACTTCATAAATTCCGGCGCCACGCCCTTGAAATTGTCCGGTGAGACCACCCCGCTCTGAAAGTGCGGAGTCCGGATCTCCTTTTTCGCGAAGTGCCACGACACGATTCACTTCCTCAGCAATCGGCGCATTCTCGAAAGATCCAACCGACCGCCCTACCGCCGCAGTGCATTGGCAGCGCTTACGGGTTGCGCGCGGTTATGTCGTTGCCTCGATCAATGCCTGGTTGATTGGATCGGGTTCCGCCGAGAAAACGCTCCAGTGGTTTATTTCTAAATCGCAACTTCGATGGCGTTTCGCAAACGCAATCATCTAGTGGAATTTTTTGCATAGAATTTAGTCTTCACTTAGCGGATCAGAGCGTTGCATGCCTAGGTTGGCTTCAGGGGGAACGAAAGGCCCCTTCATCATTCTTCTTCCAGAATTCCTTGGCAGGCATCAATTTGTCGTAGGCCGTGCCAATTTCCGCAAGCGAATCCATCTGCCTGATCGCCTGCACCCCCTTCAAGTTGGGACTTGGCGTGAACGTCAATCGTTTCAATTTCATCCCCGCCAGGGGTGTAAAATCACTAACGAGTGTCCGATCGCAGTTGAGATGTTCTAACGGCATTCCCTTTAGTGGCGACAAGTCGGCAACTTGAGACACATGGAAGGTCAACTGTTTGAGGGGCATCCCGCTCAAAGGCGATAGGTCAGAGACCTGCGTATTGTCACATGCAAACACGGTCAGCGGCATCCCCTTCAACGGCCCAAGTTGGGTGAGATCCCAATTTCCGGAAACGACCAGGGCGCTAAGCGGCATGCCCGAAATGACAGTCAAATCCGTGGCTCCGCCACCAAAACATGCCAATTCCGATAGGACGATTCCTCTCACCGAAGATAGATCAAGATTCTCGACATGGCACGCTAAGGAAAGAATTTTCATGCCGCTCAATGGAGAGAAATTGATTCTTCGTCCCGTTTTTCTCTTGTGATTACAGCGCAGATATTGAATCTCGGAAAAGGCACGCAGCGGCGACAGGTCTCCAAGGTCGTCAATGTAGATGAGCATTTCGTAAACCTTGCCCTCCTGAACGTACGGCGGATCCGACCCTTTCCAGGGGGCCGCGAAAAGCTTTCCATCGAATCCGGGATTGAGCTCCTTGAGCTTCATGATCACCGCTTCCAACCGTTTTTCATCCGGCAGAGCCGCGACACTCTTCACCCACTGCGTGAATTCAGGCGATTCCCATGGTTTGGCACTCGCCTTGGGTTTTTCCACGGGTTGGCCACCCACCATCGGCGGTTCCAAGGCGCTGCCGCTGGCCACGGCAGGCTTCTTCAGCGGCACCAAGTTCGCCGCAATTGACTTTTCGCCACGATTTACGATCTCAAAATTATCGGTAAACGTTTCAAAGCCATTCTTTTGCACCTTCACCAGATGCTTTCCGGGAGCAATGGCAAAGGTGTTCGCTCCCTTGCTCGATTTGCGCGCGAATTCGATCTTTCCCCCCTCGCCTAGAATTTGCACCTCCGCATCGGCTTCATTGACGGTGACTATCAGCGTGCCGTCCCTGGGCCAAAGCCCCGCGACCAAGACCGTCAAAAGGGTCAATGCCACGAGGATGCCGCCGATCAGCAGTTTCCCCTGATGCTCGGTAATCCCGCGCCCTGACAAAACGGGAGAACGGTGCTTGCGCTTATCGGCGGAAGCTTTGCGCGGATCGATCGAATGGGAGGCCACCGCGATTTCCTGGAAGAAATTCGTCAGTCCCACTTCCGAGGAGGCAAAGGAGGGTGGGTTGACCGCTAGCCCGCTGGCACAATTCTCCAAATCGGCAATGACCGCCGTCATCGACTGGTAACGGTCTTCGATATTTTTGGCCACCATCGTTTTGAAGACGGCTTCAAGTTGGTCGGAAACTTGCGGGCACGACGCTTGCAAATCAGGAATCGGCTGATCTCGATGGGCCAGCAATTTCGCCATCATCGTATCGCCGTTGTAGACCGCCTTGCCGGTGAGGAGAAAGTAGAGCGTGCAGCCCAGGGCGTAAACATCGGCGCGGGCATCGGCTGTCTTAGAGTTCACCGCTTGTTCAGGAGCCATGTAGTCCACGGTGCCCATGACTGCACCGGTACTCGTCAGCTCGGTTTTCTCTGCTTCTCCATGGATTCGAGCCAAACCCATATCCAGGATCTTGACGGTTCCCTGTTTGTTGAGAAGCAGGTTCGCTGGTTTGATATCGCGGTGAACGATCCCCTCGCCATGGGCAAACTCCAGTCCACGGGCGACTTGCAGAATGTAGTTGACCGCCTTGTCCACGGGAATGGGGCCGTTCTTTTTCACCAGCGCCGCCAGGTCGCTTCCCTCCACCAATTCCATGACGAGGAAGTGAATGCCGTTGGCCTGGTCGGCATCGTCGGCGGCGACAATATTGGGATGGCGCACCTTGGCAGCCGCCATGACCTCGCGTTCGAAGCGCGCGATGGCCGCGTTGTCCTTTGTGGTCGCCGCAGGCAGCAGTTTGATGGCGACCATCCGGTGCATCCGGCGATGTTCAGCTTTGAACACCTGCCCCATGCCGCCGGCGCCGATCTTCTTCATCAGAACGTAATTGCCAAGCGCCAGCGCCTTTCCTTTCCCTTTGTAGATTTCCTCCGCCTGAAATCTCGTGAGCTTCTTTTGGCGCACCAGTTCGCGGGCGAGTTCTTCGGCATCCTTGGGCGAGGCCGTCGGCGGCAAGAAACCGGCGAGCGCTCCGGCAGCCAGAACGCCGCTATCTTCCAGGTTCTTGACGAATTGTTCGAGAGGAATGGCCATTGTCTGGCTCTTGAGCGAATTTCATGGCAGGCAAAATAACGCAGACAACACTATTGTTGGGGAACGAGAGGAACGGGGATCTGGTCCGGTTCAAAAGCACAGAATTCGGCGGATCGATCGACGGTGCTTCGCCTGATCCCTTTCCCGTTCCATCTCAGATCGTTTTTCTACGCGACTGCGATCGCAAAGACCATGTCGTCCTCTAGGTGCCTGTAGTCACTGTAACCATGAGAATTCTGTGAAACTCACGACGGAGCGACTTCCGCGATTCCTGAACATCCTTTCCGTGCGGAATCATGATGGAGAATGGCGGTACCAGAAATCGCTCGATTGCGCGAAGCGTTCGTTTCAACACAGCGATCGCAACGGACCGCCAGATGATGATGTTCAACTCGCTGGGGGTAGCGGCCTCATGCGGACTTGATCGGTCGTGACAACAACAAAATGTCCAACCCAATCGCTCCTTGAATCTAAAAGTGCAACAATACTTCACGCCGGAATCGGGTAGATTTTCTCTTGTTCGAGCATCCACAGAGCGTAATGCAAACAGGCTTGAATATCTTCCCGGCCAATACCAGGGTAGTTCTCCAGAATCTGCTCCTGTGCCCAGCCCTGAGCAAGCAGCCCGACAATGAATTCGACGGACAACCGCGTTCCTTTGATGACGGGCTTTCCTACCAAGATTCCTGAATCGATGGAAATCCGCTCTTGCCAACTCATGATCTGACCCCCATTCCACTCGACTTCTGGAATTCTACGCCCCGGTCACGCAATTACTCTGAATGGCCGCACCGTCTAAAGCATCCCGGACTTCGCCACTCAATTCTGAAGCAAACGGTAAGTTCCATTGTAAAATTTTCCCCACCTCTGCGTTATTCCTTCAGAAGGCACAAAACCTTTGGCGCAAGGCGATGGTCCCCTGGCATTCCAAGAGCCCGTTGATGACTGGGTCCGGGAAACCCTTCCCCATGCACTGGCCTTTGCCATTTCCCAGTGCCGCAATCGCGACATGGCGGAGGACATCGTCCATGACTGCTATTGCCGGCTGTTGCAAAAGGCGGGCGAGTATGACTTGCCGCGCGATGGCAAAAAGATCTTGATTCGCGCGATCGCCAACGCGGTGATCGACCGGCTTGGCCGCGAGCGGGTCATGCTGAGCCTGGATCTTGTGCCCTCGGCAGACGATGGCGCCCTCCGGCGGCCGCAAAAGGACGGCCAACCGGTGGAACAGGCGATGGCTCAAGAACTGAATGATGCGATCGAGGATGGCCTGGGCAAACTACCGACCGTGCAAAGGACCGCGCTGCAGATGAAAAGCCTTGGCCATTCACTCGATGAGATTGCTCTGACCTTAAAGATCAGCTCAAGCAACGCCGGCGTGCTCATCTTCCGGGCGCGCCAGGCGATGGCCCGATTCCTCGAAGCTTATCGAGAAGGGGATGATCGATGAGTCTTGGGCCGGAGAATTCTGAGCCGGTGCCGGATGAAGGATCCGATCCGTCGATCGATGCACTCGTGCGCGATCACCTGGCGCAGCTTGCCGCCGGTATCGATACGCGAGCATTGGCCGATCGGATTCTGAAAGGGACGAAATTCCCTTCCCTGACCGATGCCCCGCCCGACAACACCCAGGCGATTGCAAGCGAAGGTGCTCTCTCCCCATCGGGTTTGGATCAGTCACTTATCCCCCCTGCAAAAAAAACAATGCTGGGATCGCCTTTGGGTCGAACCTGGCGGCGACTGGGCTGGGCCTTGCTCACCGCCGCCGCAGCCCTGCTCGCATTTTTGGGAGGATTGCAACTGGGGCCGACACAGGCCAGCGCCGCCGACCTTTTGCGCGAAGCCCAGAAGGTGCACCTGCTGCCGGTCGACCGCTGCTACCTGGTCGAGGTGCGCTACGGCGCCGGCTGGAGTCAAGAAGAAGGCGTCCCCCCTCCCCCGCCCGATCGGGTAACCCGGCTCTGGACCCGGGGGGATCAGTTCTGGATGGAGTCGTTGCATACGCGCCAGCGTTGGTCGTGGGGCCGCGACGAACGCGGAGGCATTTGGCTCGCATTCGGCCAACGACGGGGCATTCGCATCGACAAGGAGGAATTGCCTCGCTGGCTAGAAACCACCTCCGATGTGCAGAGCATGCAACTCGAAACGCTGCTCAACGAGGTGCTGGCCCATTTTGACATCCGCCGCGAACCACCCGGGCCGGGCCAGGATCCCAACTGCTATTTCATTCATGCCAAGCCGCGGCTCTTGCCCTGGCTGCGCGGTTTGCGTTCCGTCACACTTGAGGTCGACACCGAAACCAAGGTGTTGCGCAAAGTCACCATCGCCCGAGTGAATAACGGCCAACCCTTGGCGACGACAACCTACACGCTGGTCGAAACCGAAATGCAACCCGAGTCCAAGTTCCAACTCGAAGGCCACCTCACCGAACCGTACGAGGTTTTCACACGCGATCATCGACCCGAGCGGCGCGCGGAGATTTTGGCGCGCGTGTACGGCCCGCTGGCGGGCAAATGGTTTCAGTTGCAGCAAAAGGGGAGGAAGTAAGGTGAACCCGATCAACCCAATCATGGCTCGCCCGGTTGCACTTTGGTCCCTGTTGGTCCTCCTGCTCTCTTTGCCGGGCATTGCCGGCGCACAACAGCAAAAGGGTGTGGAGAAGGGCCAATTCAAGGGAAAGGGGCTGCCGCCACCTGACCCCGACACGATGTTTCGCCGTGCGAACACCGATCGCGACGACAAACTGACCAAGGAGGAATTCGAGAAGTTTGTCGCCCAGGCGCCGCGTGGCACACCGACTCCCGAGCAGATCGAGCAGATGTTTGAAGCGCTCGACCGCGACAAAAATGGCTCGATTACCTTGAGCGAGTTTCGCGAACTCCCGAAAATTCGCGCTCAAATCGTTCGAGGCACACTGGGCCGGCCCAGGGAAAACCCAAACCCGCAGCCAAAGAGCGAGCCCACACCACCGGCCGGAATCGAAAAACCGGCAACGCCCGAACAACTCGCGTTTTTTGAAAAGAAGATCCGGCCGGTGCTCGTGAAAGAGTGCTACTCCTGCCACGCGGCCGATGCCAAAAGCATCAAGGGGGGCCTCGTGCTCGACACGCGCGAAGGCCTTCGCCAGGGCGGCGACACTGGCCCGGGACTGGTTGCGGGCGACCCAAAAAAGAGCCTGATCATTCAGGCGATCCGCCATCAAGACGACCACCTCAAAATGCCCCCCAAGCACAAACTGGCCGACGAGGTGATTGCCGATTTCGAAACCTGGGTGAAGGTCGGCGCGGCCGATCCGCGCCTGGGGGTGGCGAAAGCGAACAAAGTCGAAATCGACATCGAAAAGGGCCGTCAGTTCTGGGCATTTCAATCACCCAAAAAGCCCGTGCTACCCAAAGTTATCGACACCGCCTGGCCACGTGGCGAAGTCGACCAATTTCTCCTTGCCGCCCTGGAAGCGAAAGGGTTGCGCCCCGCGCCCGACGCCGACGCGATGACGCTGCTGCGCCGTGTTCACTTCGACCTCGTCGGCCTGCCGCCCACACCCCAGGAGATCGAAGCATTTGCCAAGGATTCCTCCCCCGAAGCGCTGAAAAACGTGGTGGACAAGCTGCTTGCCAGTCCCCAGTTTGGCGAACGCTGGGGCCGGCACTGGCTCGATGTCGCCCGCTTTGCGCAGTCAAGCGGCAAGCAGGCCAATTTCTCCTACCCAAACGCCTGGCGCTACCGCGACTACGTCATCGACTCGTTCAACGAAGATAAGAAGTTCGATCAGTTCATTCGCGAACAGATCGCCGGCGACCTGCTCTCCGCGGCCAACGATCAGGTCAAAGCAGCGCAGATCGTCGCGACCGGTTTCCTCGCGATTGGGCCCAAGGCTCACAACGAACGGCTTCCCTTGCAATTTCAGATGGATCTGGTCGATGAACAGATCGACGCCACTTTCACTGCCTTCCAGGGGCTGACGGTCGCCTGCGCCCGCTGCCACGACCACAAGTTCGACCCCATCTCCGCGCGCGACTATTATGCGCTCGCCGGAATTTTCAAAAGCTCGGAAACCTGCTACGGCACGGTGCGCACGATTCAGAGCAACTTCCCCTCAAGTCTCATCTCCCTCCCCAGGGGAAGCGAAGCGCGCTCGGTGATCGAACCGCTCTCCACGAGCCGCCGCGAATCGCTCGAAAAAGAGCTGAGGGATCTGCGCGAACAGACGAACAAGCTTTCGGTCGGCGACCGGTTCGGCTCGATGATGGGGATCAGGCTCCGCATTCAGATGACGAATCTCGAAAGTCGACTGGCAATGTTTGAGCCCAATGGCCAGCCCAAGGTACAAGCGATGGGGATGCGCGATCGCAACTTCCCAGGCGACTCGAACCTTTATGCGCGCGGAGAACTTGACCACCCAGCCGAGAAGGTGAAGCGGGGTTTCCCCCAAGTGCTGTCCGCCCAGTCGTTGACACTTACCAAGGGCAGCGGGCGCTTGCAGTTGGCCGAGTGGATCGCGTCGGCGGAAAATCCGCTCACGGCCCGGGTGATCGTCAACCGCGTCTGGTCGCACCTCTTTGGACAGGGGATCGTCGGCACGCCGGATAACTTTGGCGCCGCGGGCGAAAAACCGTCTCACCCTGAATTGCTCGATGCGCTGGCCCTGAACTTTGTCGAAAAAGGCTGGTCGATCAAGGCGCTCATCCGCGAACTGGTCTTGAGCCGCGCCTACCAACTCTCCGCGCAGTTTGACGGGAAAAACTTCGAGGTCGACCCGGACAACCACCTCCTTTGGCGCATGGGCAAACGCCGGCTCGAAGCCGAAGCGCTGCGCGACGCGATGCTCGCCGTCAGCGGCCTGCTCGAACCCGAACCACCAACAAGAGACCCGATCGCCCAGGGGGGCGAGGGAAATGTCAATCTGGCGCTTCGCTTCCGGCCGATCGATGCCTTCGCCGCCGAGCCTTACCGCAGCATCTATCTCCCGATCATTCGCGATCAACTTCCCGAAGCCCTCACTCTGTTCGATTTTCCCGATCCGACCTTGATGGCCGGTGAACGCGCCGTCACGACCATTCCGGGCCAGGCGCTTTACCTGATGAATAGTCCGTTTGTCATTCGCCAGGCCGATGCCTTTGCGGGGAAGCTCTTGGCTTCGAGCGGCTCCGACGAGGAAAAACTGACCAGCGCCTACTTGGCGCTTTTTTCGAGACGACCGGCAGAGAACGAGCTGGCTCAAGCGAAGTCGTTCTTAAATCAATACTCCAAAAAACTCGCTTTGGAGCGCTACCGACCCGCCGAAGCGCGGCGCCTGGGATGGGCCAGCCTGATTCAGGCCATGTTCGCCAGCGCCGAGTTTTCCCACCATTAAGATCTTTGATCCATCCCACATGAAGGAATATGCCATGATCCCTCCCGCACCCCTGTTCTCAAGGCGTCTGGCGCTGCAGTCGACCTCCGCCGGCTTTGGTTATCTTGCCTTCAGCGGCCTTTCCGCCTGGGCTTCGGAAAAGTCGAACGCGCCGGAAAAGGCCAACCCCCTGGCTCCCAAGAAGCCGCACTTTGCGCCCAAGGCAAAGCATGTGATTTTTCTGTGCATGGAGGGGGCGCCCTCGCATGTCGACACCTTCGATTACAAGCCCAAGTTGAAGGCCGACGACGGCAAGACGATGGCGAAAGCCCGCACCCCCTTCGCGAGGCTCCTCGCGTCTCCCTGGGAGTTCACGCAACATGGCCAGAGCGGTTTGTGGATTTCCGAGCTATTCCCCGAACTGGCCGAAAGGGCCGATGACCTGTGCCTTCTCAATGGGATGCACACCGACCTGCCGGCGCACCCTCAGGCGTTCACGCAACTGCACACGGGTCTCTTTCAGTTTCGCCGCCCCTCGCTGGGGGCCTGGATGCTCTACGGTCTGGGCAGTCTTAACGAAAACCTGCCGGGATTCGTTTCGATCAATCCTCCCTTGCAAAACGGCGGACCGGCCAACTATGGCAGTTCGTTTTTGCCGGCCATTTATCAGGGTACGCCCATTGGCGGGGGCGTCGGTCCAGGTGGCGCGGGCGGCTTGCGACCGGGAAGCGGCGGTGGCGCGACCGTGCGCAATATCAGAAACCCAAGGCAAACCAGCGACAGCCAGCGGATGCAGCTCGACTTTTTGCAATCGCTCAACCGGGAAGCGCTCAAGCGTGATCCAAACAACCGAGCGATCGAAGGGTCGATCGAGTCGTACGAACTGGCTTTCCGCATGCAAAAGGACATGCCCCAGGTGCTCGATCTCGCCAAGGAATCGGCGGCGACGAAGAGCCTCTACGGCATCGGCGAGGCGACCACCGAGAACTTTGGCAAGCAGTGCTTGCTGGCGCGGCGCATGGTCGAAGCGGGAGTGCGCTTTGTCGAAGTCACCTCGCCGCGCTGGGACCATCATCGCAATTTAAAGAATGATCTGCCGGTCAATTGCCATAGTGTCGATCGGCCCATCGCCGGCCTGCTGAAAGACCTGAAAGATCGCGGCCTCCTGGACGAAACCCTGGTTCTCTGGGGCGGCGAGTTTGGCCGCACCCCGTATGCCCAGGGCACCGACGGGCGCGACCACAACAACAAGGGTTTCACCATGTGGATGGCTGGCGGCGGCGTGAAGGGGGGAATTTGCCATGGCAAGACCGACGACTACGGTTACGAAGCGATCGACGGCAAGGTGCATATCCATGACTGGCACGCAACGATCCTGCGCCTTTTGGGTCTCGATCATGAAAAACTGACCTACCGATATGCTGGCCGCGACATGCGCCTGACCGATGTTAAGGGAACCGTGGTCCAGGAAATCATGGCCTGAGGCAGGCCATGATTGGTTCGTGGTTTTCCCGGAACAGGTGTCGAGAAAACGTGCGGATTTTTTCCTCACCTTGGTCAGTGGATCAAGGTTGCTGTCCGCGGACGTCGTAGAATTTCCCGGAGGGAGTTCTCATGCCGATCCACGATTGGACCCGAGTTCGCGCCAATCGATTTCATGATTTTCGCCTGGATTGGACAATCGAGATTCGTCGAACCTTGAACGATGGGATTTTGCCTGCCGGAGATTTTGCCCTGGTGGAGCAAATCACGGGCGGTTCGGAACCGGATGTCATTGCTCTGGAATCTCCCGACCGACCGGACTCTTTGGAAACGGGCGGCATTTCATTGGCCACGGCCCCGCCCAAAGTACCCATCGTGGCCCGATCAGACGCTTCGAGTTACGCCCGCAAGGCCAACCTGCTGGCGGTACGCCATCGCGACGGAGAACTTGTCGCTGTCATTGAGATTGTGGCGCCCGGCAACAAAGATAGCCGCAATGCTCCGAGGGCCTTGACGCGCAAAGCGGTTCGGTTCCTTAACGCGGGCGTTAACCTTAGAACACTTAAGTCACCTGGTGATCGATTTTGCTCAGGCAGCCTCGGTTGATGCTGACTTCGCGATCTCGGCATGGTTACAATAACCAGATCGAGCAAACCGAATTGCCAATCTCTAATCGTTCGGCCCCGCTCCTGGTTGAAGGATCGCCCCATGATCTCGCGCTGTTTTTGGGCACTTGGATCGATTCTCGCAGTCCTCGCCCCAGTAAACGCTCAAATCGACCCCGTCGCCGCCAAATTCAAGGAAATCGACACCAATGGCGACGGCAAAATCAGCCCGGAAGAATTCAAGAAGTTTCCTGACCTCGCGGCTCGCTTCAAGGGCGCCGACAAAGACGGGGACGGCCTGACGCTCGCCGAGGCGCGGGCCCATATGGCCGCCGAGGCCGGCCGGCCAAACCGGCAACCCTCAAAGAACGATGCTCGCGCAAGAGAAAAAAGTGCGCCCATCGACAACGTCGCGCCCATCAGCAACATCAAAGAAGGGCCCAAGATCCTTTCCCCGGTTCAGGCGGGCGTTGGGCGCATGGTGCCCGATCTGACTTGCAAAACCATTCTCGCCGAATCGCTAAAACTATCGGAACTAACCGGCAAAAATGCGCTGGTCATCGCTTTCACGAGCACAACCTGCCCCATCAGCAAAAAATATGGCCCCAGCCTGACGCAACTCGAAAGAGTTGTGCAGGACCTGGGTTTGAAGATCCTTTTTGTCAACCCGACTGCGACTGACGATCCCGAAGGGATCCGCGCGTTTGTGGCGCGCCACAAACTCAAGAGCCCCTATGTCCACGACAAGGCCGGCGAACTGGCCAAATCGGTTCAGGCGACGACGACTGCCGAAGTCTTCCTCCTTGATGCGAAGCGCACCGTAATCTACCGGGGCGCACTCGATGATCAGTATGGCCTGGGTTATGCGCTCGATCAGCCGAAACGAGTTTTTCTTGCCGATGCGATCGGAGAGCTCCTGGCCGGCAAGCAGCCCGATCCGGCGGCGACGACCGCGCCTGGTTGCGCCCTCGATCTTGCCGCGGTCAAGGGCGTCGGCGTAACCAACGACTATTTCGGCCGCATCGCGCGGATCATGATGGCGAACTGCGTGGAATGTCACCGCACGGGCGGGGTCGCGCCGTTTCGCCTCGACCGGCCCGAAGATCTGATCGCTCATGCTGGGATGATCGCGAAGGTTGTGGACAAGGGGACCATGCCTCCCTGGTTTGCCGCGCCGGCGCCCGGCGGCAAGAAGGTTTGGGCCAACGACCGCACTTTGCCCGCCGACGACAAGGCCGATCTTTTAGCCTGGTTAAAAAGCGATCGGCCTAAGGGCGATGCCGCTCAGGCACCCCTCGCGCGCACTTATCAGGACGGCTGGTTGATCGGCAAACCCGACCTGGAACTACAATTCGACAAGCCCGTGGCGGTCAAGGCGACGGGAACCATCCCCTATGTCAATGTCACCATCGACGCGAAGGTCACCGAGGACAAATGGGTGCGCTCGATCGAGATCAGGCCCACCGCGCGCGAAGTCGTTCACCATGTGCTCGTGTTCGTCGTGCCGCCGGGACGCAAGGTCGGTCAAAGCGACGACGATGACGATGTCGATGGGACGATGGGCGGCTTTTTTGGCCTGTATGTCCCAGGAAACAGCGTCATCAGCTACCCACAAGGTTATGCGAAGAAGCTACCCAAAGGCTCGCGCCTGGTTTTTCAAATGCATTACACCCCCAACGGCACCGAGACGACCGATCAGACCCGCATCGGCCTCGCCTTCGCGGACAAACCGCCGGCCTTCGAGGTGAAGACACTGGGCCTGGTCAATACCCATCTCAACATTCCGCCGGGCGCCGACAACCATCCGGAAACGGCAACGCTGCGGATCCCCGCGACATCAACGGTGCTCGGTTTCTTCCCCCACATGCACCTGCGAGGCAAAGCCTTTCGCTTTGAGATCAGTCCTCCGAATCAGGGAGGTGAATCGGGGGGTGTCGCCAAGAACAAACCCCCGAGCGAGATCATTCTCGATGTCCCGGTCTATGACTTCAACTGGCAGCTTTTCTACCGACTGGCGGAACCACGGGCGCTCAGTCCAGGGACGGTTCTCAAGGCGACCGGCTGGTTCGACAACAGCGACAAGAACCCGGCCAACCCCGACCCGACCAAGAGAGTGCGCTGGGGCCCGCAGACGACCGAGGAGATGATGCTTGGCTATGTCGAATACATCGTCCCCGCGGAAGGCGGCAAAAAATAGGGACATTTTCCACGCGGAGACGCGCGGGCGCGGAGAGAAAAAAAGAAGGGGCATCCGGCAGGCGATCCACGATTTCCGCCTCGTCTCTTGCTCTCCTCGATTTGGTCTCTGCATTCCTGCGCGCTCTCCGCGGCTCCGCGTGAAATCCGAGGAACCGCTCTACCTTCAGGACCGAACCCGACCCCATGGACAATCTCCTGAAGGTCTTCTAACAAATCCCTACTTGGCCTCGCCAACGCGTTCGAAATTGTTGCTTGTTCCGTTGGATTCACCTCGGGATTGCGGCCTGTTCTCAGGGCCAAGATGGCCCAGGCAAGGGATGGTTCCATGCTTGCCCGTGCCTTATTGGAAATCCAGCACCGATACGGTTATCTGCCTCAAGTCGAACTCGAATTTCTCGCCATCCGCACCGGCCTGCCTCTCTACCGAATTCAAGAAGTTTCGACTTATTTCCCCCACTTCCGCCGCACCGAACCGCCCGAAGTTTCGGTGCAGGTCTGCCAGAGCATGACCTGCCACCTGCGTGGCTCCGCCGAAATGCTCGACAAGGCCAAACTGTTGGCTGCCGAATCGGACCGGGTCGAAGTTCAGGGCGTTTCCTGCCTGGGCCGCTGTGACCGCGCCCCGGTTGCACTGATCAGCCGCCATGCCCCCATCGGGGCGATCTTTCATGGTTCCAACTTCCACGACCACCTCTACACCGAACTAGGCCAGGGGAAAAACTCCCTACCCGACCTGATCGAAAAAACTCTACAAGGTAACGCTCCGCCGCCCGATCGGGACCTTCAGGGCGAACCGCCCCCCTGGGAAATCAATGTTTACGACCGGCGTGGCGGCACCAATGTCGAACCCTACGCGGCCATCAAGCGGATGCTGCGCGAGGAATTGAGCGGCCCTCAGGTGATCAAGCATCTGGAGTCCGCCGACCTCATTGGCATGGGCGGCGCCGCGGCACGCACGGCGAAGAAGTGGCAGGATGTGACCAACGCGAGCGGGGAAAAACGCTACATCATTTGCAACGCGGACGAAAGCGAGCCAGGGACCTTCAAGGATCGCGAAATCCTCTTGCATGCGCCGCATCTGATCATCGAAGGTATGCTCATCGCCGCGCTCACGCTGGGAGCGCCGAAACGGGAAACGCGCGGCTACATCTACATCCGCCACGAATATTTCGAGCAAATCGAACGCGTGAATGCCGCCATTGAGGGAGCACGCCAACAGGTGCCCGAGGCGCTCGAGGCCTGCCCCATCGAGGTGTTTGTCAGCCCAGGCCTGTACATTTGCGGCGAGGAAAGCGCGCTCATCGAAGTGATCGAGGGAAAACGCGCCCAACCGCGCAATCAACCGCCCGACATTCGCAACAACGGCCTGTTCGATCAACCGACCTTGGTCAACAATGTCGAGACTTTCGCCTGGGTGCCGGCGATCTTGCTTTCCACCCAGGGCGACAAGGACTCCGCGAAACCAGCGGGCTGGTATGGTAGCGAGCCGCGCCGGTTTTTCTCGATCTCCGGCGACGTCAAGCGGCCCGGCGTGTACGAGGTTCCCTTCCGCACGACGCTCGGCGACTTGATCCACAAGCTCGCGGGCGGATTGCGCGACGGGGTTGATCGAATTCACGCGATCGCGCCTTCGGGACCGTCCGGTGGCTTTTTGCCCGCGACTCTCGACGCTGTTTGGGCGCGCGGCATGCTTGACGAGGGGATCGAAGGACTGCGCCGCCGCAGCCCCCCCCAGGCGGCGCGCGTTGAGGCGTTTCGCAAGTCGATCACCGGCGAGCGGCTATCGATCCTGGATATGCCGCTCGATGTGCCTGTCTTTCGCACGCTGGAACTGAGCCTGGGTGCGGGCATCGTCGTTTACGGCGCCGCGAACGGCACGGGGCCGCCCGATATGATCGACCACGCGCTCAACTGCCTCGAATTTTTCGAAAAGGAATCGTGCGGCAAATGCGTGCCTTGCCGCCTGGGCTGCCAGCAGTTGACTCATTTCGCAAGCGAAATCAAAGAACAACGCGCGCAGCAAAAACGATCCTTGCCCCTGGTGGAAGTGGATGGTGTCGTTCGCCAACTGGCCGAGGCGATGGAAATCACCTCGATCTGTGGCCTGGGGCGAGGCGCGGCGACCCCGCTCATGACCTGGCTGGACCATTTCAGCAAGTAATGGAGCTAAGCGAGTCTTGGCTGGTTCTTTAGCAAGGAATCATGGGGTGAATCCGATCACGAAGCGTACAGAGTCAGGCCGGCGATCATGAGCACTCCCAATCAGGAAGACCTGTTTGAGCGGTACGAGTCGCAGTATGTCCGCGACTTGACCGGACGGCTCATCCGGGTCGAAGCGGCCACACAAAAGGACCTCGACACCCTTCTGACCGTATCGATCGATGGCCACAAGGTGCCCGGCGTTCCCAAGGCACGCCCGGCCACCGACGATCAGGGGAACATTCGCCGCGACAAAAACGGGCGCATCATCCCGCGCTTGACTACCGTTTACGACGCGGCCACTTATTGCTACGCGAATCAGACTCCCAAGAAAACCTTCCCGGGCCCCGAGCCAAGTAACCCGATTCCGGTGCTCTGCCATCAGAACCACCTGACTCCCGTAGGTGTCTGCCGGGTCTGCTCGGTGCTCACGACGCGAAATGGCGTGGCGGGTGGCCGCATGATCCCTGGCTGCCAGCATCCGCTGGTCGATGGCATGGAGATCCACACGGTCGCCTCCGAAGTGGAAATCCAGCTACCGCAGAAAAAGACCCGCAAGGCCGGCGAGCATTTGCAAGAAACGATCAAGGTGCTCTTGCAACTGCTCGCGGCCAACAGCCTGCACGAATACGAGCCGCCGTCCGATCGTCGCTACAACAACGAGCTGCTCGCCCTGCTTGAACGGTTTGGAGTGCCGTTTGAGCGCAAAGGCAAAAAAAGCCTGGGGAAAAATGCCGGACTTGAAGTGATCTCTCCCTTCAAGCGCCGGCCGCTCGATCTGATCCACGCAAGCGCAAGCGTCGACGACTCTTCCGAGGTGATCCGGCTCGATCACAATAACTGCATCCTGTGCGATCGGTGCGTGCGCGGTTGCAGCGAAGTCAAGCCATTCAAGGTGATCGGGCATACGGGCTTTGGCAACAAGGCGCGGATCAGTTTCGACCTGGACCAGCCGATGGCGGAGTCAAGTTGCGTTTCGTGCGGGGAATGCGCCGTCTCCTGCCCCACCGGCGCCTTGACCTTCAAGGGTTCGATCTACACCAATACCCAGACGCCGCGTGATCCCTGGCAAGACGAACCGGTCAAACCGATTTCCGTCTCGGCCGAAGAACTCGAGCGCCACCCGCTTTTCGCGGGGGTTCCTTATGCCTTCCTGAAGTGGAACGAGGGGGCCGTCGGCCGCGTAAAGCTGAAACCCGGCCAGGTGCTTTGCGAGCAGGGGCAATATGGTTCGACCGCCTTCCTCATCGAAAGCGGGTCGATCGACATCACCCTGAAAGGCGCCACGGTTGCCAATCTGAATCCGAGCGACCTGATCGTCGGCGAAATGGCCTGCCTGAGCCATCAACCGCGTTCCGCGGGTATGCGATCTGGGGCGACGGGTGCCGCCATCATCGTCGTGAAGCGCAACATGCTTCATATGCTTCAGCGTAACGCAGGGGCCCGCAACATTCTGGGGCCGATCTACCGGCGCCGCGCGCTTGACAATTACCTGAAAAATGGCCGGCTGTTTAGCGGGCTCAATCCGGTGCAATCGCGAGCCTGCCTCGAATTCCTCAAGGCGCGCGACGATGTCGAACTGACCCAGGTCGATCCCGGCCAGGCGGTCTTCGTTCAGGGCACGCTCGCCGATTGCTTCTACATCATCTACCTGGGCAATGTCAGCGTTTCGGAAGCCAGCGGCGTGGGCCATTCGACCGTGCTCAACTACCTAGGCCCAGGGCGCCAAATCGGGGAAATCGGCCTGCTTTCCGATCCGAAGGTTTCGCCCAAGGTTGCCGAGCTTTTGCCCGTCTCACAACGGGGCCGGCGCACCGCCACCTGCACGGCGCTCGACCATGTCGAGCTCGTGACGATTCCCAAGTCGGCCTTTCTGGCATTGCTTGAGGCCAATGCCGAAGCGCGAGCCCTGCTTGAAGACGCTGCTTGCGAGATGGTGAAGCGAACCCAGAGCCGGCGCTTTGAAGTCAGTCCGATGCTCGGCAATTTCACGGAAGCGGGACTGCACCAGGGTCAAAGCCTACTCGTGCTCGATTTGAACCGCTGCACCCGCTGCCAGGAATGCGTGAAGGCCTGCGCCGACAGTCACGACGATGTGACCCGCCTCATCCTCGAGGGGAACCGGTTCAACGAGTTTCTGGTTCCCAGCGCCTGCCGCTCCTGCCACGATCCGGCCTGCCTGGTGGGTTGCCCGGTCGACGCGATCCACCGCAAGCCGGCGCAAACGGGCGGCGGCGACGGCAAGTCGCTGGCGATCGTCATCGAGAACCATTGCATCGGCTGCGGCCTGTGCGCCCACAACTGCCCCTTTGGCAGCATTCATATGCACGAGCCCGAGGAAGGGAAAAAGCAGGCCAATAGCCCCACACGCATCGCCACGAATTGCGACCTGTGCGAGTCGCTCGACGGCAATCCCCGCTGCGTGTACTGTTGTCCGCACGATGCGGCGATCCGCACGACGGGTTATGAACTGAGCCGGATGGCGGGGTTAAAGCCACTGGGATCGGTGCAGGAGGCGGCGTCGGAAGGAGCGAAGTGAAGTGGGTTTTTTAGAGTCCGATTGAGGCGAGAATTTTTTCCTCAGCCAGAACGTCAGCTTTCCCAATTGGCCCGCCGTTTGTGGTCGTAAGAAAAATCGAGAATGACCAAGCGGATTATTCTTCACCATTCTGTTTCGGCAGGGGAACGATACCGTATTCCTTCTCGATTCTCCTTAACTCCCTGAACTCTTTTGCCTTGGCAAGCATGTCTCGCAAAATAACAGCCTCATCTTTTACACCTTGATTTATTACATTTTTATAAAAGATTTTTAGAGTTTTAATATAATTCTCCTGCATATCAATCATATTATAGCTGGATTTTAAAATAGAAAACATCTTAACGCAAATTTGAAAGCAAGAGCAGCGCAAGGCGACATCCATCTCTGTCGCCAACCCTTTAAGGTTACAAAGTTTTTTTTATAATCCATAGTTTTATAAAATGCGTAGGCATCATTAATCCTGTTTTCTGACTCAACTAAGTATTTTAGAAAAAAATACTTACCATATAGCTTATCGCCGAATGCCCCGGGATAATCGTCTGGCATCAAGCCGTCTATCTCTAGAACGGTTTCTTTGAGCTTTTCTTCACCGCTGTTTTGATAATAATACAAAACACGCACCTGTAAATTATGACATAATTCAGGACTGGAATTACCGAGTGCTTTTTTCCGCGCCTCAAAAGATACATCTAAATCGGCTAATTTTGTCTTGCCATTATCGCTAATAATATCAAAGGACTCTTTAAGAGAAGATATTCTGTAGACTATTAAAGATCCATCAATTGACGACTTTTTAAGACCGCTGACAATTTCACTCATTTCACGCTCATTATATAGCTTTATATCAAATACATTTTTATCTTGCATTTTACGGACTTTATCAAGGTTTTTAAAAAATGCTTCTTTTTCGCTTGGCCTCAATGCAATTAAAAACTGCGCATCTTTCTTGGCAAGATCAAGATATTTTTTAATATGACCGCCAAAATGAAGCTTCATTAACGGCCCATTTAGAAGAGCCTCCGATTCCGATACAATTACACGCAACTTCGTTTCATCGGGAACACTCGATATCATCTCCCTAAGGTTGTTATATCTTTTCGTGTGATCATCGATGGAATCTTGAAGCGGCACACTAAAGCAGGTAACTGCCAAAAGGTAAGTCAGCATGACGTCACGTCCTTAGCTCTCCCGCCACAATCGATCCAAAACTCGAGGGATTCGAAGAACAGAGGGAATTGGAGTTTGCGCCACGAGCAAATCCCAGCTTAACCCAAGAAAGCCAAATGATTTTGAGCAAAGCGGCGATTCAGCGAAAGGTCAATTCTCGAATTCTGACCATCCGCAACCAATGAGCTTGTACCTACCCAGCTCATCGCCTTCAACAAAGGAAATCCGGCAGGCGACTTCGAAATGCGCGACACCCCGATCCTGCCCGAAAGGGACCTTGCCAAGCCGACCTCAACCTTGCAATCACTTCGGATTCAAGAACTCCAGAACCGTCTTTCTCTCTTTCAGCCCTCGAGCCGCAGAGCCGACGCCGGCAAATGGATTGTCCTTATCCCGGTTGTGATAGAGATGGCAGGTCGTGCACTCATGAGGCACACCGCCGGACCGCATTCCCCCCGACTGCGTCAGCGGTCCGTGGCAGATTTTGCAGTTGTCGATGCCGGGCACAAGCAGATCGAGCTGGGTTGTCGAGGTGGCGGCCTGGGGATGACATTCCAGGCAGTGCAGGGCTCGGTGCGGCATGTGATTGAAGCGGGAATGCGGGTACCAGATTTCCGTCAGGTTCGCGGGCAGGATTTTTTCAGGGATGGTTTTGCCGGCCTGGCGCTCTTCGAAGTGGCACAGGCCGCAGGTGTTTTTGCCCAGGTAGACTTGGCACACCGCGTTTGAGCGTTCGGTTTCGTACAGTTGCGATTCCAGTTCGGCGACTCCGGCTTGCACCGCCACTTTGGCTTTGCGGTCGAGCCGGCCAAGATTGTCTCCGGGCAAGGGGCGCGATGAGGTTTTCGGTGCTGGATCAGGCGCCTTTTTTTCCGCGTGCGCCGTTTTCTCCAGAAGCGCTCCCCACAGAAATTTATTCACCTCGGCGGGCTGCAAGCCATGGGGTATCGACTGCTCAGGTGAGCCGCCCGGGAAAGTGAGCGTGTGGCAGGCCTTGCAATGCCGCTCGTAGGAGATCGGCAGCATGTACTCGCCCCCCGCAATCAACAAGCCCCCACGGGAATTTCCTGGATGCAGGGCGTCCGACGCATCGGTATTGTGACACGAAGCGCAGTTCAATTGAACAAAATCGTCATCGGCCTTTTTGTCGCTTGCCTGCTGCTTGCGGTAGATCTCGCGCAGCCCCTGATCGCTGATGTCCCTTAGTTTCCAGCCGCGGCTGTCGGTGGCACCATGGCGCAACCCTTCGCTTAGATGAATCTGGTGATTGAAGCGGATCTTGCCGGGGTCTTGCGCTTCGTGTAGCGGTTTGCGTTCTTGTCCCGCCCCGACACGAAACTGGGGGTGATTGGTGAAGTGGGTAATGGCCGATTCAAACGAGGTTTTCGCCTCAAGGGCATGCGCCGGGAGCGCCCCGTGGCAGACGGTGCAGTTGCGATCGGCCACGCGGCTGATCGGAGCGCTTCGCCCGCGATGCTCGACATGGCAGTGCACGCACCGGGTGGGGTCGCCCGCGATTTCGCGACCAGGATGATGAGGCGGGCCGTCGTGGCAGGCCTTGCAAAGGTGATCGGCCACGGGACCGGTCTGCAAGATCGACTGGAGCGGATTGCCTGAGGTGCTCGGCTGAAAGGGGGCATGGCAACTGGCGCAGCGGTCTTCAAAGGAGGCATGGGCATGATGAACCTTGCCCGGCAGCGCCAACTGGCGCCAGCCGCCCGAGGCAAAGCTGACGCCCATGATCACGAGCACCAGACCCAAAAGCGCCAGGGTGATTTTGACCCTGCCCCGGCCCGCCTTGCGGAAGTAGTCGAGGGGAACGCGCGCAGCTTTTTCCTTACCGCTTAGCCCGTTCAACATGAAAAGTGCACCCGTTTACCAATACCATACGGCCGAAACGACATGAAATACCAGGAAAAGCAACAGAATGGCCGAGAGCGCCTGATGCACGACGATCCAGTTATGCAGCCTCAAATGCAACTGCGTCTGTTCGTCGAACTGACGGCGGTTGTCGCACAACGCCTCCAACGTATCGACCACCGGCAACGCCTCACGATGAATCATCTTGCGCAAGTCGCCAAATTCCGCCTTCATCCTCGCATGAACGCCGGCCGAGCCGCGCTTCAAAGTCGAACGGCTTAAATAAGGCTCGACCTCCTGGCGAAAGTACTGCCGCAAAGGCTCGGTATTGGGCAGCGGGTGGCGCGGGATGTCGCGCAAAATCCCCGAGCCTTTTCCCTTGCGGACGGCCTGCAAAATGTCCTGATGCGATTGCAACAGGGCCAGTTCATCTTTTCCCAATCCCGCTTCCGGACCGCAGGCGGCAAAAACAAGCAAGTCGGCCTCGCGGCGCAATTGTTCGGCCAGCTCTCCCAACTGGTAGAAATTGGCCTCCTCGGGAACTTCCTGGAGCATCAGGCGGGGAATGGCCTGCTGCATCCACAAACCCCAGACCCCGCTGACGATCACCGCGAAGTAGATGAGCAAAAACACCATGGTCAGTATGCCGCCCCAGCGGGTCAGAAGGCCACTGTGCATGGCCACCAGGGGCAGGGTTAACAGGCCAAGCCAGATATGCTGGGCCAGCCAGAATTTCGTCGGACGCAGGCGAAACCACCAACGGAACGGGACGAGCTTGCGCAGGCCGTAAGCAAACAAATAAAAGAAAAGGAACCCGGCAATGATCCCAGCCACCAATCCGGGCAAACTGCTGCCGCCAGGGAGGGTGCCAAGCTCAAAACCAGCGATAGCGTACCAGATTCCTCCGGCCGCACTCACAAGCAAGCAAAATAGGAGCCAGGGCAGATGCCACTTTTTCCAGGTGGAGGTTCCCAGTCGCCGGGAGGGGGGGTCAACGAGGAGCACGACCTCTCCCAGCAAGGAACTTCCCAGCCGTAAAGTCCGGCCTGGTGAGAAGTGATGAAGAAATCGGTTTTTTAGGTCCATGCCCTGTCGTGTCAACAAACCGGCAGGCGGCGTACCGCAAGAATCCAACAAGCCATGGGTCGCAGGGAGGGACTTGCTCATTCCAGTCGACGGCCTTATTCCTAGCCTCAAGGGTATCCAGGCATCCCGCACGCTCCTAACTTCCAGGGCGCATTTTGCTTACAGGGCGAAACCATCCCCCATGCCGAACGTGCAAGACAAGGCAAAGTTTCGGCGAGGTCGCGGCCAGGCGCCACCAGGATGGGCGTTTTTGAACAGGTTCCTGGTTTTCGGCCTTTGCCTGTCCCTGGCAGCTTCCGGTTGTCAACGGGTGCCCCCGCCCGCCGCAGTTGCCTTGATCAGCCCAGCGATGACCCCTGTCTCGGAAAAGACGCCGACGCCGGAAAAGGCCGCGGCGCTTGCCGGCACTCCTTCTTGCTCTTCACGCGGTTGTCATGGCCGGATACACGACGACAAGGATTTCGCACCTGCAAGCTGGTCGAGCTACTCGCGCTGGCTTCGCGAAGATCCCCATGCCGGCGCTTACCAGAGCCTTTTCTCGCCCCTGGCCCAAAAAATGGGAGAGAAATTGGGAATGGCGCAGGTGGCCAGCGAACCGCGTTGTCTCGCCTGCCACGCGACTCCCCAGGCGCTTGGGGACACGGCCCTGGCCCGAGACGAGCGGCGATTTGGCGTGAGCTGTGAATCCTGCCATGGAAACGCGGCGAAATGGCTGGAGCCGCACAAGAGTCAAAGCTGGGCGCGACTGGCGCCGTCCGAAAAGCAAGCGCTCCAGGTTCAAATGGGAATGAATCCCCTGGGCAACCTTCGCGCACGCGCACGCGTTTGCGCCGACTGCCATGTGGGTTCGCCTGCAAAACCGGACGAAAACCTCCCTTTGCGCGATGTCGATCATGAGCTGATCGCGGCCGGCCATCCCCGGCTGACTTTTGAATTCGGCGCCTATCTTGCCAACGAACCGAAGCACTGGACGGAAAAAGACCAGTCGGCCGATTTCGAGGCACGGGCCTGGTCGCTGGGCCAACTGGCCTCGGCCGAAGCGGCGCTCGAACTCCTCATCGACCGGGCCGAATCCCAGCGCAACTGGCCTGAACTCGCGGAAAACGACTGTTTTGCTTGTCATCATGACCTGGACCGCTCCGCGTGGCGGCAGGCCAGTTCCTCTAAGGCTCTGGGCAAGTTGCGCCTGAACCGCTGGTATTACAACCTCGTTCCCCTGATTACCGACAAGCCCTTTGCGCTCGAATCGATCGATCGGACCTTTGCCCAGGGTTTACCCACAGGCACCGAAACCGCCAACGAAGCGAAGCGCTTGCTCGCCTCGATTCGCCAGGCCAGCGCCTCGGTCGAAAAATCGCGGTATTCACCTGAAATCTTGGCGCGTTTGCGCACCAACCTGGCAACGCGCGCAGCCAAAGGAAAAGACCTGGGCTGGGATGAACTGGAGCAAATTTCACTCGGGATCAAGGCGATTGTCGCTTCCGAGCGGGCCGGATCTCAGGCAGACAGTGGAGTCGAACGTCTCAGACGAATCGATGAAACGGCCGACGCCCTTTTGCAAAAACTGGCCTTTCCCGCTAATGCCACAGGCCCCTTGGGATTACGCCGAACGCCAGAAATGGAGAGAGAACTGATCCGGCTCTTCGAATCGCTTCGCTAAGGAGGCCTTCCATCGTCCCCTTTTTTCGGGGGTCAAAATCTACCCCCGCCCTTACCAAATGGCTTCACAGGCCAGATGGAAGCACCCATCCGGGCTTTTGCTTTCGCACCGCATTGCTTAAAATGAGAATCAGCCGCCCATGGGCATCGCGGGATGTCGCCATGCCTGATCGAGGGAACCTCTCCCCGTTTTCGATTGCTTCGGTTCATCTCGCTCTCTTTTTTTGTTCTCGATCTCATCTTTGTTTCCTGAACTGGTCAAGCCATGAAAACCCTGCTCGTGCTGACGCTCCTTTTCCCGGCAGGCACTCTTGTCGCGCTGGCAAGTTCGATCTGCAATGCCAAGGACGATCCGGTTTTCTCCGGGCCCCAGGTTGGTGAAAAATTAACCTCATTCAAGATCCGCGGAGTCCTTGAACCCAACGAAGGCAAAGAGATCGACCCTGTCGCGCAGTCCGCGGGTAAGCCACTGCTCTTGCTCTTTGTTCACGACACGAACCGTCAATCAGTCGCCATGACCCGGCTGGTCACCACCTACGCCAGAAATCGCGCCAAGGATGGACTGTCCACGGCCGTGGTCTGGCTGGGGGAAGACGCCACCGATGCCGCAAATACGATCAAAAAGATCCAGCACGCGCTGACACCGGGAGTTTTCACGGGCGTATCGCCCGATGGCCGCGAAGGGCCAGGAAGTTATGGCCTGAACCGCAAGGTAATGCTCACGATCCTGGTAGGCAACCAGGGCAAAGTCACCGCGAACTTCCCGCTCATCCAGCCGAGTCTGCAAGCCGACCTGCCCAAGATCCTCGAAGCGATCGTGAAAGAGATTGGAGGCAAGGCGCCGAAACTTGAGGAGCTCGCGGGTGCGCCCGCGACTCCCAATCGCATGATGGCGAACGGTCCCAATGACACCTTGCGCGCACTGCTCAGCCCTGTGATCCGTTTGACCGCCAAGCCCGACGAAGTCAAGTCTGCCGCGGCCAAGGTCGAGGAACATTGTGCGAAGGACCCGGCAGCGAAAAAAGAAGTCGGCCGCATCGCCAACACGATCATCGACTCGGGAAAACTGGACAACTACGGCACCCCCAAAGCCCAGGAATTCCTCAAGAAATGGGCCAAGGAGTATGGCTCGCCCAAGAAGGAAGCATCACCCGAGGCGAAATCCCCGTGACTCCTTTCGTCCGGATGATCTGGTTGAGTGCTTGCCCTCTCGGCATCTGCTTCGTCTTTGGCGCTAGCGTTGCGAGATCGCAGGCGCCCGCGCCCATTTTCGATACTCAGATCATGCCGGTTTTGACGAAATCGGGGTGCAATGCCGGCGCCTGTCATGGAGCCGCTGCCGGCCGCGGCGGGATGGCTCTATCGCTTTGGGGTGCCGATTCCGCCAGCGACTATGAAACGCTTGTCAGCGCCTTCGAAGGCCGCCGGGTCAACCGAGTTCATCCGGCCGAAAGCCTGCTCCTTTTGAAATCCTCAGGCCAGATCGATCATGGTGGCAATGTCGCGCTAAGCGAAGGATCCGCGGGCGCCAAACTGCTCCTCGCCTGGATCGAGGCTGGGGCAAGGCGCGATGCGGCGCCGCCATTGATCTCCTTCACGATCCGCGCGCCGCAATCGATCGATCACCCCGACAGTCCGGTGAAACTTCAGGCCATCGCTCGATTCGCGAAGGGGCCCGAAGTCGATGTCACCCCCTGGACCGTGTTCACCACGAGCGATGCGACCTCGCTGACGATTGAAGAAAACGATCAGGGAGCCCATTGCCTCGTTAAGCGCCGGGGTCGCCATACGCTCATTGGCCGCTTCCTCGATCGCGTGGAACCGGCGGTGCTCGTTTGGCCGATGGCCGACGCGCCCATCGACCTCGCCGCGGAAGAGGCAGACAACCTGATCGATGAAGAGATTCTCAAAACGCTTTCCCTGTTACGCATTCCGGCGTCGGGTCAGGCCGACGATGCGGCCTACCTGCGCCGCATCCGCCTCGATTTGACAGGAAGATTGCCCACCCCAGCGGAAGTCGATGGCTATCTGCTTGATCGCTCGGCCAACAAAAAGGCGGCACTGGTCGATCGATTGCTTGCCAGCGGCGAGTTCGCCGACTACTGGACGCTGAGGCAAACGCGCCTGCTCGGTTTGCACTCGCTACCTGGCGGCTACGAAGGGATGGGAGCCTGCACGACCTGGCTAAGAAAAGCCCTGATCGAAGGGATGCCGCTGGACCGCTGGGCCAGCGCTCTGCTTCTGTCCACGGGCGACACACATCAGGTCGGCGCTGCCTATTTCAGCCGCATGGCCAACGATGCCCGTAGCCATGCCGAACTGGTCAGCCGGGTGTTTCTGGGCGCGCGCTTGCAATGCGCCAACTGCCACAATCACCCGCTCGACCGCTGGACCCAAGACGATTACCACGGCCTGGCGGCAATCTTTTCCCGACTGAGCCGGGGCCGGGTCGTCCAGGTTGCCGACCAGGGTGCCGTCAGCCATCCACGCACCGGCGAACCGGCAATCGCCCGCCTGCCTGGCGTGCGCGATCTAGACCGAAGCACGGACAACCGCGAGGCCTTCGCCCAGTGGCTGCTTGCTGCGGACAACCCGCAATTCGCGAAGGCCCAGGTCAATGGCATCTGGAAGGTGATGGTGGGTCGAGGGCTCGTTGAACCCGTCGACGATCTGCGCGCCACCAACCCGCCCACTCATCCGGAGCTATTCGATCGCCTGGCCCGCGATTTCATCCACAACGGCTACAACCTGAAAGGATTGCTTCGCCGGATTGCCTTGAGCCGCACCTACGGTCGCTCGGCCAAGACGCTGCCGGGCAATGAGACCGACGATCGCTACCATTCGCATGCGCTGGCGCGGCGGATGGAACCTGAAGTCTTGCTCGATGCGCTGTGCGATGTGACGGGAGCCGAGCGGAGAATTGCAAAACTTCCCATGGGGTTGCGAGCGGTGATGCTTTACGATCCGCGCATTCCTTCATCCGAACTTGATCTGCTGGGCCGATGTTCACGCGGCAATGGATGCGACACCGGCACCACGGAAGCGGGACTGGCGGCCCAGTTGCACCGGCTCAATGGCGAACTGCTCAACGCCAAGATCGGCTCGCCTGGAGGCCGACTGGCCCAAGCACTGGCCGCAGGCAAGACCGATCGCGAATTGATCGAGTCGTTTTATCTATTGGCCTTGTCGCGCCGTCCATCCCAGACCGAGCAAAACGAATGGCTGATGCGAATCCAAACGGCCAACGCCAGCGAACGGCAGTCCCGACTCGAGGATTTCCTCTGGGCACTTTTGAATTGCAAGGAATTCAGGACCAACCACTAGGCGTGGTCCGAAAAAGAGTCAGGAATGCGACATGAGAAGACTTGCAAACAAGGTCCAACCGCGGCGCGATTTCCTCAAGGCGGGGGCTCTCACGGCGCTGGGCATGGGACTTGATTCCTTTTTTCGTTTGTCTCGATTGCGCGCCCAGCAATCCGTGACGGCGCCCCAGGCGAAGTCGTGCATCCTGCTCTGGCTCGATGGCGGCCCAAGCCACCTGGAAACTTTCGATCTAAAGCCCGATGCACCTTCCGATGTGCGTGGACCCTTTCAGTCGATTCGTAGCGCCGTGCCGGGAATGGACCTTTGCGAACTGATGCCCTTAACCGCCAAGGTGACCAACAAGATTGCGCTCATCCGTTCGATGTCGTCGCCCTTGGGCGAGCATGGACTGGCCAATCAGTACCTGTTGACCGGCTACAAGCCGTCGCCCGTACTCGACTACCCCAGCTACGGTTCGGTCGTCGCCCGCTTGCGCGAACCGATTGGGTCGTTGCCGCCCTATATCGCCATCCCCGAAAGCCGCCCGCCCGCGGGCGCCGGGTTTTTGGGGAACACCTATCAGCCCTTTGTCACGGGCGGCGACCCAGGACGTGCCGGCTTCAAGGTCAAGGACCTTGACTATTTTCCGGGCATCGACGCGGGGCGCATGGGACGAAGGCGGGATTTCTTGACGAAGTTGGACCAGTTTCAAAAACAGAAAGAAACGTTCGCCGAAAAGCGCAAGGAAGAAGGGAAAGAAAAAGAGCCAGGTCTTGATTTCGATCAGGCCTTTCGACTGGCTTCGTCCGCCGAGGCAAAAAAGGCGTTTGACCTCTCGCAAGAGAGCGAGGCGACGCGCGCGCGTTATGGCCCGCGCACCCTGGGCCAAAGCTGCCTGCTGGCCCGCCGACTGGTCGAAAGGGGCGTGCCGTTCGCGACCGTGTTCCAAAGCGGTTGGGACACGCACGACAACCTCGTGCGTCAGCTCAAGGAAGGGTACAGCGGGGCGAAGGTCGGCGTCGGCCTGGTCCCCACGCTCGATCAGGCGTTTTCGGCGCTGATCGAGGATCTCGACCAGCGCGGCCTGCTGCAAGAAACGCTTGTGATCGCCATGGGCGAATTTGGGCGTACCCCCAAGCTGAACGCGCGCGGTGGACGCGACCACTGGCCCCGGGTCTTTAGCCTTGCGCTTGCGGGTGGTGGAGTCCGGGGAGGACAGGTGATCGGTGCCAGCGACCGCGTGGGAGAATCTCCCAAGGATCAGCCGGTATCGCCAAAC
>Ga0208492_1000364_pt1 | contig 40467 bp, 34 predicted proteins | sample Subbioar_CSW14AB_FD_184820 | JGI IMG/M metagenome (GOLD analysis project Ga0208492, IMG submission 184820) | Serpentinite rock and fluid subsurface biosphere microbial communities from McLaughlin Reserve, California, USA - CR12Mar_CSW14AB (SPAdes) | ecosystem: Environmental > Terrestrial > Deep... | reverse complement strand
CGATGATGCGCACTCTCTTCGCGGCAAGCGTGACCCACTGGAGGGTATGAAGACCCTGCAGGGTCAGGCACGTTTAAAGGAATTCAAAATAAGCGGGAATTTTTGCCTTTATGAGATTCTGCTCACGGCCGGCTGCTTTAAAGAATGCCAGGACCAGGTGACCGAACCCAACACAACTACTACCCCTTCAGCTGCTCTTAAACGAAGACGAACGAAAAAGCTTCCTGCCTTTTACCCTCATCCAAGAACTCCGCTTACACGCTCCTCTTTAAGCAAGTTCCGGAACCAAATAGTGGTTAACACAGGGTTCGGTTAATGGCTCATTAGAAGACTTCAAGCTTTATTTCTTGCCTCGCAACTTTTGAACCTGATCCATGGAAACGACATTCGTGTTTTGGAAAAGGTATTGAAAAATAAAGGGCCGCACGAAAAATGCAACCCCTTAATGTATACAAAATTGAAAAATTTATTCTTTAATAATTTTCATGGTCTGCGATTGGGCGCTTGATACTATCTTCACCAGGTATACACCCTTAGCGAGATCAGGAAGGGTTATGGTCGTTTTAAAACCGCTTGTTTTTTCAAAATGAACTACTTTTCCTGAGGTAGAGAAAACGCTTATTTCCGAATGCTCCGGCGCCTCCACAACAAACGATCCTGAAGTGGGATTAGGATAAAGCTTTGCAATAGTGTTTAGGCTGCTTAACATGCTGAGTCCTGTGCAGGGATCAACGACCTGTGTGATTATTGCGTTATTTACACAACCGTTAGTATCCACTCCTTTCACGGTAAAGGTTGTGGTGACAGATGGAGTGAGGCTTATCGTGGTACCGGTTTGTGAACTGCTCCAGGAATAGGTTACTGCACTTCCTCCGGCAGTCAGAACCACGCTGCTTCCCTCGCAAATAGTCGACGAAGACGAAGCGATAGTAATGCTTGGAAGACTGTAAACAGTAACAGTACTCACGGACGCGTTGGAGGAAACACATCCTTCATTATTTGTACCTGTTACAGAGTAGGAAGTGGTTACCGCCGGTGAAACGGTAAAATTATTTCCTGTGATGGTGTATGTACTGGCGCCCGTTGGTGCTATGGTAAAGGAGTCGCCTGAGCAGATAGAACCGCTGTTTACGCTAACTACGGGAGTGCTATTTACTGAAATAGTTGAAACTGCGACATCTGAGATACAGTTATTGCTTCCGGTTCCTACAATGGAGTAAGTAGTAGTGGAGGAAGGTGTTACCGTAAAGCTGTTGCCGCTTATTGTATAACTCACTGCTCCGCTGGGTGTAATAATTCCCGGAAGTCCCGAGCAAATTGTTGCGTTGTTTACAGTGACAGTCGGACTTGGATTAACGTTAAGCGTCAGCGTATCGGATCCTGTGCAGCCGTTTGTATTGCTTCCTGTTACGGTATAGTTTGTGGTTGTGGCTGGTGATACATTGGCAGAAGTTCCAGTGGTGGTAGTCGTTCCATCGCTGAAAGAATAGCTTGTGGCGCCTGAAGGAGTGATGGCGAAATTTAAACCGGAACAGATAGTACCGTTAGTAACGGAAATTGGAAGCGGGTTTATAGTAACCGCGGTTGTTTTGCTTCCGGCACATCCTGACTGATCGACTACGTTAACTGTATAGATGCTGCTGACAGTTGGAGTCACAAGATAGTTGGCATTGGCAGGACCGGAAGTCCAGCTGTATGAAGCGCTGGTTGTGGCAGCCAGTGTTGCCTGGCTTCCACAGGTAACTGTTGGCGATGAAACAGTGACGGTTGGTGATACTGCTAAAAAAATCGCTTCCATGGCCGCATAACCCAGGTTAGCCGTTAGTGGGGCCGGTGTACCGCCGGAAAGCGCTGTTGTAACGTAATTTGCGAATGGAACATAAGAAGAAGTATAGGTGCCGATCGGGAAATACCCGATGGTACCTGTAGACTGCGCAATTCCTATATGGTAAACAGTAGAAGGGCTCAGGCCCTGGGCGCTTGAGAACGTAAAGGTCTGCATGGTTCCAAGCATAGCGCCCGTTAAAGAAACCGTATTTGTGGTTGCTAAAATAGCGCCGCCCGAATTTAATACCACACCCCAGATGGAATTGCCAATGGAAGGTGTATTGGTACTCACGGACATTCTAACCGCCGTTAAAGTGGAACTTACAGGATTGGTATAGGTTGCCGCTATAATTCCCGATCCGGTATTGAAACCCACCGATCCGAGTGTATAATTTGCAGACGTGGGATTAAAGGCCCATTCATTGCAGGTAACGCTCTGTGAAAAAGCAGAGGAGTTATTGGCATTGTTTTGGTCTGCGGGAACTGAAACGGAAAGGGTATTGAGGCCGTTGATCAAAGGGTTAAACGTGGAAAAGCTGATGGTTGTTGTTGAACCGGCGGCCAGGGTGCTCACTGTTTGTGTGTTTGCAAATGTATTAGCTCCGCTTACATTAAGTGTTACCGGAATATTATTCAGCGCGGTGTTGCTGTTGTTCCTGATCATAGCTTTTACGTTGTGGCCGGTATTAAACATTCCCGCTACTCTTCCGGGAGCCTCCATGCCCGTAATAGAAACTTCATTGGTGTAAGTATTGCTGACGCCAAAAAGTATACAAGGACGGAAAGCGGTAGTTCCGAGTGTGGTGGGCGCTGAAACATTGCTGGCATTACTTGCGCAGCCGGGAGACAGGCCTCCGCTGTTACAACGGTATACTGCTGATGTTGAACTATATGGTCCTGGGTTATACCAATCGTAGGCCACATAAATGCCGCCGCCTGTATACACAAAAGGGGTGCTGAGTGTAAGCATTACCGAAGTGGTGCCCGCTGAAACAGGGATGGTCATGGTACTTGCATAAACGGTGGTCATACCGGTTATTACCGTAGACCAGGTAGTGCCCTTTGAATAAGTCACATCGCTGGTATTTTGAAGGTAAACAGTGAAATTACCTGTAGGAGCAGTTGTAGTGGCACCTGCATTCAGCGTAAACCCGAAAGAAGATAGGGTGGCGCCGGAGGCAATGCCCGTTAATTCCGAGGTCCGTACAAGTTCGGCAGCTCTCTGGTATACATGCGCAGAAGTGCCGTTAGGCCCCCTGCCGGTACTCGTTGAATTATCAAATACCGGGGCCTCTGTAATAAAAAGTGCCTGGCTGAACATACTTTGTAAACCAGCAAGAAATAAACATAAAATGAATAATTTTTTTTTCATAGAATTGGAATTTATAGCGAAATGGATTTTGGATATCCGTTCTAAAATTAAGAGATAATAGTAGACAAAAAACGTCGAGATCAAGATTAGGTGTTTTTCCTGTATTTAAGCATGGGTTTTACAACATTAAGATCCGCGATTTACTCTCAGGAGTTGAGTTTTCAGGAATATTTTTCTAATATTACAGAATGGAAAAAATGATAAGACTGTTAAAATCCTTCCTCGTTATAACTCTGTTTATAACAGCTTTGCCAATGGCCGGCCAGGCTCCGGCTTTTGAAGAAATGGAATTTGAGCCCGATTCTGTAAGAGCGGCCTATAAACCGGCGGGTAAAAATTATGTGTATCTACGTTCCAAACGGGGTACCAACGGTCTTAACAGAACTGCCACTGCCGACGCGGTTACATCTGCCGAGGTTACGGAAATCGTCCTGGTTTTTTCCGAAATGGACCCTTCAGCGATTGCCGAGAGGGAAGAATCGAACCGCGAACGCTGGGAAAACCTTTTAAAAACCTATCCTGAATTTTTTCAATACAGCACTACCTATAAAAATGTATGCCAGTGCAATGCAAATGGCGACAGCGCATCCTTTAAAAAGATGCAGGGTTTTTATGTTTATATAAACGGAGAAATACCGAAGGTGGAAGAAACCAAAACAGAACCTCCAGTGGTAAAAACAGAAGTGACTCCCGCGGCTACCAAGCCTGTAACCCCTCCGGCGGCTGCAACTGGCAGAGTAACCACGCAGCAGGAAACACCACCCGCGGAAAAACCAGGGACGAAACCAAAAGAAAAAGAAGCGGTAGCCGAAAAGGAAAAACCAGTGGAGACTGTTAAGGAACCGGTCAGGGAACCTGAAGCCCCCGTGGCAGAACCTGTTGAAGAAGCACCGGTTGTTAAGGAAAAACCCAAAAAAGCAGCGGGTGTTGTTAAACCACGCCGCGCAAAAGATGCGAAGGCATGCAGACAACCCTGTTATGGATTTGGGGACGAAGACCTGATCCTTTTCTTTAAAGACAATATTACCTTCACCAAAAAACAAAGGCGCAAAGCAAAAAACCGGGTGGCAAATGTAAGACTGCAGATCCATTTTGATGGCTCTATTAAAAAAGTCATGGTTACAGGAACCGAAGAAGCTTTTAATCTGCAGGTACAGGAAGTAATAAAAGGGATGAACAACTGGAATGCCGCTGTTAAAGGTGGTGTGGCCGTTAAATCAGAGGTGAGGTTCACATTAAAATACGACAAGGAGACCAAAAGCATGAAACCTTTTGATATCGTGATGAACCCGCGCCCTTCTCCTAAATGCCCTTGTGTTACTGACTCCGAGATTTTCGGGGATTAAATAAAATCGGGTTACGCAAGTTTATCAAGAAAACTATCTTTTTTTCGTGATGAAACGGGAAGGTTCTTACCGTTTTTCAAAACAACATGCCCACCCCGCCCCTTAATATATTTATGAATAAAACTGATGTTTACAATACAGTGATGATGTATTCGTACAAAAATGCTCCTGGGTAGCAATAATTCATATTCACCGAGGTTTTTTGAAACCAGAATTTCTTTTTTCCCTTCGGTCAGAAAAAAACGTGTGTACCTGCCTTCCGACTCACAATACATAATATTCGCTGTATCAACAAGCAGCAGCCCTTCCATAGAAGGGAGCGTGAGTCTGCCCGGTATGGTCTTTAAAATTTCTCCCCTGGAAGATGTGTTTTCGGGTGCTCTCATTTTATTAATTTTATCAGTTGCTTTTTCAATAGCATGAATAAGTTCTGTTTTGTTGATCGGTTTTAAAATATAATCGATCGCTCCCTGTTTTACCGCCTGGATCCCGAACTGGTCGTATGCCGTGACAAATATTACCTCAAATGTCCGCTGCTTCATTTTATTAAGGATCTCAAAACTTTTTTCACCTGCAAGTTCAATGTCAAGAAAAATAAGTTCAGGGCTTAAGGCCGTAATTTTTTTTAATGCATCTGCTACTGAATGAGCAGTTGCCAGAATTGTCAGTTGAGGGCAATATTTTTCAATAATTGTGGCTAAATGCTTTAAGGCAATCGGCTCATCATCTATTAGTAGTGTTTTTATCATTTTTTATTGGGCTATAGAGATACGTATGAGTGTTCCGGTTGCGGTTTGTTTGTCTTCAGCATAATTATCCAGTATATCGGTTTTGATTATTTTGCCTGTTACCGATTCATACATTAAAAGTTTTGAATGCGACAGTTCCATTCCCCGGGAGCGGTGATCTGCTTTATGTTTGTCACCGGCTGATGCAGCTTTCCTGCCAATACCATTGTCAAGCACTTCACAAACAAGCTGTTTGTTTATAAAACTAAATGTAATGTCCAGCTTTTTAAGCTCATTGTGCTTATTCTTAAAACCATGTCTCAGGGCATTTTCAATATGCGGCTGAAGTACCATTGGCGGGATCTCGGTATCCTTTTTATTTTCAGGGAGCTTATTTGTTATTGTGAAAATGAAGTTTTCGTCAAACCGGAGCTTTTCGAGTTCAAGATAGTTTTCAAGATAATTAATTTCCGCCTGCAGGGATACGGTGGTTTTATCGGAAAAATCAAGTGTTTTTCTTAACAGGTCGGCCATGCGGTTCAGGTAGGTCTCAGCCTGTTCATTTTCATGATTGATTATAAAATACTGTATGGCGTTGAGCGTATTAAAAACAAAATGCGGGTTGATCTGCGCTTTGATAGCTCTTAACTCAAGTTCTGTTACATGCCTTTTGAGTGAATTCTCGCGCATCTGCACCTTGTGTTTTTTCAGCAGTCCCTGCCGGATGATAAAGTACATGGTCGCAGTTCCTGACAGCGCCAGGACAACATAAAACCAGCTTGTCTGCCACCAGGCAGGTGCTATGCTTATTTTCAGCGTGGCGGGAAAAGGCGTCCATGCATTTTCAGCATTCATGGCCCACAGCTCAAATTTATAAGAGCCGGGTGGCAGGGCTTCAAAATGCACGAAATTATCCTTGCCATAGTGCCAGTCTTTTTGAAGACCGGTTAAGCGGAATTTGAAAAGAATATTACCAGGACTTTTAAAGTCAATCGCAGAAAAATGGAGGTCAAGCGTGCTGAAGTCTGAGGGCAGGCGGATTTCATTGTTGTTAGCTAAACAGGGAACACCGTTTACGGAAATGCCGTTAATATAAAGGCCTTCTGAAAAATATTTTTTGCTGCTGAATTGATTTGAGTGAAAAATAGAAAGTCCGTTTGGACCCGCGGCGTATACCGTATCGTGAACCACAAGCAGATCGTTTACATCGTCTGATAAGAGCCCGTTGAATTTCCGGATGTTCTCCACGGTATAAGCGTGGATATTTTCATGGATCCTTATTTTAAAAATTCCTGAAAAAGATGAAAGCCAGATGGTTTTATCTTCTTCAATAAAAATACTCTTACAATTTATATTACTCAGTCCGGGCCCAAGGTTCACAAATTCAAAATCGTCGCCATCAATCAGCACCAGGCCCTTCTGAATAGTTCCGGCGACAATAATAGTGCCTGTTTCTCCAAGACAGGATATCCGCGTTCGTGCAAGTACCGCGGGCGATTTAATTGTGTCGGTGATGAATGAACCCTTTCTGTTTTTTTTAACTTCAAATAAGCCATATAAGGTGCCTACGAGCACATTTCCGTTCTTGCGCGGATGCACTGCAACCGTACGACCTTTAAAAATGTTGTTTAACTGATCAGGGAACGAGAATTGAAAACAGCCGCTATGCGTTCCAAACAGAATGGTATTGCCAGGCCCCCTGCTCATACATTTTATATTCTCGGAATTGACCTTTTTTACCTCTTTGTTTTTTTTGTTGATGATCAGTACGCCGCGCTTAGTAGCAGCAATAACGTTCAGGGAATCGGCGTACAGGTCAACTAATTTATTTTCCAGTGAAGCGAAAATGTCCGGTGAACCGCCGAAAGGATCATGGCTTCTGGAATAATTGAGAATACTGCCTGCGCAACCCAGGTACAGCTCATGCCCGGAACCGGCCAGTTTAAGTATATCGTAGGGATCGTCGCCGGAGCCCGCATGATAGTATGAAAAATCAGTATTGGGGATCATGTAAAGGCCTTTGCCCCAGGTACAGCACCAATAATTTCCCTGCCTGTCGACCATAAAATTCTGAACAGGGAGTTTTGAAAAAAGGATCTCCCTTTCAGGATCTTTTTGAAATCGATCTGTTACAGGAACCATGCCGGTTTTCGGCTCATATACCCATATTTTTTCCTTTGTGTGATAAACGCCTGTAAAACCGGGAGTTTTTTGTGTGGCTGAAAGAAATACAATTTTGTTATCACGGATCTTATAAGGCAAACAACGCCCGTCTTTTAAAAGAACAACAAAACTTTCCACACCTGAAGTATATATTTCTTCAATCTGGTCGGCATTACACGGCGTGGAATTCGTCCCGCTGAAAAACAAGGAGTCAACTTTCTTGTAAGCCGTGTCGAGCAGGATAAAATTAAAAACTTCCCTGGTTCTGGAAATGCAGATATTCAGGAGGTTCTTTTTAAAGCTAAGAAATAAAACCCCCTGCAGAGGGATTGGGCCCAGCTTTCCATGCTCATTGATCTCATAACAATTACTGCCGTACTTTGCAAGGATAAGCTTGTTTTTAAGCGGTGAAAACCTGAAATATCCTCTTTGCGGAAGCTGTTTAAGCAAGCTGTCTTCTGAATTTGTAAAGACCCGGTCATTATATATATAACAAGGCTCTCCATTATAGCAACTTAGCCAGATCCGGCCAGGTACATCTTCCCAGATCCCAAAAATATCATTATCAGGTAAACCATCATTGGAAGTATAATTCTTGAATTTCTTTCCGTCAAAGCGGCTTACCCCATTGCTTGTAGCAAACCACATATACCCTTTTCGGTCCTGGAACGCAGCATAAATGTGGTTACTTGCCAGACCGTCTTCCACGCCAAAATGTTTTGTGATCCCATTTTGTGAAAAGGATTTTAGAGACAAAATAAAAACCAAACCGGATGTAAGGAAGGGTACTTTCATTGATCGGTTAGAAATATATAAAAGTAAAAATATCTGCGGGTATATCAAATTGACGGAAAAGGCGGGATAACTGACATGGATACTATCAGAAAATGTACAAATATTCAATTAAGTGTATTTTACAACATTAAATTCTGCTTTGAGCAAGATTTAATTAATTTTACGACTACAAGATATATTATGGATAGCATCGATTTTAAAATTCTGAGTATTCTGCAGAAAGATTGCATGATCTCGTACAAAGATCTGGCAAAGAAAATAGGATTGTCCTACAGCCCCACGTATGAAAGAATAAAATTGTTGGAAGAAACCGGTGTAATAAAGAACCGGGTTACTATTCTCGATCCCAAAAAAGTAGGCATAAAGTTATTTGTATATTGTAACATCACGCTCAAGGAACAATCTAAAAAGAGTTTGCTGGACTTTGAAAAATCTGTTTCCAGGTTTCCCGAAATTATGGAGGTAATAAGTCTTTCGGGAGTATATGACTACATGCTGAAAATTGCCACGACGGATATAGAGGCCTACAATAGTTTTATCATGAATAAGCTGGCTAATATTCCTAATATTGGCCAGTACCACAGCAATATTGTGCTAAGTATTGTGAAGGATGAAACGGCTTATCCACTGACGGAAGAAGAGTGAGATTACCGGGAGCTGAATTTTTCCATTTTAGCATAAAAAGCTTCCCTGATCTTATCGTTGCATAAATTCCCAATACTTCCTTCGTGCACATGAGTGAGTCTGGAACCCGCGGCAAAGCTATTATTTTCTACCTGCTGGCCTACCTGTAAGTATGCTTCCCGGAAAGGAGTTCCTGAAAGCACCAGGTTATTTATGGCTTCTACGGTAAACAGATTCTTGTATTTTTCTTCTTTTAGAATATCAGTTTTTATTTCAATGTTTGCCAGCATCAAGATTAAAATATCCAGACAGTTTTTCAATTCAAGAATTGCGGGAAACAAACATTCTTTGGTGAGCTGCATGTCACGGTGATAACCGGAGGGCAGATTGTTTATAAGAAGTGTCAATTCGTTGGGCAAAGCCTGGATCCTGTTGCATTTGGCCCTGACAAGTTCAAACACATCCGGATTTTTTTTATGCGGCATGATACTGCTGCCGGTCGTCAATTCAGGCGGAAAGCTGATAAATCCGAAATTCTGGTTCAAATACAAACACACATCCATAGAAAACCTGGACAAAGTAGCGGCGATAGAGGCCAATGCCATGGAAGTCAGTTTCTCAGCCTTCCCCCTGGTCATTTGTGCGTAGACTACATTGTAATTCATTGTTTTAAAACCAAGAAGATCAGTGGTTAGCTGCCTGTTTAGGGGAAAGGAAGAACCGTAACCAGCGCCTGAGCCAAGCGGGTTTTTATTTACCACGTTATACGCGGCGCAAAGGAATTCCAGGTCGTCATCCAGGCTTTCGGCGTAAGCGGCAAACCATAAGCCGAAGGAGGACGGCATAGCAAGCTGCATATGTGTATAACCAGGTAGAAGGTTGTTTTTGTGTTCTTCACTTAATGTTAGAAGCGTGTCAAATACTGCCTCTGTTTTTTTTGCGATGCTGCTGAGCTCCTGTTTCAGATAAAGTTTAATATCAAGCAACGACTGATCATTCCTTGATCTGCCACTGTGAATTTTTTTTCCAACTTCTCCCTTGCTTCGCGTGAGTAAAATTTCAATCTGAGAATGCACATCTTCAACCCCTTCTTCAATCCTGAAAGTTCCGGCTGTAATGGAGTCCAGGATCCCGGCCAACCCTGCGTTCAATTGTTCCAGTTCTTCCTCGTTTAATATTCCAATGGATCGCAACATCTGTGCATGCGCCATGGAGCCTTTTACATCTGCTTCCGCAAGGAATAGGTCCCAGTGTTTATCATTTCCAATGGTAAAGGTTTCAATTTTTTTTTGAAGCAAGGAATTTTCGGGACCCTTTGTTTTTTGCCAGAGTTTCATAATAATGAAGTAAGATTGTTTAACAACTGAATATAGAGATCAATGCCATCTTCTATTTCCTGAATGAAAATAAATTCGTTGGCGGTGTGTGATCGCGCGGAATCTCCGGGTCCCATTTTAAAGGTGGGAAAGTTCATAAGGGCCTGGTCGGAGGTAGTTGGTGAGCCATAGAGAGTTCTTCCAGATAAGAGCCCGGCTCTCACAACAGGATGTTCTTTTGGTACTGACGAAGAATTCAGGCGCAGAGAGCGCGGTTGAACAGCGCAGGAAATATTCCGGGAAATAATGGCGAGGACCTCCTGGTTGGAATAAAGATCGGTTGTGCGTATGTCTACTGTGAATTGGCAGCTGGCTGGAATTACGTTATGCTGTGTTCCGGCCTGTATCATGCTTACGGTCATTTTTACGGGTCCCAGGGTTCCGGATACATTGGGGAACTTAAATGTCCTGAACCATTCAATGTCTTTCAGAGCTTTGTAAATTGCATTGTCTCCTTCGTCACGTGCCGCATGTCCGGCAATGCCGGTAACAATACAATCTATTACCAGGAGTCCTTTTTCTGAAACGGCAATCTCCATGTTGGTAGGCTCTCCCACAATTCCAAAATAGATCTCTCCCAGTTTTGGGAGTAGAGCTTCCACGCCATTTTTTCCTGAGATCTCTTCTTCGGCGGTTGCCGCGTAGAGTAAATTAAATTTCAGACCGGGCTGATCATAAAAATGCAGAAAACAAGCCAGCAGTGATACCAAAGCGCCGCCGGCATCATTGCTGCCAAGCCCGAATAACCTGCCGCCTTCTATCGCGGGGTCGAAAGGGTTTCGTGTATAGTGTACATCCGGCTTAACGGTATCGTGATGTGAATTCAACAGAATAGTTGGTTTGGTTGCATCAAAGTGTTTATTAAAAGCCCAAACGTTATTCAAAAAACGGTGCGTGCTAATATTTTTGCTTTGAAAAAAAGACGCGATCGCGTCGGCCGTTTTATTTTCCGTTCTGCTGAATGATTCAATACTGATCAGTTTTTGCAACAAGCTGATCGCTTCTTCTTTTAATGTTTTCATTGGTTTCAATTGTTAGACTGCGAGGGGGATGACTACATTTCGGAAAATCAATAAAAATGACGCTCCAAATACTCGTAGTTTTCTGCGAGGCACGTGGAAAATATTTTTGGCCTGTCTTTTGGTTACTTTTTGACTAGAAAAAGTAACATAAATAAATATTTGGGGAGATAAGATCCGGAATTTGTGCCACTCTAATTTATCGAAGTATTGTTGGTACAGATGTGCGTTATATGTAAACCACACTGGTTGAAAATTAATTAGACATAAAAACGTCAATGGTAAGCACGAAGCGGTCTCAATAAGAGATTGCTTCACTCCGTTCGCAATGACGGCTTCTGATTGTATGTTAAAGAATTTCATTTTTTCTTCAAACCTATGGACTTCCGGTCGATAGCGGTTTTAATCCGGAATTAATTGTGTGCCTGCAACCTGTGTCTCAAGGCTTGCGAGAGCACTTGCATGACAGATAAGCAGTTGTGTTAAACCTTCCTCAAATGCCCTGAAAGCATTGTCCAGCTTTGGGATCATTCCTTTTGAAATAATACCCGCCGCTTTTAGTTCCAGATAGGTGTGTTTGTCCAACTCAGGTATAAACGTATCGTCGTTTTCAGGATCTGCTAAAACACCTCTCTTTTCAAAACAATATACCAGGCTCACGTTAAAAATAGGATTCAGGGCTAAAGCTATTGCCGCGGCCATGGAATCCGCATTTGTATTTAATAAATTACCCCGGCCATCATGCGTGATAGGACTTATTACCGGTACTATTCCCCGCTTTAACAGCACAACAAATTGTTTCGTGTCGACACCGTTTTCCTCAATATCGCCTACAAAACCAAAATCGATCAGCGGGTGAACTCGTTTTCTGCTGAGAATTAAATTGCCATCTGCTCCGCAAAGCCCTATACCATTGCATTGCAGCGCCTGCAGTCTGGCGACGATTTTTTTATTGATCAGTCCTGCATAAACCATCACTGTAACATTAAGGGTATCGGCGTCAGTGATCCGTCTTCCGTCTACCAGTGTTTGTTTTATGTTGAGGGAATTTGCCAGCTCGGTGGCCAGTTTGCCGCCCCCGTGCACCAGGATCTTATGTCCGGGCAACGCTGAAAAATCCTGCAGGAACTTCTTCAGGAGCGCGGGGTCATCAATAACGTTGCCTCCGATTTTAATGATGTATAGTTTTTCCATTAGTTGAAATTAGCTTCCAGCATTTTCTTCAGAACGGTCTGCGCCGCGTATATTCTGTTTTCGGCTTGTTTTAAAACCAATGATTCAGGGCCGTCCAGTAGTTCATCGGGCAATTCTACATTCCTTCTCACCGGCAGGCAGTGCATGAGTTGTGCACGGTTGCTTATTCGCATTTTTTCCGGGGTCAGTAACCAGTCCCCTGCTACCGGTAAAACTTCACCATAATTGGTATAAGAAGACCAGTTTTTTACATAAACAAAGTCCGCGTCCTTTAAAGCTTTTTCCTGGTCGTATTCAATAGTGGCCCCTCTTGTAAAATCTTCGCAGAGCTCATATCCTTCAGGGTGAGTGATGGTGAGCTCGTAGTTGCAGCGCAGGGCCCATTCGGCGAATGAATTGGCGACAACCTGTGGCAGGGCCTTTACGTGAGGAGCCCAGGTTAAAACAAGTTTAGGTTTCCCGGTCTTTTTAAATTCCCGGATCGTCATCATGTCGGCCAGGCTCTGCAAGGGATGAAGCGTGGCGGATTCCATGCTTATAACCGGTACATTGGAATATTTCATAAATTGAAGGATCAGTTTTTCACCGTAATCTTCTTTTTTATTGGTGAGGGTGGGAAAACAACGTACCGCGAGAATATCGCAATACAAACCCAATACCGCCGCGGCATCTTTAATATGTTCCACGCTTCCCCTGTTCATTACTGCGCCATCCTCGCATTCCAGCGCCCATCCTTCAGCGCCAATGTTCATCACCACAACCCGCATTCCCAGGTTCAAAGCCGCCTTTTGCGTGCTTAAACGTGTTCTTAAGCTCGGATTAAAGAAAAGCAGGCCCAGGGTTTTGTTCTTGCCGAGGTCCGCTTTTCCGAAAGGCTTCTTTTTAAGCTCGAGGGCTTCCTTCACCAGTGCATCGGCGTCGGCAATATCATTTACTGTTGTAAAGTATTTCATTTTTTTTTGAGACTAAAGATGATTTTAAAGCAGTGACAAACATGTCGATCCCTGCTTTGGTGATGGTAAGTGAGGGTAGGATACGGATAGTATTTTTATTGGAAGAGGAGCCGGTAAAAACCGAATGCCGGAATAAAAGTTCTTTCCTGATTTCGGAGCAAGGTTCATCGAATTCAATGCCGGTCATCAATCCCACGCCTCTTATTTCTTTGATTCCGGGAACCGTTTGAAGTGATGAAGTTAAATAGTCACCCATACGCAAAGCATTTGAAATTAAATCCTCCTTTTTTATAACATCTAAAACGGAAATTGCGGCGGCGCAGGCCAGGTAATTACCGCCAAAGGTGGTGCCAAGCATTTCCTTTTTCGCAGGCAACTGCGGACAAATTAAAATTCCGGCAACCGGGAAACCGTTACCCATCCCTTTGGCTACAGTTATCAAATGAGGCTTTACATCCGCCCATTGGTGGGCGAAGAATTTTCCTGATCTTCCATAACCGGATTGTACTTCGTCAAGGATCATTATAGCGCCGTATTTGTGGCAGAGGTTCTCGATCTGTTTTAAAAACGGAGCGGATGGGATATTTACGCCTGCAACACCCTGGATTCCTTCCACTATTACAGCGCAAACGCTTTCATCCATTGTTTTTTCGAGAAGCTCACAGTCGTTGAGAGGTAAAAAACATACATGTTCTGTTTTGTTTACCGGCGCGGCAATCCCCTGGTTGTCAGTTGCGGCAACAGCAAGCGAGGTGCGGCCATGAAAGGAATTATTAAAGGCTATTATTTTTTTACGGCCATTATAAAAGGAAGCGAGCTTAAAAGCATTTTCGTTGGCCTCGGCTCCCGAATTGCACAGAAAGATATCATAATCGGGGTATCCTGACATTTCTCCCAGTTTTTCCGCCAGTTCGTCCTGTAGATTTATTTTTACCGAATTGGAATAGAAGCCGATTTTTTCCAGCTGGTTGCCAATGGCCGCGATATAGTCCGGGTGCCCGTGTCCAATTGAAATAACGGCGTGTCCGCCATACAGATCCAGGTAAGCATGGCCGTTTTTATCCCATAAAGTAATACCGGAGGCTTTTACAATTTCAATGTCAAAGATTGAATAAACGTCGTAGGGTTTCATAATTAAAATGCAGATGCTTTAAGTTTTAGGCCGCTTCTTTCCTCAAGTCCGAAAAGGAGATTCATGTTTTGGACCGCTTGTCCGGATGCTCCTTTTAACAGATTATCAATAATGCTGACAACCATCAGCTGGCTCCCTTGTTTTTCCAGGTACAACACACATTTGTTGGTATTCACAACCTGCTTCAGATCAATGGAAGTGTTGCTTACCTGTACAAAAGGATGCTCCTGGTAATAACCGGTATAAAGTTTGAGAAGCGCTTCATAACTTTCGTTACAACTTAGGTTTAGGCAGGCCAAAATGCCTCTTGTAAAAGAACCACGTTGTGGGAACATAAGCAGCTTGTTGTTGAAACCAGGCTGCAAATGTTCTATACTTTTATGGATCTCAGCTAAATGCTGATGATCAAATGCTTTGTAAACGGACAGGTTATTTTGTCTCCAGCTAAAGTGTGAGGTTTCTGTCAGGGATTGTCCTGCGCCTGTTGATCCTGTGGTACATGAAATTGTAATGTCAGAAAGGAGCAATCCATTTTGAGCCAGTGGCAACAGAGCTAACTGAATGGCAGTCGCAAAACAACCCGGGTTAGCAACATTTGTGGCCTGTTTTATTTTTTCCCGGTTCATTTCTGGCAAACCATAAACAAAAGGGCGTGGTCCGGGTGAAGAAATCCTGAAGTCCTGGCTGAGGTCGATCACTTTGACATGAGGATCAAATGCCGAAAGATTTTTTTCTGATTCGCCGTGACCTAGGCACAGGAACACAACATCGATATCCCCAGATACTGCGCCTGTAAATTGCAAGGCGGTATCACCCAACAGATCTCTGTGTATTGATGAAACCAAAGACCCTGCATGACTTCTGCTGTGTACAAAAATGAGGTCGACCTGCGGGTGGTTAATTAATAACCGCAGCAATTCACCTCCCGTGTAACCCGCTCCACCCAATATGCCGGCCCGGACCTTATTCATGTTCTATAAACGCGTTTACCTGGTGATAAATGGAAGTCTGGTTGCCGAATATTTTTGTAAATCCTTTCACGTCAGTGCCTGTCCAGGAATTATTCATTTCGCCATAACTTCCGAATTTTGCCGACATGAGATCGTGAGGGCTTAAAATCCCGTTTAATTCAAAACGCTTAGGAAGCAGCGTAACAAATACGTCGCCGCTCACGGTTTTTTGAGTTGTTGTAAAAAAAGCTTCCATGTCACGCATCACGGGATCAAGCATATGGCCTTCGTGCAGCCAGTTACCGTACCATGCAGCCAGTTGATCTTTCCAATACAGCTGCCATTTCGTGAGCACATGTTTTTCTAGGAGATGATGCGCTTTGATAATGATCAGAGGCGCCGCGGCTTCAAAACCAACGCGGCCTTTTATACCAATGATCGTATCTCCAACATGAATGTCGCGGCCTATGCCATAAGGTTGGGAAATTTCCTGTAAATAATATATGGCGTCCACAGGGCTGGCGAATTTTTTACCGTCAATACCAGTCAGTTCACCTTTATTAAAACTCAGCGTGATTTCTCTTTTTTCTGTTTGCGTAACAGCTGTGGGCCAGGCGTCTTCCGGTAAATTCTGATGGGAGGTCAGCGTTTCTTTTCCTCCCACGGATGTGCCCCAAATTCCTTTATTCACGCTATACGCAGCTTTTGCAAAATCATAACTGATGCCATGTTCCTTTAAAAAAGCGATTTCGTTCTCCCTGCTTAATTTCTGGTCGCGGATGGGCGTCACAATAGTTGCTCCCGGAATGACCTGCTGGAAGATCATGTCAAACCTCACCTGGTCGTTGCCCGCGCCGGTACTGCCGTGAGCAATTGTCGAAATATTTAATCGTTTTGCGTATCCGGCAATACTCATGGCCTGCACAATTCTTTCAGCGCTTACACTCAGGGGATAAGTGCCGTTTTTTAAAATGTTCCCGAAGATCAGGTACTTAATGCAGTCCTGGTAATAGTTCTCCCTTACGTCAATACAGGTAAATGAAGCAGCCCCGGTTTTCAGGGCGCGGGTCTCGAGCGAAATAATATCTTCATCTGTGAAAGCGCCTGTGTTAATTGTTACCGCGTGCACCTCGTAGTTTTTGATCCTGGAGAGGTATACCGCGCAATAGGTAGTATCTAAGCCGCCGCTATATGCCAATACAATTTTATTCATGGTAGAATTGGTTTTAATTTAAGAAGAACAGAATGTTTGAATCGTGATAAACGATCCAGAACCTTGACAGTCTTTTTTTCGTGTTTATTTTCGGGATCGTGGTTTTCAGATGTTTGTTTTGTCGTTTCAATTTGTTGATACAGCATGGCTGTGCACAGGCAGTTCTTAAAATCCTTATTGGTCAGTATGGAATAATTCACGCAGCTTTTGCATCCGTTCCAGAAATCCGAGTCTTTTGTCAGCTCTGAGTAGGTAACAGGTTTATACCCCAGGTCAGAATTAATTTTCATCACCGCCAGACCCGTTGTGAGCCCGAAGATTTTTGACCGGGGATATTTACTCCTGGACAATTCAAAAATTTTTTCTTTGATCAGCCTGGCCAGCCCTTCTTTTCTGAATGCAGGCGCTACGATCAGACCGGAGTTAGCAACATATTCACCCGATTGCCAGGTTTCGATATAACAAAAGCCAGCCCATTGGTTCTCGTTTGAAAATGCGATCACAGCTTTACCCTCCAGCATTTTTTGCTGGATATAATCAGGGGAGCGCCTGGCAATGCCCGTTCCGCGGACCCTGGCAGATGATTCCATCTCATTACAGATCTGGTAGGCGTAATGCAGGTGTTCTTTTGTAGCTGTCTGAATGATAAATTCTTTCATAATAATCTGCAAATATATATATTTATAGATATATTATCTATATATTTGTATTATTAAAGATATTTATTTTTAAGTCCGGTTATCCGGAATGGAACTGAATTATTAAACTAATTTTGTACTATGATTCATGTACGTGTTGGAGGTGTCCCTGAACACTTTAATCTTGCCTGGCACCTGGCTATTGAAAACGGTGAATTTAAACGCAATGGTATTCATATAGACTGGGTGGATGTACCCGGTGGTACCGGCGCCATGTGTAAGGCTTTGAGGAACGATGAGCTGGATATCGCCATTGCGCTTACGGAAGGCGTCGTAAAAGATATTACTCTCGGCAGTCCAAGTAAAATAATTCAGTTTTATGTGAACTCTCCATTGCACTGGGGAATATTTGTAAATGCAAAAAGCGATATTACCCGTATCGAGGAGATGCCCGGTCTGAAATATGCGATCAGTCGTTACGGTTCAGGGTCGCACCTGATGTCCTATGTAAATGCCAGCAATCATAATTTTACGGTAAAGCACGAAGATTTTGTTCTGGTGCAGGATATTAACGGAGCAAGAAAAGCTTTGGCCGAAAACGAAGCGCAGTTGTTTTTATGGGAGAAATATACCACCAAACCTTTTGTCGACAATGGTGAGTTCCGGATGATCGGAGAATGCAGTACGCCATGGCCTTGTTTTGTGGTTGCTGCCAGCGACCGGTTTATAGAAACACATGAAAGCGCGCTCAGGTTAATTATGCAGATCATGAATAGCAGTTGCGTGTCCCTGAAAAAAAATACGAATGCACCTGAGTTGATTGTTCAGCGCTATGATATTAAATATAACGACGCTGTAAGTTGGTTCAGGGAACTGGAGTATGCCTATCAGCCTGAAATGGAAGAGGCTGATCTGAGACTCATCTTATGGCGTTTACTTAAATTCAAAATCATAGACAGCCTCCCTGACTTACATACGCTTATTTATGAACGTCATCTGGAGCCCACAGGTTCCTTTATACCGGAAGAAGGGTTTCAGTAAGTAAGTTTTCGCACCATCACCTAGGTCAAATTAGCATTTGACCTAGGTGATGGTAAATGCCGATCAAGCCTTCAATTGGATACTTAATCGCATCGGCATCAAAACATTTTTCCTGTTTTTTGATTATCAGCTTCCTCTCTTTTTGCATTAAATGCAAAAGTCTATTTCTAATTGGCAATAATCACCGGATTTTTTTCAAACCGGCGCTCAGGGGCTTAAATAAAGCATTTTCTTCCGGTGTATAGCGTTGTGGCGCAAAAAGCAATTATAGTTCGGCTTGCTGCAAGACTACTTTTACCTCATAAATAAAAAACAAACAAATAGGGTCATGAAAAATCAACAACTTAATACACACAACCGGGATGGTTTACAGCCTTCACATTCTGTTAATGGAAATCCAGGTAAACCAGGTTTGATTCTCTTAATTTTAGTTCTGTTCTCATTCTTTGGTAAGGCGCAAATAAAAGCCGGTGATATTGTTGGAAATTATGTAGTACCTTCCAAAGATGGTGCGATCCGGATCTATGAAAAGAACGGGAAATACTACGGTAAAATAATTCTGAATAAAGATGCTTCTAAACTGGATCTCAAAAATCCCGATAAGGAAAAACAGAAAAGAAAAGTACTGGGACTGGATATACTAAACGATTTTGTTTTTGACGGTGACGACACCTGGGAGGACGGCAGCATATACGATCCTAAAAACGGGAAGACCTATAGCTGTAAAATAACCCGCCTTGCTAACGGTGACCTGAACATCCGTGGATTTATCGGCGTTTCCCTTTTGGGAAGAACTGAAACTTTCACTAAAATAAAAAGTTGAATGTTCATCCCAAAAAACAGGTAGACATGAAAAATTTTATTCTCCTTCTTTCTTTTTCCTTGTATGCGCTTTGTGTTTCCTCGCAAAACTACGTGGAACTGTTAAAGTTAAATGCGGGCACAACTCCCTACAATACATTTGATTCCGGCGGATCCAGAACGAGAGTCAATGAGATGATGGCGGATATTACACTCCCGGTTAAACTCAGCGAAAAACTTTCCCTGGTTACCGGCCTGATCTATGAGAGCATCCAGGCAAGACTTTTTTCAGATGGCCCTGTTATAACGTTTGGTTCAACAACTTTAAAACTGGGAGTGAACAAACTGCTCACTGAACGCTGGGCAGTGACGCTGGTGGCACTGCCAAAGATCGCCTCCGATCATACACGCACAGGGCGAAACGATTTTCAGGCAGGCGCACTCGGTATTCTGAAATTTAAAAAACGTTCTGACCTTACTTACAAAGCAGGCCTGTATTATAACTCCGAACTTTTTGGCCCGTTCTTTGTCCCCATGCTAGGCTTTTATTATCTTGGCCAAAATAAAAAACTGGAGGCCAACCTGATGCTCCCGTTGCAGGCAGATGTGAATTACAAGGTCCTTCCCTTTATGAATGCAGGCGTTAATTTTAACGGGCAGATCCGTTCCTACCACCTCACGGGAGTTGCCCCGGGGCATAGCAGCACTTATGTGGCGCGCTCGGTTAACGAGTTGTTCTTCTACCTGAAGTTTAATATTTCCAAAAATTTCAGCATCATGACCAAGGTGGGACATACCCTGGGAAGAAGCTACCGTGTTTACGACATGAATGACAAAGTGACTTTTGGTTTACCGGCCATTTTTGTCGGAGGTAACAGGCAACAACTGAACTCTGATTTCTCGAATGGCGCTATTTTCCAGGTCGGCCTTCTTTATCGTGTAAACATTGAAAAAAAATAAAAATATCTAAAACACACATGCCATGATATATTCCCTGCTTCGTTTTATTTTTCGCATTGCCAATCGGTTTTATTTCAGGACCATCCAGGTGAAAGGTTCTGAAAATATACCGGAAAAAGGTCCTGTGTTTTTTGTGGCCAACCACCCGAGCGCCTTCATGGATCCTATTGTAATTGGTACCGTGGTAAAAAGACCTCTTTTTTTTCTTGCAAAAGGAGCCTTGTTTCAGAATGCATTTACACGCTGGCTGTTTCCGAAGTTTAACATGATCCCGATTTTCCGTAACGATGAAACACCGGGCCAGGGACATAAGAACAAAGACGTTTTTTTGCATTGCCATAAACACCTTGCAAAGAGCGGAGCTATCCTTATCTTTCCCGAAGGAGTTTCGCTTACAGAAAGAAAAATCAAAAAGATCCAAACAGGGACCGCCCGGATCTGCCTGGGCGCTGAAGCGGAAAATAATTTCAACCTGGATATCAGGATCGTTCCGATCGGTCTTAACTTTTCTGATCCGCATAAATTTCAAAGTGATCTTTTTGTAAATATTGATACACCTATTCATGTATCCGATTATTACGAGGCATTTAAGGAAGATGCATTCAAGGCGGCGCATGCGCTCACCGATGAGATCCGCAGGCGACTTGAAACGCAGGTAGTGGCCATTCAGGATGCCGAAGTGGACAAGCTGGTTGCCAACATTGAACAAATCTATAAATCGCAGTTGCTGGTAGACCTCGGTCATTCACCTAAGAACATGAAGGAAGATTTTGATGCAACCAGGGCGATTTCTGATTCTGTACATTATTTTATGGAGGAAGAGCCACTGCGTGTTGAGAAAATGAAAACGGAGATCGATCTATACCTGAAGGACCTGGAACGCTTATCCCTGAATGACGACCTGATCAGAAAACTGGGAAAACGTTCTCCTTTTTTCGATGCACTGAGGTCGTTCTTGTATTTAGCGTTGGGTCTGCCTTTTTTTATTTTCGGATTTATCAATAATTACCTGCCCTTTAAGCTTCCGGGTTGGGGGGCCAAACTTATTTCAAAACGCGAAGAATTTTTCGGATCCATCTCACTTAGTTTGGGAACGTTTACCTTTCTGTTGTTTTATTCTATACAGATCTGGCTGTTGAATAAGTGGACGGGCGATTGGCGTATTGTTCTCGCTTATGCAATACTCCTTCCTGTTTCCGGACTTTTTGCCTTTTATTATTTCAGGCGCTTCACGACCGTGCGTGGTAACTGGAAGATCTTTTCCCTCTTCTATAAAAAAACAAACCTGGTGACTTCCCTTATTTCAAAACGCCGGCAGATCATTGAAGGGCTGGAGAAAGGAAAAGAAGATTTTATCCGGCACAGGGAAGGCAGGATCGATTCCGGAAGTATCAATGAAAGGGATGCCAGCGAGGACGTGAACGAATTTTTTAATTTGAACGGTTGAAATTTTAACACTATCAGCGTAATATGCTAAAATAAAATGGACGCGACCCTGGTTATTTCAACGGATTTTCAGGGCTGTTACTTTTTTGACCTCGTTAAGCACAATGTTGCTGTGGTATTGCACCACATTTGGTACATCAGCCATTACATTCGCAACAAAATCATTGTAGGCTGCAACATCTGGAACCACCACTTTGATCAGATAATCATAGCTCCCTGACATGCTCAGGACTTCTGTTATTTCAGGTATTTTGGAAACGGATTTCTCAAAATCTGCAAGGGCCTTCCGTGAGCGATCTTTCAGAACAATATTGCAGTAAACCATCAATTTCAAACCGACCTTTGTTCTATCCACAAGAGCAACATATTTTGCGATCACACCATCCTTTTCAAGACGTTTGATTCGCTCGTAGGTAGGGGTTGTCGAAAGCCCGACTTTGTCTCCTATGTCTTTTACCGAAATAGTTGAATCGTTCTGAATTAAATTCAAAATAGCCTTGTCTATTTTATCGAGGGATTCTTCCATTGTTATTGATGGGCTAAATTAAAAATTATTACAGCGAAATTAGGATCACCGGCGTTTATATTTATAAAGGACCTGGAACAAGCTGGGTTTACAAACTAATCCCAATAGGTGCCTACAAGAGAGTTCTCATACAGCATGGCATTCCCAAAGAAAAGCGGACCATTCGAATCATACCATTTTAATTTGTAAGTAGAATTTTTTTTCCTGGTAATCTCAAGGTTCGCATTCACCGTCACGTTTATTTGTTCTACCCAGGTAGCGGTGTAAACGCCGCAGAATTTTTCTTTGCCGTCCTTGTTTTTTCTTTCAAATTTAGCGGCCTGCGGGTATACAGGCGGTTCATCACTGTTTAACCATTTACCCACCAGGCAACCATCTCCGATGTCTTTAAATACAAATGCTCCGATAATTTTTTTAGTCATAATGCGGTTTTTTTAAATTATATTTATTTTTAAGGCGCACTCTCCTGAGCGGTACAGGTACAATCAAAATTAGCAATATTTCTTTATTCAGGGCAAATAAAGATCATAAACAGGAGGGCCTTTTTTTTATTGGCTAAAACCAGCTGCATCCGCTAATTTTTTTGAGAACGATTAATTGATGATCACAAATTCTTAAACATTGTTAAAGCCCGGAAGTCCTGTTTCAAATTTTGTACCTTTCATATAAGATGACGAATAGCTTGCATAAAGTTTTTATCGCCGCTCTTGTTTTTTTCTCAACCGCCTTAAACGGACAGTATGTGGTGGGACCTCCAAGCCGATCCCTCAAATTCCGTATCTATGGTAAAGATGCCAGACCTATTACCGAAAAAAGCAGGGACTATAAAATTGAAGTGACTCTTGATGGTGATAAAAAAAATCGCAACGCAGAATGTTACCCCTCCTTTAGTGGAGATTTTATACGTGTTACAACCTCGGGTCGCCTGGGTTATGGCCCGGTGAATCTATCAATAGGGCATGGAACAGAAGCAATGCATGTAAAAACGGCAGGCAATATAGATTCGCTTCCTTTTACAGCTGGCCAATACGAGATCCCCCCTAATTTTAATCCACTTTTCGAAGAGCCGACGCTCAAAAAATTAAAGATCAGTAACCGTAACCTTGACTATTTTCAAGGAACAAACGGAACAGAGGTACTGAAAAAAGTACATTTTGATAAGAAACTAAAAGGTCATTTCATTGGGGGATATTATTTTTCGGAAAAAGACAAAACCCTGATTTTCCTGGAACAAACGAATGACCTGCCAAAGTATCAATTTGTGATTAGCCACGATAACGGCAATGAATGGAAACAGGTACCCATTCGTGCTATGCGGGAAAAAGACCAGGTAAAACGCCTCGAAGCTTCTTTTGGTCATATCTTTCTCTTGCTGGAACGTGAAGAATATAATAAGAATGGCGACGCAAAAAACTTCTTAATTACTTCACCACTAGTATTGAAGTGCGATGTAAACGGAAATGTTTCTACCGATTCCGTGCTCACCAGCTTAAAGATCTACTCGCTGAAATTTATCAATGAGCGGCTGGGTTTTGCCCTTGGCCGCGCCGAAAACAAAAGCTCTAATTTTTACCGGACACTGAACGGTGGCAGAACCTGGGAGCAGATGTATACAACTATGAAGGTAGAAGAAGGAAGCGTAGGATATTTTTCCGATGCGCAGCATGGCTTTCTTGTAGCGAAGAATTATAAGGATAACGTGTATTACAGTACCGGTAACGGCGGGCGTTCCTGGGTAAAATACGATCCTCCTGTTAGATCGCTGCAAGCGTCAAAAAATGATCCGGTATATGTCAATAGATCCTGTGAAATATATTCCGGAGATGAGCAGCCTTCCGTCTTAATTGTTGGCGAAGATAAAAAAGTGTATAAGGTAAATCCCGGGCTGGAAAACACGTGGCGTGTTTTATCTCCGGGTAAAGAGGTGACACTTATTATGTGTTCCGACTATCTTTTGTGCTCCACGGATAACAGGAAAACCTGGAAGTTTTTTCCATACTCTTTTTCAGCGCCGGCGCATAACTTTTATGGGGTACGGGGGATTGGTTTTTTTGACGCCTGTATGCTTAATGAAGAGCAGGTGTTGCTTTGTTCTTCTAATGGGATTTACACATTCAATCTGTCAGAATTAAAATGAGGGAAAACCTGGTGATATATGGTCTTATTGTTCAGATAACTATCGGGGCGGGGTCCTGCAGTACTTTTTCTTATAAGGAAGAAGAAACGGTACCTGTGCCGGCAAGCCTGGATTCCGGGGCTGTAACTCCTCCTGCCGCGGTGCGCCTTGGTTCTGTGAGTCAGGGCTCTGCATTTATTTTTGTAAGGGACGCGCATCTCTGGGGGGTTATGAATGTTAACGGTGAATTGGTGCAGACACCGCAGTTTGATGACTGGCAGCCCATGTTTAAAAATCTGGAAGCGTACAGAGTTTCCAAAAATGGAAAGTGGGGCGTGTTATCCACCGAAGGAAAATTAATTTTGCCTGTAGAATATGATGCCGTGTATGCAGAGGAATGGACAGGTAAAAAATATTTGTCCGCTGTGCAGGGCGCTACTTCAACAGGAGGCCTCGACAACGAGCCTATGGGGGGAAGGCAGGGGATTTATGACCTGAGCGGAAAGTTGATAATTCCGTTTTCTTACTTCCATGTGATGCCTCTGAAAAACGGTTTGTTTCTCGTGAACGATGGCGGCAATAGCAGGTTCCAGATGAGCGGCATTTGGGGGTTAATGGACAGCACTGCAAAATTTATTTTCCCGCTTCAGTATCCGTATATCGGTGTTTTCGGCGATCTTGTTAACGTAGGCGGTAAGTATGCAAAAAGAGACGGGACATTTTTAAAAATGGAAGGTTACGAGTACGTGAACTGGCATTCCAATACGGGGAATTTGAAAGTGCAGAAAAATGGCAGATGGGGCCTGATGGATAACCATGCAGACCTTATTATCCCAATGGATTACGACGAGCTTGGAGATATCGTTCACGCTTTGATTACTGTAAATAAAGGAAAGAAGAGGGATTATGACTGGAGTAGGTATATGAAAAATGGAGGGAGAACTGATCCTGCACTGGATGGCTTGTGGGGCTTGTATAACCTGGATGGAAAAAAAATATTGCCGGAGAAGTATATGCGACTGGTTATTGCCGGGCCTAACCTCATTGTCTGCCAGGACGAAAAATGGGGTGCGGTAGATACCACGGGAAAAGTGATCATGCCTTTTGAGTATGACGCGCTGAATGTAATGGCAAGTGGCCTGATCTATACAAGAAAAAATACAACCGAGAGGCATTTTCAAAGAACGCCTTCGGGCAAAATAATACCTTTGAATTACAAGATCCTGGGATATGCTATAGACGAGAAGAAACCTGGTGTTTCTATTATCAATGTTAATGGGAGCTGTGGATTGCTGACAAGAGAAGGAAAACTTTCCGATACGGTACATGCCAGGTATTTTCATTATCAAATGCGTGCGGATAGTTTAAGCGAGGGATATGTTGTCAGACTCCCCGATTATAAGGCCGGTGGTTTTTACCTTGACAAAAACCTGAAAGCAAAAACCTTCGACCTGATCGTACCACTTGAAAAAGGATACCTCGTGAAGAAGAAAGGTAAATGGGGCTATATAAACAGCGCTGGCGTGTTGCAGATCGATCCTCTTTATGATACACTTGTAGCAAAAAGTAACGATTGTGTGATCGGTAAAAAACAAGGACAGTGGCGTATCCTTAAAAAAGGCAAGGCTGAAGTACTTTTAGATCCGGAGATCAGATCTGTTAAACAATTTTCAGAAGGCCTCGCAGCAGTTTCTAAAGGTGGTACGGTGGATGCATTTGGGGGATTGCAGGGAGAAAAATGGGGGTATGTGGATGAAGGTGGTAAAGTCCGGATTGATTTTACTTTTGAACGAGCCGAAGAATTCAAAAAAGGTTATGCCGCGGTAATGCATAAAGCCGGCGCAGGTACAAGAGTTCTAAACCAGAACCGCTGGATTCTCATAGACAAAAAAGGAGATCAGATCAGCAAACATGATTTTGATGAGCTACGTTATTAAGCAGAGTCGCTATTCTCTTTTCAATAATTCACCACAGCTAAAAACTTTCAACGATTGCCTGGAGAGAAATTTTTCTTTCACTGTGATTTTTATTCCCGCCCCGGAAGTATCGCTGATACAATTACACAAATGTCTGCCAACGCTTTTAAAATATCTTTCCTGGGGATAAAAAGGGGCTTCTAATTCATCAATGCACCATTGATCGATCAGGATAAACTCCTCCGCACTGCTGTCATTATAGTATTGAAAGTTTACTGTTGATGGTGGTAATCGTTGGCGTTCACTTTCCTTGTAATGAAAAATAGCCTCCGGATTGTTACCGGAATAGAGACTTCCGGAAAGGTGATTGTCCCACAAATTAAAATAGCTGAGCAAGGGTAAAATAAAGCTGAACAGAACGATAAGCCTGCACCACCATAAATTCCTGACCTCGCTCCATAACATCTTAAATGAAAACGGTTCTTTTAGCGGGATGCTGAGTACTGCAATAATGATCATGGCAATATTCCAGGGCCAGATCACTTTATTCCAATTATTGCCGAAAGGGCCTATAGACACGAGAAGAAAAAGATGGATGAGACAGATAAGGATGAGCCCGGTTTTTTGTCCACGCTTTGTAAGGAGCGCAATGCCCGCGCTTAACTCGGTCACTCCAACAAAATAGGCAAACTGCCTGTGTGTTGAGAAAAAATCACCAAGGCCGAAAGGACTCATGAGCCAGGGGAAAATTTCCTCCGTAAAGGCAACGTTCAGTTTTTGGAACCCGCTCCAGGCATAAGTGGCAGCAAGGATAAGCCGGAACGCGATTAAAATGAGCTTCTCTTTTTGTTCACCTTTCAACGCAACGATGCTGAGTAGCATAAGTGAAAAAATATATACCCATGGCTGCAAGCGAGGGATATCTTCAATTACAAGAAGTGCAAAGAGGCAAACCAGAAATACGATGGCCGATTTATAGAAAGGCCGGATGCACAAAATAATAAGACAGGCTAAGATCAGCAGGCAAAAGATCATATCGATTGTGGTCCCAAACCCCGGGCTGAAAAAATGGAAGGCAGGTACAAGCGGGAACTCCCGGTTAAACGGTATCCAGAGCTTATGGGAAATAAGCAAGAGGAGAATAAGACAAGCACTAATCGTAAGGACGGTGTATTTGATCCTGCTGGTGGTGGTCATAAACAAAATTAAACTATTTTGTTCAACACAGCGGAAAAACAAAAAGGTTCGGACACTGCCCAAACCTTTTTATATGAGGGCATTTTATTTTTTATTTTTCAGGGTTGGCAGCAACTCATCCAGTCCCTCCATTGCCATAGAAAGACCCTCTTTAAAGCCCATTTTAAGAGTTTCCTCCAATTGTGCCAGGTCAGGGTAGGTAATCGTGAACTCTACAAGTGTTACATCTCCTTTAGCGGTAAAACTTACGTCCCACTTCGATTGCGGCATGTCCTTATTCACATTCCCGTCTTTGTCGGCAAAGGCATCCAGTCCTGTAAATTTTTTTTGTGGCACAATGTTTTTATACTTTGCAATGGCCCAGTGTTCTTCGCCTGCAGGACCTACCATGGCATAGAGCCATTGCCCGCCTTCCCTGAAATCGAGTGATTTTGTTTTTGCCTTCCAGGGTTTTGGCGCCCACCATTGGTCGAGGATTTCTTTTTTTGTATAGGCATCCCATACCAGGGGAACTTCCGCATCGAATTCCCTTTTTACTTTGATTGTTTTGTTTTCCTTGTCCACGGAAAAATCAAACGTGAGGTTTTTGTTCATTTTTTGTTGGTTTTAAGTGTTAATAATACTTTGTCAAGCTGATCAAAACGATTTTCCCAGATCTTCCGGAATTGTTCGAGCCATTTATCTATTTCTTTCATTTTACTTACGTTAAGTTCATAATATATTTCCCTGCCAGATTGTTTTTGTTTTACAAGCTGGCACTCGCTTAAAATGCGCAGGTGCTTCGAAACGGCCTGCCGGCTGGTATCAAAATGATCGGCAAGGGCATTAGGCGTCATTGCCTGGAAAGCAATCAACAAAATAATAGCCCTTCTTGTAGGGTCGGCAATCGCCTGGAACGCATCTCTCCGTGTTTCGTGACTCATATTTATGAAACTATTGAGTTGCAAATATAAGCGCAATTATTTGGTTGCGCAAATTTATTTTCATTTTTTTTTCGAAATGAACAGAACCAGCCTATCATAAGGCTAAATTTACGCCTGGTCAAATAATTAACATTTCTAAAGCTGGTGAGGCAATCTGTTCCTTTTTGAGGAATAATTTACCGGAACTTTTTAAGGCTCGAAAAAGTAAGATCTGGAATTCCGGGATCTTTAATCGTGTGTCTGTTTAAACAGCACTTTTACTCAAGTTACATTAGGTAGTGAACATGAGTCTTGTGGCAAACCGGTTGGAAAACCTGATAGCCGCCTTGTCAACGTATTTGTAGAAGGGGATGGCCAGCAATGTAGTTGCACAAAAGCATAGTGAAAAGAGCCACAACGGATGGATCTGTCCGCGGTAGATCCGCATAAGACAGCTCCCCAGGCAATAAAGAACCGGAAGATGGAGCAGATAGATCGAAAAGCACAACTTGCCAAATAATACCAGGTAGTTATACGAAAAGAGCCTTTTCAGAGTGGTTGAGCTAATAAGCAAAATAAGGAAGAATATCGCAGCCAGATTATGAAAGAGGGGATAGACCTGGAAAGGGAATTTTAATGTGAATGCGTATATGCTATAAGAGGTCGCTTCCCTGTTGGTATTAAGCATGCCTCCGCAAAACAAAGCCAGGCATAAAAGGAAAACTTTAGAGATCCTGAGGACGAATGCCTTTTTAATTTTTTCTTCATACACGCAGATAAGTCCTCCTGCAATTAATAAAATAAAAAGGAACTGTGAAAAATATAAGTAGCCCGAAATCAGGACCACCGCATAATAAAACCTGCCGCGCAGGTGATGCGTGATGATCAAAAACGAAAACAAAGCCAGTACTCCTAGGAATTCAGCTTTAACGGTCCATAACACTGGCAAAAAGTTGCTATGCCCTGAAAGTGGTACCGAAAAAAGTGATGTGATGAGAAGTGAAGGGAAAGTAAGATCACTCCGGAATAATTTGTTCCCGAATTCCAGCTTTTCAATATTCCTTGGGTAGTTAGCCAGCTCAATGATCCCGCATGCAAATAAAATTTTCAGGAACAGGCACGCTCCCAAAACAGGGAAGATAAGCCTAAAGTAGCGTTTGAGTATATTGTGTTGGAGTGTATAAGTAGTGCCCGAGAGCTTATAAGATACTGTCAGCACATAACCGCTTATCACAAGGAACATACACACTGCGAGGTGCCCGCTCATAAAAATATTTAGTGGCGAATGTGCCAGCAGGATTTTAAAGGCATAAGGATCTGCGATAAACTCCTGGCGATCGAATGTTCCTATATACACTGCCGGATAAAATAATAAAATGAAGTGGTGGATGAACACGACCAGGGCAAGTAAGCCCCGCAGCCCTTCAAAATAAAGGATCTTAGGTTCACGGGCTTTGGCTGCATATGGGGCTGGGTGTTCCATGAGCAAGTGGACTGATACCGGTTATTAAAGTTACAAAGGCAACCCTTAGTGAGCGTGCCCGGGTATAAGACAAATACAGCCATTTGAAAAGAAAAGTTGGAAAAACGGAAAACAAAAAATACTTAGTGCTAACACTGTTTGACTATGAGGCGGCAATGCTTATACCGGTAATTTTGAATTTAAATTGCTGCCGGATTATTTTTACAGTTGTAAATAAAAAGGAGTGGTCCGGTTAAAGGACCACTCCTCGCAAAGCAAAGTTTAGTTTTTAATAATCCTGATAGACTGTTGTGTAGCTTCAGACTTAAGAATGTATATGCCTTTAGGTAAGGAATTTACATTAAATACATGGGTGGTGCCAGCCACAGTTTTAAATGAGTTTAATTTTTCGCCAAGAATATTATACACATCGATGAGTATGTCTTTGCTACTTTCAATACTTAAAAGGTCATTAACAGGATTTGGAAATATATTTATTTGCGGGGTCTCTGTTTCAGCTTTATTTATGCCGGCGGTAAGTAAAACTCTGTCATCCATTCCAGATACCGGTTCGCAGGTTGAAGAAGCCGCGCAACCATTAGCGTCCTGAACGTACACCGTATAACATCCGGCACATAAATTAATGAATGTATTTAGCGGATTGCCGGTATAATTAAAACTACCGGGGCCGGTAATTGTTGCCGTGTATGGAGCGATGCCTCCGTTTACAAACAGGTTAAGCTGACCATTGCACTGGTCGGGTGAAGCCGAAACGTTGCTTGAGGATATAACCAATTGTGCCGGCTGAGTGAGATTAAAGGTATATGTTTCAGAACATCCAAACTGGTCATAAACAGTAATGGAATAGTATCCTGGTGCTAAACCCGGATTACTGGTAAGGCCGATCAGGTTATAAAAACAGAAGCTGCTGCTTCCAATGTTAACATTTTGCGGTCCTCCTGAGCCGGGATAAACAATTGTTGCACTGACAATATTCACAAGGCTGGTAAAACAGACGTTGCCATCATTTGCTCCAAAGCATGAAATAGGGGTGGTGCTGCTTACACCGAAGCCAATATTGGGTGTCTGGATAATAGTAAAGTAAACAAGAGCCCAGCAGCCATTTTGGTCAAAAACAGTTACAGAATGAAGGCCTGGCTGGTATACCCGGATCGTTCTTGTTTTAGAGCCGTCGTCCCATAAATAATTGCTAAAATTCCCCGGATCCAGAGAAACGCCCACTGCGGGGTCACAAAGATATACGGTCTGGTTTGCAATAGCCAGTTTGCAGCAGGCGTTAGTTTCACCATATGACATCATGGGAACACCACCCTCAGGAGTGATTACCGGAAGTACACCAAGATTGGTGAGCGGATAAGCATCATTAATATAATTTACCGGGATGCTGTAAGATGGAGGTGCCAGATAAGAAGAGCAGTTTGTCTGCAGGATATTATCGGTTTTTAATAATCCTATTCCATAAATGGGCTGAAGCACATTTGGTTCTGAAGTAGAGCCCGTCAGTATATAGTTATTTGGACCATCCAGGGCTATTTCATCAATTCTTAAATAGTCATAATAGGTCTTATAACTTATGGGTTGTCCGGTATTATGTGAAATAGCCAGACTAAAGCCGAAGGTTTTACCGGACCGCGCCTGGCCAACTACTTTAACACGCGCAATATCAGTGGTAGAGCTACTGTATTCAATCGATCTGAATTTATAATAGGTATAGCTGTTGATATAATAGTCGTGAAACCAGGTTTGGGTACCATTGCCGGCATTAAATTTTGAAACAAAGGATTTAGTGCCGTTAAACCCGCATACAAAAATGTCAGCGCCATCCGTACTTTCAACCACGCCTGTTGGCTCAAAATAATTTACATCCAGTATCACTTTCTTATATAGTTCTGTTCCATTTACATTGAATTTTCGCAAATGCCAATAAGGAGTTGTGCCTGAACCATCCTCAATGGATTTCCCTACATAATACAGGTCACCATTAATAGCTGAAACATGCATGTCTCCGTACCGTCCGTCATCATTATAAAGCGAATAATTAATATCAATAGGACTTTCCAGGCTTTTTATCCACTGCACCGAGTACTGGTAATTTCCGACCTGACCTTCTCTTCTTGCCATGCACAAAAAATGTAAATACGAGGTCCCAGGTCCGGGTCCGCCGACGTTAGATTGGCTTCTGTAGATCCCTCTGACGTATACGTGCTCATCGTCATAATTTTCCACCTGTATTATTTGCATAAATTCATTGATTGCAAGATTGGCGCCTTGCATTTGATAAACGTCATAAGTAAAGGGAAAGCCCGCAGGCGCAAATGAATAGAAGACCAGGTTCCCATTCATGGTCCCCGCAACAAAATAATCGCCGTTATTAAGTTCGGCAAATGTGCTACCCTCTCCAATTACATTTGTCTGGTTAAGACTTACCCTCAAGGCACTCTGAAACGTACCATTAGTATTGGTTAGTACCAGGTGTTTTTCGGTGGATGTTTCGGTATAAGCCGTATAGCCATTTAGGGTGGGCTCCGCATCATAACCTTTTGTGCTGGTTTGGTTAGGAAAAATACCGGTTGTGTATTCCTTTTGGAATGGTTGCGCTGAACAGACCAGGATCATGGACATGAATGCAGCAGTGAGCAGTTTCTTTTTCATAAGTTAGGTTTTAAGATTGATGGTAAAACTATTTCACCAAAAAAGGTTTGCCTAATATGAATGAGTAAACTGTAATTTTTGAAGGATTAAATGCCTTATTTATAGTGCATGGTGTTTTTGTTACATGGTAGAAAAAGAAAACCCGGAGAATGCAAGGAATAAAAATAAGCTGGTGTATCGAAGATCGAAGTTTAGTTAACGGGTTTAAGTAAATTCAGTAGCTCCTGTCGTTTATTCCTTGATACGTCAATAGTTTTTCCGTTGCTCATAATAAGATAACCGCCCGCTCCCTTGTGGTATTTAACGGCATGATTCAGGTTAGCAATGAACGCTTTATGAATTCTTAAAAAAATGGGCTGTCCAAGTTGCAGTTCAAACTCTTTAAGACTTTTGGAAACCGTGATTTTTTTACCGTCTTTGATAAATACATGTGTATAGTTCGAATCCGCTTCAAGATAGATAATGTCTTCAAAATTCACCAGGATAAGTCCGTCATTGTCGGGTAAAGCTATTTTATTGATGTACAGATTTTGTGTTTTGAAAACAGAAAGAAACGCTGTAAAGTTATTTGTGACCATCTCTTCCGTATTTATCTGTGATAATGCTTTTTTCGCAGATCGAACAACATCTTCAGTCATAATTGGTTTCAGGAGGTAATCGATCGCATTCGCTTTAAAAGCTTTTACCGCGTATTTGTCATGTGCCGTTGTAAATATCACATACACATTTTTGTGCGTGATACTGTCCAGGACTTCAAATCCATTAAGATAAGGCATAATGATATCTATAAAAAGAAGCTGAGGTTTTAATTCGTGTACGAGTTTTATTGCTTCTTCAGCCTTGTTGGTGGCTGCCACCACCTCTATCCACGGACAATATTTCTTCAGGGCAAGTTGTAGTGTATCAATACATCCTTGTTCGTCATCTACAATAATTGTTTTAATGGTTTTGCTCATAAAGAAGCACGATTACTTTGGTTCCTGTTGGCTGACTATTATTTTCAAATTTATCAATTATTTCTATACTATATTTTTTATTGCCCGAGGCATTTGACAGGTTAACCCTGCTTTGCGTCAGGTCAATTCCCATCGATTTATGTCCGGGTGAATGGGTGGTTCGTAATTCCATGGCACGTTTCCGTCCGATGCCATTATCTTCTATAACAAACTCAATGATATTCCTGCTGATTTTTTTAATGACGATATTCAGATTTTTTTCGCCCTCCTTGTGAACAAGTCCGTGCCAGATGGCATTTTCAATGTATGGCTGCAGGATCATCGGTAATACATAAATTTTGCTTGCATCCAGATCTCCATATATGTTTATACTATATTTAAAGTTATATCTCAGGGCTTCCAGTTCAAGATATAAGTTAACAGTTTGAAGGTCCTCTTCAAGGCCGATCCATTTTTCACTAGATTGTTCCAGGATGTTGCGAATGAGTCTTGAAAATTTTCCCAGGTAATTACCCGCGTTATCCTGATCGTTCATGATAATGAATTTTTGGATGGAGTTGAGGCTGTTAAATATAAAATGTGGGTTCATCTGGGCACGCAGAGCTTTTAATTCGCTCGAATCAATGCTTCTTTGCACCGCGGTTTCCTCATCATTTCTTTTTTTCAAAATACCCAGCCGAATCCTGAAGATCACGGAAATGATCGCCATAATTGAAGCAAAGATAAAAAGATAGAACCACCATGTTTGCCACCAGGCCTTATTTATCTTAAAACTGATACTCGCCGGTCGGGCGCTCCAAATGCTGTCATTATTACCTGCAAATACGCTGAAACGATAGTATCCCGGTGGAACATTCTGATATTTTGCGTTGGTGTTTTTTGTATAGTTCCAGTTACTGTCCAAACCGAATAGTTTGTATTTATACTCCGTTTTACCTGCGTTTTTATAAGACAGTCCGATAAAGTTGATATCCAGTTCTTTTTGGTAATAGGAGAATTCGTATACATGTGCGCTGTCATAACGGGAGAGCGGAGCAGCGTTCACTAACGCGCTTACGATATAAACAGGGGGCGGCGAAGTGTTGGTTGTTAAAGTTTTGGGATTCATGACAGTTATGCCATTATTATGGATCAGCCATAATTTGCCATTAAACTTTATGATGCCATTCACCTCGTTACTTAATAATCCGTTTGCCATTGTGAAACCGCTTATTTTATAACCATATTTTGGAATACGAATAAGCCTATTCAGGCCCCCGTTGGTTCCAACCCAGATCGTATCGTCTGATTCTTTAAAAATGCTGCAGCACATGTTACTTGTGAGTCCGTGTTTTTTTCCGATCGTGTAAACTGAATCAGTATTTTTTACGATTACACCGCTTCCTCTTGTTGCCATAAGGAGTTCTCCATAGCGGGATTCGACGAGGTCGAGAACTCTTGCCGAGTACAAAGCGTTTTGTGATGACATTTGTTGCAGGCCGGTTTCAGGTTGATAACGCCATAGACCGTTTATGCTGCAAACCCATATATTATTCCCGGAGCCCTCAAACAAATTGTCGGTGTAGTTCTTAATCGGGATTTCTTTTATTTTTTTAAGATTAAGATCCAGCTCCGTCAGACTCATATTTTCAATCAACCAATACCCTCCGGACCGGCTTTTAATTAATTTTTTTACACCCCTCCTTTGTTGGTATGATCCCGGAACAATCTTTCCATCGAGGTTCATTCTGAAAATTTCTTTGGCCGAGCACACAATAAATTCATGTTCATTGTAGGGCACAACTGAAACTATACTGTTCCTGATCGAGAGATTTTTTTTATTTATCCTGAAGGAGTTTATTTTGTCGTTATTAAGTATTGAGATCATTGAATTTTGATGTCCAAGCACAACGCTTGAGTTTAGAAATGTGGCGCTGGTAATTTTACTCTCGGATAAACCATCCTCATAACTATAGTATTGGAGGCCGGGGTAAGGTAAATAATATACTCCCTGGCCATCGGTGCAGAACCATAAGCCTTTTTCGTGATCAGTAAAAATAGAGGTTACCGATTTATTATCAAGCCTGGGTATAGACCGGCTCTCTTTAAGCGACCCATTTTTATAATACCTTAAGCCATTATAAGTACCGGCAAACAGTGTTTGATTTTCAAACTTCAAAGTAATAACATCGTCGCCCACGTTTTTTTGAGAAAGAATGCCGCTACGGTTAAAGTGTATAAGTTCGCTGTAAGACGAAATCATCCACGAATTTCCGGGCAACGCCTCGATCTTGTTCCGGTGCTTAAATCCTGGGTTAAGGTCTATTTTATAATCGAAAATAAGTGAATTAAATACCGAAACGCTTAGCGTTTTCTCATTCGATCTCCGGAACCCAAACACAAATCCTTTATTATTAAAATTGCAGATATAAACTCCTCTCTTTGTCATTTCCATCAGGTGTATATCATTCTCTTTCCAGCCAGGAAGTATTTTAACCAGGCCTACCAGAGAAGTGCCGATCCAGATCGTATCTCCTTCATCTACATAAAAAGAAGTTCCAAGGCAACCGCGGCTTTTAAAGGAATTTAATTTTTTGCTACAGGGAGCCACATAGATCTTACCTTCAAAAAAATAAGCCAGCTCTGAAGTAAAGGTCATAAACCATATTCTGCCCTTCGGATCTTCATGAAGAATGACAACGCTATTATTTGGCAATCCATTTTCAACGCTATAGTTTTTAAACTCGTACCCATCAAAACGACTCACTCCCATGTCGCCGGCAAACCACATGTATCCTTTTCGGTCCTGCAACATGTCATAAATCTGCGAGCCGGGCAAACCATCTTTAACATTAAAATTTCGTAACTGATAGAATTGGGCCGGTAAAGAACTGACCGTAACCATAAAAAGAAAAAGTAACCTGAAACACCGCATTTTAAAGTAGGTTTTAAAGTCGAGACACTCTTTTAAGTTTATTTTCGAGATGGCTTCTGGTACCAACAATGTACGAAAAAAAGAAATTTACGGCAGCAATGTTGTCTGTAAAATTGTGACAACCAGGGAAGTTTAGATCCGGGAACGGGTACCTTGCAGGTTTCAGTGAGAATTTGGTATGAGCAAGCTCTTTGTATTAAACATTCAAAGGAGAGGTTCTTTTAAAAATACGATCTGCGTTAAAAAACCTCATACAACAGCTCTCAAAAATTTGTGTTAAAGTGACGCTGATTCTACAGATTTCGCTGAACAGAAACGCAAAGTAGTTTTTGCTATGCTACCAGAATTTCGCAGATCTACGCTAAGCCGGTTTTGAATTAATCAACATTTAAATCAGATCTGGGAAATTTTAACCGAAGGCTTCTTTAAGTTAAATCGATCTGGCTATCTGCCTAATCTGCGTCAAAAAAAATGGAGTCAAGCTTTTTTTGAATTGTTTTTTTGTCGTTCGGCGTGCGGGCTAATGTAAGCGCACTTTCAAAATACTGTTTCGCTTTTTTATTGTCTATTCCAGAATGCAGTTCGCCCAGCAGCATAAAATAGAACTGGTTGTGTTTCAGATCCAGTTTTTCGGCTTCGGGAATTGCAATTTCTTTTCCACGCGCTTTAGAAAGTGCAAAGGTGCGGTTGAGTGCCGCAACCGGCGAATATTCTACCTGCAGGAGCCTGTTGTAGAGCTGAAGTACATTCTCCCATTTTTCTTCCGTATCTTCTTTTTGTGTACTCCAATAGGCAATCGCCGCTTCCAGGTGGTATTTTGAAATAACTGTACCGGTTGCAGAAAGATTCAGGAAATAGACGCCTTTTTCGATGAGCGCGGTGTCCCAAAGGCTGGTTTCCTGGTTTTCATACAAAATGATCTCTCCGTTCTGATCCACACGCGCATCAAAACGCGAGGCGTGAAAACACATCAGGGCGAGCAGGGCATTGGTTTCCGGCACATTAGTACTCTTGTTTTCCAGCAGCATCCCGCACAGGCGGATCGCTTCAAAACATAATTCCTTACGGATTGTGGCCTGTTTACTTGTGGAATAATAACCTTCCGTAAAAAGTAAATAAATAGTAGTGAGCACATTCTCCAGGCGTTGTTTAATTTCTTCTTCCGGCGGAAATTCAATTTTAATTTTTTCTTCCCGCAATTTTTCTTTTGCCCGGAACAAACGTTTGTTAATGGTTTCTTTATTGCTTAAAAAGGCATCCGCTATTTCATCGATCCCAAAACCACAGAGGATCCGCAACGAAAGTCCTATCTGCGCTTCAGCGGGAATAGAAGGATGACAGATCGCGAACATCATTTGCAACTGACTGTCATGAATGTTCCGGGGAGAAAGATCTATCACGGTTTCATCACTGAGCTGCACTTCGCTCTTTAAATGGGGGGCGATTTTTGTTTGAAAATGTGCCTGACGCTGAAGATGGTTCCTTGCTTTGTTCTTTGCGACAGCATACAACCAGGCAACAGGATTGGACGGAACCTCGTTTAAGCTCCATACCTGCGAGGCTGTGAGAAAAGTATCGCTGGCAATATCTTCGGCAGTTTCAATTTCATCAAAGCCAAAACGCTTGCAAAGTACCGAAACAATTTTGCGGTACTCACTGCGGAATAAATGTGGTATCAGTTCGTTTTTTTGCATTATAAAATCCCTGGTCCCTGTATTACAAGGACCAGGGTATTGTTTGATCACATCGCGCCTATTTCTCTCACTTCAACATTTCCGCCGTTGGTAAGTATCGGGCAGCCTTTTGCCATTTCGACGGCAGCATCAAAGGACGCAGCTTTCACCACTGAGAATCCGCCGATAGCTTCCTTAATTTCAGCGTAAGGTCCGTTTGTTACAACATTATCAGGCCTCACCACCTTACCTGTGAAGGGTTCAAGCCGGTAACCCTGGCTAACGAGATGTCCTTTGCCCTGAAGCTGCTTCATCCAGTCCATCCAGCGCTGCATCATGGCTGCAGCTTGTTCTGAAGTTAATTGTGGACCTGCTGTGAGTGTGTTTCTGTAAACTAATGCGTATTCTTTCATGTTATTTATTTTTTAATTGATAAACTTGAATTTTTCTGATTATATGTTTTGGGCGCCTTCCTAAAGTGCAATACTACCCTAATGCATTCCATCGTTACGGGCAATTTTTCTTACTTCCACGCTGTTGCCTTCACCCATAAGTACAGGGCAGCCTTTGGCAAATTCTATCGCTTCTGCTACCGAGGCGGCTTTAACGACAATCATTCCGCCGATGGTTTCTTTGATCTCACCGAAAGGACCATTGGTGACGATTTTTTTTTCTTTTTTGTTTACAACTACGTGAGCTTCATCGAAGGGCAGTCCGGTGCCGCTTACAAATTTGTTTTGCGCTGCAATCCCGCCGATCCAGTCCATGGTTTGTTTCATCCATTGTTGGATCTGCTCAGGAGAAGCGACCTTTTTTCCGTCCTGGTGACGCATAATTAACGCGAATTCTTCCATTTTTTTTAATGTTTAAGGTTAATAAATATATGAATTTATACCTATAACAAATGGAAGATTGGGAATTGGACAAAGTCATGCAACTATTTTTTGGGTCATTGCCTGGCCTGATCTTTGTGGGTGTTTTTCGATATGAAAAAGTAATATAAGAACTATTTAATTTTAAATAGTTCTTAAACCAGCTCAACAATAAGATTTAACGGCCGCGTTTACAAAAAAAATTGTAGCGCGATCCTTTGAGCCATGCCGGCCTTAGAAAATGTCTCGGGAATTAAACACTAAATTTTATGAGGCCGCCGTACCCCATTAATCCATCTTCACAGCAAGCGTCAAACACATTGTTAATTACAAGTGCCAAATTCCGTTTTGAATATGACGTTTAAAGCCAGGACAGCCATAATGATAGACCATTAATCCTTTTCCATTGCAAATGCAATATAGGTTGTTAAGGGCAGTGCCTCCACCTGATCCTTTAAACGGGCTATGATCTGTCCGCGGTGATAGGTAGAATGGGTCATCAGGTGTGTGAGCGCGTCTGCCACCGATAATTTACGTTTGCTGCCGTCCAGCGGAAAAATAAAGTGGATTACGCGGTTAATCTCCGCTTCATCAGCATTTTGTAAATAACTTTTTATCCCGGTAAGAACCGTTTTCATTAATGTCTTGCTTTCCTCCAGTGTTCTTTCCTGGAACAAAGTGGTTGTGAACTCCGTTGCGTGAATACGGCTTAACCACATGCTGTAAGAAGAAAGGATATGAGAAAAAAGCAGGAGAGTTCTGTCATCAGGAGTTTCGGCTTTTTCAATTGTTTCTACAAGTACCTGGTTTGCCCAGATCTCCGAGTCCAGCATTTTGAGTAGGTGATCTTTTAATGTCATAAGAGTTTGGATTTATGTGAGGCAAAGCTAGGGAATGAATTTATGCGTGTTTATGTACAAAAGTTAAGAAAAATGAAAAAACAGAACCAGAATAAAATGGAAGAATTTTCTTAATTGGTTATTCTGACTACATTTGAATATGAAAAACACGTTCGCATTTCTTTTTTTCTTTTTTTTGTCGGCTTATTATACTGGTCAGACCCTGCATATTAATGTAACAGGTATTCGGAACTTTTCCGGAAATATTCGTCTTGCTTTCTATTCCAATTCTCAAAGTTTTGACGATGAAAAGCCGTTCTTTATAAAAACGGTTCCAAAGAAAAACATTCTTAATGGCGCTTTAAAGATCAGTTACAGCGATCTAAAACCAGGGATTTATGGAATTGCCATTCTGGACGATGAGAACAAAAACGAAAAAATGGATTACGGCTGGGTACTTCCAAAGGAAGGTTTTGGTTTTTCAGATTATTACCACACGGGTATGACGCGGCCGAAATTTGAGCAATTTGATTTTGTGCTGAAGAATGAAGAGAAAGCGGTTGAGATAAAGATAAGGTATCTTTAAGCAGGATTCTTTAGGTGGTTGCCGACTACCATGCATTGACAGGGTTTCGTTACCAAAAATCCCGGCGGGTTTCAACGCTGTTAGCCACAAAATCTGCCAGGGTTATATGACAAAATTGTTTGACTCGGCACTAGTGTTTTGACAATTTAAACATGAAACATTATATTTGTGTTACCAAACATAAATATATGAGAATCGACAAAATTAAATTAACCAACAAGGAAAAGAAATTTCTCGAAGATTTAACAAAAACGGGG
>Ga0208492_1000363_pt1 | contig 40525 bp, 33 predicted proteins | sample Subbioar_CSW14AB_FD_184820 | JGI IMG/M metagenome (GOLD analysis project Ga0208492, IMG submission 184820) | Serpentinite rock and fluid subsurface biosphere microbial communities from McLaughlin Reserve, California, USA - CR12Mar_CSW14AB (SPAdes) | ecosystem: Environmental > Terrestrial > Deep... | reverse complement strand
TTTGGACCCTACACGCCGGCGCCTCCTTCTTCTTTAACCGGCAGCACGTTATTATGCCAGGGCGATCCGACATCTTACCAGGCTTCATTTATAACCAGTGCTACTGGTTATGTCTGGACACTTCCTCCCGGCTGGTTGGGAACAAGCACGCTCAGCGCGCTAACAACAACTTCAGGCGCCAGTGGCAGCCTTTCGGTAAGCGCTACCTATACCTGTGGAACTTCAGTCCCTGTAACTATTAATGTGTCGGTAACTGCGGCTCCCATTGTATCTATTGGTCAGCCAAGCCCGGGCGTGATCTGCGCCGGTAAAACGGTTACCCTGAATACATCGGGCGCTGTCACTTATACTATTTATCCCGGAGGTATGAACGGTGTGCCGACATTTACCGACATGCCACTGACAACAACGGTTTATAGCGTTGTCGGCACCAGCTCATTGGGCTGCATCTCTGTTAACAATCCTACGGTGTCGGTTATTGTTAAGGACACTCCGGTTATTTCTATCAACAGTGGTTCCATGTGCCTTGGTGAAACCTTTTCATTTACTCCTTCCGGAGCCAACACCTATAGCCTCAATGGAAGTTTCTTTTTTAGTACCGTAAGCCCCACCTTGGCAGGACAGTATACCTATTCAATTACCGGTACGGGAACGAACCTGTGCGTGAGCGACCCGGTTTTGTCAACAGTCACAATATACTCGCTTCCTGTTATTGGCGCGGCTGCAACGCGGACATCTATCTGTTTGAAAGAATCTGTTCCGGTGATTGCAACCGGTGGTGTTTCATATGTATGGGGCAACGCTTCTACCAATACAACAATTACCGTGAGTCCAACAACAAATACTTTTTATACAGTCACCGGAACGGATATACATGGCTGTAAAAATACGGCAACAGCCAATGTTTCGGTTAAGCCTTGTACAGGAATTGAAGAACTATCCGGCGGCATGGATATAAAGATCTATCCCAATCCTACGAACGGGATTTTTGAAGTGCGGTTGATTTCGGTAAATGACAAGGCGCAGATCGAGATCTATAATGCGATTGGCCAGCTTATTACAATGGAGCCTGTATTATCAGAAGTAACAGGCATTAATTTGAAAAATTATAGCAACGGCGTTTATTATGTCAAAGTAAAAAATGCGGGCTACGAACATACGGTTAAAGTAATTAAGCAATAAGTAATTTAAATACAGAAAGAAGCTGTTTCAAAAGCCTTAATCCTATAAAATTGTCGCCTCTCGACTCCGCTCAAGGCGGCAATTTTCTAGGCATCCAGTTCTCGACTCCGCTCGAACTGACACCGACTCCGCTTGAACTGATATTTTAAGCGGGTTGTCATTTCGAGCGAAGTCGAGAAAGTGCGTTGGCAAACTTCGGCATTTTGACCTTCTGCCTGACATCCATTTTTGACTTTTGAGACAGGCTCTTTTTATTGGTTGGGGAGGTATAAAAATCAATTGCAACTATTCCTTTTTAGAATCATTTTAACCTCTTCATAATCGTACCAGTTAAGATCCCTGAATTGACGCAATCCTTTTTCATTAATGACAAGGATCCTGAATGTGTAGGTGCTGTGAATATTCTGAATAAAATTCCCGAGAATGTTAATATAAGCCCAGCCTTTTTCGTAAGAAGGTTGAAATAACATGGCACGCCTTACCTGGTAGTAGGTGAATGGCAATGAAACGGTTTTCTCCGCTTCGCACAGATAAATGATCACGGATCCCTGTTTCAGTATTTTATCGGTAATGGCGGGAATATCAAGTCCCACATATCTGTCTGTTGCCGATATCCTTTGCCAATTGCGGGCATTAACAGTGAAGCTTAATAATTGAAAGCAGGAATCTGAATGTTCCGTCTTCGGTATTATTTTTTGCATTTTTTCATAAGAATCCTGCGTATTATTCTCGCAGGCCACGAGAACAAGTCCTGATAAAATATATCCCATATGTAATAAATTGAAATTTTTCATGTTGTGAATTGCCACGAGCGCTAAAGCTTAAATACAAATGTACTATAAAAAGTTACATAGTGTACTATTATTTAGTGCATCTTCAATGATGACCTTTTTTTTCCAGGTTCTACCTTTGAATAATGGCAATTCATGTCGGTAAAAAGATAAAAGAGGAAGTGTACAGGCAACGTATTTCCATTACTGCTTTTGCAAAAAAGATCAGCAGGAGCAGGAATGTTGTTTATGACATTTTCGAAAGAGAAAGTGTAGATACGGACCTTCTTAATAAAATTGGCAAAGTGCTCAACTGCGATTTTTTTTCTTTGTATTCCGCCCAAAAAGAATATTCCTTAGAAGGCATGAAAACCTTTAACGTAAGGGAACCCGAAACGAATTATGCTAAGAGCAGTCAGGAAAGCAGTTTGCTGCATCAGAACCAGCTTCTTAAAAACGAAGTAGCCTATCTGAAAAAAATTATAAATCTTATTGAGAGCAAAAAAACAATAAAGCAAAAGAAGGCCGGCAAGAAAAAGTAAATACATGAGCGCTCAGGTTTAATAATAAAATTCCCAGTTAAATTATGCGGATAATCACTTATAATGTTAATGGCATCAGGGCCGCCATGAGCAAAGGTCTTATAGAATGGATCAGGAATACCAGTCCCGATGTACTGTGCCTGCAGGAAATAAAGGCCAGTCCCGACCAGGTAGGGGTATTTGAATTTGAGAAATTAGGATATCATCACTATTGGTATCCGGCGCAAAAAAAAGGATACAGCGGGGTGGCCATATTTACAAAACGAAAACCGGTGAATGTAGTTTATGGCTGTGGTATAAAAGAATACGATGAAGAGGGCCGCGTACTACGCGTTGATTTTGAAGATTTCTCGGTGATGAGTGTCTATCATCCCAGTGGCAGCAGTGGAGACCTTCGCCAGGCTTTTAAAATGAAGTGGCTGGCGGATTTCACCTCCTATATCGCGATATTAAAACAGTCCATTCCACATCTTATTCTTAGTGGTGATTTTAACATTTGCCACAGACCTATAGATATCCATAACCCTAAGTCCAATGCTAATACCAGTGGATTTCTTCCCGAAGAGCGCGACTGGATGGAACAATTTATAAACTCCGGGTTTATTGATACCTTCCGGCACTTTAACCAGGAACCTCACCAATACAGCTGGTGGAGCTATAGGGCGGGCGCAAGGGCAAAAAATCTCGGCTGGCGTATCGATTATAATCTGAGCACTGAGAATCTGAAGGAAAGGTTGTCACGTTCCGTAATTTTGCCGGATGCGATGCACAGCGATCATTGCCCCGTCCTGCTTGAAATTCAATAAGTAGTCTAAGGATTTAGCTCCTTCATCTAAATTGTCAGTATTATTTAGGATTTAACGCTTTGTTATACCATATTTGTTACTGTATAAATTCAGCCAAAATCGTATGAGAAAAATAGTTGCATGTAACGTGTTACTTTTCGCATTGTTGTTGTCCAATTGCAGTGGAGATAAAAGTGACAACGCGAAGGACGCTTCTGGAGCTCAGGGTGGCGTATTTGTGGGAGGGGTTTTAAAGGTAAATGAAGTAAACAACATCAAAAGCCTTATGCCCATCGCCATAAATGAAGTTTCGAGTTATCATCTTGCCTCACAGGTATACGAAGGGCTCGTAAAATACAACCAGGCCGATCTTACCATTTTACCCGCCATAGCAAGAAGCTGGGATGTCAGCCCGGATCTAAAAGAATATACCTTTCATATCAGGAGCAATGTTAGATTCCATAACGATCCTTGTTTTAAGGATTCGTCCGGCAGGTTTGTAACTGCCGCGGACGTGAAATATTGCTTTGAGAATCTATGCTCAAAGAATATCAACAATAGCCAGTACGACGTAACATTTAAGGACAGAGTCGAAGGCGCAAATGATTTTTTTGCCGAATCAAAATCCGGCAAGGTGAGGACCTTCACGGGTATCAGGGTTATTGATGATTCTACAATTAAGATCAACCTTGTACACGGTGATGCCAATTTCCTGAATATTCTTGCTATGCCGGGTTGTTATATATATCCTAAAGAAGCGGTTGCCCGGTATGGCGATGGTATGCGCCTGAAATGTGTGGGTACCGGCCCTTTCTACATTGAAACAATAAAGGAGGGCGACGCCGTTATCATGAAAAAAAATCCGCACTATTGGGGCCGGGATAAAAACGGAAATCAATTACCTTACCTGGACGGGATCAAATGGACCTTTATCCCGGATAAAAAAACAGAGGTTATGGAATTCCGCCGCGGCAACTTCGATATGATCTATCGTATTCCTGTTGAAATGTTTCATGACATTTTTGGAGAAATGGAAACCGGTAAGAAGAGCATCGATTTTGATATTTATTCTTCCCCCGCGCTGAGCACACATTATTATGGATTCAACCTGCAAAGCAATCCTTTCTTTTCTATAAGAGAGATCCGGCTGGCTTTTAATCTGGCTATCGACAGGCAAAAGATCGCGGATTATACAATTAAAGGCGAAGGAAGCGCGGCTGTATACGGAATGGTGCCATACACCGACGTTTTTGAAAAACAAGGATATGCTTATAAAAGCCTGAGGGGATATACGTATAACCCCGACTCAGCAAAAAAACTGATGGCCCTTGCAGGTTACCCAGAAGGCAGGGGATTGCCGGAGTTTAACCTTGAGATTAATAGCGGCGGCGGTGACAGAAATATTTTAGTTGCCCTGGTAATTCAAAAAATGCTTAAGGAAAATTTAGGGGTGAATGTAAATATGAACGTGGTTACCTGGCCCGAACACATCGAAAATATTCAGAGTGGCAAAAGTGATTTTTTCCGGTATGCATGGATCGGAGATTATCCCGATCCGGAATCTTTCCTCACTTTATTTTATGGCAAACATGTTCCAAATGACTACCGGGAAAAGTCTTATGTAAATTTCGGCAGGTTTAAAAACAGTGAGTTTGATTCTTTGTTTGTGGCAGCACGTTCAGAAGCGGATAAGGCCAAACGTTACAAGTTGTTTTTAAAAGCAGAACAAATAGTGCTGGACGAAGCTGCCTGCATGCCTTTATTCTATGATGAGAACTTCAGGTTAGAACAAAAAAACGTAAGGAACCTGCCCGAAAATCCGATGAACTACATGGATATGTCAAGTACTTACCTCGTCCCAAAGAAAAAGTAAGTGTTCAAATAAACGTATTGGAAAATCCTGCCCCGTTTTTGGTCAGGATTTTTTATTAATTTAGAAATCTTAATTAGTCTCAGGTGCAGGAACAATATGTAATTATAGTGGCCGGTGGTATTGGAACGCGCATGAAAAGCGACAGGCCCAAACAGTTTATGGACCTTGGCGGTGTGCCGATTATTATCAGGACCATCCGTTGTTTTTTAAATTATAATCCGGCAATTCATATTATTATTTCAGTTCATAAGAATTATAAAGCCCACCTGGAAGGGCTTATTGAAAAATTCGATCTGAAAAGTGCTGATATCCAGATCATCTTTGGTGGCGAAACACGTTTTGTATCCGTTAAGAACGGGCTGAGCTTAATTGAATCAGAAGAAGCCATTGTTGGTATTCATGATGCAGCAAGGCCTTTCGTTTCGCTTCAAACCATAACTAATTGTTACGACATGGCTCTCAGCAAAGGAAACGCCGTTCCTTGTATTTCAGTAAATGAAAGCATGAGAAAGATCAGCAACAATATTAATAATTCAGTCAACAGGAACGAATACAAGATCATCCAGACCCCCCAGTGTTTCCACGCGGCCAAAATCAAAAAGGCGTTTGAACAGGATTACAGCCATGCCTTTACAGACGATGCCACCGTGCTTGAATCAACGGGTGAAAAAATTGTTTTAGTGGAAGGTAATGAAGAGAATATCAAGATCACTTCACCACACGATTTATTAATTGCCAATGCAATGTTAACCAAATGAGCAACGACGACATAACAGATGCACTTGAAATAACAGCGAAGTTGATGGAGCTGCATAATGAAAATCCTTTTAAAACAAAAGCTTACACAAACGCGGCATTCCGGCTTTCAAAACTGCGGTATGATTTCCAGGGAAAAACACCGGAAGAGATAGGCGCGATAGAAGGAGTGGGCAAAGGGATTTCAGCAAAAATTGTGGAGCTCCTCGAAACAGGAACTACAGTTGAACTTAAAAAACTGAGGGAAAACACGCCGGAGGGTGTGGTGGAAATGCTCGGGATAAAAGGATTGGGTCCGAAAAAGGTAAGACAGTTATGGACGGAGCTGCAACTGGAAAGCATTGGCGAGCTGTTGTATGCCTGCAATGAGAACCGTTTAACGACCCTCAAAGGTTTCGGAGAGAAAACACAGTCCCAGGTAAAACAGAATATAGAGTTCAGGCTTTCGAACAAAAATAAATTTCATTATGCCTCGCTCGAACAGCCAGTTAATTCTCTCGTGGAATTTATTTCAGAACAGCAGAATGAATTGCAGATAGCGGTGGTTGGCCAGCTTGCCAGGAAATGTGAGGTGATCGATAAAATTGAGATCCTGCATGATGGGGAACTTTCCGCAGATGTATCTTCTTTCGAAAAAACAATCCCCTTAAAGGTAAATTTTATCCTCTGCGAACCCGGCGAGTTTTTTTACAGGTACGTTGAGCTGACATCCACACCCGCGCATCTGGAAAAAATAAATTTTCAGAGCCTCGGCACAATGGAGTTTTTTGATGATGAAGAAATTTACCAGGCATTAAACTTGCAGTATATTGAACCGGAATTAAGGGAAGGACTGAATGAAGTGGCGCTTGCCGCACAGCATAAAATTCCTGAACTGATTAAACCCGAAGATCTGAAAGGCATTTTACATAATCATTCCACTTACAGCGATGGCGTTCATACGCTCAAAGAAATGGCCGATTATTGTAAGGAACTGGGATACCAGTATTTTGGGATCTGTGACCATTCTAAAACCGCTGTATATGCAAACGGACTTGACATCGACAGAGTAATGGACCAGCATTACGAGATCGATAAGCTAAATGCGGCGTATACAGACTTCAGGATTTTAAAAGGGATAGAAAGTGACATTTTAGGTGACGGATCTCTTGACTATCCGGAAGACGTTTTAAAGACTTTTGATTTTGTTGTCGCGTCGATTCACTCTAATTTAAAGATGAACGAAGAAAAAGCGACCGAGCGTCTGATCAGGGCGATCGAAAATCCTTATACATCTATATTGGGTCATCCAACTGGCAGACTTTTATTGGCAAGAAACGGGTACCCGATCAATTATAAAAAGGTAATTGACGCCTGCGTCGCGAATAAGGTCTCAATTGAGCTGAACGCGCACCCTTATCGATTGGACATTGACTGGAGGTGGATCCCTTATTGCATTGAAAAAGGCATTATGATCTCTATCAACCCTGACGCGCATCATAAGGAAGGTTTTAAAGACATGTATTACGGAGTATGCGCCGCGAGGAAAGGGATGCTGGATGCGGAGAACTGCCTCAATGCCTTAGCCATGAACGACCTCCTTTTAAAGTTTAAAAAATAATGCCGATCCTCAATTCCATAGCAAGCTGGCTGATGAAAAAGCGCATGCACCAGATCGAACTTTTTATGAAGTATCCGGTCGACGTACAAATGGAATGGATGTATAGTCTTATCAGGGACGCTTCCAATACCGAATTCGGCGTAAATCATAATTTCGCGGAGATCCAAAACTACGAGCAATTTAAAAACAAGATCCCGCTGAACGACTATGAGTCTCTGAAACCCATGATCGAACGCACGCGCAGGGGCGAGCAGAATTTACTCTGGCATTCGGAGATAAAGTGGTTCGCGAAGAGCAGCGGAACAACAGACAAAAGCAAATTTTTACCTGTGAGCCAGGAAAGCCTGGATGGGTGTCATTACAATGCCGGAAGAGACATGATCACCCTTCATTGTCACAACAATCCGGAAACCCAATTATTTACCGGCAAAAACCTTGCGCTTGGGGGGAGTTTTAAGGAAGATCATTTTGGGGACTATAATTCTTTTCACGGTGATGTAAGCGCGATCATTATCAGGAACCTTCCCATGTGGGCTGATTTTTTCAGGGCCCCCGATGTAAACATCGCTTTAATGGACGAGTGGGAAAGCAAGCTGGAGCAAATTGCCCTAAGCATGATGGATGAAAATGTAACAAGCCTTGCGGGAGTTCCCAGCTGGATGCTGGTTCTGTTAAAAAGGATTCTTGAAAAGAAAAAAGTTTCCACCATCAACGAGGTCTGGCCAAACCTTGAAGTATACTTTCACGGTGGCGTCAGCTTCCGACCATACAAGGATCAATTCAGTAAGATCTTCAACAACAGCAAAGTTAATTTTATGCAGCTGTATAATGCATCCGAAGGGTTTTTCGGGATCCAGGACCAGCTGAAAAGTGATGAAATGCTCCTGATGCTGGATTATGGCATTTTTTATGAATTCCTGGACATTAAAGATCTGGGTACTCCGGATATCGATAAAAAAGTAATTCACCTTGAGCAAGTAAAAACCGGAGTAGATTATTCCATGATCATCACAACAAATGCAGGGCTCTGGCGTTACCAGTTGGGCGATGTGATCCGTTTTACAAGTACTAACCCTTATCGTTTTGAAATTACCGGGCGAACAAAACAGCATATCAATGTATTTGGTGAAGAGCTGATGGTGCATAATACAGATGCGGCTGTTGCCGCCGCCTGTGAAAAAACGCACGCGATGGTAAAAGATTATACCGTGGCGCCGGTATTTATGAAAAATAATTCGGGGGCGCATGAATGGCTGATCGAGTTTGAAAAGGAACCTAATAATTTCGAATTCTTTGTAGCCATGCTGGATGAGAACTTAAAAAAACAAAACAGCGACTATGAAGCAAAACGGTATAATAATTTTGTGTTACATTTTCCATACGTAAAAAAAATGCCGGCAAATAGTTTTTATAATTGGTTAAAGACAAATAATAAATTGGGTGGCCAGTACAAAGTTCCAAGGCTGAGCAATGACAGGAAAATCCTGGAAGAGATCATACAATTGAATAAATTGAAATAATTGCGGTACAGTACATTCATACTTTTTCCGGTACTTTTTTGCTTTTCATTTATGCAAAAAAATGACCAGGAGCCCCTGGTGATCAAGGCAAAATTTGATTTTTTTACAACAGACAACATCGGCAACATGTATACCATACATGAAGACGAACTCATTAAATACCTGCCAACAGGAAAACTGTTTGCGAAGTACAGCAACTTAAAACTTGGAAGCATTACTTCAGTAGATGCCACGAACCCCCTCAAGATCGTATTATACTACCGCGACTTTCAGCAGGTCGTTTTCCTCGACAACCAGCTCTCAGTAAATAGTGAAGCCGTTTCTCTTGAAAAACTTGGCTACGAACAAACCGACCTGGTTTGCGCCAGCGCAAATAATAGTTTCTGGATCTATAACAAACAAAACAACGAGTTAAACAGGTTTAATGAAAACTCAAAACAAATTGCCTCCACAGGAAACTTAAAACAAGTTCTGCAAAAAGATCTTATGCCTGATTTTATGATCGAGCACAATGGTTACCTCTATTTAAACTCCCCGGAAACAGGTATTTATGTATTCGATATTTTCGGAGCTTTCAGTAAAATAATTTCAATAAAAGATCTGCATCAATTCCAGGTAAGTGAAGACATAGTATATTATCGGAAAGACAGTAGTTTTTGCAGTTATAACTATACCTTATTTGAAGAAGCCTGTAAACCGTTACCACATATAACCAAAGCCATCAGCGTTAAATACGGCAATAAAAAACTCTATTCAGGATTTAAAGATTCGTTGATTGTGCAGGAATTTTGATTACAGTTCGTAGAAGCAACCTGTTTTTATATTTTAATATAAAAGGTCCCTATTTGAGTAGCAGCAAAAGCACAATCATCCAATACTTTTTTGTATTTTAGCTTAAAATCCCAAACATGAAAAATCTTATTAGCCTTTGCTTAATCATTTTTTTATTTCACACCGTAAGCGCAACGCATAACCGTGCAGGCGAAATCCTTTATAAACGTATTGCGCCCTATACCCAGGTAGTAGGAAGTGCGACTGTACAGGTTTACACGTATTCCATAACCGTTATTAAATATACTGACGACGGACCTTTCATTGCCGATAGATGTATAGATACCATTTATTTTGGTGATGGCACTAAAGGAATTGCCCCAAGAATAAACGGCGCAACAGCCTGCGGGTGTGGATTTGTGAACGGAACAACGATAGGCTGCGGTTCGGTAATTATAAATAGTCCGGGTTACAAAGTAAAATACAATGTCTATTCAATAGCCCATACCTATCCGGGAGCAGGCTCCTATTTAATAAAGTCATTTGATCCCAACAGAAATCAAGGAGTACACAATATTCCAAATTCTGTGAACCTGCCTTTTTACATAGAATCTTACCTGGTAATCAGTTCCTTTATTGGAGCTAATTCATCCCCCGTATTGACAAACCCGCCAATCGATCAGGCCACCGTTGGAGTCTGTTTTTATCACAATGTCGGAGCGGTTGATTCAGACGGAGACAGCCTTTCTTATGAAATTACACCATGCCGGGATGGAAACGGACAGGCGATTTCCGGCTATTTTTATCCGGAGCTTGGATTTAACGGAAGTTATTCTATAAACCCGGTAAGCGGACTTTTAACCTGGTGTACTCCCCAATTCCTGGATGAGTATAACATCGCCATTCTGATAAAAGAATGGAGAAAAAATACAGCAGGAGTTTACCAGCTTATAGGTTATGTTCTCAGGGACATGCAGGTGCTTGCTAAATATGGAGTCGTAGGCCTCGCTAAAAACACTTCGACCGGAGGCGTGCAAATTTCTCCAAACCCATTTAACGATAAACTGGAAATAAATGTAGGCTCAAAAATTCACATTGAAACACAGGTTTTTGCGAGCGATGGCAAATTGATCTTTAAAGGTGTGAATGAGCCTGCAGACGGCAGAATAAACCTTGATCTGGATGGACTGAAACCTGGAATTTACATGTTACACATTATATCTGAAAGTGGAAGCCTGTTCAGAAAAGTGGTCAAACAATGATTACCACTATTTAACAATTTTCCAATAGTATTGGATGGCGGGAATCTTAAATTTGTATATATCTAACTACTTTGGACTCTCAGAACAATATTCTTCTTCAAAAGCTTGATGAATTTATTCGCCGGTACTACAAAAACCAGTTAATAAAAGGAACTATTTATTCAAGTGCGATTTTACTCGCGGCTTTTTTATCGGTTGTTTTTTTAGAATACTTTGGTGAATTTAATACACTTATGCGCGGGATCTTATTTTTTAGCTTTCTCGCCGCAACAATTACAGTACTTATAAATTACATCCTAATCCCTCTTCTTAAATTAAACAAAATAGGTAAAACCCTTTCTTATGATCAGGCTGCCGCTATTATAGGCAATCACTTTTCCAATGTGCAGGATAAGCTTTTGAATGTGCTCCAGCTTCAGAACAACCAATTATTAAACGGTTCGGACGAACTGCTCCTGGCTGGCATCAATCAAAAGATCAATGAGCTCAGGCCGGTTCCTTTTACCACCGCGGTTGACCTGAATGAGAATCGTAAATACCTGAAATATCTCCTCCCACTCCTGGCCCTTACAACCGGTATTGCTGTGATCTGGCCGCAGATCATTGCCAAAAGCACAACCCGTCTTATGCATTACCAGACATTCTATGAAAAGGAAATGCCCTTCCGCTTCAATATCCTCAACAAAAATTTACTCGCATTGCAGGCTGAGGACTACAAACTTGAAATAAAAATTACCGGGGATCAGATTCCGAACGAAGTGTACATCGAAGTAAAGGGAATTGAATATAAACTTGAAAAAGAAGACAACATTACATTTCACTATACTTTTTCAAATATTCAGAGTTCAACTGAATTCCAGCTCAGCGCGGCAGGGTTTTTATCAAAGGAATACGAATTAAAGGTCCTTCCGAAACCCTCGTTGCTTCAGTTTAATTTGCAGTTGGTGTATCCGGCATATCTTAATAAGCCGAATGAAAGCCTTTCAAACACCGGTGATCTGCAGGTGCCACAGGGTACAAAGATCAACTGGGTCTTTAACACAAAAAACACCGATGAATTAAAAATGCAGTTCAGCGACAGCCTCGCATTACCTAAACGCAGCAGCCATGACCAATTCAGCTTTTCGCGCAGGTTTTTCCAGAATAACAACTATACGATCAAAGTACTGAACCAGTTTGTTTTAAATTCTGCCGATTCGGTTAATTACAATATCAGTGTAATTGGAGACCAGTTTCCCGGGATAGATGTGAGTGAAAAAGCAGATTCGCTCAATCCAAAAAATATTTATTTCAGCGGGCAGATTAAAGATGACTACGGGTTCAGCCGCCTGACCTTTTACTTTAAAAAATTCAGTACAGATACTAATGGTAAATCAATTGAAACAAGCGGCAGCTTTCCCATCGCCATTTCAAAAACGCAAATGAGCCAGTCTTATTTTTATTTCTTTGACGCGGGGCAGTATGATTTATTACCGGGAGATAAGGTGGAATATTTTTTTGAGGTGTATGATAATGATGGGGTAAATGGTCCGAAAGCTTCAAAAACACAGCTCATGGTATTTAAAGCTCCTACCATCGATGAGATAAATGAATCGACCCAGAAGAACAACACGGAAATTAAAAAAGACCTGGAAGAAAGCATTAAAAAAGCCAAACAACTTCAAAAAGATGTAAACGATCTGGCAAAAAAAATCAATGATAAAAAACAGCTTGGCTATGAAGAAAAAAAGAAGCTTGAAGACCTGTTAAAAAAACAACAGGAGCTCCAGAATAAAATTGACGAGGTTAAAAAAGAGAATGAGCAGAATAATAAACAGCAGAGTGAATTTAGTCAGACGGATGAATCCATCATGGAAAAACAAAAACAGCTGGAACAGTTGTTTGAAAATGTGATGACGCCTGAAATGAAAAAACTGTTTGATGAATTAAATAAAATGCTGGAGAAGCTCGACAAGAATCAGGTACAGGAAAAGCTGGAACAATTAAAGCTGAGCAACGAAGACATTGAAAAAGAGCTGGACCGAAACCTGGAAGCGTTTAAACAACTTGAAGTGCAACAGAAAATGCAAAATGCTATTGACAAGCTGGACGAACTCCAGAAAAAGGAAGAAGCGCTAAATAAGGAAACAGAAGGGAAAAAGCCGGAAGATCCCGACAAGAAAGATGATAAGAAGCAGGACGATAGTAAACAAGATGATAAGGGTGATAAAAAAACGGATCCAAAAGACTTAGAGAAAAAGCAGGACGCTATTAAAAAGGAATTTGAAGACCTGAAAAAAGACCTGAAAGAACTTGAGCAAAAGAACAAAGAACTGGAGGAGCCAAATCAGCTTCCTAAGAGTGAAGAAAAACAGGAAGAGATAAGCAAGGAAATGGAAAACAGTTCTGATCAATTGAATAAGAACAATAAAAAAGCGGCGTCTAAATCACAAAAAAGTGCAAGCCAGAAAATGCAGGAGATGAAAGAGCAGATGGAAAAGGCCATGGAAGAAGAAGAGGAACAGCAGCAGGAAGAAAACGCCCAGGCTTTGCGCCAGATCCTTGAAAACCTGGTGAACCTTTCGTACGGACAGGAGGAACTGATCAAACAGCTTCCCAATACCCGGATAGATAATCCGCAATATGTGTCTATTCCAAAACAGCAGAATAAATTAAAAGACGACAGTAAGATCGTTGAGGACAGCTTGCTGGCGCTGAGCAAACGTGCACCACAGATAAGCGCCATCGTAAACAGGGAAATTAATGCCATCCACCTGAATATGGATAAGACTGTAAAGGCCCTGGCTGAACGTAACACAGGTGAGAGTACCATGCGCATGCAGTCTACGATGACCTCGGTAAACAACCTTGCCCTCCTGTTGAATGAGGCCCTCGAGCAGATGCAGCAGCAGATGAAACAACAGCAGAAAGAAAGCCAGGCTAAAAAGGCTGGAAAATGCAAAAAACCGGGCTCAGGTGCAGGCAAAAACCCTTCCAAAAGCGGCACTCCTGCGTCAAGCATGCGTAAACTGCAGGAACAACTAAACCAGCAACTTAAGGATATGAAGGAGGCGATGGAAAAAGGACAAAAACCCGGTGAAAAACCGGGAGATAAAAAAGGCCAGAAACCCGGTTCCGGATTGGGTCAGAACGGGCAATCCGGCACAAGCATGCCGGGTAGCAGCGAACAATTTGCAAAGATGGCTGCCCAACAGGAAGCTTTGCGCAGGCAAATGCAGTCGCTGATGGACAAATTAAAAAATAAGGGCAAAAATCCAGGGGGAGATCTCGCCAATATGATGGAAGAGACGGAGAAAGAGCTTGTGAATAAGCAAATTACTAATCAAACCATGCAACGCCAGCAGGAAATCCTGAGCCGTCTGCTTGAAAGTGAAAAAGCCGAGCGGGAAAGAGAACAGGACGAACAAAGGAAAAGTAATGAGGCAAAAAATCAAAATTTAAGCAACCCTGGCGAATTTTTAGAGTATAAAAGGATGAAAGAAAAGGAAATGGAATTGTTAAATACTGTCCCTCCAAGTTTAACGCCCTATTACAAAGAAAAGGTAAATAATTATTTTAACAGTTTAAGTAAATGATACCAACTAAATACCAGACGTTAAAAATAAATTCAAATACTCAGAGCCTTAGGTTGGTTGAACGCTTGATTGAAGATGTTTGCCAGGTTTACGGAGTGAATGAAGATTGTTACGGTAACATGCTCATAGCAGTTACGGAAGCGGTTAATAATGCGATTCATCACGGGAATCAAGATGATCCCGAGAAGCTGGTGAAAATCGGTTTTGAATCGGAGAATTCAAAATTGGTATTTTCCATAACGGACGAAGGGCCGGGTTTTGATTATGCCAGCCTTCCTGATCCTACAGACCCTGCCAACCTGGATAAGGTAAGCGGAAGGGGTGTTTTTTTAATGCAAAATCTTGCCGACTCTATTCAATTTGAGCAAAACGGAAGACGTGTTTTATTAGGGTTTAACGGCTAAAGCCCGGTTTCTTAACTAAATTTCTCTTATCGCCTGTTATTTGTGAAAAAAGGCGAAAATAAATCTCCTTATTTCATAAAGAAAATCTTTGGGCGTATATTTATACACCATTCTTCATGCGCGTTCCGGCTAAAATTGCATATCTGTTTATCGCCCTGTTTTTGATGGCGGGCCAAAACTATTCGGGGCAGGTGCAGATAGGCAGCGGACCTGAACAAAAACCTCCCGCTACAGCAGATAAATTAGCGCTTCAGTATTTTGAGCAAAAAGAATTCGAAAAGGCGAATGTGTATTTTGAGCAGCTCTATGATAAGAACCCCGTTACCTGGTATAATTTTTATTTTAAAAGCCTCATAGGCGCAAAAGATTATGCCAAAGCTGAGAAGATCACAAAAAAACAATTGAAACAAAACAGGCAAAGTGTGTTTCTCTATGTGTATTTAGGCAGGATCTATAAAATCACGGGCGACGAAAAGAAAGAAAAGGAATCTTACGAACGCGCTTTAAAAGAACTTGAACCGATCCAACCGAGCATTGATAACCTGGTAACAGCCTTTAAGGAAGATCATCTTTATGATTACGCGATTGAAGTGTATAATAAGGTTAGAAAGGCTTCTCCGGATTACCCCTATTTTTATGAACGCGCGGAAATATTTAAGGCCAGGAATGATCTTGGTTCTATGATCAACGAATACCTGGATGCTTTGGAATTCAGGGATTCAGAGCTCCAGGCGGTTCAGACAAATCTCCAGAATTCTTTAGGATACGATGATGAAGAAGGAGGAATAAAAAATCCATTATTAAAACAAGAACTGCAAAAAAGAATTCAAAAGCACCCCGACAAAATTGTGCTGAGCGAATTTTTGATCTTTATTCAAAAACAACAGAAGGATTTCGATGGAGCATTTGTTCAATCAAGGGCCCTGGATAAACGCTTGAAAGAGGAAGGGCAAAGGATCTATGAACTTGCGAAGATCTGTGTGAGCAACCAGCAATGGGAAACTGCAAGGCGTTGTTTTGATTATCTTATTGAAAAAGGGCCGGACAATTTATACTATGATTCTGCAATTATAGACGGGTTAAATGTGGAATATCTTGCACTGACACAAAAGCCGCAACCTTCTAATGAAGAATTGCTGGCGCTGGAGCAAAAATTAACCAAAGCCAACGAGCGTTACAAAAGCAGCTTTTTAAATCCCGTGATCCTCAAAAACCTGGCTTCACTGAAAGCATATTATTTAAATAAAAGTGATGAAGCGATAGATCTGTTGAACAACTTCGTGAGTCTGGCAGGTATTGATGCTACAAGTAAGGCAGAATACAAAATCATGCTGGCAGATATATACCTGATCAAGGGGGAGATCTGGGAAGCTTCGCTTCTTTATTCGCAGGTGGAAAAAGATTTTAAATACGAGGCTATCGGCCAGGAAGCAAAATTCAGGAATGCAAAGCTGAGTTTTTATGCCGGGGACTTTGCCTGGGCAAAAACGCAGGCGGATGTTTTAAAAGGAGCGACGACAAAGTTAATTGCCAATGACGCGCTTGACCTGAGCCTGATCATCACCGACGCGATTGGCGTGGATACAAACGATGTTCCGTTAAAGCTTTTTTCAAGCGCGGAACTAATGATCCTTCAGCACCGCTATTCTGAGGCAATTGCGCGAATGGACAGTATTAATTTATTATTCAGTTCAAACACCTTAGGGGATGATATTTATTTTAAAAAGGCGCAGATCTATTTCAGACTTGGAAAATACACGGATGTGGAAATGATGTATAAAAACATTGTGGAGTATTATCCTTCTGATCTGTATGGAGATGACGCACAATTCAGGCTGGCCGAGCTTTATGAAAAAAATCTCAACGATAAGGAAAAAGCGAAAGCGGCTTATGAAGATGTGCTGGTGAAATATCCGGGAAGTATTTTTACCGTTGAGGCACGGCGCCGTTTCAGGGAGCTGAGAGGCGACAACTTAAATAATTGATCTCCTACGAACCGATAATCCAGCGTCTTACCGTAAGTCAATCACAGCAGGTGGATATCCTGCGCCTTGACCTTATCGATCAGGAGATCAGCGGGAATAAATGGTTCAAGCTAAAGCTCAATCTTGAAAAGGCAAGATCAGAGAATTTTGAAACCGTTATTACTTTTGGTGGCGCGTTTTCCAATCACATTGCCGCAACCGCGGCCGCGTGCAAAAAATTCAACCTGAACTGCATTGGTATAATAAGAGGTGAGGAAAAAGACGCGTCTAACTTTACCTTATCCCGGGCAAGCGCAAATGGAATGTCGCTGCATTTTGTCAGCAGGGAGTTCTATTCGCACAGGACCTCAGAAGAATTTAAAAACTATCTTCAGAATAATTTTGGCAGACATTATTTAATTCCGGAAGGAGGTAATAATGAAAAAGGCGTTCTGGGCTGTACTGAGATCCTTCGCCCCGAATGGAAATATGACTACCTAGTTTGCGCCTGCGGAACCGCTACTACCTACGCAGGCCTGGTTGCCGGCAAGAACGACGGTTGTGTTGCGGTAGGGATCAGTGTATTAAAAGGTGAAAATAAATTGCCAGCTGACGTTGGTATCCTCCTGACCTCAATGTTCCCTGGAAGAAAAATCAGCATAGCAGGAAACGAAACGCAGGAAGAAGAATTTATAAAAGAGGATTGTATCCTTAGTTCTTATTCTTTTAAAGGCTACGCAAAATTAGAACCTGCTCTGCTAAAATTTAAGAGTCAATTTGAAGCTGAATTTAAGATCCCTCTTGATCATGTGTATACGGTAAAACTCATGTATGGGCTGTTTGATCTGCTCAACCGCGACAAACTGAAACCAGGATCCAGAATATTGGCCATTCACAGCGGGGGTTTACAGGGGAACAAGGGATTTGAAGAGCGTTACCACTTGAGCCCAAGTCTGTAATTAAGGCTGTACCAAACATAGGACTGTTTGGAATCGGTCACTCTTAAAGCTGCGGATGACAAAATTCTTACGAAGCCAAAACCGATCGAAAAATGTTGGACCATTTTACCTGAAGGCTTGCTTACTTTCATGCCCAATTGTGTCTGGATACTGTATCCTTCCGTGTTATAAAAAGCAACATCGGTTCCGTAGCGTAGTCTCGGTCCAACAAATAATTTTGTAACCTTTCCTTTCCCTGAATAAAAATTAACATCCAGCCCAGTTATATAATTGAGCCCTTTAATACGGGATCTCGTTGAATCTATCACGTTAAAGAAGTTTCCAAAGGAAGGATCGAATGTGAGGATCAGCGGTATTACAAAACCGATCCGGTTGTCTTTCGACATTCGTTCATACGACAAGTTAAGCCTTCCAAAAAGAATGGAGAGTGGCTGAATACTAAGACTATTTCTTGGCGTGTCACTTATTTCCTGGGTTAGGGCTACTGTTGTTTTCGGAGGTTCCTGTTTAGAAAATAAATAACGGGTCCCCCTGTAGTCTTCCATAAGGATCAGTTTGCTTTTGCTGATCTTTTCAACCTGAGAAGTGTCGGAAGCTTTTAAATAAACGTAGTCTTTTACGTTGCTGACAATTATTCCTTTTTTTGTCGTGCCATCCACAAAAAAAAGCTTGTCCTGTGCATGGATAGAATAAGAAAGCAGAAAAAGTATGAAAAAGAATTTACGCATCAGAAGCTAAAGCCGAAATTAATACCAAGGTATATTTTGGGTAAAATAGTATAATTAGCCACGGGGTCCAGGGGCTCGTTGTCTTTATTTATAAAATAATTAAATTGCTGTTTGTAGTCTCCCTTGAGCTTAAAGCCGCCGATCCCGGCAATTGTTTTAAAGAAAAAGTTCCTGCCAATATTTGTATGCGTTCCCACGTCAACAATAGTGGCCATTTGTGAACCAGAGGCTGGAACGTATTTTATGTTGACCGAATTGCCTGATCTTTCCTCGACAACCTTACTAAAATCAAAAGACGTGTATTTAAAAAGGATCCCAAAATAAAAGGTTGTTCTTCTTTTAAAATGAGCGGGATAAAGATTTGCGAAAACACCGAGGTCGTAGTTTTTTTTCGCATTGTATAAAATGCCTATCAGGCTGTTGGGCGTTGTAACATAATGATTAAAATTATAAGCGGCCATGGCGCCAAGACCGATCTTTTTAGACTGGCTAAGCCGTTCAAAGAACGCTGAAATATCGGCGTTGCAGAGTGCGAGGGTATTAAGCGAAGCAAAATTGAACGAAAATACCTGACCTTCTTTTCCGTCTTTTTTTACATCATTTCTGATGCTGCCGTTCGCATTGTATATGGCAGTTCTGCGGGGAATATTATACACTTCCACAAAACCACTTTTGTATTCTATCAGGATGACCTCGCTTTTAAAAATGGTTTCATTAGCATTTACAAAAGGAGCGCCGGACTCACTCAATGGCACTACAGTGATATTATCGGGCGCTATTTCAAGTACCTTTACAATTTTGCAGGTTCCATCCATAAGATAAACTTTATCCTGAGCATTGGTCACGCTACAAAGAAGAGTAAAAAAATATAAAGCCAGTTTTTTCAATGTATCAAAGATAGTTAAATGCTTTTGTATAAAGTCGTCAAATTTCTTATCTTTAAGCTTGAAAAAAAAATTGATCTATGGGATGTAGTAGCGGCGGATGTGGTACCGGAACGAGCGGAATACCTGCGGGATGTAATAATAATGGTTCCTGCGGCACATCAGACGGATGTAATAAGTTAACGGTTTTCGACTGGCTGGGTAATATGAGTTTACCGGAAGGTCAAAGATCATTCGATATAGTGGAAGTACGGTTTAAGAACTCACGCAAGGAGTTTTTCAGGAACACCAATAACCTGACCCTTCATGTTGGCGACGCCATTGCGGTGGAGGCTACTTCCGGGCATGACATGGGAACAGTTTCCCTTACCGGCGAACTCGTGCGGCTTCAGCTGAAGAAGCGAAATGTAAACTTCGACAGCGATGAGATCAAAAAGGTTTACCGTAAAGCAAAACAGTCAGATATTGATAAATGGAGAGAGGCCCAGGCGCTTGAGACCAATACCATGTATCGTGCAAGGACAATCGCTTTAAAACTGGGACTGGAAATGAAACTTAGCGATGTGGAGTTCCAGGGTGATAAATCGAAGGCGGTATTTTATTATACGGCCGATGCCCGTGTGGATTTCAGGGAATTGATCAAGGTATTAGCGGACGAATTTAAAGTAAGGATCGAGATGCGCCAGATAGGAGCCAGGCAGGAAGCCTCGCGTTTGGGTGGGATCGGATCCTGTGGAAGGGAATTGTGCTGCAGTACCTGGCTTACAGATTTCAGGACGGTAAATACCAGTGCGGCGAGGTACCAGCAATTATCTCTCAATCCTTTAAAACTGGCAGGACAGTGCGGTAAATTAAAATGCTGCCTGAATTATGAACTGGATAGTTATGTGGATGCTCTGAAAGAATTTCCCGATATGGACGGCAAAAAACTGCTTACTAAAAAAGGAGATGCTTTTTTGCAAAAAACAGATATTTTTAAGCGCATGATGTGGTTCAGCTACCGAAGCGAACCTGGCGTATTTATTCCAATGGATGTAAAAGCCGTACATGCCATTTTGGAGGCAAATGCAAAAGGAGAAAGTCCGGATGCGCTTATTCCTACTTTTAATAAGTTGACAGAAAAAGTTGTTGTAGTAGAACCGAATTTTGAGAATACGGTTGGTCAGGATAGTTTGACCCGTTTTGACCGGAAGGGTGGTAAATCGAAACCTAATTTTAAATCAAATAGGAATAAACACGCTTCCAATAACCCTAAAACAAATCCAGGGCAGGATCCAGGTCAAAAACAAAAAAACCAGGGCCAGAACAATAAACAGCAGGCCAAGCCTAATGCAAGGCCACAGGGAAAACCGAACAATAACAAACCTGGCGATAAGCCGCGTCCACAAAATAAAAAACCAAATCCACCAAGAAATGAAAACAGGCCTAATAACCCGAAATAAAGCTCTGGTTTTATTAATGGCGATGACGTTATTTTTTTCGTCATGCAGGGATGTTGTATACAGCGAGTATAAAACGTTCAAGGACTACGACTGGTTTGCCAAGGATAAGGCGGTATTTGACCTGGAAATAAAGGATACGGAGACTCTCAATAATATTTACCTGATGGTGCGTCATGCGGACTCTTACCAATACAATAATTTGTTTTTATTTGTTACGACAAAATATCCTGATGGAAAAGTACTTACCGATACAATGGAAGTAATCCTGGCTAACAAGAAAGGTGAGTGGTTGGGAAGCGGTTCGGGAGATATTTTTGATTTTAAAGTTCCTGTAAAAAAGAACATTCGTTTTCCCCTGGCAGGTAAATACCAGTTTATTTTCGAGCAGGGAATGCGTGTTGACCCATTGCCCATGATCATGGATTTTGGGTTTGAGATCGAGAAGAGTAAATGATCCTGTATTCTGGAAGTTAGATTTTAGACTTTAGAGGTAAGATCTAATTTCAGAAATCTAAAACCTAACTTCTGAAATCTCACTTCTAAAATCTCACTTCAATAAAGCATTCCAGCCCTGTGCTTTTAATTCATGTACTGTTCCTGCTTTAGCAACCATAAGCTGTCCTTTTGACGCATTGGTCATGTGGCCAATAATGGTAATGTCCATCGAGTTTTTGATCTTGTCGTAATCACCGATATCCACCGTAAAAAGTAATTCATAGTCCTCGCCGCCACTTAATACACATACAGTAGGATCTAAATTAAATTCGCGGGCGGTATCAAAGGTTAACGGATCGATGGGAATCTTTTCTTCGTATAATTCAACGCCTACGTTTGACTGGCTGCACAGGTGAAGGATCTCTGATGAGAGCCCGTCACTCACATCGATCATAGATGTAGGTTTTACGTTCAGGCTTTTTAAGAGTTCGATCACATCTTTTCTTGCTTCGGGCTTTAATTGTCTTTCTAAAATATAATCTTTGCCTTCAAGGTCCGGTTGTATTTTCGGATTTTCTTTATACACCGCCTTCTCCCTTTCAAGGATCTGCAGTCCCATATAAGCGCCACCCAGATCGCCGCTCACGCATAAAAGATTGCTTTCCTTTGCCCCGTTCCTGTATACGAGGTCCTCTTTTTTCGCGGCGCCAATTGCAGTAATGCTTATGACCAGGCCACTGCGGCTGGACGTGGTGTCACCGCCCACGAGATCCACCTTGTATTTTTTACATGCCAGTAACATTCCGGCATAAAACTCCTCTAATGCTTCCAGGCTAAAACGACTTGACAAAGCCAGTGAAACCACAATCTGCCTTGGTTCCGCATTCATCGCGTAAATATCGCTGAGATTCACTACAACACTTTTATACCCCAAATGCCTCAGGGGAACATACGTAAGATCAAAGTGTACTCCTTCCACTAACATATCCGTTGATACCACCGTTTGCAGATCGCCATTGTCAATTACTGCCGCGTCGTCGCCAACACCTTTTAATGTAGAATCGTTTTTTAGTTCTATGTATTGCGTCAAATGTTTGATCAGGCCGAATTCTCCTAATTCCGAAAGTTCAGTACGGGATGTATTATCGAAATCCATATTATGAAATTTTATCTATTAATTTTGCCAGCTTAAAATCCAGTTCCGTCAGGCCACCGGCATCGTGTGTATTTAATGTAATGGAAACCGTGTTGTACACATTTTTCCAGTCGGGATGGTGGTTCAGTTTTTCTGCGTGGAACGCTACCTGCGTCATGAAGCCAAAAGCCGAGATAAAATCTTTGAACTTAAAGTCTTTCCGGATGGAATTACCGTCCAGTTTCCAATCTTTCAGTTGTTCAAGATTTTTTTTGATTTCAACTGCGGTATATAAGGCGGGTCTCATCTTTAATCTGTTGGCTGTAAAGTTAGGATAATAATTTTAATCGATCGCGTTTAACAAGATTGGGTAAAGTCCCGGCCCTATTTTTATCTGGTCTCTTGGTCCGAAGGACTTCTTTGGAGGCGGGCTTTGCTGGCGCATATCACTTAATCCTTTATCTCCACGCTTACTTTTTCCACATCGCCGTTCATGGGTGGTACCAGTTTGGTTACGCGTACATGAAGAGTTTGCAAGGGAGGAAAAGTCGCGCTGATCTTTTTATAAATACGCTCACATACCTGTTCGATCAATTTGCTCCGGTTCGCCATTTCGGCTTTGCAGATCTCATAAACGGTACAATAATCAATGGTTTCATTGAGGTCGTCCGTTTTTGCAGCTACAGAAAAATCGGTGGTCATGTATACATCCACAATATAATTACCTCCGATTTTAGCTTCTTCTTCAAGACAGCCGTGAAAACCGTACAACTTTATTCCTTCAATATTTATAGCGTGTGTCATAGTTGTTAATACATTAATAAATTAATCATATAAGGGATATAAGAGCACATAAGAACTTCCGCAATTTATATGCTTTATATTTCTTATATGGTTCAAAGCCCAAGCCAAAAGTTATTTCCCGAAATCCAGGCCATCCTGATTGCCTTGCTGTTCAGTTCCTCTTAATTGTTTGGCCCGCTTAAAAATAGAGGCGTCCATTTTTCCAAACATGTAGGTAACGGTTAACCGAACATAACGACTTTCTCTCCTCCTGGAAAGATCCTGTAAATAATAAGGTGTTTCATAATGAGCACCCATCCTGCGGGTATTAAATACATCGCTCAGGGTTGCATTTACGATCCACTTTGTTCCGAACATTTTATTCAGAGAAAGATCCATGGAATAAACCGGAACAGTTGCACCCAGCAATAATATCCTTGGAGATTCGTAATTGCCGTTGAGCTGGAGAGTCCATGATTTAGGGAATTTATACGCCAGCGTTGCTTTGGAGTTAAACGCAAAACCCTCTGCCTTCACTTCTGGTTCCGTTGGTACAATGAGTCCTTTTATATAAATATAAAATGCGTTAAAATTTAAAGTCGCATCCAGGTTTTTAAAGAATGTGTATTTAAAGGTATGCTCCATGCCGTAGCGAATACTGTTTTTTCCATTAATGGTAGTGTTTACCAATACGGTAGGGTCTTCTACAGATGGATAAGCTACATCGGTAATGGGTTGTTCCTCATAACGAAAATACCCCGAACCTAAATAGCTGCCTTTTGAAAAAGTTTTATTGTAATTGATCTCTGCGATATTTCTGAATTCAGGTTTCAGCTGAGGGTTTCCTATCCTGTAATTTTGCCTGTCGGCGAACATTACAAAAGGCATGAGCTGAAAAAAATTCGGACGCTGGATCTTGCGGCTGAGGTTAAATTGTACTTCCTGGCTCTTTTTTAATTTTTTTGAGAAATATACTCCAGGAAATACAGATTTTAAAAGATCATCGCCGGATGAGGGATAGTTGTATGAAAAGGATTGATCTTTGTCGACTATCTTTCCATAATAGTAAGACTGTTCAAAACGTAAACCACCCTGGAAAGAAATATCCCAGAGAGTTTTGGTATTATAATTAATATAAGCTGCGTTGATCATATCCTGGATGAGATAATGATTACTCATGATGCTGTCGTGGGTATAATAATCCTGTGTGTTTGTGGCGTTGGAAGTATTGTTCTGGCTGGAAGACTCTTTGTAATAAGACTTAAGGCCCATTTCAAGTTTTCGGGTATCGCTGTAAGGATTTGTAAAATCGAGCTGAAAAACAAACTGGTCCGCGTTACTTTTTCCTATGTTTTGCTGGTAAGTGTTAGGGATAGATACTGTATCCGGGACCAGATGTGCCGTTGTTTCAAACAAATATCCGTTTTTAGAGTTGGTGTGATTAATACTGGCGTCCATACTTAGTTCTTTACCAACTTTTGGGAAAGTCTTTTTATAAAGAATTTGCCCGTTGTAATTCTGAAATTCCGCGTTTTGTTTATTCAACCGGTCTCCATATAAACGTTCGGTTTTTGTTGCGTCAAGAATTTTATAGGTCTGAGCATCACGTGTATCAAATTTCCCGGCCATTATCATCCCGTTCAGAGAAATGGTGTTCCTGTTATTGATGCTGTAATCTATCCCGACCTTACCAAAATTAAAGCCGTTTTCCTGTTTTACATTATTGTCCTGATTAAAATAGCCGGAAGGATTTTGCACACTATCCAGCTGAGTTCTTCTTGTATAACCTTTGGTTGCATTAAGCGCCTGATTGTATGAATACATGGCGGTAAAACTCCAGCGGCCTTCCTTCACATTCAGGTTTGCCATTCCGCCATACCTGTTGCTGGTCCCGAGATAGGCCATGGCCATACCGTTATAACCAGGCTTCAGGTTCTTTTTCATGATGATATTTAAGATGCCGCCGGTAGCGCTGGCATCGTATTTAACCGAAGGATTGGTAATGATTTCCACACGGTCGATCTGATCCGCTGGGATCTGCTGCAACGTTAGATTTGTTGGTCTGCCATCCACAAAAATCATGGGGGACTGGTTCCTGAGTTGGGCATTTCCGTCAGCATCCACCGTAACCCCGGGAACATTCTTCATCACATCCACACCGGTACCGCCCTTTACCGAAAGATCTTTGTCAACATTATAAGTACGCTTATCTATTGACATTATCACGGCAGATTTTTCAGCGGTAATTTCGACCTCACTCAATAATTTTTCATCTGTTTCCAGCTTAATATCACCAAGGTCCGGTTCTAATTTATTCGGGATCTGGATAAAGAATTTTGTTTCAAATGTTTTATAACCGATTTGAGTTACCCTTAGGCGGAAACCACCCATTGGCGGAAGATTTTCAATATTAAATTCTCCGTTTTCCTGCGTAAGGGTTCCTCCGATGATACTATCCTTATTAAACCAAAGTACAACAACTGAGGTATATTCTACGGGCTTTTTGGTCCTAGCATCAAGTATTTTTCCATACACACGGCCCCTGATATCCTTCATGGCCTTCATCATGTCTTTGTTATTGCCACCTCCCGGAAACTGGGCATTGGCAAGAACTGTGAACAATAGTAGAGATACGAACACTAATTTTTTCATATGGCGGAACTTGTTTTATTTAATTGTCATATGAAATCGCCATTGTCCTTCTTATCAAGGCCTGTAAGGAAAACAAGGCTATTTCATAGCCGGCACAAAATTAAGCTAAAGAAAAGGAATCCGCCACTTTTTTTATCAATGGTAAATCCCGCTGATAACAGGAAACGGACGGGATATTTACATCGATTTAGGGTTTTAAACGGCCCGGAATAATTCAATTTAAAGAGTTTTACTACTTTGTGTATATTTGCGGATGCACAGTGGCAAAATGATCATCTTTTCGGCTCCGTCCGGATCAGGCAAAACAACACTTGTTCGCCATATTCTCAAGACCTTCCCTGAACACATCGCTTTTTCAATTTCCGCCACCAGCAGACCAAAACGCGGCGTTGAAGTGAACGGAAAAGATTATCATTACCTAAGCGTGGATGAGTTTAAGAAAAAGGTCGCCAACAATGAATTCCTGGAATGGGAAGAAGTGTATGCCGGTACCCATTATGGCACGTTAAAAAGTGAAGTGGACAAGATCTGGGCAACAGGTAAGGCCGTGATTTTTGATATTGATGTGGAAGGAGGACTTAATTTAAAAAATCAATTTAAAGAAAAAGCTTTAGGTGTTTTTGTGATGCCACCAAGCATTAAGATCCTTGAAGAACGTTTGCATTCACGCAGTACAGACAGCAAGGAAAGCATTGCCCGCAGGATAGCTAAAGCTGAAAAAGAACTGAAGACCGCTGAATTATTCGACGTGTTTATCCTGAATGAAAACCTGCAGGATGCCTGCGAGAAGGCTGAAGAACTGGTTAAGGAGTTTTTGGGGATATAAGAGCCACAGATTACACGAATTGCACAGATTTATTAAGTTCAGAAAGACGCTGATTCCGCAGAAGCCTAATTTACAACGCTGATTAAAAGCCACTCCGAAGGGCTCCCTTGTAGGTCAACTCCAATCTAATTCTTATCCTCTTCCAAAATTTCTGGATTATACAATTGCCATATGTATTCGTGGATTTTCGATTGCCCTCCCAGCTTATCAAGGATTTTTTTGACAAGTTTTTGTCTTAGTTCGGGCGGAAGCTTGTCGATGTATTCTTTCGACTGATCAAACAGTTGTTCCTGGGAATGATAGATACGCTTTTCTGCAAAAGCGTCCATGAGTTGTTTTATATAAAGATCCAGCTGTTTTTCGGTGTACTCGGGAAATTTATTCAGCATAGTTGTGTGCAGGAGGTTAAACTTGTTCCCTTCATGACGAATTGCCTCAACCAGCTCATCATATCTTTTGGCTCTTGTTAAAAGCGTCACCAGTTTATCAAATGAATAATACTGGCGCTTGTTCCTGATCAGCGCAATAAGTTCAGCCATACCAGCTGGCTGGTCCTTTAATGGCAACAAATGCAGATAACGCTCAAGCTTTTCAGGCTGTATATACAATCCATACATAAAACCTTCGCGCAAATAATTTAATTCCAGTTCTTTCCTGTCCCATTTCCTGGCCTTTAGAATAAGATATTCCAGATAATTACCAAAATATCTTTTGTGTCCTGTTCTTACATTTTCATAATGCGACTCCAGGAGATCAAACGCTTTCTCGCTTTTGCCCGCACAAAAATCAAGTTCGGCTTTTGCGATGATCAATTCGACCTCTCCACCCTGCCGGATCGGTAATGCCGTTTTAAACAGTTTCAATTCCTTTAAGGCAACTTCCAGTTTAGCAATTAATAACTTATCAAGCTCTTGTGTATAGGGAACTTTATACTTTCTTTTTTTTAGCTGCGAATGTAAGAATAGCAGCTCCTGTTCGTTTTTAGTAAAACTCAGGAAACGTGGGATCATAAACAGAAAGGTTTCGCTGTGCAAATTTTTATTTGTTTCAATGGAAGCCAGGGTAACCCGCCACCAGTCCTGTTTTTGTTTTGCAGATAGTCCGGCGATAAAAAGCGCGTCTGTTTTTTCGAGCACATCAAAATAAAGAGCCAGCAGAAATTTTTCGTTGCCTGTAAACCGTAAATGAAGCACCGGCATAAACTCCTTTATAAAAGCCAGGTATAAAGCGCAGAGATCCTTTTTTGCTTTTCCGGTTTTTTTTATCTTCTTTATCAGAGTAACGATTTTTTCCTGCAACCCATCAATTGCAGGCTGCTCTAGTTTCTTCAGATGTAAATAAGGTTCGTATAAGATCCTGAACCGCATGCTATACAGATCAAAAAAACCGATTACTTTTTTTTCCGCTAAAAAAGAATCAATACCGGCCTGTGATAATTCATTATCATTGTCTTTTACGAATTTATAAAGGTTTTCGGTTTCACGTTTTCTTAAAATCTCATCGTTTGTTTTTTTCCACCCCGCGGATGCGCTTTTATTTCGTTTCACATGTATCCTGTTTTTCGCGCTCAATCCTAATGCTTCCTGCTGAAAATAAAACATAAGCGCCGCAAGATGCTCACAATAAATGTCACCGGCGCAGGAGCATGAATAACCAAGAATCTTATCGCCTTTCTTAGTTAAGTGAAGGTCTTCCGCTGAAACACTAAAATGATAACCGGAACCCGGGATCCCTTCAATAAGCTCGATATCATTCTTCTCAAAAATCATCAGACCTTTTTTCAAAGTCCTCTCTTTAAAAAGCTGTTCGAATTGTTTTATATCAAATACTCCCACTTTCTCAAAGTTAAGAAACTCTCCTACCAATGTAAAAATAAATTAGGAGGCATTTCGAAAACAGGTATAAGGGGGAAGTATTTTTACTCCGTATACCCTGGCAGGGTTTTGTGGCTGACAGCATCGAACCCTACCAGGGTTTCCCCGCAATTTAGTATTGACACGACATTAGTTCAATTTATTTTCGTACACCAGACTGAAACCATTGGGCACTGGATAATGCCGGATGAAATAAAAAATAGTGTATTGTCCCGTATTTTATTTTCACTTCAGTATTCTATATCTTTGATAACACAATTATGGAGCAGATAATAGGAACGGTACGCCTGAATGTCCGGAAATTTAACGAGGGAGATGCCGGATTTATTTTTGGCTTGCTGAACAGCCCCGGCTGGCTTGAGTTTATTGGCGACAGAAATATCAAAACTCTGGAAGACGCCAGGCTCTATCTTGTTAACGGGCCTTTATTCAGTTATTTGAAATTCGGATTTGGACCTTACCTGGTGGAATTAAAAGATACAAAGGTCCCGATAGGCATGTGCAGCCTGATCAAACGCGATTCGCTGGAAGACGTCGATCTCGGTTTCGCTTTTTTACCTGAATACTCCGGGAAGGCTTATGCCTTTGAAGCCAGCAATGCGGTTTTGCACTTTGCGAAAAAAAATCTTGGCCTCAGGAAATTAGTGGCCATCACCAACACCACGAATACATCTTCCATAAAGCTTCTGAAAAAATTAGGCTTTATTTCTGAACGCACAATTAAAATGCCTGATGAAGAAGAAGAATTACTTTTTTTCTCACACGAATAAAACCACACAAATGATCATAGGAGTAGCCGGACCCTATTCCGCACCCACTGCGGAACAAAGACAAAAAAATCTCGATGCCATGAATGAAGCCGCCGCCAGGTTGCTTGAAATGGGTCATACACCTGTCATCGGGATGAATGCAGCGCTCCCCGTACTTGAAAAAAGTAATGTGCCCGATCGTTATGCGGCTGTCATGCAGATCTCTCTGGCAGTCATCAACACCTGCGACGCCTTGCTGTTGATTGCCGAAAGCCCCGGCGCCAATAAAGAGCGGGACCTCCTCCTTAAAAAGGGGCTTCCTGTTTATTATTCGTTGAGAGAGGTGCCAATTATAGGAAAATAAATGAGCACTCTTATTTCTTTTAAAATGCGGGAATCTGTTTATTTCCTTCCACAAGACCTTTCAAATTCCCCAGCACTTTTCTCCAGTTTTGTTCAGAATGTTCCTTCATTTTTTCATCAGGGATATTCTCCTGGGTAATGTCTAATTTTGTTTTATTCTCTTTTTCTGAAAGTCTATATGTAATAGTGATATAATTCTCGGGCTTATCCTCGATGCCGGACATAGAACTCCAATAGTTGTAACTGATGCGGGTTTCGGGTTCAAAGGCAAGAACGGTTCCCTTATCCTCGTACAATTTCCCTTCATATTCGCCTTTGAATGTAATAGGGCCGCCAACTTTCCAGTCGGTTACGGTGTCGGTGCCAAAGAAATACTGCCTGATGATTTCAGGTTTGGTAAGGGCTCTCCACACCTGCTCGGCAGGTGCGTCGATCTCTATGTTTGCTTTTCCGGTGTACTTGCTCATTTTTTTCTTTTTGATGAATGTTGGGAGGAACTGTTCCATAGCGCTGAAAATTCCGTGCCAGGAAAAAGATTAACTATCTGTGAAATCCGTGTAATCTGCGTCAATGATTTCCGTCGTTAAAGAACCTTGTTTCTACGCTGCTTTCAGAGATTACACAGATCAAAAATAAGTAAAAAGTCTTCGGCTTAATTTCACAGATCTGGATGTTCTGATAATGGGCTAATATTAGTATTGCTTCACACAAATCTGCATAAATCAGGTCGAAGGCCACTACGCAAATCAATCAACAATATCTGTGAAATCCGTGAAATCTGTGGCAACACTTCCGTCGTTAAAGAACCTTGTTTCTACGCTGATTTCACGGATTACACAGATCAAAATAAGAAAGAGCCTTCGGCTTAATTTCACGGATCTCGCAAATCAACATATCTGTGAATCCACATAATCCTTGCAATCTGTGGCTTCCTAAGATATAACACATTCAAATCCCTGAAAATAAAAAAAGCCATACTCATCGTATAGCCTTTTTTGTTCTGAAATTTATATTGATTACAGGATCAACATCACATCGCCATAAGAATAGAAACGGTATTTTTCCTTGATAGCTTCTTTGTATGCTTTTGTAATAAGATCGTAACCTCCGAATGCGCTCACCATCATTAATAAAGTGCTTTCCGGCATGTGGAAATTAGTGATCATGCAATTCGCAATACTGAAATCGTATGGGGGAAAAATAAATTTATTTGTCCAGCCCACATAAGGATTTAAATGGCCAGTAGTAGACACGGAAGTTTCGATGGCGCGCATTACTGTGGTTCCAACGGCGCATACTTTTTTCCGTTTATCTTTCGCGGCATTCACAATTTTACAGGTGTCGCTTGAAATTAAAACCTCTTCGCTCTCTGTTTTGTGTTTGGTAAGATCTTCTACTTCTACCGTCCTGAAAGTTCCCAATCCTATATGAAGGGTAAGTGGTGCGAACTGTACACCTTTGATCTCAAGACGTTTCAGCAATTCCCTGCTGAAATGCAATCCCGCGGTCGGAGCCGCAACGGCGCCTTCGTTCTTTGCAAAAACAGTCTGGTAACGTTCCGTATCTTCCGGTTCGGCAGCACGCTTAATATATTTAGGCAAGGGTGTTTCACCCAGGTCATATAGTATTTTCCTGAACTCTTCGTAACTTCCATCGTACAAAAAACGCAGGGTCCGTCCGCGGGAAGTTGTATTATCAATTACCTCAGCCACAAGGCTGTCATCTTCCCCGAAATACAGCTTATTGCCGATGCGGATCTTCCTTGCCGGATCAACCAGCACGTCCCATAAACGGCTTTCCGCGTTCAGCTCGCGCAATAAGAACACTTCGATCTTAGCGCCTGTCTTTTCCTTGTTACCATACATGCGCGCCGGGAAAACCTTGGTATCGTTTAAGATCAGCACATCCCCATCGTCAAAATAGTTTATGATATCCTTGAATTTTTTGTGGGTAATTTTTCCTGTTGCACGATCAACGACCATCATTCGGGCGTCTTCACGATTTTTTGCAGGGTGCTCTGCCAGGAGTTCTTTTGGCAGGTTAAACTTAAACATTGATAACTTCATACCTTCTTATAATTTTTTTCTCCCGCGAAAATGAGATTGTTCTTTGATCAGAATTGAGTCTTTTGATAGAATATCAGTATCCGACTCCAAATACTGACTAAAAAATAAATGTCATAATCTTACGGGATTAATTCGGGGGGCAAAACTAATACATTTCAGGCACTTTTCCTCCTAAAAAAGTGTAAAAATGTGTAAATCTTGTTTTTTGGTCAAAACAGCCCTTATTTTCCTTAATTTTAACGTTTTGTGTCACTAAAATTGACAAAAATGATGATTTCCTCCAGCAAAATAAAAAAGTCCGTTGCGGCTTTTTGCCTCGTTATAGCCATTTTTATCGGCGCGGCGTATACGCCCGATTATTTTGAAATAAGTAAAAACCTCGATATTTTCTATTCCGTTTACAAGGAATTAAATGTTGGGTATGTGGATGGCACAAAACCAGGCCAGTTAATGAAAACGGGGATCGACGCTATGCTTAATTCTCTTGATCCTTATACCATTTATTATACAGAAAATGACATAGAAGATTACCGCTTTATGACTACCGGGGAATACGGTGGTATTGGCGCCACAGTAAATGATATCAACGGAAAGATCATTATCGCTGATCCCTACGAAGGATTTGCTGCGTATAAAGCAGGCCTGAGGGCCGGCGACCAGATTGTAGGCGTGAACAACATAAATGTTGAAGGTAAAAAAAGTGATGATATCGGAAATTTATTAAAAGGCCAGGCCGGAACCCCATTGAAATTGCGCGTGATCAAAGCAGGGCAAAATACTGCAACGGAAGTGAGCCTGAACCGTGAAGAGATCAAAACAAAAGCTGTTCCCTATTCAGGTATGTTACCGAATAGTGAAACGGGTTACATTAAGCTGATCGCGTTTACCGACAATTGCAGCAATGAGGTGAAGGAAGCCATGGTAGCCTTAAAAGCAAAAGGATATAAAAGCCTTATTCTTGATTTACGGGGTAACCTGGGAGGTTTGTTGCTGGAGGCCGTGAACATAGTGAACTTTTTTACGGAAAAAGGAAATGAGGTGGTTTTCACGAAGGGTAAAATTTCGGAATGGGATAAAACCTATTTATCAGTGAATAACCCCATAGATCTTCAGATCCCTTTGGTAGTGCTTGTGGATGAAAACTCCGCGTCGGCTTCTGAAATTGTAAGCGGCGCCTTGCAGGATCTGGACAGGGCCATCATCCTGGGTCAGCGTACGTATGGAAAAGGTCTGGTACAACAAACCAAGGACCTCGTATACAACGCCAAAATAAAATTTACCGTAGCCAAGTATTATATCCCGAGCGGCCGTTGTGTTCAAGCGCTTGATTACAGCAACAAGGACGAAGAGGGCCGAGTTGAAAAAGTTCCGGACAGTCTTATTACCGCATTTAAAACAAAAAAAGGGCGCATCGTTTATGACGGAGCCGGCGTGATGCCGGATATCAAAACCAAAGAAGAAAAATTTGAGAATATTCTTATCACGTTGATCTCGAAGTTCCACATTTTTAACTATGCCACTCAGTATGTTTTAAATCATAAAGAAATAGCGCCTGTTAAAGACTTCCAGCTGAGTGAAAGTGAATACCAGGACTTTGTGGCGTATTTAAAAGACAAGGATTATAGTTACAAGACCAAAAGCGAGCTCGAACTTGCCGACCTTAAAAAACACGCGGAAGAAGAAGATTATTTTGCCGCCATTAAACCCGAATACGATGCCTTAATGAATAAAATAAATTCGGATAAAAAAGACGACCTCATGAAACACAAGGCATCCATAAAAAAATACCTGGAAGAAGAAATTGCTTCCCGCTATTATTTCCAGAAAGGCCGCGTTGAATTTTCTTTAAAAAATGACGCCGACCTGAAAGAGGCAACAACACTTTTGAGTAATCCTTTTAAGGTGAAAGAGATCTTAACGGCTATTATTCCCGCAACCAAGCCATTTAATGTGAAGAAGAAATTTTAAAGAGATGGGCTCAGAAACCGAGGTTAAAAGAATTTATTGTCACCAATGTTACAACAGTCCTAATAGTGACCGCACCTGCCTTGGCAATAGTTGATTTTGTAACTTAAACAATTTCCCGATGAACAAAAAGACGGCGTTTTTAAATGAAATTGTAATGGCGGGATATCCAAAAAAAGAAGTGATACTTGGTCTCGATGCTTTTTTTACCGGTAATAATGATCCTTGTTCAATCGGAGTTAATTTAGAACCACAACTTACTCCCAAAGAGTTTTACGATGTGTTGCTTAAAATTAGATCCTTTAGTAAAACGGAGAATATTTTTGTAAGAATTTCGGATGTGGAAGACACTGATTGGTTTTATACCGACACTGTTTACATAACCGGTGAATGGACCTTAGAAGAAATAAAGAAAATGACCGAAGTACTGAGTCCCAGCGAAATCTACGATGGCTGGATGTATGGTAAGCCGATAAATATTCCTGAAACATTAACTAAAGTACACAGTATTTGGTGGGATTAAAAAGTCCCTACAATTCCAAACTGAATAATTAACCTGCTTGGATAAATTGACAGAAGATTGCGGTTCACATTATACATGATAGAAGTACTCAGGGCAACCTTGTCGCCAATGGACTGGCTGAACCCTCCGCCAACAAGCATATAGTCTACCCAGATCTTATCTTTGGGATCGGAGGAAAAGAGATCAGGTTGTAATAATTTGTCGTACTGCACCTGCACAAAATAACTGTCGCCAATCGTATAACGCGCATAGGAATGCCCGCCATAGATAGACTGTGAATAATTCCCATAATAAGAATTGTAACTCGTGTAATTATAAATGCCTCCGATTCCTACATTTAACTTCTTAAGTTTCTTAAAAGGCATAAAACCAATTGTTGGAGTTAAGAGAATAAAGGTGGGATTTCCTATCCAGGCCTGGATATTGCCACCCCAGGTTACTTTCTCCTTCCATGCGTCATTTTTAGGCTTCCGTACATCGCTTTTTTTTGCCGGGTGTTGTGTACCATAATATACACTATCCACCTGAGCGTTGGATACCGCTGTAAAAATAAGCAGCAGAGATATAATTTTGAGCAGCCTCACCTATGTCTTACAAATTTCGTTCTTCGTTGTGAAATAACGCCTATCTTCGTTAAGTTAAATTTACTAAAAAATGCTAATACTTATAACGGGCGCTTCAAAGGGAATTGGCTTTGAAATGGTAAATCAGTTTTCAAAAAATCCCAATAACCTTATCATAGCCGTTTCACGTAATACCGATGCTTTAACCAGGTTCGTAAAAACAAAAAATACCCACTCTATTCTTCCCCTTAAGGCAGACGTTACCAAAGCCGCTCAGCAAAAAAAAATATACCAGACAATTAAGTCACTCGGACTACAACTGGATGTCCTGATCAATAACGCCGGCAGCATTGTTAACAAACCCTTTGAGAAAATTTCGGAAAAAGAATTGCAGCAGGTTTATGCTACCAATGTGTTCGCGCCTTTTACGCTTATCCAGGCCTTGCTACCTTTGATGAATAAAAAAAACCGTTCTCACATTATAAATATCGGGAGCATGGGTGGCTTCCAGGGTAGCTCCAAGTTCCCGGGCTTAAGCGCTTATTCAAGTAGTAAAACAGCCCTAAGCGGTTTGACAGAATGCCTCGCGGAAGAATTAAAACCAAGGAACATTGCCGTGAACTGTCTTGCTCTTGGCGCCGTACAGACAGAAATGCTCAGCAAGGCTTTTCCCGGTTACAAAGCTCCTCTCAAAGCGGTTCAGATGGCGGAATTCATTTGTCATTTTGCGGTCACCGGGCAGAAATACTTTAATGGAAAGATCATCCCGGTTTCTTCTACCACACCTTAATACCCTGTCATTAAAACCATGAAAAAATATTTTATCCTGGTCTTTTTGGTTTCCTCGTTTATTTCTTTTTCTCAAACCATTACGCAAACCATCCGGGGGACCGTGATTGACAAACAAAGTCAAAGCCCCTTGCCCGGAGCAGTGGTACAGGTTCTTAACTCAGATCCTTTGCTGGGAAGCTCGACCAATGAAAAGGGCGAGTTTAAGATCCAGGGAGTTCCTATAGGCAGGTGGCAGTTAAAAGTACAGATGATCAGCTACCAGGAAAAATTTATCACAGTGGTCTTAAACTCAGGTAAGGAATTTGTTACAACCGTGGAGATGGAGGAAAATGTGATCCAGGGAGAAGAGGTAGTTGTGACTGCGGAACAGGATAAAACGCAAACCAACAACAAGATGAGTACTGTTAGTTCACGAGTATTCAGTGCGGAAGAAGCCGCGCGTTACGCCGGCAGCCGCAACGATCCCGCGCGTATGGCCGCGAACTTTGCCGGTGTGAGCGGGGCCAATGATTCCCGGAATGATATCATCATCCGTGGAAATTCGCCGCTTGGTATTTTATGGCGGCTGAACGGACTAGACATTCCTAACCCCAACCATTTTGGAAATGCCGGTTCCACCGGGGGCCCTATCAGCATCTTAAATAATAACACCCTCGACAATTCTGATTTTATGACGGGGGCTTTTGCCGCGGATTATGGAAACGCGACCTCCGGAGTTTTTGATCTTAAAATGCGTCAGGGGAATAACGAGAAACATGAATTTGTAGCCCAGCTGGGATTTAATGGCTTCGAGCTGGGCGCGGAAGGTCCTTTCAGCAAAACAAAGAACGCAGCCTTTCTTGTCAATTACCGCTACTCTACCCTCGCCGTTTTTAAAGCGCTGAATATCGATTTCGGAACAGGCTCGGCAGTTCCACAATATCAGGACCTTAGTTTCAAAACTGATGTTGCAACAAAAAAAATGGGTAAAATCTCCTTCTGGGGAATTGGCGGATTAAGTTACGTTGCTCTGCTGGAAAGTGATAAAAAAGAAGGTCAGGACCTTTACGGCTATAGCGCAAGAGACACATATTTCCGTTCCAATGTCGGGGCCAGTGGGATTTCACACGTCATCCTTTTTAAACACAACGCCTATTTAAGAACGAACATCGGGATCAGCGGCAGTAAAAATGTAATTCTTGCCGACAGAATTGACACTTCCTTTAAAACACCCAAAAACCTGAAACCGGAATACCGGCAGACCACCAGGAATATTCGCTACTCGTTGAATACAACTTATAACAAAAAATTCAACTCCCGTAATTTTCTCAACTTAGGTATATACAGTGAAGTATACCAGACTGTTTTTGTAGACAGCAATGACTACCTTTTTGGCGACAATACATTTATCACACTGCGCAATTATGAAGGTTCCACAGCCCTTTTAAGAGGTTTTATACAATGGCAACATAAATTCAGCGATAATTTTCTCATCAACACCGGCATCAGCGACCAGTATTTTTTACTGAACAATTCCAACGCGATTGAACCCCGCATCGGCTTAAAATATTCTATTAATCGCAAACAAGCGCTAAGCCTGGGAGGCGGATTGCATAGTCAGCTTCAACCTACTTATATTTATTTTGCAACGGATACCGCGGCAAATCACAAGGTAGAAACAAACAGGAACCTTGATTTCACAAGAGCAGCGCATGCCGTGCTCGCTTACGATAATAATTTTGCTGCCAATTTCAGATTAAAGACGGAGATCTATTACCAGTATATTTACAATGCCCCTGTTAAAAATTATCCAAATTACTTTTCAGTTCTCAATCTGGGAGCGGACTTTAACAGCCCCAACGTAAGTAACCTTGTAAGCGAGGGAACGGGTTACAATTATGGCCTTGAAATAACGCTGGAAAAATTTTACAGCAAGGGCTATTATTTTTTATTTACCTCGAGTCTCTTTGAAAGTAAATATACCGGAAGTGACGGGGTCTTAAGAAACACCGCTTTTAATGGCAATTACGTGTTTAATCTTTTAGGAGGTAAAGAATTTAAGATCAAACAAAAACACATTATTAGTCTTGATATAAGAGGAACATACGCAGGAGGAAAAAGATATACACCTGTTGATCTTGAGGCGAGCATTGCCGCGAATACAGAAGTGAGAGAGGTGTCAAGGGCTTACGAGTTACAGTACACTCCCTATTTCAGGCTTGACGTAAAACCAGGTTACCGTTACAATGCGAAAAAAGTGACACATGAATTTACGGTGGATATCCAGAACATTACCCACAACTTAAATGTTTTTCAGCAGACCTATGATATTACAAATAAACGGATCAATACCGATTACCAGCTCAAGTTCTTTGTAATTCCACAATACAGGATTTTATTTTAAAAATTGCCACTTTGTACTTTACCCGGTGGCTAACCCGGTAGTTATCCGGGAGATCACTGCAAATGGGAATATCATGCGCTTTAGAGTATTTCAGGATCTGGTAAATAAAAACCATCCACGATGAACAGACGGTTTCTATTTGACCAATATGCTTCTATTGTTTTACAAAAGTTCCTTTAGCAATTATTGTGTTTTCATTTGACCTGAGTTGAATGAAATAGGAACCTGGCGATAAACTTTCTGTATCGATCTTTATTTCTTTTTCCCCTACATCAATTGTTACTTCTTTCATAACTGTTCCCAGAATATTATAGATGACCAGTTTTCCAGCTTCAGTCGAAGCCGGCAACCAAACATTTAGATTATGATCGACAGGATTGGGATATATAGAAAGTGATTCTTCATTATCTAACCGTTCAATATTCGAAGTAACGTTCGAAGATGCAGGTCTTAAAGGAAGGATGCAGGAGGTAGTATATTTTCCTTTTATTCTGTCAGCATCCGCGTTGTCAATAAAAATATATTGAATGCTGCTGACTCCATCATTTGCGTATCTTGCATCAAGGCTTAAACCATACTGATTTCCTGAGGCTGGATTACCATTATTTATGTTATAAGCATTTGGGTAACTGAGATTCACACTACCATCATCAGGCCTGCATCGTACAACTTCAACATCTTTGTTTTCAGGGCTCCCTTTGTCTACATTCCAGCCGATAAAAAGACTACTGCAGGTACTGGTAATATGATCATTGTAGGTAACAACCGGATGATCGGTCGGTAGACCGCTATAATCGCATACCGTTCCTGACTCCGATCCATTATTGTATGTTCTTACATTATTGAATATGCTGCAAGGACTTCCGGGATTCTGCATTTGATCCCAGGTTCCACCTTTTACAAAATATTGAGTTGAGTTTTTTTCAAGGAAAACGACAGAATATGCACTTTGGCCCGAATTGATTGGATAAGGTTCTGAAGCCATCCTTGGCGTGTAAAGTGAAAAACCAGGGGCTGCAGTATAAACGGCACATGTTGTTTGATTCACAGAATTTTGATTGTGACATCCTGAAAACCTCCCGGTATGAACATAAAGCCGGGTTCTCAATCCATTAACATACGATATGTAAATATCATCACTTCCGTTACTGTTAGGCGCAACTGTTACATCAGGATCGAACTGATTGGTTGGAGTACCTGAAGTCACATCGAAGTATGCTGGTGATTCACAGAAGTGTGGGCCGTCACAATCAGTAAATCCATATCTTACTCTTGTTTTATATTCGGCTCCGACTAAAACTGTATAGACAATTGCAAAGTTTCCACGCTCATCTGCATCAATATGAATTCCATAATTTGACGCAGGTGCATTAGGACTAACATTCACCTGCCAGTCATTTGTTATGTTCGTTGGATTGGTACACGGTGCCTGGTAAAAGTTTAAAAAATAATTAGAACCCTTCCGGAAAACAACAAGATAGTAGAACTTATTACAGCCTTCCGTGGTTACTATAGCAACATCGGGTGCATTGATAGTAAAACCAGGTGGAACAATCGCCTGGGTGGTTTGGGCAAGCCCGGCTGAAATTAATAACCTAGGTTGCAAACCATCGTTAACCGTTGCGCGCGTTGTTACCATGGGACATGACAATTGGTATACATACGTGTTTGTTGTTGTGGCAGATCCGCTTGAGTGAAGATACGAATTACCATTAAAGATATCATAAGGAACCGTAGCTTCTACAAAACATTGACAATGACCTTTAATGATCATCAAACTTGAGAAGCATAACAACAATATTCTCTTTTTCATAGTATTTGGTTTTTATTATTGCCTACTCTATCCGCTTTTCGGCATCCGCGTTATATTGGGCTTTTTTGTTTTAAAAGTAGTTTAGGTTTAAAGAACAGGTCCAAAAATGACAAAGGCCTGCAAATAATTACTGCGCTACTTGTTAATTGCAGCAAATGACTTGATAACTGCCGGAAAATCACGGTTAAATGTTAACCTATTCAAACTTGATAAGGAAGAACATATCGTGTCAAAATCGGCGATGGGCGTAATTAAAATGATCGATATCCGGTATGATCAGGCTTTGATCAACAGGCATACAGCGCCTTTAATAGTTCCTCTTTCCGGCGTGTGGCAACGTCTACTTTGCTTCCATCCGAAAGTAAAAGATAACCACCCGAACCGCGTATATATTCTTTAATATGATCAAGGTTAACTAAATGAGAATGATGTACCCTGAAAAAGCGCCGATCAGACAACATGTCGTCATACTCTTTCAATTGCCTTGTCACCATTATTTTATTTCCTGGTGAATAAAAAACATTTGTATAACTTCCGTCTGCTTCAAGTCGAATTATTTTATTCACCAGGAAATAAAATAATGGTG
>Ga0208492_1000362_pt1 | contig 40579 bp, 36 predicted proteins | sample Subbioar_CSW14AB_FD_184820 | JGI IMG/M metagenome (GOLD analysis project Ga0208492, IMG submission 184820) | Serpentinite rock and fluid subsurface biosphere microbial communities from McLaughlin Reserve, California, USA - CR12Mar_CSW14AB (SPAdes) | ecosystem: Environmental > Terrestrial > Deep... | reverse complement strand
ATGATTGCGTTATTGATGATGAATATTTTCTTTGTTGTCTTTCTTATCCAACCCTTGGCCATAGACTAAAATTACAAAAACATTTAATTGGACAGGCTAATATCTGCCACAATAGGATAATGGTCGGATAAGTCTAGTGATGGGCTGTAAAATTGTTTTGCGGATAGATTTTTTGAAGTTAGTATTACATCTATTCTTAAAAGCGATTTTGCACTTCTGTAAGTTCCACGAATACCTGAACCAGCATCCAGATATGCATCTTTGGTATATTTTCGTAAAGTATGATAAACATAGCTGGCAGGAACAGAATTCAAGTCAGCGCAAAAAATAAAAGGAGTCCTCGTTTTTTTAAACTCCTGCGAAACCAGCAATGCCTGTTTACTGTGAATCCTGTCGAAATACTCAAGTCTTTCCAACATGTTAGAGTGAAATAATAAAGCAGTGTCTTCTTTTACATATTTTAAATCACCCAATAATTCCGGAGTTAATGTATTATTATGCAAAAACATCGACTTGAAATGAGTAGTGAATATTCTTATATTTTTCCCATTCACATTAATGTCCGCATGAGCAACGCTTTCAGGATGCGAGCTGAGTTTGTATTTTACTCTTGCACTATCTGTAATAGGGTATTTAGAAAAAATAATTGTACCATAGTCCAGGTCGTCCATGCTGAAAAAGTAATGAGAAAAGCCAAGTGAATCCTTTATATATTTAGTTACATCTCTTTCTGCATATCCCGGAGATACAATATAGTCCTGAAAGCAAAGTACGTCTGCATTCATGCTTTTTAAAAAATCAAGCATGCTTTTCTGTTTTATAACCCATGAATTATCACCGGCTTCACCGTATAAAAATTCATTTACATTCCAGGAAACAACTCTTACAGTATTGCTTTCTTTTGTATTCTTAAACTCTTTTTCTGTCCTGAACGGATAAGTATTTGATAGGTTTTTTGTACCTAAAATCAAAATTATAAAATACCACCATTTTCGCGGATAGAAAATAGTCACAGATAGCAGGCACCATGTAAAAACAGCTACGAATAAAATGGGAAATCCGATAGCAAAAAAAGTGATACCCCTGAATATAGCAGGATTTAAAAAGCTACTCAGAGAACTGATAACAAATGATGGAATCAGCAAAGCGCCACCAATCGTAAAGATTTTTTTTGTGTTTGTAAAGAATGGACTGTTTTTTTGCATTATAAGTCTTGATCGCTGGCTCTGTTGAGGAATTCTTTTTCCTCATCCGTTAAGAACGCATAACCATGCTGGTTTATTTTATCTAAAATAGCATCCAGCTTTTGTTGGGTAACATTTGCTATTTTTTCATAAGGTTTTCTATTTACCCTGTAGAAGTGTTTTTCCTGTTGTTTTAACTGATTGTTCTTTTTTTCAGGATTAAACAGATTGTCAAACCAGTCTACCAGCCCAATCATCCATGCACTCCAGTCTCTGCCTTTTTGTAGTTGCTTAATAAAGAAAAATCCCATGGCACCACCAGCTAAGTGAGCTGCACCTATGCCAGCATTGCCTCCAGATAGTGTAGCAAAATCAATTGCTACAAAAACAAGGGTAAGCACCCATAGTGGAATACCGCCGTTAATCATGGGGAATAATCTGTAATCGGGTGCGAGCGTGGTGGTAGCCAATGCAACAGCCATAACAGCAGCACCTCCACCCATCATGGCAGGGGTGGCAAGTATATTTCTTTCCAGAACAGGAAATAAATTATTGGTTAAGAGAAAAACAACTGCCCCTGCAAATCCACCATACAGGTATATGGGTAATAGCTTACTGTTGCCAGCTAAGTCCTGTAAAATAAATCCGAAGGCCCAAAGCCACAATAAACTGCTAATTAACTGCCAGATACTTAAATGTGTAAACATGGTAGTGAACAAGGTCCATGGACGGGAGAAAAAAATCTCTGGTACTGGCGATAAAGTAAACCAGTCGAGGATTTGCTTGTTGAAAAACTCTAATGGTATATCCGACAAAAAGTAAATGATCCGGATAAAGTTAATCAGTAAAAATACAAGTGAATTGACTGCGAACAGAAATACGAGCGCATTGTTGTCCTGCCCTAATAATATGCTTCTGGTACTTTTTTGTGATAAGAGTGACATATTAATAGAACGTTTTTTTGCGGGTTTTGTTCCAGGTTATTACAATTAATAATCCTACAATCGCGCCTCCTATATGCGCCCATCTGGCTACATTGTCCCCGGCTGAGTTTTTTAGGGCGAAGAAGAATTCGTAGGAAAAATACAAGAGTCCAATCCACTTTGCCTTTATAGGAAACAGAAAATAAATATAGATATACGTATTAGGAAATAGGTATATAAAAGCAGCCAGGATTCCGAAAACTGCACCACTGGCTCCCAATGTAGCGGTGTTGATGTTTTTTTCGTAGAAGTTGGTTAAGGCCTCAAACATCTGGGCACTTGCCATGGCATTGTCCGGATTGTATCTAAGACCATTAATGATTTCACTGTGGTTTTCAAAACGGATATTGTAGCGATCAATAAAGCGGATCATTGCGTTGTTTAAAGATGCACCACCGTCTTCGTGCAGATTGAACAATACCTGATAATCTTTCATCAGGGGTATAAATTCATAACTTAAAAAAAGCAAATGAATAAAGGCTGCTCCCAATCCGCAAATCAGGTAAAAAGTAAGAAACCTTTTTGATCCCCACAGATTCTCTAAAACCGATCCGAACATCCAGAGTGCAAACATATTCCCTAGAATATGTCCGAAGTCGCCATGTAAAAACATATGAGTTACCAGTTGCCATGGCTGAAATAAATTACTTTGCCATCCGTGCAGTGCAAATATATCTTCCATGTTCAGGAATCCTGCAGGGCCGGATATTACATTTTGGGCAAGAAAAAAAAGCCCATTGATGATCAGCAGGTTTTTAACAATCGTTGGTAATATTTCAAATCTACTGGGTCTAAACTCTGTCATAATAATTACTTCAGTTTGAGCTGTACTACATTTTCTATATGCAAAGTATGTGGGAACATGTCTACCGGTTGTATTTTGGTTACTTCATATTTCTCGCTTAATAAAGCAAGGTCTCTTGCCTGCGTTGCGGGATTACAACTGACGTATACAACGGTAGGCGCTGCAATTTCGAGCAGTTTTTTTACCAGCTTTTCATGCATGCCTGCTCTTGGCGGATCCGTTATTACTACATCAGCTTTCCCGTGTTCAGCAAAAAATGCATCATCACAAATATCAATCACATCTCCCGCAAAAAAGCGAGCATGGGTTACTCCGTTAATGGCTGCGTTTTCTTTGGCGTCTTCAATAGCATCGGCCACCATCTCAACTCCCACCAGTTTTTTAGCATATTTGCTTACAAAAAGCCCGATACTGCCTGTACCACAATATAAATCATATACAAGCTGACTGCCATCCAGTTCTGCAAATTCTCGGGTTACTGCATACAATTTTTCAGCCTGTCTGGTATTGGTCTGGAAGAAAGATTTAGGACTGATTTTAAATGCTAAATCTTCCAGCTTTTCTATAATATATCCCTTACCATGATAAACAATGGGTTCCTGATCGTGTAAACTATCGTTTCTTTTGCCATTAATGGTATAAAGCAAAGTAGTTATTTCAGGAAACTGAGCCAGCAACTGATTTAATAAGGCAATGCGATGTTCTTTATCTTCATAAGCAATTACCATATTAACCATTAACTCTCCGGTAGTAGTATTCCTAATCAGGAGGTTTCTAATCCAACCCTGATGTGTTTTAATATTATAAAACGGCAATTTGTTTTCTAATACATAAGCCGCTACTGCTTTTCTGATAAGGTTAGTTGGTTCTTTTTGTAAATGGCAAGTATCAATTTCTACCACTTTGTCAAAAAAACCACGAACATGGAATCCTGCAGCTCCGGGTTCCAGATCAAAATTGACACCGGCTGCTTTCATTTGTCGGAATTCTTCGGTTGGAATATACTTGCGGGTTGCAAATGTGTATTCCATTTTATTCCTGTATTCTCTTGTAATGTCTGCCCCTAATATGGGTGCAATGCCCGGCAAAGGAATTTTAGCTATCCGGGTAAGATTGTCTGTAACCTGCTTTTGTTTGTAATACAATTGTTTTTCATAGGGTAGCATTTGCCACTGACAACCTCCACATACTCCGAAGTGTTTGCAAAAAGGTTGTACCCTATCTGAGGAATAGCTATGAAAATGAATCGTAAAACCTTCGGCCCAGTCAGCCTTACTTTTGGTTAACTGAATATCTACCAAATCTCCGGGAACAGCTCCCTCAATAAAAATGACTTTTCCATCTACCCTGGCAAGCGATTTTCCCTCGGCTGCATAGTCTTCTACCAGTACTTTTTCAAGTACGACTGTTTTTCGTTGTTTTCTCACTTTGTAAAGGTAGGTTGCGTTTTCTATTTAGCCCCCTAAATTGCTTATTTTTAGCTTTAAATACTGTGTATGCGTCGTTTAATGATGGTTGTGTTAATGAATGGGTTGTTAATTGGGTTAGGCCAGGAGTCTTTTGCACAGAAAAAACCTGTAAAGCAAGCAGAAAAATCTACGACCGCCAATGTAGGCAGGGAGATCTCCATCACCCTTACCCCTCTAAAAAATACTAAAATTTACCTGGGTAGTTATTTTGGGAAAGGCATGACCCTGGTTGATTCCGCCTTTTTAGACATAAATAGCAAGGGTGTTTTCAAAGGGGATAAAAAACTAACCAGGGGCATTTATTTTGTTGTTTCTCCTAATTATACCATTCAATTTGAGTTTTTAATGGATGGCAAACAGAAATTTGAAATTAAAGGGGATACTTCGGCCAAGGAGTCTGCTCAGATTATTGGATCTCCTGATAATGATCTGTTTAAGCAATATGCTCAGTTCTCCAATGCTAAAGGGAAACAGGCTCAGCAATTGAGGTCTTCACTACTTTCGGCCAATCCGGAAGACGCCGCCAAAATTAGGGCTTCATTAGCCACAGTTGAAAAGGAGATAAAACAGTATCAGCAAAATATACACCAGAAACATCCTGGTTCATTATTGTCAACCTTGTTTCATGTTATGAAAAGGCCCGAACTGCCTGCAGTTCCTATGATTAAAGGGAAGCCTGATTCAGCTTATCCCTATCAATATGTTAAACAGCACTTCTGGGATGATGTGCTCTTTAATGAAGATCTATTACTGAGAACCCCGTTTTTTGAACCCAAACTGGATGATTACTTTACCTATTATGTGTCTCCCGAGCCAGACTCTATTATTCAAGAAGTGAAGGAAATGCTATTCATGGCTAAAACAGCAAAAGAGATTTACCCTTATCTGTTAACCAAATTTACCAACAAGTATATTAATCCCGAATTTATGGGACAGGATAAGGTATTTGTGTACCTGTTTGAGAATTTTTATGCCAAAGGTGATACAGCTTTATTGAATCCGGCTTCCCGAAAAACGATTACTGAGAGAGCTTATAGCCTGATGGCCAATCAATTAGGACAACAGGCACCTGTGCTGAATCTGACAGACACAACCGGCAAAAAGAAGCAATTGTATGAGGTAAAAGCACCTTTTACGCTGGTTGCTTTCTGGGATCCCAATTGTGGTCATTGCAAAGAAGAAATACCCAGATTTGACTCATTGTATAAGGCAAAATGGAAGGCAAATGGGGTGGCCGTATATTCTGTGAATATTTATGAAAACGAAAATCAGTCATGGAAGAAGTTTATAGCAGACAAAAATCTCTCAGTAGAATGGATTCATGTTTATCAGACTAAGGAAGACCGGTTGGCCGAGGAAAAAGCAGGAATGCCCAGTTACAGGCAGTTGTATGATATTTTTAAGACGCCAACATTCTATTTATTAGATGAAAACAAGCGCATTTTGGCTAAGCAACTGACCCTTGAACAGTTTGACGCATTGATGGATGCAAAAAATCGCTGATTTCCTTTCATAGGATGATTGCTATTTGATATTCACTTAAAACATGTTGTAGTCATTTTACAACATGGACCATATCTACGAAGAAATCAAAAACAAACATCATCAGCGATTTAGATTATCAGCTGCTGTAATCAGTTCAATTGTGTTTACCTACTTGGTAACTGTGTTTCTTTTGTTAACCAACAGCTTAGTAAAGAATACCGGCGAAACCAAGGAAAGCCTTACTGCATCTCAGTTTACGGCCAAAAACAACATGAAACAATCGTCTTCGAGAAACTAAGTTCAGTTTTTTTATCCCCCGATTATACGCGGAGCTATTGAAAGATGGCCTCCGCTTTTTTTATGACTAATCTCATAGTTTTTCATTTTTCAATTTTGTAGATTTATTATTAAAGCTATCCCTAGTTTAAGGGAAAATACGGCATCCTTATTTGGTTAATTTTGTATAAGTTTTTAGTACAGATTCCTAATAATTATAAGAATTGTAAAAAACAAACATGTATTTAATCGGTATTATAGAAGATGATGTTCAGCTAAGAAAAACCATGGAGAATTATATCTCGCTGCAGCAAGATATGTCTCTTGTGTTTTCCTGTAACCGTATTGAAAAATGGATAAGTATACGTCAGGATGCAGGGATTGTTCCTGATTGTGTTTTATTGGATATTGGATTACCAGGTATTTCAGGATTAGATGCAATTTCAATTATCAGTAGCTATTACCCTGGTGTAAAAATTCTGGTAATCAGTGGTATGGAAGATCCTTTGGTTGCATGGCAGGCTATGATGAATGGAGCCAACGGCTTTTTATTAAAGCCATTCAGGTTAGCAGAAATGCAAAAGCAAATTGAAGTGCTTAAATCAGGAGGTACTGTTTTGGATCCTGAAACGATGACAGGATTAATACAAACAGCAAGAACAAGATTTAATTCAAATGGAAGCGCTGATCGTTTTAATGAATTTGGCTTAACGCAAAGAGAAATTCAGGTAGCTGAATTATTGGTAGCAGGATCGAGTTACAAGGAAATATCTACCATTTTAAATGTGTCTTATACAACCGTAAACGAGCATATTAAGAACATTTACAAAAAGGTAAAAGTGAACTCTAAAATGGCATTCATTAACAGATTGTCAGGTAAAAATTAACTACTCCATCCCCCTCATAAAAAATGACAACAGGCTCTTTATATACTTTATTGATTGCGGATGATGATAATATCAATCGGGTTATTCTAAAGCATATGCTTAAATCGCTTGAAGTTGACTTGGTGGGTGTATCAGATGGGACGGATGCTATGAAGTATTTGTACGAGCATCCAACTAAAAAAGTTATCATGTTGCTAGACCTGAACATGCCTAATATGGACGGGAATGAAGTGATAGCATTGGTGAATCAGGATAGTCTGCTAAAAGACAGAGTTCGGATTATTGTTATTACAGCGAATCTCTTGTCAATTTATGTAAAAGAAGGAATGAGTAATAAAGTTTTGGAATGTTTTGAAAAACCAGTGCGGAAAGAAGTGTTGATTGATGCCATTAATTTGGGCATATCACAACTCAATTAATAACAATGAATCTGAAAAAAGAGGAACTGTCTTTTATCTTCAATAGCCTGCCTAATGCAGTGCTGTTTGAGTCTTCAGATCATATCATACAATATGTTAATCAGCCATTCTGTACACTTTTTGGTATTGATGCTCCCAGTGAAATATTAATTGGTGCTAATTGTAAGGATAGTGCTGTTGATTCAGCAGACTATTTTATGGAACCCTCCTTATTCCTTTCCAGGATAGAATCTATTTATGCTAACGGTGAACAAGTGCTTAACGAGGTAATTCAGTTTAAAAGTGGCGACACTTTACTTAGAGATTATATTCCCTACAAAAAAGATGAGAAAATTATTGGTCATTTATGGTTGTATAAAAAGACAACTCAGGAAAACAATATCCTAAGTGTTGCCAATTCTCAGAAACATTTTTATGAGGATTTAATGAACAATATACCTGCGGATATAGCCATTTTTGACCCCTCTCACCGATACCTTTTTGTAAATAAACTTGCCATTAGTAATGCTGAACTGCGAAAATGGATTATTGGAAAAGATGATTATGAATATTGTAAAAGGGCAAATCGTAGTACAGAAGGAGCAGAAAATAGACGAGCGCTGTTTAATAAGTGTATAGATACCAAAACAACAGTTGAATTTGAAGAACAAAATATTGACGGTTCTGGTAAAATCATATATAACCTGCGCAGATTCTCTCCTGTTATTGGAATGCAAGGTAAAGTTGAATATGTAATTGGCTATGGCATTAATGTATCTACCATAAAAGAAGGCGAGCGAAAGCTTCAGGAACATTTTAACGAACTAAAATCAATGTTTAACAATATTGATCAGTTGGTTATTACGCTGGATATGAATGGAGCGGTGAATTTTGTGAATTCTCAGTGGCTGAATATAACCGGATTAGATCAGGATATGTTGGGTGAAAGCAGCCTTTTCCAGTTAATTGAGTCTGGTCTTGAGAATTTCCGAAAAACGCTATTTACCGTATTCAGTGGCTATCATTTACCGCCTAGTACTGAGAAGCAGATTGTAATAACCGACAAAAATGGTCAATTAAGAACCATGCGTTATTACATGGCCAGGTTTAATCATGTTAGAGAGCGCGGGCAAATTGTTGCTGTGTTCTTTACAGACATTACCGATCAGTTAAAAGCACAAAAAGATTTACTGGAAACGGCAATGCGCGAAAGAAACCTGAGCGAAATGAAAACCAATTTCATGTCGATGGTCTCTCACGAATTGAGAACACCTTTGTCAGTAATACTATCCAGTGCTGAAATTTTAGAAATGGTATATAGCAAGCTAACTCCAGAAATGGTAGAAAAAGGTGCTGTATATATTAATAGAATTGTTGGACAGGTTGATAAAATGACACAGCTGATGAATGATTTCCTATTTATCAGTAAAATTGAATCAGGGAAGATTAAGCCTCAGTTAGAGTTGCTGGACATTCAGCTCATGTTGCACGAAATTAAAGATGAGTCTTATAACCCCTGGACAGATGGCAGAATACTTCAGGTTATTACCAAAGGGGCACCTCGACTAGTAAAATTTGATAAAACAATGCTAAGGCATATTCTTTCCAATCTCTTGAGTAATGCATTTAAGTATTCTTCAAATTCCACACAAGATCCTATCATCCGGGTAAGTTTTACTGATCAATACTGGTTTGTTACAGTGGCTGATGCTGGGATTGGGATTGAGGAAGAAGATCTTTCAAGATTAGGAGAGCCCTTTGTAAGAGGAGGTAATGTGGGCGAAATAGAGGGTACCGGACTCGGTTTAATGACTATTAAATTTTTTGTAGATCATCATAGTGGTTTTTTACGTGTTAGAAGTAAACGGAATAAAGGCACATTGGTTAGTATCCGTTTCCCTTTTGATAGCAATAAAATTTTAAAATAATGAGTAAGCGAATATTGGTTGTTGAGGACGAAAGAGATATCAGAGACTCTTTAAAAACAATTCTTGAACTTAATGATTTTATTGTTGATACAGCTGAGAATGGACAAGTAGGCCTTGAAAAGGCTGAGGAAAAAAAGCCAGACTTGATATTATGTGATGTTATGATGCCGGTACTGGATGGTTTTGGATTATTGGAGCAGCTTCGTAAAAATGGCATTGAAACTCCATTAATTTTTTTAACAGCCAAAGCTCAGTATAATGATCTTAGAACAGGAATGAATTTAGGGGCTGATGATTATATTTTTAAGCCCTTCAAAAGTGCTGAATTGCTTCAGTCAATCGAAAGAAGATTAGAGAGAAAAGATCAGCTGGAGCAGCATTTGAAAAGGTTAATTAATAGTCTTGAACAAACCATTATTCTGATGGTTGGTCACGAATTCAAGACACCTATGCATGGAATTCTATCTTTTACCAATTTGATTAAGCAGAAGGCAAGTGAATTAGCAAATAATGAAATTGAGGACTTCTGTAATTATCTGGAAAGTTCAAGCAATAGACTGCAGCAAACCTTTAGTAAGATTAAAACCTACTATGATTTAAAAATATCAGGTATTGCTCAGGTAAGTGACCGCAGAAAAGTTGCATTGGGCGATCTGGTAAAAAATATTTGTCTTCAGGTTGCAAAAGAATACAACCGTGAATCGGATTTGGTTTTCTCTGAAATTGATGAAAGTGAAGTAGTTCTTAGTGCGGAATTATTTTCTATCGCCTTATATGAAATGGTGGACAATGCTTTTAAGTTTTCTGAGAAAGGAAAAAATGTATTGATCAGTGCTAAATTCAGATCCAATGGTATTAACATCCAAATTTTAGATGCAGGAAATACTTGTAAAGCGTCAGAGTTACGATCTCAGTCGGGCGTTATTGGTCAGGTAAAAAGAAAGAAACTGGAGCAGCAGGGTTTAGGAATAGGCTTGGCATTGGCTTTATTGATTATACATAGTCAGAATGGTCAAATTCTTTTTGAAGATATTCAGCCAAATGGTATTAAAACAGAAATTTTATTGAACTTATAATACAGATTCTATGAACGAAAGAAAAAAGGTTTTAATTGTAGAAGACACCAAAATGCTTCGCATGTCATTGGAAGTTATTTTACAGGAAACATATGAAGTAGCAGGAGCTGCGGATGGAAATGAAGCGCTTGAAATTTTAAGAGAGTTCACGCCAGATATTATTTTGTTGGATTTGATGTTGCCTTATCCGTTGGATGGTTTTTCACTTCTCCGGTTGTTAAAAAGCAATCCTTCAACCAATATGATTCCAGTAATTATCATTTCCGGAATGTCAGGAGAAGATAAAATTATACAGGGTTTAGAATTGGGTGCAAATGACTTTTTAGTAAAACCAATAAAGTCAAAAGAGCTATTACTCAAGATAAGGAACCTGACCGGTATTCTGCAGGTGAATGAAGAAAAAGTAAAACAAAAAAGATTGTTGGCCTCTAAAAATATCACTTCTTCAGAATCAAAAGATTTCTTTGAAGATTCATTTGAAGCCATAGTTGAAAAACTGAATGAAGACGATTTAAATACCATTCCTTCTATTGCTAAAAGAATGTCTGTTAGTGTTTCTACTCTTGAGAGAATGATTAAGTCGAAATACAATATGACCCCCAAACAATATATCACCGAAATCAAGCTGATGAAGGCTGAGGTTCTGCTTCGCCAGGGTAACACAAGCGTAAAGCAGGTTTCTTTTCAATCAGGGTTTAATTCTGTTGCGTATTTCTGCCATTGCTTCAAGAAAAAATATGGTAAGCCACCTAAAGCTTATTCCTCAGCTATTTCTAGTAAATAATTACTGAATTAACGGCAAGACCAACTGGACTTCGGTTCCTTCACCTAATTTGCTGCTTAGGAGTATTTTCCCATTGTGTAATTCCATGAATTGCTTGGCAACGGATAGCCCCAGACCTGAGCCCTGATAGGTGACTGTGTTGGATGCTCTATAAAAGGAGTGAAACACTTTCTCAATTTCATTTTCAGGAATTCCAATGCCAAAATCTCTGATTCTTATTTTTGCCTTATTAGCCTCGTAGCTGATGGTAACTTCCGGATTGGGGCAACCTTTTGAATATTTAAAAGCATTCGAAATAATATTCGTGATTACATGCATGAAAAGCAATTCATCTGCGGCTATTTTTTTATCTGAAGCTTCTTCTTTTAATACAACAGTCCTTCCGTCGGTTTCATTCTGGAAATAAGTTTTGATAATAGATTGTACAAATTTTGATAAGCTAATCGGGTGTAAATTATATGCTAATTGCTGAGCGTCATATCTGCCTACCAATAGAATATTATCCATCAACTGTGTCATTCGCTCAATCTGATCTTTGATCATTCCTGCAGAATCCTTAATTCTATCAGAAAGCTCAATATTTAGTTTTTTAGCAGCTATTTCAATTACTTCAATATTGGAGAAAATGACCGTTAACGGAGTCCTGAACTGGTGTGAGGTTAAACTTACAAACCCTGCTTTTAGTTCTGCCAACTCCTTTTCTTTCTCTAATGCAATTTTTTTGTCATGAATATCTATTATACTGCCTGCAATAAAATAATCTTTTACAGAGGCAGCTTTGTTTTCTCTTAAGGATAGTTCAACCCATCTCCAGCCATTGTTCTTTTGTTTCAATTTGGCTTCAACTGTAGATTTTCCAGACTCGTTAATCTTTAATGCATCAATCTGTTCAAGAATTAATGGTGTCTCTGATTCTTCAAAAAATCCTGTAATCGGTTGCATTATACAATCGTCAATGGCATAACCAGAGATTTCATTCCAGTATTGATTCATGAAGGTAATTTGATTGTAGCTGTTGAGTCGGAAAACTGCTTCTCCTAGATTATTAATCAGCTTATCAAATTCATTTTTTTGTTCCTCTAAAATTTCCTGCTGTTTTTTTAATGCAGTCACATCTACATGTGTGCCCACCATATAAATGGGTTTGCCATTTGCATCCCTTTTTGCTATACCAAATCCATTGATCCAAACATAGTGTCCAGATTTATGTTTAAGGCGATGCTCGTTTTGATAGGTTCTTTCAGTATTATTAAAATAGTCGTCTAAACTTTTTTCTACAATATTGATATCATCTGGATGAACCCTTACTCGCCAATTTTCATAAGTATGTTCAAATTCATTGGCTTCGTAGCCAATCATTTTCATGAATAAAGGGGAGAAGTTCAATTTATTATTGGTAATATCCCATTCCCACATTCCTTGTTGGGATGCATTAATAGTTAGTTCAAACCTTTCCAATAATTTATTTTGTTCTTTTTCTGCTTTTTCACGCGAAAGCCGGATACCTATATTTCTGGCTACTGTGTATAGTGCCTGAACTACTTCTGGTTCCCACGGATCTTTTGTTGTACAATTATCATAACCAATCCAGCCCCAATAATCTCCATCACAAAATATGGGAGTAAATAAATAAGTTAAGATGCCTTGAGATTCCATAATCTCCCGGAACATTTGGTTGGGAGAGTCTTCAACAAGACCGTACATGTATTTGTCTTGCGACAGAGTTTCATACATGTAGGGGAAAAAATCGTAGGAAACATCACTCAATTCTGGGTTCCCAAATTGTGGTTCAATACCTTCTCTACACCATTCATGTGTATAATATAATCGTAATTCGCTGCCGACTTTTTTATTTGTAAAAACATAGACGCGGTCTACCTGTGTTGCAGTACCAAGTGCTGCAATCACTTCATTGATAGCTTTGTCTATATTTCCTTCTGATAATAATACACTATTAGCGGTGGAAATGCTGTTTAAAAGATGAAGCATTAATAAACTATTGATATTCGTCAAATTTATCAATATTTCAGCGCAGCGTCTATCAATAATTCGCTAATGATGTATCAATTATTCGGATTAATATTATTTTAATAAACTACAATCACTTAGTGCACGGCTTTCACAACATTCCAGATGACTTTGGGTTTGCCCAGGGTGTAATAATGCAGGACAGGTACGCCAAAGGCTTTGAGTTCCTTGCTTTGCTGAATTAACCATTCGGTTCCCACTTGCTCGCATTCCGCATCCGTTTTGCATTTGGAAATGGCATTGGATAAATCGGTTGGAATGTCTACGTGGAATATTCTGGGTAAGATAGAAAGTTGTTTTTTGTTGGTAATGGGTTTTAGTCCTGGTATAATTGGCACAGTAATGCCCATGTCTCTGCAGGCTTTTACATAATCAAAATATTTCTGATTATCGAAGAACATCTGGGTCATGATATAGTCTGCACCAGCGTCTACTTTTTCTTTGAGTCTTTGTAAATCGATTTCCAGATTGGGTGCTTCAAAATGTTTTTCGGGATAACCTGCAGTACCGATACAGAAATTGGTTTTTCCTCCATTTTGAATATCATCGTCCAAGTAAATCCCACTGTTTAAATTTACCACCTGCTTTTGTAAATCAATGGCATATTTGTGGCCATCGGGTTCTGGTTCAAAGCTGGCTTCGTTTTTGGCGGCATCCCCTCTTAATACGAGTACGTTGTCAATACCAAGAAAGTTTAGATCGATCAATGCATCTTCACTTTCTCTTTTGTTAAAGCCTCCACAAATAAAATGGGGTACTGTGTCTATGGAGTAGTGGTTCATGATGGCGGCGCAGATGCCTACCGTGCCTGGTCTTTTGCGCACTTCCACTTTTTCGAAAGTTCCGTCGGATTTTTTCTTGAAAGCCGTTTCACTTCTGTGATAAGTAACATTGATCCAGCTGGGTTTAAATTCCATTAAGGGATTTAAGTGATCAAATACATGTTGGATGGTCTTGCCTTTTAATGGTGGTAATACCTCAAATGAAATTAATGTATCCTTGGCCTGCTGTATATGTTCGGTAACTTTCATGTTGCAATATACAAACGACATATTACATTTGTATAAAGCGTTAACCTGTGAATCTTACTATTCAAACCAACAATTTACAAAAGAGCTACAAGGGCAGGACGGTTGTAAACAATGTCTCTGTTCGTGTTCAGCAAGGTGAAATAGTTGGCTTGCTAGGTCCGAACGGGGCCGGAAAAACCACCAGCTTTTATATGGTGGTTGGGCTTATTAAGCCAGATCAGGGTACGGTTTTTCTGAATGATCAGGATATTACGAAACTTCCTATGTATAAAAGAGCGCAAATGGGTATTGGGTATTTGCCTCAGGAAGCCAGTGTGTTTAGAAAGTTGACGGTAGAAGACAATATTATGGCCGTGCTGGAAATGACAAAGCTAACCAAGGCTGAGAGACAGCATAAAATGGAATCACTCCTGGATGAATTCAACTTACACCATGTAAGAAAAAACAATGGCGATAGTTTAAGCGGGGGTGAGCGAAGAAGGACGGAAATAGCCCGTGCACTTGCCGTTAATCCTAAGTTTATTTTATTGGATGAGCCCTTTGCTGGCGTAGACCCGATAGCTGTGGAAGATATTCAGTCAGTAGTGGCCAAACTTAAATACAAGAATATCGGCATATTGATTACCGACCACAATGTTAATGAGACACTCTCTATTTGTGATAGGGCCTATCTTTTAATTGAAGGTAAAATATTTAAACACGGAACCGCTGAAGAGTTAGCGGATGATGAACAGGTAAGAAGACTGTATTTGGGCACCAATTTCGAATTAAAAAGAAAAGACTGGATCATTGATATGGCCAAGGAAAATCAGTCTCAAAACCTTGATTGATATTGATTTTCTGCTGCGGATGCCGTATTTTGCCGTACGCTAATCATGAAATTATTAAGCCCTGCTATATCCCGTTTAGCCCGTATAAGGCACTGGCGTATTGAACAATGGGCCAATGATCCTGTTGCTTCTCAAAGAGAGGTATTGCAGGACCTGATTACCCATGGACAATACACGGAGTTTGGCAGAAAGTACGGTTTCAATCAACTTTTTAATATCCGAAAATTCAAAGAGACGGTTCCCATTCATGAATACGAAGATTTAAAGCCTTATATAGATCGGATTATGCAGGGGGAGGAAAATGTACTGTGGAATACCCCTGTAAAGTGGTTTGCCAAAAGCAGCGGAACCACTAGTGATAAAAGCAAGTTCATTCCTATTACTAAAGAAAGCCTGGAAGATTGCCACTTTCAAAGTGCCAAAGATGTGCTTACGATGTACTATAACAATCGCTCGGAAAGTGATCTGTTAACGGGGAAGGGTCTTGTTATTGGCGGTAGTCATCAAATAAGTCCAATCAATGATGATATGCAATATGGAGACCTGAGTGCTGTTTTATTGCAGAATACCCCTATTTGGGCTAATTGGATCAGAACCCCCGAATTATCGATTGCTTTAATGGACGAATGGGAGGCAAAAATTGAAAAAATGGCCTTGCATACCATTCAGGAAGATGTTACTTCTATTTCAGGAGTGCCTACCTGGACCATGATTTTAATCAAACGAATTTTAGAAATCACAGGAAAGCAAACCCTTAAAGAGGTCTGGCCCAATCTGGAATTATATATTCATGGAGGCGTTTCTTTTACGCCCTACAGAACACAGTTCCAAAAATTAATTGGTGAAGGTTGTCACTATCTGGAAATGTACAATGCCAGCGAAGGTTTTTTTGCAGCACAGGTTTCACCGGAAGAGGAAGGTATGCTTTTATTCACCGAGAATGGTATTTTTTATGAATTCATGCCCATTGCTGAATACGGCAAGCCTAATCCAAAAACTATAGGACTAAAAGACGTTGAAATTGGTCAGCAATATGCAATTGTAATCAGTACCAACGGGGGGCTATGGCGCTACCTTGTGGGAGATACAGTGCAATTCATCAGTAAATTTCCTTTCAAATTAAAAGTAACTGGTAGACTAAAACAGTATATAAATGCGTTTGGAGAGGAGTTAATAGCAGACAATGCTGATAAAGCTATTGCTATTGCCTGTGAGCAAACAGGTTCAGTAGTTAAAGACTATACAGCAGCCCCCATTTATTTTGGAGAAAATTCTCCGGGTGCGCATGAATGGTTGATTGAATTTGAACAGAATCCTGATTCGATGGAGTTATTTCGAAGTTCATTAGACGCTGCTTTAAAAGAGTTGAATAGCGACTATGAAGCCAAACGTCACCGGGATATTGCTTTAACAAAGCCTGTAATACATTCGTTACCTAATGGAGTTTTTAATGAATGGCTAAAGCAAAAAGGAAAGCTGGGTGGGCAGCACAAAGTACCCAGATTAAGTAATGAGCGGGTATTTGTTGAAGAAATCAAACGTAATTTTTTATAGAATTATATAATTAAATCAGATGAAGTTATTAGCAGGAAAAGTTTCAATTGTTACAGGTGCAGCCAGAGGGATTGGTGCCGCTATTGCCTTGAAATTAGCCGAACACGGAAGTCATATCGTTTTAACTTATGTTAGCGATGGTAGTGCTGAGAAAGCAGCTGCTCTGGTTCAGCAGATAGAAGCAATGGGGGTAAAAGCTAAAGCGATAAAGAGCAATGCTGCTGTATTTGCAGATTGCGAGGCACTGGTAAATGACACCATTAAAGAATTTGGTGCCATTGATGTTTGCGTTAACAATGCGGGTATCTCTAAGGATAACCTGTTGCTAAGAATGACCGAAGAGCAGTGGGATGAAGTGATGGATGTGAATCTAAAGAGCATCTATAATATGACCAAGCAAGTAATCCGACCGATGATGAAAGCTAAACAGGGTAGCATTATCAATATGAGTTCTATTATTGGTATTCGTGGAAATGCGGGCCAGAGTAGTTATGCAGCCAGCAAAGCCGGAATAATAGGCTTCACTAAATCTATAGCTGCAGAATTGGGTTCCAGAAATATCCGTTGTAATGCAATTGCACCGGGGTTTGTTGAAACCGACATGACCCATTATTTAAAAGATGGGGATGGAGCAGCACAATTCCTGCAAAAAATTCCACTCGGCAGATTTGGTAAAGCAGAAGAGATTGCCGACACTACTTTATTCCTTGCAAGTGATATGAGTTCTTATATTACCGGTCAGGTTATCAGTGCATGCGGTGGTCTAAATATTTAAATTGATTTATGCAATCATACGAACGTTTACTAGCCGAAAATAAAACCTGGGCAAAAGAAAAGCTGGCGGTTGATCCGGAATATTTTAATAGGTTAGTACATGTGCAGAATCCTGAATTTCTCTGGATTGGCTGTAGTGATAGTAGGGTTCCCGCTAATGAAATAACAGGCACCCAACCTGGAGAAATTTTTGTTCACAGGAACATAGCCAACATGGTCATACATACTGACCTGAACTTATTAAGTGTGTTGCAATATGCGGTAGAAGTGCTGAAGGTAAAGCATATTATCGTTTGTGGTCATTATGGTTGTGGTGGAGTTAAGGCAGCTATGACCAATCATAATTTTGGCATCATAAATAAGTGGATCAGAAATATTAAAGATGTACATCGTTTTCACAGAGAGGAGGTAGATGCAATTAAGGATGAAAATGATCAAATTAACAGAATGGTGGAACTGAATGTGCAGGAGCAGGTGCTGAACCTGGCAAAGACTTCCATTATTCAAAAAGCCTGGAAAGAGCGAAAAGCACCACATTTACATGGGTGGGTTTACGATTTACAGGACGGACTTATAAACCCTATTCAGGAAATGCAGGCGGGAACACATATAGATGCTCTGTATGAATTTGATGATTTATAAACGGGATTATATCCCGTTTATTCATTTTAGGAATGTCTGCATTATACGGTTTCACAAAAACTTATTAGTATCAAAGCTAATAATGGTATAATACTTGTAATATTTGCGCTCAATGGAAAAAAATCAAAAAGCAGTATCACCGACGGGGGCGGCAAGAAAGATCTTGGAGCTCCTTAAATTGGATAAAAAAGACGTCTCTTCTATTTATGCATTTGCCATATTAGCTGGTATTTTAAGTTTGGCAATGCCGCTGGGGATACAAACCATCATCGGCTTCGTTTTAGCAGGTTCTATTTCTACCTCCATTATCATTTTAATTTTCTTAGTAGTAGCCGCAGTTCTTTTATACGGTCTTTTACAAGTAAGGCAATTGCAGCTTACAGAAAAGATTCAGCAAAAATTATTTGTCAGATACGCACTTGAATTTGCAGATCGACTGCCAAAGATGAACATTGAAAAATTAGATGCGTATTATCTTCCTGAATTAGTGAATCGATTTTTTGATACGGTTTCTCTTCAAAAAGCAGTTGAAAAATTATTGCTTGACGTACCTGCTGCCATTATTCAAATATTCTTTGGTTTACTATTACTTTCTCTTTACCACCCTGTATTTATTGGCTTTGGAGCAGTATTAACTTTAATTGTGTACCTTATTATGAGATACACATTACCCGCAGGCTTTCAGAAAAGTATTGAAGCAAGCAATTTGAAATTTGCCACTGCTGCCTGGTTAGAAGAAATGGCTCGAGTAATTAAGTCTTTCAAATATTCAAGAGGCACAAATTTAAATATTAGAAAGACAGATGGAATTGTTACCGAATACCTTGAGGCAAGAACAAGCTACTTTAAAGTGTTATTGACTCAATACTGGAGTCTAATCATTTTTAAAGTTGTGATTACGGCCGCTATGCTGATTGTAGGTGCGGTCCTACTTGTTGATCAGCAAATCAATATTGGACAGTTTATTGCAGCAGACTTTGTAATTATTAGTATTATAGGATCAGTTGAAAAGCTGATTTTAAATATGGATAAAGTGTATGATATCCTTACTTCTGTTGAGAAGTTGAGCAAGGTTACCGAAAGTGAAGTAGAAGTACAGGGAACTGTTAAACTTTCTGATAATCCCAAAGGAGTTTCTGTTTTATTTGAAAGTGTAGGGTTTACTTATGGTAATAATGTAAAAGCATTGGACTCTATCAATCTTAATATAGTTCCGGGCGACAAGGTTTGTATCATGGGAGAATCAGGATCAGGAAAGTCTACCATTTTACGTTTGCTTACCGGCGCCTTTACAAATTTTTCCGGTTCTATTTTGTTGGATGGAATGCCATTGGGGAATTACAATTTAACTTCTGTAAGAGCACAGACAGGAATCCTCTTAAGTCAGCAGGATATTTTTAATGGTACTATCTGGGAAAACATAACAATGGGTAGTGAAGAAATTGGTTATGAAGAAGTGACTGATCTCGTAAATCGTTGTGGATTGACCAGTTTTGTTCAAAGCCTTCCCAAAGGGTATGATACTATTCTGGATCCAACTGGAAAGAGACTGAATAGCAAAATCAGACAAGACATTTTATTGTTAAGGGCTTTATTAGGTAAAAAGCGTTTGTTGCTTTTAGAAGACCCTCTCAATTTTTTAGAGCGTAAGTATAAAAAGAATATACAGGATTATATATTTTCTGAAGAAAATGCAACCGTTCTGATTGCGACCAATGATGTGGAAACTGCAGCTCGTTGTAATAAAATCATATATCTGCAGGATGGTGTGGTGAAAGCTTCTGGAAACTGGTCTGCTATTGCTCCATTTTTAAATGAAAATTATGGTCAACAATAAATTCATTAGTACAGTTATTGAGGATGAAGTAGAAAGCGCCAATCTTTCTTCTTATCATTCCATTTATAATATCAAGAAGAAAAACAGGGTAAAAAAGTGGATGTGGGGTTCCCTTGTAACTTTAATTGTTGTTCTATTTTTACCATGGACCCAGAATATTCGGGCTAAAGGTGCTGTTACTGCATTACGTCAGGAAGATCGTCCTCAGGAACTGAATACAGTTTTGGCGGGCAGGGTTATAAAATGGTATATTAAAGAAGGAGATTTTGTTAAAAAGGGCGATACTATTTTGCAAATAGGGGAGGTAAAGACCGATTACTTTGATCCGGAATTATTGAATCGTACTAAAAAACAGATTGATGCCAAGCAGATAGCAGTAGAAGGCTATAGTAATAAAGCTGCAACAGCAGTATCTCAGATGAAGGCATTAGAAGAAGCTAGAAACCTGAAATTAGATCAACTGGATATTAAGCTTCGTCAGCAAAACTTGAAAGTAATTAGTGATAGCATTGATTTAGCCGCTGTTTTAAATGAATTGGCGATTACTAAAAGACAGATTGATGCTGCTAAAAATATGTTAGATAGCGGGGTTATTTCATTGGTTGATTTTGAAAGAAGAAAAGTTTCTTATCAAAATGCAATAGCCAAAAAAATTAGCGCTGAAAATAAATTTTTACAAGCTAAACAGGAGTTATCCGCAATAAGAATTGAGAAGAATGGAACCATTCAAGAATATACAGATAAGATTTCCAAAGCGCAGGGGGAGCAATTTAGTTCCATATCTAATATGGCAACTGGAGAGGCAGATGTAGCCAAATTGCAAAATGCTTACAGCAATTATGACATTCGAAACAAGTTATATTATATTACTGCTCCCCAGGATGGACAAATTACCAAAGCAAGAAAAGCAGGTCTTGGTGAGATGGTGAAGGAGGGTGATATGATTGTTGAAATTGTACCTGATAAAATAAGGTATGCGGTTGAATTATTCGCCGAACCCATGGATCTTCCGCTTCTATCAAAGGGACAAAAAATACGTTTCATATTCGATGGATTTCCTGCCATTGTATTCTCTGGCTGGCCTGCAGCTTCTTATGGAACATTCGGCGGAGTAATTGCGGCTGTTGAAACTTCGGTGAGTAGCAATGGAAAATTCAGATTACTGGTTGTTGAAGATCCGAATGAAAAACAATGGCCCAGACAGTTGAGAATGGGGGGCGGTGCCAGCGGTATTGCTCTATTGAAAGACGTGCCAATTGGCTATGAGTTATGGCGAAATATTAATGGATTCCCTCCGGAATATTATAAGCCCGTAAAAGGTGAAGAACTAAAAGCAAGTAAGGAGAAATAATATGAGACATTGCTTGTTTTTAATTGGATTTTTTTCAGTGTTGCAAGTAAAGGCTCAGGTGTTGAGTCCTGAAGCATTTATTAATCAGGTAAAAAGCTTTCACCCTCTGGCTAAGCAAGCGGGTATAAAAGTAGAGAAAGCCAATGCAGCTTTGCTGAGTGCAAAGGGTGGTTTTGACCCTACTGTGGAAATGGAAGCAAGCAGGAAAACCTTTGATGGGAAAAATTATTATTTCTATACCAATCCTGAATTCAAAGTTCCCACCAGAATCGGCGGTATGGACATTAAAGCCGGGCTAGAAGACAATGGAGGACTATTTCTGAATAACCAGATAACTAGAGGTCAAACAAGCTATCTTGGTTTGGAAATGCCATTAATAAAAGGGTTGCTTATTGATCAAAGAAGAGCCAATTTACAACAAGCACAAATTTCTTTACAACAAAGTGAACAGGATCGCCTGAAAATGCAGAACGACTTGTTATTTGAGGCCTATAATACCTATTGGCAGTGGGCAGGAGCCTATCAATTGTATAGTATTTATAATCAATTTTTGCAGATTAGTAGAGACCGTTTCCGTTTGGTGAAACTGTCTTATTTAAATGGAGACAGGGCGATTATTGATACAATTGAGGCATTGACCCAGGTACAACAATTTCAGATGATGCAGGCAGATGCAAAAGCGAAGCTGGTAACAGCTCAACTGGAGTTGGGTAATTTTTTATGGAATGAAAATGATGCTGCCTATTTATTGAATGCTAGTTTGGTTCCGGATACGGTACAATTCCAATTGTATTTGTCTGTTGAGGACCCGGAAAAACTAATTAACACTGTAAACCAGGAAAACCCATCTATTAGAAGTGTTGCGCTTGAACTGCAAGCACTTGAAGTGGAGAGGAAATTAAAGTTTCAGTCGCTATTGCCCTCTTTGAATGTAAAAGCGAATCTTTTGAATAATGGATATAATGTTTTTAAAGACTTTGGTGGTGCATTTTTGCAAAATAATTATGTCTGGGGTGTTCAGTTTAAGATTCCCATCTTCTTAAGAGAGGGACAGGGATCTTACAAGCAGGCCAAATTGAAAATTGCAGAAACCAATTATGAGCTGAATTTAAAACAATGGAATACGGCAAATAAAATCAGATCCTATTTTGCAGAAGCAACTTTATTGAAAGAACAAATTGCTGCTGCACAACAGGCATATAACGGGTATACTGCCTTGTTAAAGGCCGAGAATCTTCGTTTTCAGAATGGGGAAAGCTCTCTGTTTCTTTTAAACACCCGCGAAAACAAAGTCATAGAAACCGCAGAAAAATTAATTCAGTTAAGGGCCAAGTATCTGAAAGCCAGCTATGGCGTCAACTGGGCTGCCGGAATCCTTCGTTAGGAATTTATTAACTTTTATTCTTAAGCAGGCAACCCTTTGCTTCAATTTACTGTATAGTTTTGTAGCGTACGAAATATTAGCCAGGATTGGGTTTAACAGAAGGGCAAATCAAGCATCTTATTGATGGCTGTCGAAAAAATGATCGGCAATGCCAGAGGCAACTCTATGACTGGATGTATGGCTATGCTGTTTCCGTATGCACAAGATATGCTTCAGAATTCACTCAAGTAGATGATTTGGTTTTAGATGGATTCATGAGGGTTTTTAAAAATATTGAACAGTTTAATTTGGCTCAGTACAGTCTTAATTCGGCATCATTTAAGGGCTGGGCAAAGAAAGTATTGATTAATAACTGTATCAATTATAATAAAAAATTTTCTGCGTCCAACAATACGCTGGATAATCAGTATGAAAACAATTCAGCGTTAGAGCAAGAAATGGAGACAAGTGTTCTTAATTCCATTAGCTATAAAGAAATTATTGAATTAGTGATGAAGCTGCCACCCGCCTATAAAACTGTTTTTTGTTTGCATGTAGTGGATGGTTTTACGCATGAAGAAATCGCTGGTATTTTAGGTATCAATGAAGGCACATCTAAATCCAATCTTTCTAAGGCAAAGAAGCATTTACAAAATTTATTAAACCGGAAAAAAGGACTGAATGGATAAATTTTACTCTAATTCATTTGACAATTCGGTTAAATCGGCTTTTGAAAAAGCAGATAATGAATTGAAAAGTTCTGGCAACTGGGATGCAATGCATCAGGTACTTGATAGGGAAATGCCTGTTGACAAAAAGAAAAGAAGATTTTTCTTCTGGTTTGTAATAGTTGGTTTGTTAGTGGGGACGGTATTTGGATATCAAAACTGGGAAACCAATAAAGAAGATAAAAAAGCGGCTATTAAAGTAGAAGAAAAGTCTATTCAAGTAGAGAATAACACATTACGTTCTATTGAAACGCAAACCTCGGAAAGTAACCTTGGTTCTAGTGAAACGAACCATTCAGGTAAAATCTCTGGTTCTAATGAAAAGCCAAATTCAATTGTAACAGAAAAATTAAATCACCTAAAAAACGGTATTCATAAAACGATTTCAAATAACAAACAAAGTGTTGATACCCTGTACATTCTTGAAAAGGAAAATACGGTGACAAATAATGATAAAAATGTAGCGAATAAGGAAAACGATACGCTGGTAACCTCGCTTCCCATAGATTCAGTTCCTCCTACTTCTATTACCCCACAACTAAAAAAGCCATCAACTAGGCAACAAACCAGATGGGAATGGAATCTCTCTTTTGCACCTGACTTTTTATTGGCCAATTTACAGCCATTTTACCGTCCAGGTGTAAGTATAGGTATGGGCATCAATTATCAACTTTCACCCAACTGGGCTATTAGAACTGGCTTGCTATACAATTATACTCCTGTTTATGAATCAGGACAGACTTATTTATACAAGCCTTCTCCTAATTTACCCGCCTACAATACACTTGAATTAAAACAAGTCAAAGGAAGCCTTCACATTTTTGAAGTTCCACTGGCAGTTCGATATACGGCGAAGCCGAGCAATAAAATTTCTTTCCTTGGTTCTGTCGGTCTTTCTTCACTGTTTTTTCTGAAACAGAAGCTTACATATGACTTACTACTCAATGGGAATACTCCTTTATTATGGAATAGTGAAAACGATTCAGATGATTTTGGTGAGTCTCATATCCTAAGCAATTTGGTGGTTGGCACTGGTATTTCAATTAAAACCAAACGAAGTGCCGTTATTGAAATTGAGCCAGTATTCAAACTTCCCTTGGAGGAACTAGGAGAGGGTCACAATCGACTGGGAACCATCGCCATTTATCTTCATCTAAAACAGCCAATTTTTAAGCAAAAAAAATAATTTATTAAGAGGCAACCCTTTTTTTAAATACGGTGTACTAACTATTATGAAAAAGATTATTATATCAAGTTTGCTGATAGGGTTCTTTTTTATGGCCTGTAAGCATGAATTTCTGAATTCGGCTATCAATCCGACTGAAATACTAGTAACTGGTGGACCTGCAGGTTCTGGAACCACCGTGTCTGATACAGTTTGTTTTCAGAATGATATTTTACCCCTTTATGTGAGTTATTGTGCCAGTGCTGGTTGTCACAATGCAACAACTCATGCGGAAGGCGTACAAACTACAGATTATAATACTATCATGCGAGGCATTAAGCCTAAAGATGCCCCCAACAGTAAATACTATAAAATAATTACCAAAGGTGAAATGCCTCCAAGAGGGTATCCTGCATTAAGCAGTGCGCAAATTAGTTTGATTAAAAAATGGATTGATCAGGGCGCTTTAAATACCAATTGTGTGAACAGTTGCGACACCACGAAGTTTACTTATGGAACAGCCATTCAAACTATACTGGCGAATAACTGTAATGGATGTCATGGAGTTGCTCCTGGTTCGGGCAATGTATACTTGGGAACCTATGCGGCTACGCAGTCTTACATAAATGCCAACAAGCAATTATTCCTGGATGCTATTAACCATGCGCCTACATTACCAGCCAGTCAGCGTATGCCAGTAGGAGCTCCTATGGCCGCTTGTAAAATTACCCAGATGACCAAATGGATTAAAGCGGGGATGCCTCAGTAAATCGGTATGCCACAATGAACAAGTATGCTTCAATAAAAAAATAGCTATGCGAAAACCTCTTTCAATACTTTTCTTGTTTTTCATTTCCCTGTTCAGCGCTTGTTATTATGACAAAGCAGAATTGGTATATCCTGCTGCAGCTAATTGTGATACAGCCAATGTGAAATTTTCTTCAACACTGCTCCCCATATTGAATGCATCCTGCAATAGTTGTCATGGAGGCAATGCAGCTGCAGGAGCTGGTATTATCTTAGATACTTATAATGGCGTAAAAGCCTCTGTTAATGGCGGTCGCTTTATGAACTCCATCTTACAGAATGGTCAGGCTTCGGCAATGCCAAAGGGCGGCGGGAAATTGTCTACCTGTGATATTTCAAAATTTCAGGCCTGGATTAATGCGGGCATGTTAAATAATTAACTATGAAAAAAGTTCTAATCTTTCTGGGATTGGTTTTGCTGATAGCAGCTTCTGTTGGGTACTATGTGTTTATATATTCTGCGACTCATCGTAGAGATATATCCGAAGAAAAAGCAATCTCAATTACTGCAGTTGCTTTGGTTGCTAATTACAATCAAAATGAAAACGAATCCAATCAAAAATACCTGAATAAGGCGCTGATAGTGGAAGGAATGATAAAAGAAGTTGGACAGGATCAGGCTGGAAATACAACTGTCACTCTTGATGGGGCCAATGATTTTTCAAGTGTGTATTGCACATTAAAAGAAAAGCATGATTCCATTGAAAAGGGAAATAAAATTTCAATTAAAGGACTTTGTATCGGCTTTACAAGCGATGTAGTTATTACAGATGCAATTGTTAAACTAAACAATTAATAAACAAACAATGAAAAAAATCCTAATTATTGCATTATTGATTACAGCTATTTCAGCTAATATAAATGCACAGACTTTATTGTCAACCAAGGCGGGTGTTGCCAAGTTTAATGCAACAGGGGAACTTGTTAAAATAGAAGCAGTAAACAATCAGGTTGACTGTAAAATGTTACCAACCAACGGGCAGATCATTTTTACTCTTTTGATTAAGGGGTTTCGTTTCGAGAATCAGTTAATGGAAGACCATTTTAATGAAAACTATTTGGAAAGCACGCAATTCCCCAAAGCATCATTTAAAGGTTTTGTTACCAATATTGCCACTGTTAACTTTAATGCAGACGGTGCTTATAAAGTGGAAGCAGAAGGAACGCTGAACATTCATGGTGTAGACCAGAAAATTAAAGTACCTGGTACTATTACAGTAAAAAGCGGCAAAGCCAGTTTGAAAAGTGATTTTAAAGTTAAGCTGTCAGATTATAAAATTGCCGGCTCTTATATAGGTGAAAAAATTGCGTCGGAAGCAAACGTGCAGGTTAATTGTAATTTTTAAATGATAAACATGAAATTCATTCGTTCCACATTTGTCGGTTTGTTTTTGTTGGTATTTTCTTCTAACTACTTAGCGGCACAGGAGGTTGATTTATTTAAGCTGCAAGAACAGGAAGAAAAAGAGAAGGATAAGAATGCCACTGATATAACCACTGCCATTTTTAAAACAACCCGTATCGTAAATGGTCATTCTATTGAAAATATTGGGGCTGGCTTGTTGGATGTAAAAATCAATCACCGTTTTGGGAGGGTTAATACGGGCGGCTATAATTTATTTGGATTAGACCAGGCAACCATGCGAATGGGTTTAGATTATGGCATAAACAGTAGATTGATGGTTGGAATTGGCAGAAGTACGTATTTAAAACAATACGATGGGTTTGTAAAATACCGGATTCTTAGACAGAGTACGGGTAAGGTAAATATGCCTATTTCTGTAAGTTATGTAGGTGGTGTAATCTTTAAGACATTGAATGATGCCAGCACTGGTTCGGGATTTTACTATACAGACAGATTCAGCTATTTCAATCAAATTTTAATAGCAAAAAAATTCAACGATTATTTTTCATTTCAATTAACACCAACCATGGTGCATTATAACAATGTACCACTGGCTACAGATCCTAATGATTTATATTCACTGGGTGTTGGAACAAGAATCCGTGTAAGCAAGCGGGTAAATCTTACGGGCGAATACTATTATCAGTTTCAAAAATTCAACGGATTCTATAATAGCCTTTCTGTAGGTGTTGATATTGAAACAGGAGGACACGTGTTTCAATTGCATTTCTCCAATTCAACTGGCATGACCGAAAGAACGTTTATTCATGAGACTAATGGACAGTGGGGTAAAGGGGATATACATTTTGGATTCAATATCGCCAGAATTTTCACCATAAAAAAACCTAAGGGGATTTAAATCCTTAGGTTTTTTATTTCACTCAGTTCTGTTAATGAGCGTAACTGTTTAGGACAATTTCAGTTTGAATCTCTGAATAAATGCTTTGCTGTGTTCGCTTAATATAAGGCGCCCACTAATGCCAGCTCTTTCTTTTAGCAATTCATCCCAGTGTTCTGTTCCTTTCCAGAAAATATTTTTTAATTCCTTTAACGCATCCGGATTGGATTGAGATAGCGTAGTAGATAGTCTGATGATGGATTCATCCATGCCGGCTACATCTGGATGCAGTTCTGCATACAAGCTTTTTCTTCTAGCCCAATCTGCAGGTCTGAAAGTAACCGCATCTATGGTCAATTGAGAAAAAGCAGACAAACCTATCTTTCTTTCTACGGCAGGCCCCACTACAAATGGACCAATGCCTACCGCCAATTCACTCAGTTTTACATCGGCACCTTCGCAGGCTATAGCATAGTCTGCTGCAGCAGCCAGACCAACTCCACCCCCAATACATTTTCCCTGAATACGTGCAATAATGATTTTGCCGCAGGTACGCATAGCATTGATTACTTTAGCAAAGCCACTAAAAAATGCAAGACCCTCTGCTTCATTTTTAATTGCTGCTAATTCGTCAAAGGAAGCGCCAGAACAAAATACTTTTTCTCCAGCTGAACGCAGTACAATTACTTTAGTTTCTTTATTTAATCCTTCACTATAAATTTCTTTTGCCAGAGCATCTAAAATTTTACCAGGTAAAGAATTGCTTTGCGGATGAAAAAACTCAATCGTTGCAATGCCGTGCTCTCGCTCTACTTTTACATACCCTTCTTTAATGTGTTCAATCATAACTTTTATTTTACGGGTTTCCTGGCTACCATCGTTAAAATGGTTGCGATTCCGGTAAGTTCCCCTGTTTCGTCAATCATTTCAACCAGCCACTTTACAATTCCTTTATCAATATCGGTTATTTCTTTTTTCTCTTGCCTAATTTTTTCTTTACAAGTAAAACGAATATGCATTTCACTTCCGGGATATACTGGCTTAGTGAATCTTAATTCGTCAATGCCGTAATTGAGTAGCACCGGATTTTTTTCATAACTATCCACAAACAATCCTGCAGCCATACTCATTAACAAATAACCGTGTGCTACTTGTCTCTCAAACATAGTGCCATTAAAATCAGTTCCCTCTAAATGCGCATAAAAATGATCCCCACTTAAATCAGCAAAAGCATTGATGTCTTCTGCAGTGATCAATCTTTTCTCTGTAATCAACTGATCCCCGATTTTTAGATCTTCATAATATTTTTTAAAAGGGTGTATGGTATTGGTATTTCCTTTTGCACCAGGCTGATATACTTTGCTGATAGCAGTAATCATATCCGGCGAACCCTGAATGGCCACACGCTGCATATAATGCTTAACCCCTCTTAATCCACCCATTTCTTCTCCGCCTCCGGCTCTTCCTGGTCCACCATGTACTAATAATGGCAAGGGTGATCCATGACCGGTACTTTCTTTAGCACATTGTTGATTCAACACCAAAATTCTTCCATGATAGGTACCTGCACCCACAACATAGTCGGTGGCAATGCGAGTATCTGCTGTTACAATACTACTTACCAATGACCCTTTGCCCAACTTAGATAGGGCGATAGCGTCTTCTGTTTTTTTATAGGGCATTAAAGTAGCTACTGGTCCAAATGCTTCTACTTCATGTACAACTGTATTCCCGAAGGGGTTATCATTGAATAATAATAGTGGACTAATAAAAGCTCCTTTTACCGGATCGGCATCTACCACGTCTACCGAATTCAGTGAACCATATAAGATACTGGAGCTGGTTAATAATTTCTCTACCTGCGCTTTTACTTCTTTTCTCTGTGCTTCACCTGCCAAAGCACCCATTCTTACAGAAGGATTCAAAGGGTTGCCAATTACATTTTGAGCCAATGCAGCCGTTAATGATTGCTGAACCGCTTCTATTTTATTTTCTGGTACAAAGATTCTCCTTACAGCGGTACATCTTTGTCCAGACTTGGTGGTGATTTCTCTTCTTACTTCTTTGATAAAAATATCCCATTCGGGCATGCCAGGCTCAACGTCTTCTCCCAATACAATGCAGTTAAGTGAATCTGCTTCCATGGTAAAGGGAACATTCTCTGCCAAAATTGTTGGATGTGATTTCAATAAGAGACCTGTATGTGCTGAACCGGTGAACGTAACCACATCCTGCGATTGAACATGATCCAGCAAATCTCCGGCACTGCCACAAATCAGCTGCAGTGCTCCATCGGGCAAAATACCAGAAGCAATTATTTTTTTAACTACTGCTTCCGTTAAATATGAAGTAACAGTGGCGGGTTTTACAATGGCCGGAACCCCTGCCAGCAGGTTCACTGCAATTTTTTCCAACATGCCCCAAACAGGGAAATTAAATGCATTGATATGTATGGCAACCCCTTCTTTCGGAATTAATAAGTGATGGCCCATAAATGTATTGGCCTTTCCTAACGGGTGATGTTCCCCATCTAAGCAATACGGCGTGTCTGGAAGTTTTCTTCTTAAGGAAGCATAGGAAAACAGGTTCCCAATCCCCCCTTCAATATCCACCCAACTGTCTGCCTTGGTAGCACCCGTCTGGTAACTGATGTTATAAAGTTCATCTAAATGCTCTCTTAAGTAAATAGCCAAAGACCTAAGCATCAACCCTCTTTCGTGAAAACTCATTTTTCTCAGTGCCGGATTACCCTTGCTTCTGGCATAATGAAGCGCCGCTGCAAAATCCAATCCCTTACTTGTAGCTCTGGCGATGGGATCCCCGGTTACGGCATTGAACAATAATTGTCCGTCTCCATCCCCCTTAATCCAATTCCCTGCAATGTAGTTTTCAACTGTATACATATATTTTTAATTTCTCCGCAAAGCTAACGATTGATAGTTTACAAAAAGAGCATAAAAAAACCCGTCCTGATGGTATCGGGACGGGCATAGCAGTTGGTTATTGGTCAAAAACTTTAACAGTTCTTATTGTTAAGACATTCTTTTATCGATTTCGCTGCAAAGATTTGAAAAAATTTCTTCTACGGTACCTTCGCCTGGTATTTTAACCACTTTATCGAACTGTTCGTAGTAATTAGCCACTACGGTTGTTTTGTCTTTGTATTCAACAATTCTTGCTCTGATGACTGTTTCATTGGTATCATCGCTTCTTCCGCTGGTTAATCCACGGTTTAATAAGCGTTTTACCAGTTCTTCTTCAGAAACATCCAATGCAAGGAGAACCCCTATTTCGGTTTGTTTTAGCTTCAAAAGCTTATCCAAAGCCTCACTTTGGGCAGTTGTTCTTGGAAAACCATCAAATAAAAAGCCCTTTGCTTCAGGATTGGCCTCAAGTGCAGAAGAGATCATACCTATAACAACTTCGTCCGGAACCAGCTGGCCCTTGTCCATTAAGTTTTTGGCTTCTAATCCCAATGGGGTTTGTCTGGCAATTTCACTGCGTAGAAGGTCTCCGGTAGATAGGTGTTTCAGGCCATATTTCTGAATCAGTTTCTCACTCTGCGTACCTTTTCCACTTCCGGGAGGACCGAATAAAATAATGTTGAACATGTAAATTCGATGCTTGCTTGAGTTACAAATATACAAAGGGCGTGTTAGAAATCCTTTAACAAATCAGTCAAAATCAGTAAAAATAAAGGGTTTGAACAAGATTTTCGCCGATTTCATGCAACCAAACCAAACCAAAACTGTCTTTGTAGCGTAACTAGTTTGATTAAAAGAATACGCTATGAAGTGGTCAGCATTCATTTTATTGGGATTGTTTAGCCTAACCGCCTGCAATGCTCAAAACAATTCAACCGATAAAGTTGTTAAAGATACTATGACAAAGAAAGAGAACCCTTATTACGCAAAAGGTGAAAAAGGCAAACTGGCTGTAAAAGACAGCGAGTGGAAAAAAATCCTTTCTCCGGAAGTCTATTACATTGCCAGAGAAAAGGGAACAGAGCGTCCCTGGACAAGCAAATTCGAAAATTTCAAAGAAACGGGAACGTATTACTGTGCAGTTTGTGGAAACGGATTGTTCAAAAGCGACACCAAATTTGATAGTGGGTGTGGCTGGCCAAGCTTTTATGAGCCAATTTCGAAGGGATCAATCATCTATTTACCGGATAATACACATGGCATGCAGCGAACTGAAGTTCAATGTGGTCGTTGTAAATCGCACCTGGGTCATGTTTTTGAAGATGGTCCTCCCCCAACTGGTCTTCGTTATTGCATAAATGGAGTAGTGCTTGATTTTGAAAAAGCTGCTGAAGCTGAGAAAAAATACAATGAGAAAAAAGGATAGTGAAATACTGTGAGGGTTGGACAGTGAGACTGAGAATGAAAGGGCCGGATGTATCCGGCCTTTTTTGTGCCTGAATTGTTGCAAAAAATTAAATTGTTGTCTGTTTTTTCCGGTAAAAGTAAAACATCGAATAACCCGTAATCATAACTCCTGCTACCGATAATCCCATTACACTATTCGAAAAGAAATGCACCCAGTTCAATTGCACTTTAAAAATCTCCTTGCTCAGCAAAACACTCACACTTCCTAAGTATCCGAAAGAGTCGGCTACATAAATCAAGAAACCTGCATTGCCGGTAAATTGAAAAGCAGCAATCATGCGTTCAAAGTACACTGCATTAAAAGGTATATAAACCATGTACAATCCCAGTCCTACCAAGGTCATCCACCAAATTGGGGCTATTCCTCCATTGCTGAATAACCAGGTGCTTAATCCCGCAACAATAAAGCCCAGTAGGATAAATACATGCGACAACATAAATGCTTTAAAACTATTTTTGATCAGCACCATGCTGCCAATTAACACCAGTATGACCAATGTAATGGGCGTTTCAGTTTTAGAAAATATGGCGGGTTGATTTAAATAGCCCATTTCCTTCCACATGTCTGCACTGAAATTATCTCTGATATCTCTGAAAATTGTAGCGAATGCATAAATGATAACTGCTGCCACAATACCCGGTAAAAAATGCTGAATAAATTTTTTTCTGTCTGCTGCACACATGGGTGTACGGTTCATGCGCAAGGCAATGTCTTCCTCTGTTGGCGGAGGTATTTGTTCCATCAAATAAATAAATAACAACAAAGGCAGCGCAAAAACCAGCCCAGTCAGAAAAGGAACCCAGAACTCGGATACATGCCATTCAACCATCAGCCAGCCTCCAACTGATTTTACAAAACCAGAAGAAAAAATAAAGCTAACTGCCAGTGCCGCTCCTATAAAATCGGTGGTTTTTCTCCCCTCGATATAAGAAAAAATGACACCCCATAACATACCCAATGGAAACCCGTTCATGAACAGGAATACAATATTGAAAGGAGCAGGAACGAGTGCAAACAGCAACCAGGCCAGCCATGAAATACCAACCAGTGTCAGTACTATTTTATTACGACCCATTCTCTTGAGTTCAGCAATGAATTTGATTCCGTAAAACTTGGCCATTAAATATCCCAGCATCTGGCTTAACACTAACAGGGTTTTATACCCCAACCCCCAGAATGCCATTCCGTCGAAAGTGCAAACAGTAAAGGATTTGCGAAAACCAAAAATCATGGTATAACTTAAAAATGCAACAATGGCAGCGTAGATACCTGTTTTAAAACTGCTGTTGGCAAGGATGGAATTGTTTTTCAATGGCATTCTTTCTACCGATAAATATAAGCCACTCATCCTTAGTTTTTGGCAATTGGGTCTTTATTTCAGAAATTACCGATTCCTAAAACCAAATTCTTTTATGAGAAAATTATTCCTGGCCTTTGTGGGTATTGCAGCAAGTTTTGCTGTGTATGCTCAACAGGTAGATTTATCTAAGCATTTTAAAAATATGAAACCCCGTAATATCGGGCCGGCTGGCATGAGTGGTCGTGTTACGGCCATTGATGCGGTATGGACCAATCCCAATATTATTTTCCTGGGTACTGCCAGTGGCGGTGTATGGAAAACTGAAAATGGGGGAGCTTCCTGGACACCCGTGTTTGATGATCAACCTATCCAGAATATAGGAGCCATTGCGTTGGTGCAATCGAATCCAAGTGTGGTTTGGACAGGAACAGGCGAAGGTAATCCGCGTAACTCTATTAGTTTAGGAGAAGGGATTTATAAAAGTTTAGACGGCGGCAAAACTTGGAAGCGCATGGGCTTAGAAAAGACCCGCAATATTCACCGCATTATTATTGATCCTACCAATCCAGATGTAGTGTATGTAGGTGCTATGGGTAATCCATTTGCAGATCATCCTGAAAGAGGCGTATATAAAACAACCGATGGTGGAGAAACCTGGAAGCAAATTTTATATACCAATCAAAACAGTGGAGTGGGCGATATGGTAATGGATCCCGCTAACCCCAATAAGTTGTTTGTAAATATGTACGAGCACAAGCGCACGCCCTGGAGTTTAAAAGGTGGTGGAAGCGGAAGTGGTTTTTATGTAACCATGGATGGTGGTAAAACTTTTACCAAGTTAGGTAAGGAGCATGGTTTGCCCGAAGGGGATTATGGCCGTATCGGTATCAGCATAGCTCGTACTGATCCCAATCGCGTTTATGCATTAGTAGAAGCCACTAAAAATGGTTTGTATAAATCGGACGATGGGGGTTTTAAATGGGAGTTGGTAAACAGTGATCCAGCTGTAGTAACTAATCGTGCATTTTATTTTCAGGACATCGCGGTAGATACCAAAAATGAAAATAGAATTTACAATATCAATCAAGTGATTAATGTAAGTGAGGATGCAGGTAAAACTTGGAAACCAGTTATTCCTTACAGTGGCATCCATCCAGATCACCATGCTTGGTGGATTCATCCGAACGATGCCAACTTTATTATTGATGGGAATGATGGAGGTATTGGTATTTCAAGAGATAGAGGTAAGACCTGGCAGTTTGATGAAAAATTGCCATTGGGTCAGTATTATCATGTGAATGTAGATAATCAAATTCCTTACAATGTAATGGGTGGTTTGCAAGACAATGGAAGCTGGCATGGACCTGCTTATGTTTGGAGAAGAAGTGGGATTAGAAACGCTTTTTGGCAAGGGGTTAGCGGTGGAGATGGATTTGACGTAATGCCAGACGCCGAAGATCCTAACTGGGTGTACACTATGAGTCAGGGCGGTAATGTATCTCGTTACAATATTGCTACTGGAGAACAGTGGAATATTAGACCTCCAAGGCCTAGTAAAAATATAAGACAGCGTTTTAATTGGAATGCAGCGATTGCGCAAGATCCATTTGATAAAGCAACCATATATTACGGAAGTCAGTTTGTAAACAAGAGCACAAATAAAGGTGCCTCATGGGAACTCATTTCTCCCGATTTAACTACCAATGATTCTGCCAAAATTGATCAAAGTAACAATGGTGGTATCTCTGTAGACATTACAGGTGCAGAAAACCATTGTACTATTTTAACTATTGAACCTTCTCCTAAAGAGCAAGGAGTTATTTGGGTAGGTACCGATGATGGGAATATTCAATTAACCAGAGATGGTGGAAAAACCTGGGCCAATTTTAGAGGGAAATTACCTGGAATGCCTCTAGGAGCTTGGGTTCCACAAATCAAGGCTTCTAAGCATAATGGGGGTGAAGCCTTTGTAGTTGTGAACGATTACAGAAGAGGCGAAATGCGTCCGTTTGTGTACAGAACAACTGATTATGGTAAAACCTGGACACGCATGGTAGACGAGAAAAAAGTAATCGGCTATGCTTTGTGTGTGATTCAGGATCCAGTAGAACCCAATTTGATTTTTGTAGGAACAGAGCAAGGTCTATGGGTAAGCTTAGACAACGGAGTCAATTTTCAGCAGTTTAAAAATGGCTACCCATCCGTTTCTACATATGATATGGCGATTCAGGAAAGAGAAGCCGATTTGGTAATTGCCACTTTTGGTAGAGCATTGTGGATCTTAGATGATATTCGTCCATTGCGAAAAGTTGCAGCCAATAAAGGTCAGGTATTTGCCAAAAAATTAGTGGCGTTTGATGCGCCACAGGCATACCAAGCTAAAATGAAAAATGCTTCTGGTATTGAATATAGCACTTATGGTACTTACGAAGGGGAGAACAAAAGAACCGGCGCTCCTATTAGTTTCTTCGTAAATAAAACGGCTGCAGATACTGGTAAAAACAAAATTTCCGATACCCTTCAAATAGCCATTTACGATGCCAATGGCGTGAATGTAAGAAACCTTAGAACTCGAGTGGATTCTGGCTTCAATAAATATTATTGGGGCATGGAAGGAAGAGGCGCCCGTCAGTCTGGCGGTGGTGGAAGAGGTGGCGGCGGTGGCCGTTTTGGTGGTGCAGGTGGCGGTGGTGCTGAACCAGGTGGACTGCCAGTTGATCCAGGAACGTATAAAGTAGTTATGACTTTAGGAAGAGATTTGAAAGACAGTACAATAGTTGTGGTGAATGATGATCCATACGCACCAACACCTTTATCGGTGAGAAATGCTATCAGAGCAGCGAACGACAGAATGGAAAAATCTACAGCCAAGTTAACGGCATTAAATGATCGCTTAACGGAAGTAGACGATATTATGAAGAAGGTAGAAGCGGGTTATGCAAGCATGGATCGCAAAGCAGCAGACACGATTCGCAAAGCAGCGAAAGTGGTTGCAGATGGATTAAAAGAAATTCGCGAAATGCTGAATGGCAAGCCTCAGTTGAAACAAGGCTATGGCAATATTCCCCAGGAAACGATTAATGGTTTGGTTGGCGAAGCCAGACAGTTAATTATGGGTAAAACTACGATTCCGGGTGAGCAGGAAAATCGTTTGATGGGATATGCTGAAGAAGCGGTGAACACAGTAATACAAAAAGCCAACGCTTTGTTCGAAGGCAGCTGGAAACAGTATCGCGCACTATCCGAAGCGGCTCCGCTTAAATTCTTTAAAGATTATAAGCCGTTGGAATAAACAGCTAAGTACAAATGATTGCATACAATCCCCGCTCTTGAGTAAGTAGCGGGGATTTTGATTTTCATAGTAATATTTACGATTGTTATTCAGAAAATTCTTCATGTCTTGGGCAACGGTAATTGAGTCAGCGGGCTCTGTGTTTAAACTTCGAGCTTTTAAAAGCCCGAATTAACTAAACTAAACACTAAAACTGCTAATCATGAAAAAGCTAATCACCCTTTCTGTAATGGTTGCAATGGTGGCCATTGCCTGTTCGAAATCAGGCTCTTCTACGTCAAACTCTACTTCAGGTACAGGGGGCACAACCGTTAATTGCGCTAATATTGACAGCCGATTTACGGCAGTGGTATTTCCGATTATACAAAATAGTTGTGGTGCAGTGGGTTGCCACAATACAGGCAGCACGAATGGTCCGGGCGCACTAACCAATTACAATGAAATTAAAGCTGCTGCAACACAAATCAAGAGCTCTGTGGAATCGGGCACTATGCCGAAAAACGGGGCACTCACAACCGCCCAAAAAAATGCCATTTCTTGTTGGGTGAGTTCGGGTGCTTTGAACAATTAATGCTATTTCCAGATACTGTCAAATCCTGTATATCCTTTTAAGATAAAAGAGAATTTTGCGCCATTGTTGTCTATAAACTTTCCCTTCTTTGTATAGATGGCAATGGCGCCCCCAAAACCAGTGGTAGAACTGTATTGAAAAGGAGGTCTGAATACTTTTATCATGGCAATGTCTCGAGGAAACACCATAGATTGTTCGCCAGGCATCACTTCAAATTCGTCAATAAAAATGGTACAAATTTCTTCTCTCCATTTAAATACTTCATTGTTGGCAGAGTCTATGGCCACGGTTAGGCCTGGTACTTTTTGTTGCAGAAACCAGGCTAGCGATTGAGATCGAACCAGCTCGTCGCTTTCCAATCCATCAAAAACAAATGCATTGTCGTTTTTAAATAAACCACTGGTATAATCCTCTTCGTATTGTTGTAATTTGGTTTTTGCTTTGGTATACACCGTAACATTGGGCAAGCCTTCTGTGATGAGTTCTGGGTCGTCTAATGAAAGCGTATAGTCAAATTTTTTCTCTACAAATTCTCCTGGTTTACCTACGGTAAAAAATGCTGTTTGCGTTTCAACGGGCTCAAATACAGAATCCACGGGCGTTTTCAACAAAATAGCCAGGTAATTTTTTTTTGGTTTTTGAATAGGAGAAAAATAAAAGGAAGCCGTGTCTTGAAACAACATGGGCTTCATAGTAAAATAACCTTTCGCATCCACTTTAACCCGATCTACCATCATTTGCTTTGTACTAGTCCGCATCATGTAATTGATAACGGTGTCTTTTTTATCTCGCTCAATTACTTGCCCTTGAATTCTATAAAATCCAGATTGCACCAAACAGCTAATAGCATAATTGCCACTGGGAATGGTCTCATTTATTTTTAAAGCTGCATTCACTTCTCCTTCAATCATTGGAAAGCGAAACTTCCAGCGTTGTTTGGTAACCAGATGATCAATCCAGATATGTGCGGTTGCCGATTTTAGTTTTTTGTCTAAATAGTTAGGGCTTACAATTTGAATTTCTAGAGAGTCTCCTTGCAAATAGCTTTGCTTAGATAAATTAATTTTTAATGTATTCTCTTGTGCATTCAAATTGTTGAATAACCCGAAGGACAGTATAAATAGTAATATTCTTGCATGCTTATACATAGCCTTAAAGTTACTTGCAAATGCGTACCTTGCACAAAATTTTTGTATGAGCAAGCTGAGTCATCTGGCAGAAACACTGATTGGTAGTGAAATTGTAAAATTGGGTAACGCCATCAATGAAAGAATCCGCAATGGAGAAACGATTTATAATTTCACCATTGGTGATTTCAATCCCAGCGAATTCCCTATTCCAGTTGAATTAGAGCAACTCATCATAGAAGCTTACCAGCAAAAAAAGACCAGTTACCCAGCGGCAGAGGGAATCCTTGATTTAAGAAAGTGTATCAGTCAGTTTATTCAGGATTGGGAAGGGCTGCATTTTACGCCTGCAGAAATTCAGGTAGCATCCGGTGGTCGTCCGTTGATTTATGCATTGTTTAAAGTAATAGTAGATAAAGGGGACAAAGTAGTATATGGTGTTCCTTCCTGGAATAATAACCACTATGTGCATTTAACGGAAGGCCAACATTGCGAAGTGAGCTGTTTGCCTGAGAATGATTTCATGCCAACTGTTGAAGATTTGAAGCCTCATATTAAAGGCGCCAGCTTAATTTGTTTGTGTACCCCACAAAACCCAACTGGCACTACTTTAGGCAAGCATGCACTGGCAGAAATCTGCGAATTAATCTTGGAAGAGAATGCCAGACGTGGACCTGAAGAGAAAAAGCTCTACCTGATGTTCGATCAGATGTACTGGACACTAACGTATGGAGATACCGTTCATTACAATCCACTTACCTTGAATCCGGCGATGAAACCCTTTAGCATTTTCATTGATGGTATTTCCAAAGTGTTTTCTGCAACGGGTGTTAGAGTAGGTTGGGCATTGGGTCCGGAAAATGTAATTGCTAAAATGAAGGCAATCTTAAGTCATTTAGGTGCATGGGCACCTATGGCTGAGCAGCATGCAGTTGCCAAATACCTTCCAATGAAAGAAGCGATAAGCACTTACTTAACGCATTTTAAATCTGAAATTGCATTCCGTTTACAAAATATCTATGAAGGAATTATTGCCTTAAAGCAAAAGGGCTTTAAAGTAGACGCTATTGCACCACAAGCTGCTATCTATTTAACTATACAGATTGATTTGGTGGGAAGCAAAACGGCTGATGGTACAGTATTGGCTACCCAGTCTGATGTAACCCAGTATATTTTGAGTGAAGCCAAAATTGCCATCGTTCCATTCTCTGCATTTGGAGCCGGAGCCAATAGTAGCTGGTATCGTTTAAGTGTGGGCACTTGCAGAAAGCAAGATATACCTACCGTACTTGCTCAATTAGGTGCCGCGCTGGAAAAGCTTTCTTAGAAGCTTAGTTTTTATTACAAATAAATAGGAAAGGTTTATTTGGCTTGTCCTGTAATATTTGTTTCACTAAATGCGTTTTGGTGATGATTTTATGTCTGTTGATGTCGATGATTTCGTTGGCTACACAAAATGCTCCCCAGTTTTCTACCGGGCCCAGTACTTTGTTCAATCCCGCTACAATAGCTGCAGTTTGCTCTGCAGATAAATAAGCTTGATTGGTAAGAACCAACAAATCTCTGCTCATGATTTACGAATTAGTGTTTTGGGCAAGCACAAAAAGTAGATTTGTTCGATTTTTGAAAAATCCCACAAGACGTAGTCGCCAACATCATAACTAACAGTAAAAATATCATTTGGTTTGTTCTGCTTTTCATATGTTCAACTAAAATAATAAAATCATTTTACATTATTAATCATGGCCAACTTGCGTAATCAATTTAACATTTCCACCGTACTGATTGCACCTTTAGACTGGGGTTTAGGACACGCAACCCGTTGTATACCGATTATTAAAGCCTTTCAGCAGTTGAATTGCAAAGTTTTGGTAGCTGCCGAAGGACACCAGGCCGCACTCTTGTTGAAAGAATTTCCCCATTTAACCATACTTCCCTTAACGGGTTACCGGGTTCATTATGCCAAGTCCAGACTACTACTTTTGTTTAAGCTGCTTTTACAAATGCCCCGGATTTATAAAACCATCAAGAGAGAGGAAGCATGGGTACAATCCATTGCGGAAGAATACAATATAGATTTGATCATTTCAGATAACCGATATGGCGTACATCATCCAACTATCCCCTCTATTTTTATAACGCATCAGCTCATTATTAAAGCACCCTATCGCTGGGTGCAAAATATCATTCAATGGGTTAATTATTTCTTCATTAAAAAGTTTAGTGCTTGCTGGGTACCCGATATGGCAGCAGCACCTGGATTGGCTGG
>Ga0208492_1000361_pt1 | contig 40615 bp, 40 predicted proteins | sample Subbioar_CSW14AB_FD_184820 | JGI IMG/M metagenome (GOLD analysis project Ga0208492, IMG submission 184820) | Serpentinite rock and fluid subsurface biosphere microbial communities from McLaughlin Reserve, California, USA - CR12Mar_CSW14AB (SPAdes) | ecosystem: Environmental > Terrestrial > Deep... | reverse complement strand
GCGGGCCGCGGGGCGGGCCGCGGGGCGGCGGGGCGTGCGGCGGCCCGCGCCGCCACGGCCGCGAAGGGCGTGCAGCACGCCGACGAGCGCGAGGCCGAGGACGCCTCCCCAGAACAGGAGGGCCTGCACCCACGGCCCGACGACGACGCCCGGCGTGAGGCCCTCGCGGAGCTCGACATCGCCGATCAGGATTCCCGACTGGTCGACGGCCAGCGACGACATCGTCGTTCCGTCGGGCGCGACGATCTGGCTCGTGCCGACCGTCGAGAGGTTGACCACCGACCGTCCGGTCTCGATCGCGCGCATCCGGGCGAACGCCAGCTGCTGCAGGTTCTCGTCGGTGCCGCGGAAGTCGGCGTTGTTGGTCTGGAAGACATACAGCTGGGCGCCCCGGTGAGCGCCCTCGCGGATGATGTCGTCGTAGATCACGTCGAAGCAGATCGCGAGGCCGATGATCGCCTCGCCCAGGTCGATCGTCGGCGCGTCCGTGCCGGGCGTGTACTCGCGCCCGATCAGCCCGATGAGATCGGGGACGAGGCCCTCGTAGAACGCGCGGTCCGGCACGTACTCACCGAACGGCACCGGATGCCACTTGGAGTGCGTCTGCAGCCCGCCCGCGACGTCCGCGCCGTCGGCGGTCCACAGCATGGAGGTGTTGTAGATGAGGTCATCGCGCACCGAGGCCGCGTTCATCAGGATCGGCGCGTCGAAGGCGCGCGCCGCGGCGGACAGCTCGAGCGCCGTGGTCTGGTCCTGCAGCGGGTCGTATTCGACGCCGCCCTCGGGCCACACGACCACGTCGACCTGCTCCCCGCGCAGCGGCTGGGACGCGTCGAGCTGCGCCTGCAGCACCGAGTACGGCTCGCGGTGGTCGAAGTACGCGGTGGGACCGTCCCCCTGCACCGCGCCGACGGTCAGGGTCCCCGCGCTCGCCGTCTGCCATTGCGGCACCACCAGCAGGACGAGCGCCACCGCCCCGGCCGGGACGAGCGACGACGGCCGCCACGCGCGCGTGCGCACGATCTCGATCACCGCGGCGCTGAACATCACGATGAGGAACGTCAGCCCGGTCACGCCGATCCACGACGTCACCTGCGCGAGCGGGCTCTCGGACTGGCTCATGCCGATCCGGCCCCAGGCGAACCCGCCGTACGGCCAGGACCCGGTCGCGAGCTCGCGCGCGGTCCACAGCGCCGCGACGAGCGCCGGGAGCCCGACCAGCCGGGCCCACCGGCCCGTCGGGAACCAGCGGTAGGCGAGCGCCATCGGGACGGCGCCGAGGCCCGTGAAGATGGTCTGCAGCCCCGCGAGCGCCACCCAGGGCAGCCAGGCCAGCGGCTGGTCGGCCAGGAACCGCGCCGTCCAGTCGATGTGCGGGAACCAGAACGCGGCGCCGAACGCGAGGCCGGCGAGCAGCGCACCGCCCGCGCGACGCCCGATCAGGGACGCGAGAGACAGCGCCACCGCCACCGGGGCGAGCGCCCAGATCCCGAGCGAGGGGAAGGACGCGTCGAGCGCGAGGCCGCCCGCAGCCGCGACGACGAGCGCCGCCCAGAGCGGCAGCGCCGTCCGCTCGTCCGGCCCGGTCCGGGGCCGCTTCGACCGGCTCATACGGAGCTGTACGCCACGATGCCGCGGCGCACCGCGTCGAGCGCGCGACGGGCGGTGCGGGCGAGCTCGCCCTCCGCGACGAGGGACAGCTGGTCGAGCAGATCGATGGTCTGCTTGGCCCAGCGCACGAAGTCGCCCGCGGCCATGTCCGCCTCCACGAGCACGCTGTCGAGCAGCGCGCCGCGCGCCCACATGTGCATCGCGGCGGCCAGCCCGGCCGAGACGGGCTCGGAGCCGGGCAGCCGGTGATCCTGCTCCAGGTCGTCGAGGCGGGCCCACAGGTCCTCGGTCTCGCTGAGCGCCAGGCGGAACGCTCCGCGCGGGAGCGACCGCGGGTCGGCGCCGCCGTCGTTGCCGCGCGGCTCGTACACCAGGCAGCAGGCGAGCGCCGCGAGTGAGGCCGCGTCGAGGTTCTTCCATATGCCGGTGCGGAGCGACTCGGCGACCAGCAGGTCGCGCTCGCCGTAGATCCGGCGCATCCGGCGGCCGGCCTCGGTGAGCGTCGCCTCGTCGCCGTCCAGGCGCACGTAGTCGAGCGCGGTGAGCACCTCGATGATGCGGTCGAACACGCGGGCGACCGTGCCCGTGCGGTTCTCGATCTGGCGCCGCGTCTTGTCGGTCTGGCGGCGCAGCTTCCAGTACCGCTCCGCCCAGCGGGCGTGCTGCTCGCGGTCCGGGCAGCGGTGGCAGGGGTGGCGCTGCATGCGCCGGCGCAGCCCGCCGATCTCGCGCTGGCGCTGCTCGCGCGTGCCGCGCGAGGCGCCCGCGTCCTTGCGGTTCAGCTTCTCGAGGTCGCTGAGGTCGCGCCGGATGGCCGAGTACTCGGTGAAGTCACCGTGCTCGCAGGTCATCGCCTTAGCGTACCCGGCGAGCGACTCCTCGGCGTCCTTCACCTGGCGGGCGAGGCCCACCACCGCCCGGTCGGCCTGGAACTGCGCGAACGACGATTCCAGGATCTGCCGCGCGCGGGCCCGACCGAACTGGTCGATCAGGTTCACGGCCATGTTGTACGTCGGCCGGAAGCTCGAGTTCAGCGGGTAGGTGCGGCGCGAGGCGAGCGCGGCTACGGCCTGCGGGTCCATGCCCTCGGTCCACTGCACGACCGCGTGCCCCTCGACGTCGATGCCGCGCCGGCCCGCGCGCCCCGTGAGCTGCGTGTACTCCCCCGACGTGATCGCGACGCGCGCCTCGCCGTTGAACTTCTCGAGCTTCTCGAGCACGACCGTGCGGGCGGGCATGTTGATGCCCAGCGCGAGCGTCTCGGTCGCGAACACGACCTTCACCAGCTTGCGCTGGAACAGCTCCTCGACGACCTCCTTGAACGCGGGAAGGAGCCCGGCGTGGTGCGCCGCGACGCCGCGCTCGAGGTTCTCGACCCACTCCCAGTAGCCGAGCGCCGCGAGATCCTCGTCCGGGAGCGCCCCGGTGCGCGACGCGACGACGGCACGGATCTCCGCGCGCTCCTCGGCGGTCGTGAGGCGCAGGCCCGACCGGCGCACCTGCTGCACCGCGCCCTCGCACCCGGCACGGCTGAAGATGAAGAAGATCGCCGGCAGCAGGTTCGATCGCTCCAGGAGGTGCACGACCTCCGGCCGGTCGATCCGCTCGAGCCGCCGCGGCGGGCCGGGTCGCTTGAAGCCGGGCTTGGGACGCCTTCCGCCCCCGCCCTTGCGCCGGCCGTCGAAGTAGGCGCTGTTGGCGGCGAAGGCCTGACCACCGCGGATCCGCATCAGCTCCTGGTTGACCTGCGCGGTCGCCACGCCGGCGCGGTCGTCGAACAGCGGCAGGAGGTCGCCGCGCACCAGCACGTGCTGCTCCAGCGGCACGGGCCGGGTCTCCGACACGATCACCTCGGTGTCGCCCCGCACCGTGTCGAGCCAGTCGCCGAACTCCTCGGCGTTCGAGACCGTGGCGCTCAGCGACACCAGGCGCACGTCGGCGGGCAGGTGGATGATGACCTCCTCCCACACCGCCCCGCGGAACCGGTCGGCAAGGTAGTGGACCTCGTCCATCACGACGTACCGCAGGCCGCGCAGCGCCGGGGAGTCCGCGTACAGCATGTTGCGCAGGACCTCGGTCGTCATCACCAGCACGCGCGCGCCGCCGTTGATGTTGGTGTCGCCCGTGAGGAGGCCGACCTCGTCCTCCCCGTAGACGTCCTGCAGCTCGCGGAACTTCTGGTTCGACAGCGCCTTGATGGGCGTCGTGTAGAACGCCTTCTGGTTCGGCGTCTGCATCGCGAGGTGGACCGCGAACTCGCCCACGATGGTCTTGCCCGCGCCGGTGGGCGCCGCGACGAGCACGCTGCGGCCGTCCTCGAGCGCGTGGCACCCGGCGATCTGGAAGTCGTCGAGCGTGAACCGCTGCGCGTCGGCGAACGCCCGGGTCTGCGGGTGGGCGCGGTCCGCGCGCGCCGCCGCGTAGCGCTCGGCCGGGCTCGGCTCGGTCATGACTCCTCCGCGAGCAGCGCCTTCTCGCGCCTGCTCTTGCGGCGGTCGAAGAGCAGCGAGACGCCCGCCGCGGCGAAGTAGAGCACGATCAGCGCGGCCGCGAGCAGCAGCATCGAGGCCACGTCGGCCGCCGGGGTCGCGAGCGCAGCGAAGGCCGTCGCGACGACGATCGCGACGCGCCAGCCCTTGAGGATCTCGCGCGCCGTCAGCACACCCGCGAGGTTCAGCGCGACCAGGAACACGGGCGACACGAACGCGATGCCGATGACCGTCACGGTCTTGAACGCGAAGTCGTAGTACGCGGCGGCCTCGTAGAACTGCGAGGCGAACTGCTGGTCGGGCACGAACGACGACATGAGCAGCAGGATGTGCGGCATGATCAGCACGCCTACATAGCAGCCCGCGAAGAACAGCGGGATCGCGGTGGCCATGAAGCCGATCGTGTACCGCACCTCGCGCCGGGTCAGGCCCGGCATCACGTACGCCCAGATCTGCCACAGCCAGATCGGCGCCGAGAACAGCAGGCCGATCGCGAACGCGATCCTCATCCGCATGTCGAACGCGCTGGACACGCCCGTGTACGTCAGGCGCGTGAAGTCGTCGCCGAGCCGCTCGGCGACCTCCTCTATGGGCCCGAGCAGGAACGCGATGATCGGGTCGGTCACGAAGAACGCGACGACCATGCCGACCACGAGCGCGGCCGCGGCGATCATCAGGCGACGGCGCAGCTCGACCAGGTGCTCCGCGAGCGACATCCGCCGGTCGCGGTACGGCTGGTCGTCCCGCGACGCCGCGGGGTCGATGGCCGTCACCGTCAGGACTTGGGCGGAGTGCCCGGGTCCTCCGCGCCCGGCAGGCGGTCGGTCGGCTCGCCGTTGACGGTGTACCCGCCGGCGGGCCGGTCGGTCGCGGCGCCCGTGGCCTGAGGAGTCTCGTCCTCGGCCTTCATCTGCTTCATCTCGCCCTTGAACACGCGGGCCGACTGGCCGATGCTCTTCGCGAGCGCGGGGAGGCGGGCGGCACCGAACAGAAGCAGGATCACGGCGAGCAGGATGAGCAGGTGCCAGCCGTTGAGGTTGCCAAGCATGGGGGATCTCCGTCGTTCGGCGGTACGGGAATGCGGGTTCAGTCTAACCGCGCCCGCCGGGGGGCGATCTCAGCCGCGCCGCGTCAGTCGGTCTCGCCGTACAGCGCGAGCGCCTCGGCCGCCCACTCGGCGGCGGCCCGTCGGGCCGAGGCGGGCTCCAGCACCTCGACGCGGCCGGCGCGGCGCGCGGCGAGCCGCTTCAGGCTGCGCGCGTCCGAGACCCGCAACCGGGCGGTCGTGACCCCGTCGGCCTCGGTCGTCTCGGCGCCCGCCAGGTAGTCGCCCACCAGCGGCGCGAGCGACGACGCGAAGCGCACCACGGCGACCTGGTCGTTCTCGCCCGGCTCGAACAGCCCCGGCACCGGCTCGTGCGCGTGCTCGATCGGGATGTCCGTGAGCGTCGGATCGCGCACGCGCTCCAGCAGGAAGTTCCGCATGGCGCGGCGCAGGTGGCACCACCCCTGCAGGTACCACTGGCCGTCGGTCACGATCACCTTGACCGGGTCCACCGTGCGCGTCGTCGGCTCGGCGTCGGGACGACGGTACGTGAAGGACAGCGCGACCTGCTCGCGCAGCGCCTGCGACACGAGCGTGCGGACCTCGTCGACGGGCTCGGGCGCGACGATCACCTCGGCGGGCGTCGACGACGCGCCCCGCGCGAGCTTCGCCAGCAGGCCGGACAGGACCTCGCCCGGCGCGACGCCGGGCAGCGAGCTGGCGAGCCGGAGACCGGCGAGCAGCGCGGCGGCCTCGCGGGCCGTCAGCCGCGGGGCGCGCTCGAGCCCGACGGTCTGGGTGATCTCGATGACGTCGTGCTCGTCGAGCAGGTCCCAGTTGATGTCGAACATCTCGTTCGGCATCTGCAGGTAGTCGCCCTCGCCCGGCATGCCGATGACCGTGAGCTTCTCGACCATCGAGCGCATCTCGTCGGGGGTCACGTCGAACTCGCGCGCCGCCTCGGCGAGCGAGACCTCGCCGCGCTCGATCAGGTACGGCACGAGCGTCAGGAACAGCCGGACCTTGTCCGGCGTGAGCAGGCGGGTCATGCGGCCTCCCCCGGCTCGGGCGTGCGGTGGGCGTCGCGCGCGGCGCGCAGCCGCTCGATCACGGCGGTCCGCAGCGACTCGGGCTCCACCACGCGCACCTCGGGGCCGTACGAGGCGAGCTCGTCGGCGAAGATGTGCGCGTCGACGTACGGCACGCGGATGCCCTGCTCGGCGGGCTCGCTCCGGCGCGTGAGCCGCAGCGCGGCCTCGGTTCCCGGCGTGATCTCGAGCAGCGCGCGGTTGCGGGCGGCCACGTCGCGAAGTCCCTGCATGGCGCGTTCTCCCGCGCCCTCGCGCAGGGCCGGATCGAAGCCCTCGCCCGTCATCGCCACGTCGCCCACGATGCGCGACAGGAGGAACATCCGCTCGCCGTCCGCGTCGACGTCGTGCGCCGACACGTGCCAGCGGCCCTCATAGTCGACGAGCGCGAGGGGCCGGACGGTGCGGCGGCGCGGCTTCTCCTCCCCCGGCTTGAGGTAGTCGAAGGAGACGACGCGGCAGGCCTCGATCGCGTCCTGCAGCGGACCGAACGACGGCTCGCGCACGGTCATCCGGGGCGCGAAGCCGATGATCGGCTCGTCGACCTCGATGCCGAGCGCGCGGATCTTGCGCAGTCCGGTGTGGGCGTCCTTGGACAGCGACCCCTCGCTCCACACCGAGCCCGCGAGGGCCAGGATCGCCAGCTCGGCCGGCGTGAACGCGATGTCGGCGGGCAGGTCGTATTCCGCCTTCGGGATGCGATAGCGCGCCTCGCGCAGGTCCTTGGGGTCAGCGTGGTCGCCGAGCGTCTCGATCGGCACGCCGATCGCGCGCAGGTCGTCCTTGTCGCGCTCGAACATCTTGTCCAGAGCGTCGGCGCGTCCCCCGGACCGCTGCCGGTACCCCGACACGGTCTCGAGGACCTGCTGCTTGGTCAGCCCGATCTCCGTGGCCATGAGGGCCACGATCAGATTGAGCTGGCGCTCTTCCGCCGGGATCTGCTGGGCCACGCACCCATCCTAGGACGGGCCGTCGGCGCCGAGCGCGTGCGCCTCGGCTACTGGGGCGGCGTCTGTCCGGCGGGCAGCGTGCCCAGGATGTCGATCGCGAACACGAGCGTCGAGTTCGCCGGGATGGCGCCCTGCTCCTGGTCGCCGTAGCCCTGGTCCGGCGGGATGACCACGAGCACCTGCGAGCCGACGGTCTGGCCCTTGAGCGCCTCGGCGAAGCCGGGCACGACCTGGTCGGCCGACAGGGCCGCGGGGGCGCCGTTCTCCCAGGTGGAGTCGAACACCTCGCGGTCCGCCCACGTCACGCCGGTGTACTGCACGAGCACGGTCTCGTCCTCGCCCAGGACCGGGCCGTCGCCCTTGATGAGCGTCTGCACGACGGTCTCGGAGGGCGGCGGCGCGTCCGGGACGATGATGCCGGGGCGGCCGTCGGGGGCGCGCACGACCGTGGGCAGGCCCAGGCCGTCGTTGTACTGCGGCGTTCCCGACGCGGCGCGCGGCAGCACCTTGCGCACGTCGACGACCGCGATGAGCGAGCCCTCGGCGGGGAGGCCGGCCTGCGCGTATGCGGCGCGGGTCTCCTCGGTGACGCCGTCCTGCGACATCGCGACGGCGATCCGGGATCCCTCGGTCGCGCACAGCAGGGCGTCCTCGAGCGCGGGGAACTGCTCGGTCCAGCCGGTGAGCGGTCCGACCGCCGAGACGTCGCCGCTGTACGCGGTGCCGATCAGCGCCTGCCCGGTCTCGCCGTCGAAGAGCGTGATGTCGAGCACACCGGGCTGCGCGAGGTCGGTGATCACGGGGCCGTCGCCGCGCTCGACGTCGGCGTAGGCGTCCTCGGCGGTCGTGAACGGCGTGTACACGTCGAGCGTGGGCGCCGACTCCAGGGCTCCGGACACCTCGATCAGCGACATGGTGTCCGGGTCGCTGTCGGCGACGCGGTCGCAGGTCGCTCCGGCGGTGCCGGCGGGCGCGCAGCCCACCAGGGCGACTCCGACGAGGGCGGCGATCGAGAGGACGGCCGAGGTTCTCCGCATGCCGTTCAGTCTATGCGTCCCGCTCGGGTGCCTCCGACGCCGCGGTGGCGCCCCCGGGCGCGTCCGCCTCGGCCGCCCGGCCCGATGCGAGCCGTGCGCCCTGCGCGGCCTTCTGCGCCTCGCGGATGCGCTTGCGGAGGTTCTTGTCGGTGATCTCGCGGTCGCCGACGGCGCCGGGCGTCCAGATCTCGACGTCCTCGTCCGAGAAGCTCTTCTTCGAGGCGCGGCGCTTGACCTCGGGCGGCACGACGCCCGGGGCGAGGCGACGCGCGGAGATCAGGAACGCCGTGTGCGCGACCATCCGGTGGTCGGGGCGCACCGCGAGGCCCTCGACGTGCCAGCCGCGCACCAGGGTCTCGTTCGCCTCGGGGTCGGTGAAGGCGCCCGTGCCGCGGATGTACTCGGCGACGCGCGAGAGCTGGGTGGCGGTCGCGACATAGCAGATGACCACGCCGCCGGGCGTGAGCGCGTCCGCGACCGCGTCCATGACCTCCCACGGGGCGAGCATGTCGAGCACGACGCGGTCGACCGATCCCGGCTCGACCGCGGCGGGAAGCGCCTCGGCGAGGTCGCCGATCACGACCTGCCAGCTGTCGGGCGTCTCGCCGAAGAAGGTCTCGACGTTCGCCTGCGCGACCTCCGCGAACTCGGCGCGGCGCTCGAACGAGATCAGCCGCCCCTCGGAGCCGACCGCGCGCAGCAGCGACAGCGACAGGGCTCCCGAGCCGACGCCGGCCTCGACCACGACCGCGCCGGGGAAGATGTCGGCCTGCGCGACGATCGCCGCGGCGTCCTTCGGGTAGACGATGGCGGCGCCGCGGGGCATGGACATCACGAAGTCGCGCAGCAGCGGACGCAGCGCCAGGTACTCGTGCCCCGAGCTGTTCTCGAACACCGACCCGTCGGGGTGGCCGACGAGCTGCTCGTGCTTCAGCACGCCGTGGTGCGTGTGGAGCTCGCCGCCCTCGCGCAGCGTGATGGTGTGCATGCGGGCCTTGGGACCCGTCAGCTGCACGCGGTCGCCGTAGCGGAACGGACCACTCGGACGCGCCGCGCCGGTCACGCGAGCTCCCCCGCGGTGCGCACCGCGTACGCCGCATGCAGCGCCGCGAGGTCGCCGGAGGTCCGGCCCGCCAGGGTCGGCCACAGCTCCGCGGCGCCCACGCCGTCGAGCGAGACCATGTTGGGCACGCCGAGCGCCACGGCGCCCGAGGCGATCGCCGCACGGAGGCCGTTGGGCGAGTCCTCGATCGCGACCGTGTCGGCGATGTCGACGCCGAGTGCCTCGGCCGCCTGCAAGTAGGGGTCCGGGTACGGCTTGGGGCGGTGCGCGTCGTCGCCGGCGACGACCACGTCGAAGGCCGGGAAGTCGATCAGGTCGGCGATCGCGAGCGCCATGTGGCGCATCGACATCGTCACGAGGCCCGTGCGGATGCCCGCGGCGCGCAGGTCGCACAGCAGCTCGAGCGCGCCCGGGCGGAACGGCACGCCGTTCTCCACGCACGAGGCGATCACCCGCGCGCTGAGTGTCGTGATGATCTTGTCCACGCTGAGGCGCACGCCTGCCTGCTGCAGGATCCGCGCGGACGCGTCCAGGCTCAGGCCCACCAGCTGCAGCGCGTCCTCGTGCGTCCACGTGCCGCCGTACTCCTCGACGAGCGGCGCCTCGGCCGCGATCCAGTACGGCTCCGTGTCGACGAGCGTGCCGTCCATGTCCCACAGGACGGCGCGGAGCTCCGGGCTGCCCTCGGCGGGCGCGGCGGCGTGAGGCGAAGTCATCCGCCCAGCCTAGTCGGCGCCCGTCGCGCGGATCCTGTCAGCCGGCCGCGCGCGGATCGCCGCCGCCCTGGCGCCCGCGGGCCGGGACGCGCCTATCCTGGGACGAAGCTCCGCCGGGCGCCAGGCGCGGCGGAAGGGAGGAGCCGAGTGGACCACGAGGCCGAGACGACCGGCGTTCCCGCCACCCTGGGCCGCCGCATCATCGTCGCAGCGTTCGACGGATGGAACGACGCGGGCGAGGCGGCGACGAGCGCCGTGAACCTGCTGCTCGCGGACCGTCCCTACGACCGCGTCCTGAGTGTGGATCCCGAGCTCTACTTCGACTACCAGTACACGCGCCCGACCGTCGAGACCGACGGCGAGGGCCGCCGGCGGCTGCGCTGGCCCGAGGCCACCCTGCACCGGCCGCTCCCCCGCCCGGGTGACGCCGACGTCGGCGGGACCGAGTTCTGGGTGCTCACGGGCGTCGAGCCGGCGCGCGCCTGGCAGGCGTTCGCGGCCGAGTTCGTCGACGTCGCGCTCCGCGAGGACGTCACGGGCTTCGTCACGCTCGGCTCGATGATGGCGGATGTGCCGCACACCCGCCCGATCTCGATCTTCGCGGGCAGCGACAGCGAGACGCTGCGCTCCTCGCTGGGCCTCGAGCGCAGCACATACGAGGGGCCGGTCGGCGTGCTGAGCGTTCTCGGCGACGCCGCCGAGCGGGCGGGCATCCCGTCCGTCAGCCTGTGGGCGAGCGTGCCGCACTACGTGGCCGGGCACACCCCGTCGCCCAAGGCCACGCTGGCGCTGCTGGACCGGCTCGAGGAGCTGGCCGCCGCCGACGTGCCGCGCGGCACGCTCGCGGCCGAGGCCGCCACCTGGGAGGCGACGATCGACGCGGCCGCGGCCGACGACGACGAGATGCGCGAGTACATCCACCAGCTCGAGCAGGCGCGCGACACGGTCGAGTCCCCCGAGGCGTCGGGCGACGCGATCGCGCAGGCGTTCGAGAGCTACCTGCGCCGCAGCGACGGCCGCGACGACCGCGGCCGCAACGGACGCTGAGCTGACCCGCTCCCCTCCGGCGGGGCAGGCTCGGCTGCGTTTCGACTCCTCGCTGACGCTCGTCGCTCAACGACCACCGGGTTGAAACCCGTTTCGTCTCCGCTTCGCTCCGCTCAACGACCGGCAGCAACCCCCGGTCGTTGAGCGGAGGCGAGGAACGAGCCGGAGTCGAAACGTGGCCGGATCACCCCGCCCGGCCGGGCCCCGGGCTAGAACGCCGAGATCGCTCCGGTCGACAGGAGGACCAGCAGCACGCCGCCGAGCACGATGCGGTAGATCACGAACGGCAGGAAGCTGCCGCGCTTGAGGTACGCCATCAGGTAGGCGATCACGAGCCAGCCGACCACGCCCGCGACCACCGTGGCGACCGCGGTCTCGGCCAGACCGTACGGGCCCGTCGCCGGCTCGGTCAGCGCGTGCAGCAGCTCGTAGAGGCCGCTGCCGAACACGGCCGGCACCGCGAGCAGGAAGGCGTACTCCGCGGCGGCGGCGCGATCGTAGCCGAGCAGACGGCCGGCGGTCACGGTCGCGCCCGAGCGTGAGACGCCCGGGATGAGCGCGAGCGCCTGCGCGACGCCCATGGTGAGGCCCGACGGATAGGTGACGTCGTCGAAGTCGCGCTCGCGCCGGGCATAGCGGTCCGCGATTCCGAGCACGATGCCGAAGACGATCAGCACGGTCGCCACGATCCACAGGTTGCGGTTGAACGTGCGGATCTGGTCCTGCAGCAGGAATCCGGCGATCCCGATCGGGAGGGTCCCGATGATGACGATCCAGCCCATCCGCGCGTCCGGGTCGCTGTGCGGCACGCGGCCGGCGAGCGACTGCGCCCATCGGGTGATGATCCGCGCGATCTTGCGCCAGAAGTACACCAGCACGGCGGCCTCGGTGCCGATCTGGGTGATCGCGGTGAACGTCGCACCCGGGTCGGTCGCCGACGGCAGGAACTCGCCGAGGATCCGGATGTGAGCGCTCGACGAGATCGGCAGGAACTCGGTCAGGCCCTGCACGAGGCCGAGGATGATCGCTTCGATGAATGGCACGGCTACCGAGCCTAGGTCACGGGTCCGCCATCGCCTGGGAGCGACGTCAGAGCGAGCGGATCAGGTCGGTCAGCACGCGCTGCCCGAACTCGAGCGCGTCGAGGGGCACGCGCTCGTCCACGCCGTGGAACATGCCCGTGAAGTCCAGGTCGTGCGGCAGCTTCAGCGGAGCGAAGCCGTAGCCGGCGATGCCGAGCGTGGACAGCGCCTTGTTGTCCGTGCCGGCGCCCAGGAGGTACGGCAGCACCGGCACACCGGGGTCGTGGCGGCCGAGCGCGGCGACCATCTGGTCGACGAGGTCGCCCTCGAACGGGATCTCCAGGCCGATGTCGCGCAGGAACATCTCGATGCGGATGTCGTCGCCCACGATCCGCTGGATCTCGGCGAGCACGGCGTCCTCGGTGCCTGGCAGCACCCGCACGTCGACGGTGGCCTCGGCGAGATCGGGGATCACGTTGTGCTTGTATCCCGACGTGAGCCCCGTCGGGTTCGTCACGGTCTGGTACGACGAGCGGATGAACGCCTCGGCCGGCCCCGTGAGGGCCGCGAGCTCGTCGGGGTCGCGACTGTCGGTCTCGGCGAGCGTGCCGATGCCGTCGAGCAGCGCCCGGGTCGTGTCGGTCAGCTCGACCGGCCAGCGCGCGGTCCCGAGCCGCGCGACGGCCTCCGCCAGGCGGGTGACGGCGTTGTCCGGGTGCACGCGGCTGCCGTGACCCGCGCGCCCGCGCGCGACCAGCCGGATCCACATCAGCGCCTTCTCCCCCACCTGGAGGAGATAGGCGCGGCGATCGCCCACGCCGATCGAGTACCCGCCCACCTCGCTGATCGCCTCCGTGGCGCCGGCGAACCACTCCGGCCGGTCGCGCACGACCCGCTGGGAACCCTCCACGCCGCCGTTCTCCTCGTCCGAGAAGAACGCGAGCACGATGTCGCGGTCGGGCTGCTCGCCCGCGCGCAGCAGCTCCGCCACGGACGTGAGGATCATGGCGTCCATGTTCTTCATGTCCACGGCGCCGCGGCCCCACAGCATGCCGTCGCGGATCACGCCCTCGAACGGGTCGACCGACCAGTCCTCGGCGACGGCGGGCACCACGTCCAGGTGACCGTGCAGCACCAGGGCGGGCCGCGTCCGGTCGCGCCCGGGGATCCGCGCGCTCACGTTCGTGCGGCGCGGCACCGGCTCGTAGTACTCGGCGCGCAGGCCGAGCGACTCGAGGTACGCGCCCACGAACTCGGCCGCCTCGCGCTCGCCCTTCGCTCGTCCGGCACCCCAGTTGGTGGTGTCGATCCGGATCAGGTCGCGCGCGATCCTGACGACCTCGGACGGCGCCGCGGGGTCCCCGTCCGTCGGCGCGGGCCCGGTGCGCTGGGTGTCGGCCATGCTCCCACCGTATCCCCACCCGGCTCCCCCGGTTCCCGCGCGGCCTGCGCCGGACGGGATGAGTTAGGATGCCCTAACCTCGATGCCTGTGTCGAGGGGCCCGCTCCCGAAGGTCTCCCCGCCCATGCCCTCCACCGACGTCCGTCCCGGCCTGTCTCTGCTGTCCGGTCATCCTGACGCCCCCGCCCTCGTCACCGAGGGCCGCACGGTCACCTACGGCGAGCTCGACGGCCTGGTCCGCGCCTGCGGCCGCATCCTTGGGCCCACCCGCCGGCTCGTGATGATCGCCGCGCGGAACGCCGTCGATCCGATCGTGACGTATCTCGCGGCGCTGGAGGGCGGCCATCCCGTGCTCATGGTGTCGGGCGCGCAGGATGAGACGAGCCTCCGGCACCGCGCGGCGCTGGTGGAGCGCTTCGACCCCGACGTGATCGCGACCGACACCGATGGCGGCTGGCGTCTCGAGGAGGTGCGCCCGGGCACGCGGCACGCGCTGCATCCTCAGCTCGCCATGCTCGCCAGCACATCCGGCTCGACCGGATCGCCCAAGCTGGTCCGGCTGTCGGCGGAGAACCTCGCCAGCAACGCCGCCGCGATCGCCGAGTACCTCCGCCTCGAGCCCGGAGACCGCGCGGCGACGACCCTGCCGCTGCAGTACTGCTACGGGCTCTCGGTCGTCAACAGCCACCTCCTCGCCGGAGGGAGCCTGCTGCTCACCGAGCGCTCGGTGTCGGACGAGGCGTTCTGGGAGGAGGCCGCGGCCCACCACATCACGTCGTTCGCGGGGGTGCCCTACACGTTCGAGCTGCTCGAGGCCGGCGGATTCGCCGACCGCGACCTGCCGCGCCTGCGCTATCTCACGCAGGCGGGCGGCCGGCTCGACCCGGCGGCGGTCCGGCGATTCGCCGCGCTCGGGGCGCGCAGGGGCTTCGAGCTCTTCGTCATGTACGGGCAGACCGAGGCCACGGCGCGGATGGCGTACCTGCCGCCGGAGCTCGCCGAGGCCTGCGCGGGCGCGATCGGACGGCCCATCCCGGGCGGCGCGTTCCGCCTCGACCCGCTCGACGGGGGCGGCGTGCCGCCCGCGGAGGGAGAGACCGGCGAGCTGGTGTATGAGGGTCCGAACGTGATGCTGGGCTACGCCGAGTCCCCGGCCGACTTCGCTCTCGGCCGCACGGTCCACGAGCTGCGCACCGGCGATCTGGCCCGCCGGCGACCCGACGGCCTGTACGAGATCACCGGCCGCCTGAACCGGTTCGTCAAGGTCTACGGCCTGCGCATCGACCTCGACCGCCTCGAGCGCCTGCTCGCCGACGAGGGCCTCGTGGCGCGCGCGGCGGGTGCGGGAGAGCGCCTGCTCGTGTTCGCGACCTCGGACCGCGCGGCCGCCCGTGCGCGGGAGCGGGCCGCGGCCCTGACCGGCGTCCCGGCCCACGCGATCTCCGCCCACGTCGTCGCCGAGTTCCCGCGCACCGCCAACGGCAAGCCCGACAACGCCGCGCTCGTGCGGATCGCCGCGGAGCAGGACAGGGCGGCGCGCGCCGTCGCGGCGTCGGCCGGCGGAGCGGAGGCCGTGACCGCGCAGTCCGTGCGCGATCTCCTGGCGCTGCTGCTGGATCGCCCCGACGCCGGGATCGACGACTCGTTCGCCGGCCTGGGCGGCGACTCGCTCAGCTACGTCGAGGTGAGCCTCCGCCTCGAGGCGATGCTCGGCGCCCTGCCGCGCGACTGGCCCACCCGCTCGGCCCGGGGGCTCGCCGAGCTCGCGGCCCCCCGCGCCGCGCAGGACGAGACGGCCCGGCCCGCGGCACGCGCGCGGCGGTCGCGTCTCGCGCACGTCGAGACCCCGGCCGTCCTGCGCGCGCTCGCGATCGTGCTCATCGTCGGCACGCACGCCGATCTCTTCTCCCTCAAGGGCGGCGCGCACCTGCTGCTCGCGGTCGCCGGGTACAACATCGCCCGCTTCGCGCTGACGGACGCGCCGGGCGTGACGCGCGTGCGACGCCTGATCCGCGGCATGAGTCAGCTCGCCGTCCCGGCCGTGCTGTGGATCGGCGCGGTCGCCCTGATGACGGGCTTCTACCGGCCCACCACGGCGCTGCTCGTGAACAACCTGGTGCCGGGCGACGGGCGCTGGAACGAGCAGTGGCAGTTCTGGTTCCTCGAGGCGATGCTGTGGGGCATGGCCGGCCTGGCGCTGCTGCTCGGCGTGCGCGCGATCGACCGGCTGGAGCGGCGGATGCCGTTCGCGTTCCCGCTCGCCCTCCTCGGCGCGGCCCTCGCGGCGCGACTCGCGCTCACGGGCCTGCACGCCGAGCACGTCGAGCGGTACGCGGCCGCGTCGGTCGCGTGGCTCATCGTGCTCGGATGGCTGGTCGCGCGCGCCGACACCACGTCGCGACGGGTGCTCGTGTCGGCGCTGACCGCGGTCACGGTGTTCGGCTTCTTCGGCGATCCGGCGCGCGAGGCCATCGTGGCGGGCGGCATCCTGCTCCTCGTGTGGCTCCCGGCGATCCCGCTCCCGCAGGCGCTGTCGCCCGCGGTCGGCACGCTCGCGGGCTCGTCCCTGTTCGTCTACCTCACCCACTGGCAGGTCTACCCGCCGTTCGAGCAGAGCGCGCCCTGGCTGGGCACGCTGCTGTCCTTCGCGGTCGGGATCGTCGCGTGGCAGGCGTACACGCGCGCGAGCTCGGCGGGGGCCGCGGCGCTGCGCCGGGTCCGCACGCTGCGCCGCACCGGCCGCCGCGTCGCCGCGCCGACGGCCGCTCAGACCGCCGTCGTCGAGCCGGCCGCGGCCGGCACCGAGGCCGCGGCCGAGACCGCGCCCTCGCCCGCGTAGAGGACCACGCCGCCCTCGACGGCGACCGCGACCCGGCTGCGGGGCGCGTACGCGCACACGGGGCCGGTGATCACGTCGTGCAGCGGCACCCGGTGCGTGAGCTCCTCGCCGTCCGACAGCCGCAGCGTGAGCTCCGCGGCGGCGCCGAGCGAGCGGACCGCCGTCACGGTCGCATTGGCGGCCGCGGCGTCCGCGGGCCGCACGCTCAGCTGGTCGGGCCGCAGCATGGCCCGCACGGACGCGGCTCCTCCGCTCCGGTCGTGGCGCACCGCCACGCGGCCCAGCGCGCAGTCCACGGCGCCGGGGCCGGCGACCTCCGCCGGCAGGAGCACGGCGTCGCCCAGGAACAGCGCGACGCCGGCGTCCCGCGGCGCGTCGAACACGGCCGCCGGCTCGCCCGCCTGCACGAGCTCCCCGTCGGCGAGGACGCCCACCTGCTGCCCGAAGGTGAGCGCCTCCTCCTGATCGTGGGTCACGAGGACGGCGGTCACGCCGCTGCGCTCGAGCACGTCGACGACCGCCTCGCGCGTGTGCGCGCGAAGGCCCGTGTCCAGGGCGCTGAACGGCTCGTCGAGCAGGATGACGTCGGGCCGCTGCGCCAGGGCGCGCGCCAGGGCGACGCGCTGCTGCTGCCCGCCCGACAGCTGGTGCGGCATCCGGCCGGCGAAGTCGGGGGCGAGCGACACGAGGGCCAGGAGCTCGCGCACCCGGGCGATGCGGTCGGCTCCCCTGGGCAGGCCGAAGGCGATGTTGCGGGCGACCGACAGATGCGGGAACAGCGCGCCGTCCTGCGCCACGTAGCCGATGCGCCGGCGGTGCGCGGGCACCGCGCGGCCGCGGCCCGCCAGCACACGGTCGCCGAGGGCGATCTCACCGGCGTCGGGCTCCTCGAACCCGGCGACGAGGCGGAGCAGGGTGCTCTTGCCGCTGCCCGACGCGCCGACGAGGGCGAGCCGGGTGCCGTCGGGCACGGCGAGCGACACGTCGCGCAGCACGGTCGTGTCGCCGAAGGCCTTGGAGACGCGGTCGAGTCGCAGGGTCATCGCAGCTTCCGTCCGGTGGCGTGGGCGAACATGAGCGCCACGGCGGGCGCCGAGAGCAGCACGAGCATCACGGCGTACGGGGCGGCGGCGGGATAGTCGAGGGAGGACGCGGCCGACCAGAAGCTCGTCGCGACTGTCCGCGTGCCCGTCGGGGCCAGCAGCAGGGTGGCCGTGAGCTCGTTGGCGGCGCCGAGCGCCACGAGTGCTCCGCCGGCGGCGAGCGAGGGCAGCAGCAGCGGCAGCGTCACCCGCAGCCGCGCCGCGGCGGGCCGCACGCCGAGCGCGCGGGCCGCCTCCTCGAGCGACTCGGGCACCTGGGCCAGCCCCGCACGCAGCGGCACGAGGGCACGCGGCAGGAAGATCAGCGCGTAAGCCGCCATGACCGTGAACGCCGTCTGGTACAGTCCCGGCGCGACCGCCAGCGTCACCGTGACGAGCGCCAGGGCCACGATGATCGCCGGCAGGCTGCTCGCGATGGACGCGGCGCCCTCGAGGACGCGCGAGAGGCGCCCGGGGTGGCGCACCGACATCCAGGCGAAGGGAAGCGCGATCGCGAGAGCGACCGCCGCCCCGCCGAGCGACAGGCCGAGGGTCTGGATCGTGGCGCCGATCACCGGTCCGAGCGCGCCGAGATCGGAGAGGGCGAGCCAGCGCACGACGCTGGCCAGGGGCACCGCGATCGCGGCCGCCGTCAGCGCGATCACCGCGAGCAGGGCGACCGGCATCATCCGCCCGAGCGGCAGCCGTCGCGCGGGGTGGGACGCCCCGGATCCGACGCGCGCGTAGCGCCGGCGTCCGCGTGCGACCGACTCGGCCGTGAGGACGACCAGGCACAGCACGGCCAGCGCGATCCCCAGCGCCGCGGCGTTCGGGCCGGCGAACGTGGCCTGGTACGCCACCACGATGACCGTCGTGAAGGTGTCGAAGCGCAGGAACGCGAACGCGCCGTACTCGGCGAGCAGGTGCAGCGCGACGACGAGCGCGCCCCCGAGCACCGCGAGTCGCAGCTGCGGCAGCACGACGCGCGCGAACACCGCCCAGGATCCGAGCCCCAGCGCGCGGGCGGACTCCTCCAGCGCCGGGTCCAGGCCGCGCAGCGCCGCGAGCACCGGCAGGTACACGAGCGGGAAGTACGCCAGCACGGCCACGAGCACGCCGCCCCACAGGCCGCTGATCGACGGGATCGCGCTGGCCCAGCCGTAGCTCGCGACGAACGCCGGGATGGCCAGCGGCGCCGCGAGCGCGACGGCGAACAGCCGCCGCAGCGGCAGATCCGTGCGCTCGACCAGCCACGCGCCGCCGACGCCGAGCACCGCGGTCGCGGGCACGCCGATCCCGACGAGCAGCACCGTGTTGACGAGGAGGTCGCCGACCTTGGGGCGGAACAGCAGCGCGGCCAGCTGCTCGCCGCCCATCGCGAACGCGGCCTGCACGACGTACCCGATCGGGACGAGGGCACCGGCCGCCAGCACGATCGAGACGGCCACGAGAGCCGCCGAGGGCCGTCGTGTCCGCGCCCCGGCCGACCGCGGCGCCGCGACGCTCGTGGTCAGAGGAGCCCGGCTTCCGTCATGAGCTCGATGACCTTCGGGCCGTTGAGCGTGGACGGGTCGATCACGGGCGCCTCGAGCGTCTCGAGCGCAGGCAGCCCGTCGCGGGTCGGCGCGCCGGGGACGACGGGGTACTCGAAGCTGTAGCCCTCGCCCAGGATGCGCTGGCCCTCCTCGCCCGTGATGAAGGCGAGGAACTGCTGGGCCTCGTCGGCGTGCGGCGCGTTGGCGAGCACGCCGCCGCCGGACACGCTCACGAACGCGCCCGGATCCTGGTTCCGGAAGTAGTGCAGCTCGGTGTTCCCGCTGTCCTCGGCCGCCTTGTTCTGGTCGCGGAACCAGTAGTAGTGGTAGATCACGCCGAGGGGGATCTCGCCCGCGTTGACGGCCTTCATGGTGACGATGTTGTTGCGGTACTCGGTGACGTTCTCCGCCATCCCCTCGAGCCACGCGCGCGCGCCGTCCTCGCCCTGCGTCTCGAGCACGGCCGAGATGATCGCCTGGAAGTCGGCCTTGGCAGGCGCCGCGCCCCAGCGACCCTGCCACTCCGGCTCGGCGAGGTCCAGCAGCGACGCGGGCAGCTCGTCCTCGGAGATCAGGTCGGGGTTGTACACCGCGACGGTGGAGCGGGCGGCGATGCCCGTCCAGAGACCGGATGCCGGCCGGTAGGCCTCGGGCACGGCGGCGAGGATCTCCTGGTCCAGCGGCGCGAACAGTCCCGCCTCCTCGACGAGCGACATGGCGGGCGAGTTCTCGGTGAGGAACACGTCGGCGCCCGACGCCTCGCCCTCCTGCACCAGCTGGTTGGCGAGCTCCGAGTCGTCGCCGTTGCGCAGGACGACCTGGATGCCGGTCTCCTCGGTGAACGCGTCGGCCCATTCCTGCGTCAGCTCCTCGTGCTGCGCGTTGTAGACGACGAGCGCCTCGGGATCCACCGCGCCGGCGTCCTGCGCGGCGCAGCCGGGGAGGACGAGGGCGGTGATCGACGCGGGGACGACGAGCGCGCGAAGGAGGCGTGACGGCATGGCGGGCCTTCCGGTCCAGGGGTTCGGGGTGAGGTAAGCCTAACAAGTCAGCCGCGCATCCGTTTTCACCCGCCCACCTGCAAGAAACCGGACAGCGCCGTCCGGCTTCGTGCGCATGCGGAAACGACGAAGGGCCCCTCTCGGGACCCTTCGTCGTTCTGTGCGCGAGGGGGGACTTGAACCCCCACGCCCTATACGGGCACTAGCACCTCAAGCTAGCGCGTCTACCTATTCCGCCACCCGCGCAACTGGGTGACCGGCCTTCCGGCCGGTGCCGATCGCTTTCGCGACCGAGGAGAAACATTACCACGCCCGGACCACCCGGGCGAATCGGCGCACCCTCGGGCGCGTCCGCGGGTCACGCCACGGACACCCCGAACAGCAGTCCGAGCGCATACGTGACGGCCGCGGCGCCGTAGCCGATCGCGAGCTGCCGGAGTGCCCGCTTCAGCGGCGGGGCTCCCGACAGCAGCCCGACCGTCGAGCCCGTGCCCAGCAGCGCCAGCCCGACCAGCACGAGCGAGACGATCACGGCGGTCGCGCCCGTGAGGCCGAACAGCCACGGCAGCACCGGGATGATCGCCCCGCTCGCGAAGAACAGGAAGCTGGACGCGGCCGCGTGCCAGGCGCCGCCCACGATCTCGTGCGCGTCGTGGCCCGCCGCGCGGACCGGCACGCGGCCGGCGTGCGCCTCGGCGATGGCCTTGCGGGCGCGGGCGACGGCCTCCTCGTGCGACATGCCGCGCGCGCGGTAGACGAGCGCCAGCTCGTTGGAGTCGATGTCGAGGTCGGGAAGCGCGTCGTCGCCGAACGTGCCCGGGTCCGTCGCGTCGAGCAGCTCGCGCTGCGACCGCACGGACACGAACTCCCCCGCGCCCATCGACAGGGCGCCTGCCAGCAGACCGGCGATGCCGCTGAACAGCACGACCTGCGGCGCGACGCCGGTGGCGCCGATGCCGAGGACCAGGGCGAGGTTCGACACGAGTCCGTCGTTCGCGCCGAAGACCGCGGCGCGGAACGTGCCGGACAGGCGCCGGCGGCCGCGCGCGGCGAGGCCGCGCACGACCTCGTGGTGGATCTTCTCGTCGGCGGCCATGGCCGTGGTCGCGAACCGCTCGCCGTCGTAGGGCGAACGCGCCTCGGCCGCCTGGGCGAGCGCGAGCACGAAGATGTGCCCGAAGCGGCCGGCCATCCAGCCCAGCATCCGGGTGCGCAGGCCCGCGCGCGGCATCCGCGCCGGCTCCCCGCCCAGGAGCCGCAGCCAGTGCCGCTCGTGACGCCCCTCGGCCGCGGCCAGCTCCTCGAGGATCGCGCGCTCCTCCCCCGTCTTGGAGCGCGCGAGCCGCCGGTACACGGCGGCCTCGGCGCGCTCGTCGGCGAGGTAGCGCGCCCAGCGCCGGCGGTCGGCCGGGGTCGCCGCGGCGACCGCGCCGGTGTCGGGGCCGGACGGCGAGGGAGACGGGGCGGGCGCGCGCAACGGACCTCCGATGAGGGATGTGAAGGGGGTTCCCCTCCACGCTAGCCAGCGGCGCGCCGCGGTCCCGCCCTGGGAGCGCGATTGACAGGTTTTCGGATCCCCGAAGTGCGGCCTACCGGCCAGGCGCCACGGCGCGACGGAGCCCGCGCTCCCCCGCGCGCATGACCATGCCGTGCGCGAGCGCGAACACGGGGCGCAGCACGGGCCCCGTCACCCGCATCCACCGCCGCCGCACGGCCACGTCCCAGGCGAACCGGATCTCGGATCCGCCGCCGCGCGGGCCCACCTCGACCGAGCCGCGCCCGTCCAGGTCGCCGCCGCCGGCCGCCTCCAGGCGGCGACCCGGCACGACGTCGGTGATCCGCAGCGAGAAGCGCAGCCGATAGCCGAACGGCGCGCGCACGACGACGCCGATCACGCCCCCGGAGGCGGGCGCTCCGGGCGACTCCACGCGGAAGCCTGGCCACCACCCGTCCGACTCACCCGCGATCGCCCGCTCGAGCTCGCGCCACACCCGCTGCGGCGCGGCGTCGACCCGCCACGTCGTGCGGAACGAGTACCGGGCGGCCATGCCCCGAGCGTATGCCGCGGGAATTCAGCTGCGCACGCGCTTGCGCAGCACGTCGATGCGGGCCTGCAGCTGCGCGACCGTGGCCTTGGCGACCTCGGGACCGCCGCAGCGGCGGCGCAGCTCGGCGTGGATCACGCCGTGGGGCTCGCCCGTCTGGCGCGCGTACACGCCGACCAGGCTGTTGAGCAGCTGGCGCTGCTCGCGCAGCGTGCGGTGCAGCGGCGCGGGAAGCGTCGACACGGGCTCGCCGCCGCCCTCGGTCTCGCGGGCCTCGCGCGCCTGGCGGTGCCGCGACTGCCGGGCCACGCGCTGCATCAGCAGCTCGTGCACGTGCTCGGGCTCGAGCAGGCCCGGCAGCCCGATGAACTCCTGCTCCTCGTCCGTGCCGGGCACGGCCAGCTGGCCGAACTCCTGGCCGTCGAACACCACGCGGTCGAAGTGGGCGACCGACCCCAGCGCCTCGAAGGACCCCTCCTCCGTGAGCGCGTCGGACGCCTGCTCCTCGCGCTCGGCGGCCTCCAGCAGGTCGTCGTCGAGGCCGTCCTCGTCCTTCTCGCCGCGGTCGAGCACGTGGTCGCGCTGGCGCTCCATCTCGTTCGCGAGCGACATCAGCACCGGCACGTGGGGCAGGAACACGCTGGCCGCCTCACCGCGGCGCCGTGCGCGCACGAAGCGCCCGATGGCCTGCGCGAAGAACAGCGGCGTCGACGACGACGTGGCGTACACGCCCACGGCGAGCCGCGGCACGTCCACTCCCTCCGACACCATGCGCACGGCGACCATCCACCGGTCGGTGCCCTCGGAGAACCGCTCGATGCGCTGCGACGCCTCGGCGTCGTCCGACAGCACGACCGTGGCGCGCTGCCCCGTGATCGAGTGCAGCAGCTTGGCGTACGCGCGCGCCGCGGTCTGGTCGGTGGCGAGCACCAGGCCGCCCGCGTCGGGCACGTGGTGACGGATCTCGGTCAGGCGCTGGTCCGCCGACTTCAGCACGGCCGACATCCACTCGCCCTGCGGATCGAGCGCGGTGCGCCACGCCTGCGACGTGACGTCCTTCAGGTTGTCCTGCCCGAGGTGCGCCTCGAGCTCGTCGCCCGCGCGCGTGCGCCACTTCATGTGGCCGGAGTACACGTGGAACAGGACGGGGCGGACGACGCCGTCGGCGAGCGCGCGCCCGTACCCGTAGGCGTAGTCGGTGACCGACGTGCGCAGGCCCTGCTCGTCGGGCGCGTACTCGACGAACGGGATGGGCGCGTCGTCGCTGCGGAACGGCGTGCCGCTCAGCAGCAGGCGCCGCTTCGCGGGCCCGTACGCCTCGCGCAGCGCGTCGCCCCAGCTGAGCGCCTCGCCGCCGTGGTGCACCTCGTCGAGGATCACGAGCGTGCGGCCGCCCTCGGTGAGCGCCCGGTGCACGGACGCCTTGACCGCGACCTGCGCGTACGTGACGACCACGCCGTGGTACTGGCGCGAGAACGTGGTGTGGCTGTTGCGGAAGGCGGGGTCGAGCCGGATGTGCGCGCGCGCCGCCGCGTCGGCCCACTGGGTCTTCAGGTGCTCCGTCGGGGCCACCACGATGACGCGGTCGACCTCCCGGGTGCGCAGCAGCTCGCCCGCGAGCGTGAGGGCGAAGGTCGTCTTTCCGGCGCCCGGCGTGGCCGCCACGAGGAAGTCCCGCTTGTCCGCGGCGAAGTACGCCTCGAGCGCCTCCTGCTGCCAGGCGCGCAGCTTGCCGGCGGTACCCCACGGAGCTCTCTGCGGATAGGACGGTGACAGCATGGGAGACCAACGATAACGGGCGCCGCGGACACCCGATCCAGCGCTTGTCCAGCGACCTCCGCGCTCCCACCCGATCTCCCACTGGATGACGTAGTCTCGTCAGGCCCCGAGACCGAGTGTGGAGGATCCGATGTCGAGCGAGCCCGAGGTGCGCACGCCCTTCGTCCCGAACGAGGGACCCCATCCGTGGCGCCGGTTCGTCGCCCTGGGCGACTCGTTCACGGAGGGCATCGGCGATCCCGAGCCGGACTCCCCCGGCGGCCACCGCGGCTGGGCCGACCGCGTCGCCGAGGCGCTGTCGCGACAAGTGGACGACTTCGCGTACGCGAACCTCGCCGTCCGCGGCCGCCTCATCCGGCAGATCGTCGACGAGCAGGTGGAACCCGCCCTCGCCCTGAAGCCCGACCTCGTCACGTTCTGCGCGGGCGGCAACGACGTCATCCGGCCCGGCGGCGACCCCGACGCGATCGCCGCCGTGTTCGAGGACGCGGTCGCGCGGCTGGGAAGCGAGGGCGCGACGGTCGTGGTGTTCACGGGCATCGACACGGACTTCACCCCCGTGTTCCGCCCGTTCCGCGGCCGCGTCGCGATCTACAACGAGAACGTGCGCGCGATCGCCGACCGCCACGACTGCATCGTTGCCGACCAGTGGGCGCTCAAGGAGATCCAGGACCGCCGGTTCTTCGACGACGACCGCCTGCACATGAACGCGCTCGGCCACCACGAGGTCGCGCGCATGGTGCTGCGCGCCCTCAACGTGCCGAACGACCTGCAGCCCATGAAGCCGGACCCCCTGCCCCCGACGACGTGGCGCGAGGCGCGCGTGAACGATCTGGTCTGGGCCCGCACGCACCTCGTGCCGTGGGTGCTGCGCCGGCTGCGGCACCAGTCATCCGGCGACCACATCACCGCCAAGCGCCCCGAGCCGCTGCCCTTCGAGCTGCGGACCGAGGACTGACGCTCAGGCGCGCTGCCCGCGCGACACGGCCCACAGCGCGACCGCGGCCGCCGACGCCACGTTGAGCGAGTCGACGCCGCCCGCCATGGGGATGGTCACGACCGAGTCGGCCGCGGCGAGCGCCCTGCGCGACAGCCCGTCGCCCTCGGCGCCCATCAGGAGCGCCACGCGCTCGGGCGCCGCGGCCGCGAAGTCGTCCAGAGACACCGCATCCTCCGACAGCGCGAGCGCCGCGATGTGGAAGCCCGCGGCGTGCAGCTGCGCCCGTGCGCCCGCGCCGCCGTCCCACTCGGGCAGCCGCGTCCACGGCACCTGGAACACGGTCCCCATGCTGACGCGGACGCTGCGACGGTAGAGCGGATCCGCGCACCGCGGGGTCACGAGCACTGCGTCGGCCCCGAGCCCCGCCGCCGCACGGAACGCCGCGCCCACGTTGGTGTGATCCACGATGTCCTCCAGGATCACCGCGAGCCGCGCGCCGGCCAGGACCTCCGCGACGGGCGCCGGCTCGGGCCGGTGCATGGCCGCCAGGACGCCGCGGTGCACGGCGTAGCCGGTGACCCCCTCGGCGACGTCCGCGGGCACGACGTACACGGGCACGTCGTGCCCCTCCAGCAGCGGCTCCAGCTCCCCCAGCCAGCGCTCCTGCGTCAGCACGGACCGCGGCCGGTGCCCCGCCGCCAGGGCGCGCCCCAGCACCTTGGACGACTCCGCCATGTACAGGCCGCCCTCGGGCTCGAGCACGCGCCGCAGCGCGACGTCCGTCAGGTCGCGGTAGTCCGCCAGCCGCGGGTCGGCAGGGTCGGCGACGGGGATGATCCTCATCCCCCCAGCATCCCGCACGCGAGCCCCGGCCCGTCGCCGTGCGCGGGCGGCCACGGGCGCCGGGCGGCGGTCCGGCCGGTCATCCGCACGCCCTAGACTCGCTCCGTGCCCCTCGTCCCCGACCTCGACGACGCCGCGCGCGCGGGCGTCGGCCGCGCGATCGACGCCCTGGCCGGCCGCCGCGTCGCGGTGCTGACGGGTGCGGGCGTGTCGACGGACTCGGGCATCCCGGACTACCGCGGCAAGGGCGCCCCGCGGCGCACCCCCATGACCGCGCAGACCTTCCTGAGCGACGAGGCGGCGCGGCGGCGCTACTGGGTCGGCTCGCACCTCGGGTGGCGCGCCTTCTCCTCCGCCGAGCCGAATGCCGGCCATGAGGCGCTCGCGGCGCTCGAGCGCGACGGGATCGTCACGGGCGTGGTCACCCAGAACGTCGACGGCCTGCACCTGCGCGCCGGCAGCCACCGCGTGGTAGAGCTGCACGGCACGATGCGCCGGGTGTTCTGCACGCACTGCGGGCAGGTGTTCGACCGCCGGGACATCGCCGAGCGCCTCGAGCGGGACAACCCGTGGATCACGGTGCCCGACAGCGTCCGGCTCGGCCCCGACGGCGACGTCCTGCCGGAGTCCGCCGAGGGCTTCGCGATCCCGGCGTGCAGCGTGTGCGACGGCATGCTGAAGCCGGATGTGGTCTTCTTCGGCGAGTTCATCCCGGCCGGCAAGTTCCGCGAGGCGGAGCAGCTGCTGCTGGCCAGCGAGGCGCTGCTCATCGCCGGCTCGTCCCTCGTCGTGAACTCCGGCATCCGGCTGGTCGAGCGCGCCAGGCGGCGCAGGCTGCCCGTCGTGATCGTGAACCGCGGCGAGACGCGGGCCGACAGCCGCGCGACGGTCAAGATCGACGCCGGGACGAGCGCCGTCCTCTCGGAGCTGGCGCGCGCCCTGCCCGCGGCGCGCTGAGCCCCGCACGCGCCCGCCGCTGAGCGGGCGTCCTCGGCATCCGCCAGGGAAGGCGTCCTAGGCTCGTCCGTGTGACCCTCCTCGCGCTCGTCCGACATGGCCAGACCGACTGGAACGCCGAGCGGCGGATCCAGGGACGCACGGACATCCCCCTCAACGACACGGGCCGCGCGCAGGCCCTGCTCGCCGCCGAGGCCCTGCGCGACGGCGGATGGCAGCGCATCGCGTCGAGCACCCTGCGACGCGCGACCGAGACCGCCGAGATCATCGCCTCGGCGCTGGGCCTCGAGCCGCCCGCGACCCACCCGGGCCTCATGGAGCGCGACTACGGCGTCGCCGAGGGCACGCTGGTGACCGACTTCCACGCGCGCTACGACGGCGGCGTCCCCGTCCCGGGCGCCGAGACGCACGAGGAGCTGAACGAGCGCGCGCTCGCGGCGCTCGCCGAGGTGGTGGCGCAGGAGCCGGACGCCCCGACGATCGTGGTCGCGCACGGCGGCGTCATCCGCGGGCTGCTGGGGCACGCGTCGAACGGCGCGCTCCCGCGGCCCGGCGAGCGGATCGACAACGCGTCGGTCACGCTGTTCCGGATGACCGACGACGGGCTGGTGCTGGCCGCCGACGAGCGGGAGAGCGTCGGCGCCGAGCGCGGCGCCTAGGCGGGCCCGTGGTCCGCCTGCGGCGCACGTCGCCCGACCAGCCCGGATGGACCCGCCGCGGCGCGGGGCGCGGCTTCGTGTACCTCGACGAGCACGGCGAGCGCCTGCCGGCGGAGGAGGTCGAGCGCGTCCGGAGCCTGGCGATCCCGCCCGCGTGGCGCGACGTGTGGATCACGCCGTTCCCGAACGGCCACCTGCAGGCGGTCGGCACCGACGCCGCGGGCCGCCGGCAGTACCTCTACCACCCGCAGTGGCGCTCCCGCCGCGACGCCGCGAAGTTCGACCGCGTGCTCGACTTCGGCCGGGCGCTCGCGAAGGCGCGTCCGCGCGTCCGCGACGACCTGGCGCGCGACGGCATGCCCCTCGAGCGCGCGTGCGCGCTCGCGGTGCGCCTGCTGGATCTCGGGTGCTTCCGGATCGGCAACGACGTGTACGCCGACGCCAACGGCAGCTTCGGGCTGACGACACTGCGGCGCGACCATGTGACGCGCCGCGGCGACACCCTGGTGTTCGCCTTCACGGGCAAGTCCGGCGTGGACCACCGCATCGAGATCGCCGACGAGCCCGTCACCCGCGCGGTCGAGACGCTGCGCCGGCGCCGCGACGACAGCGAGACGCTCCTGGCGTGCCGCAACGGCGCCTGGCGGTCGCTCACCTCGGCCATGGTCAACGAGTACGTGCGCGACATCACGGGCATGGACGCCACGGCCAAGGACTTCCGCACGTGGCACGCGACGGTGCTCGCGGCCGCCGAGATCGCTTCCGGCGCGGATGAGCTCGAGCGCTCGGGCCGCGGCGGCGTCACGCGCCGGCGCCGCGTCGTGTCGGACGCCATGCGGGAGGTCGCCGCGTTCCTCGGAAACACGCCCACGCTGGCGCGCACCTCGTACGTGGACCCGCGCGTCGTCTCGGCGTTCGATGAGGGCCGCACGATCGCCGCCGCCGTGCGGCGCTCGCACCCGTCCGACGAGGCCAGGCAGGAGGCGCTCGAGCGGGCCACGCGCCGGCTGATCCGGGAAACCGACGGCAGCTGATCGGACCGACCCGGCGCGCCTGGAACGTGCAAAACAGCACGCGCAATCGATCCGATAACGACTGAGCAGGATGCGCAGGAATCGCGGCAGAATACTGCTACTGTCTCGCACTATGGCCTCCCTCGATCACGTCGACCTCGAGCTGCTCGCCGCCCTCAGCGAGGACCCCCGCGCCACCGTGGTGGCGCTCGCGGAGCGACTGCGACTGTCCCGCAACACGGTGCAGGCGCGGATGTCGCGCCTCGACAAGGCCGGCGTGTTCCGCTCCTTCGAACGCTCCATCTCGACGGCCGCCCTCGGCTTCCCGCTCGAGGCGTTCCTCGCCATCGGCGTGCGCCAGGTGGAGCTGCCGCGCATCACGAGCGAGCTCGCCTCGGTCCCCGAGGTGGTGCAGGTCCACGGGCTCTCGGGTCAGACCGACCTGCTCGCGCTGGTCGCGTGCCGCGACGCCCGCCACCTGTTCGACGTGGACGCTCGCATCCTCGGCATCGAGGGCGTCGAGCGCACGGAGACGTCGCTGGTGATGAGCGAGGCGGTGCCCTACCGGGTGAGCGGCCTCATGCAGCTCGCGCGCCGCGAGCCGTAGGCCCGCTCAGGCGAGGAAGTCGCGGATCGCGGCGGCGGCCTCGCCGGGCTTCTCGTAGTGGATGAGGTGCCCGACGCCCTGGATCTCGACGAGCCGGGCGTCCGGGAAGCGGGTGGCGAGCACGCGCTCGGCCTCGATGGGCGTGATGTCGTCGCGGTCGGCCGCGATCAGGAGCGTCGGCGCCGCGATGCGCGCGGCGTACTCGCTGACGTCGTGGGAGACGCTCGTCACGAACGCGTCGCGCAGCACGTCCCGATCCGCGAAGAGCGAGAAGTACCGGTCGTGCTGGTCGTGGATGAACGCCCGCAGCGCGCGGTCGCGCGTCTTCGCCATCGCGATCGACATGACGCGCACGATCAGGCGGTTGCGCAGCAGCCGGGTGCCGATCGGGCGGGGCAGCCGGGAGCCGGCCCAGTAATACAGGATCGCCAGGCGGGTCAGGATGCCGCGCGGCCCCTCCAGCGCCGGCGCGCCGATCGGGTTGATCAGCACCAGGCGAGGCGTCGCGAGGCCGCGCGCGACGGCCGCGGCGGCGACGATCGAGCCGAACGAGTGCCCCAGGACGATCGCGCCGGGCGCCACCGCGGCGGCGAACGCGCCGAGCCAGTCCGCGTACGCCTCGAGGTCGTGGCGGCGGCCCGGGATCGGCGGCGTCTCGCCGAAGCCGGGCAGGTCCGGCATCACGACCCGGACGCCCTCGCGGATCGCGTCCTCGAGGGCGGCCACCACGGGCTCCAGGCCGTGGTGCTCGCCCCGGAAGCCGTGCACCGCCAGGATCGTCGTCGCGGCGTCGTCCGGGCCGTACACCCAGTAGGCGGTGCGGCCGCCGAGCACGTCGGCCTCGCGACGGACGACCGGGATCGCGGCGAGCTGGGTGGCGTAGGGCGAGGCGACGGGCACGGATCGAGTCTACGGACGCCGGCCTGCGCGCTTCCCGGGGTGCCTCCGCGGGAATGTCCGCGCCGCGTCCTACGGTGTGGCGTATGACGAGGTCGTGGCCGGATCCGCCCCCGCTGTTCGAGCTGGACTGGCTCGACCACCCCGGAGAGACCCCCACCTGGACCCCGCGCGGCGAGGCCGCCGCCGAGCAGGCCCCGGCGCCCCAGACGGCGAGCACGGCGACGGTCACCGAGACGACCGTCGCGGAGACCACGGTGATGGAGGCGACGGCCGCCGACGGCGCGGTCGCGGTGGTGCGCGAGACCTCCGTCGTCAGCGAGACCGTCGTGGTCGAGCCGGCTCCGCGGCGCTGGACCCGGCGGATCGGCGTGTTCGACCTCGAGACGACCGGCATCGACGTGACCGAGGACCGGATCGTGACCGCCTACGTCGGCCTGCTCGACGAGCGCGGCGCGGTCATCCACGACGAGCACTGGCTCGCGGACCCGGGCATCGAGATCCCCGAGGGCGCCACGGCCGTGCACGGCATCACGACCGAGCACGCCCGCGCCGAGGGCCGCCCCGCGGCGGAGGTCGTCGCCGAGGTGACGCACGCGCTGCGCACCCTGCTGTCCGCGGGCATCCCCGTGGTCGCCTACAACGCGGCCTACGACTTCTCGCTGCTCAAGTACGAGGGCGAGCGGCACGGCATCGCGACGATCGACTCCCCCGCGCCCGTGATCGACCCGCTCGTGATCGACAAGACGTGCGACCGATACCGCAAGGGCAAGCGCACGCTCGACGTCGTCGCGGCGCACTACTCGGTGCCGCTGGAGTCCGCGCACGAGGCGTCGGCCGACGCGATCGCGGCCGGGCGCGTGGCGCTCGCCATCGCCGAGCGCTTCGCGGATCGCCTGCCGGAGGACGTGCTCGAGCTGCACACCCGCCAGATCGGCTGGGCGCGGGAGCAGGCCGAGAGCCTCACCGAGTACTTCATCCGCATCGGGCGCCTGGAGCCCACCGAGGTCCTCGACGGCAGCTGGCCCGTCCGCGCGTAGCCTGCCGCCGGTGCTGTCGCCCCGGTTCCGAAAACCGGACCGATGAGGCGGGTGGGGCGGATGAGACCCACCGGCGCCACAGGCACCGCCCATCCGGTCTCCGCAACGCGCACCCCGGCCGCTCACAGGCCGGATGTGACGCACGTCGCCCGGGGAGGCACCTGAGCCTGCCTCCCGGCGGCCGAGCCTGTCTCCGGCGCCCCGGTTCCGAAAACCGGACCGATGCGACCGCTGGGGCGGATGGGACCCCACCCGCACCGCAGGCACCGCCCGTCCGGTCTGCGGAGCGCGATTCGGCACCCGGGAACGACGAAGGCCCCGCCGGAGCGGGGCCTTCGAGCGCGGAACGCGGCTTACTTGGAGCCGAAGTTCTTGAAGCGCTGGTTGAACTTCTCGACGCGGCCGGCCGAGTCCATGATGCGCTGCTTGCCCGTGTAGAACGGGTGCGACGCCGACGAGATCTCGACATCGATGACCGGGTACTCGACGCCGTCGAGCTCGATGGTCTTGTCGCTGGTCACGGTCGAACGGGTGAGGAAGGTCTCGCCCGAACCGAGGTCGCGAAACACGACCGCCTTGTACTCGGGGTGGATGTCAGTCTTCATGGGGGTCCTTGCCAAGAGAGTTTGAAAAGTCTTCCGGTGCTTGGGCACCAGCGACCCACTCTACCAGAACAGCCGGCCGAGCGGGGACCGGATCAGGCGCCGCGCGCCGCGTAGCGGCCGCCGTCCTGCGTCAGGGCGATCGGCAGCCCGAACGTCTCGCTCAGGTTCTCGGAGGTCAGCGTCTCGCCGATCGGCCCGGCCGCGACGGCCTTGCCGTCGCGCAGGAGCAGGACGTGCGTGAAGCCGGCCGGGATCTCCTCGACGTGGTGCGTCACCATCACGAGGGCGGGCGTCACGGGCGACTGCGCGTACGCGCTCAGCAGTCCGATGAGGACCTCGCGCGAGCCGAGGTCCATGCTCGCGGTCGGCTCGTCGAGCAGCAGCAGCTCGGGGTCGGTCATGATCGCGCGGGCGACCTGCACGCGCTTCTGCTCCCCCTCGCTGAGGGTGCCGAACGTGCGGTCGGCGAGGTGATCGAGGTGCCACTCGCGCAGCACGCGCAGCGCGCGGCGCTCGTCGATGTTCTCGTACTCCTCGTTCCAGCGGCCGAGAACCGAGTACGCGGCGGTCAGCACCGCGTTGATCACGGTCTCGTCGGCCGGGATGCGGCGCGCCAGAGCCTGCGAGGCGAAGCCGATGCGGGGACGCAGCTCGAACACGTCGGTGCGGCCCAGGCGCTCGTCGAGGATCTCGACCGTGCCCGACGTGGGGTGCACCATCGTGTCGGCCATCTGGAGCAGCGTGGTCTTGCCTGCGCCGTTCGGGCCCAGGATCACCCACCGCTCGTCGTCGTTCACGGTCCACGTCAGTCCGTCCACGATGTTCCGCCCTTCTCGGCGGACCACGACGTCTTCGAAGGAGAGCACAGCGGGCATGCGGCCAGCCTACCCACTCGCCCGCGGGCTCCCCGCCGGACGCGCGGGGCCGTGCGGCCGATCCGCATCCCCGCGGCCCGGTACGCTCGGACATCGTGACCGCGCGCTTCCTGGTCGTGCTCGACGCCGACTCCACCCTCATCCGCAACGAGGTGATCGAGCTGATCGCCGACGAGGCCGGCCGCGGCGCGGAGGTCGCCGCCGCGACAGAGGCGGCGATGCGGGGCGAGGTGGACTTCGCCCAGAGCCTGCGCTCGCGCGTCCGGGAGCTCGCCGGCGTCCCCGTCGCGTCGTTCGCGCACGTGCGCGGGCGGGTGGAGCCCACCCCCGGCGTGACCGCGCTGATCGACGCCGCGCACGCGCGCGGCGGCCTGGTGGGCGTGGTGTCGGGCGGCTTCCACGAGATCCTCGACGACGTCGCCCCCGCGCTCGGCGTGGACTTCTGGCGCGCCAATCGCCTCGTGGCGGCCGACGGCGCGCTCACGGGAGAGGTCGACGGCCCGATCGTCGACGCCGCGGCCAAGGCCGAGTGGATGCTCCGCTGGGCCGAGGAGCACGGCGTCCCCCGCTCGCGGACCGTCGCGATCGGCGACGGCGCGAACGACCTCCTGATGCTCAGCGCCGCGGGCCTCGGCCTCGCGTTCAACGCCAAGCCCGCCGTGCGCCTGTCGGCACCGCTCGTGATCGGGCCGGTCGACCTCGCGCAGGTCGTGCCGCTGCTCCCCTGACCGCGATCGTCCCGGGGCGTCATCCGCGCCGCCTGGCCCGATGTCGGCGGCCCGGCGTAGCGTGCGGAGCATGGCAGAGATCATCCTGATCCCCGGGCTCTGGCTCGACGCGTCCTCGTGGGACGACGTCGTGCCCGGGCTGGAGGGCGCCGGTCACCGCGTGCACGCGCTGACCCTGCCGGACGTCGGCGCCCCGGCATCCGAATCCGCGGACCTCGGCATCGACGACTGGGTCGACGCCGTGGTCGAGCGCATCGACTCGCTCGACGGCCCGGTCGTGGTCGTGGGCCACTCGGGCGGCGGCAACGTCGCCTGGGGCGCCGCGGACCGGCGCCCGGACCGGGTCGCCCGCGTGGTGCTCGTCGACACGATGCCCCCGCCCGACGACGCCGGCATCTCGGAGTTCCCCGTGGTCGACGGCGTCGTGCCGTTCCCCGGCTGGGACTTCTTCGACGATGAGGACGTCGACGACCTCGACGCAGCGACCCGCGAGCGCACGGTGCCGCTCACCCGCAGCGTGCCCGCCAAGGTGCCGACCGACGGCATCCGGCTCGCCGACGACCGCCGCTTCGACGTCCCCGTCACGGTGCTCTCCGGCAAGCTGGACGAGCAGACCCTGCGAGCAATGATGTCGGACTGGCCCGCGTGGGGCGAGACGCTCGATCTCATCCGCAGCTTCGAGGTGGTCACGCTCGGCACCGGCCACTGGCCGCAGTTCTCCAAGCCGGGCGCCCTCGCGGAGGCGATCGCCGCCGCTGTCCGCGAGTAGGCCGTCGCGGGGCGCGGCCGCGCCGGTGCTTGGATGGTGGCATGACCCTCGCTCTGGTGCTGGACCTCCTCGGCACCTTCTTCTTCGCGATGTCCGGCTGTCTGCTGGCCGCGCGGAGCCGCTTCGACATCATCGGCTCGCTGTTCCTGGGCTCGCTCGCGGGGCTCGGCGGCGGCGTCATCCGGGATCTCGTCCTCGGGAACGTGCCCAACGCGTTCGCCAACCCCTGGTACCTCGCCCCGCCCCTGCTCGCGGCCCTCGTGGTCTACTTCCTGCACGCGTGGGTCGAGCGCCTGCATCGCCCGCTGCTGATCCTCGACGCGGGCGGGCTCGCGCTGTTCTGCGTCACCGGCACCGTGACGGCGCTGCACGCGGGGATGAACCCGGTCGCCTCGGCGCTGCTCGGCGTGACAACCGCCGTGGGAGGCGGGCTGCTGCGCGACGTCGTGGCGAACCGCGTGCCGCAGCTGTTCAACCGCGACGACCTGTACGCCGTGCCCGCCATGATCGGCTCGGTCCTGGCGACCGTCCTGTGGCTCATCGGGCTGTACGGCATCGTGACCGCCGTCGCGGTGGCGCTGGTGGTGTTCGCCTTCCGTGTCGTGTCGCTGCACTTCGGCTGGCACATCCCCCACGCGGCGCCCGTCGCGCCGCCTTCCCGAGAGGACCCTCATGGCCGTTGACGTGCGCGTCGAGACCGTGATCGCCCAGCCCGTGGCGGAGGTCGCCGCGTACGCGGCGGACCCGTCGCACGCGCCGGAGTGGTACGCGAACATCCGCAGCGTCGAATGGCGCACTTCGCGCGCATCGCCGCCCCCGTCATGGAGGCGGCGATGCGGCGCGCGACCCGGGCCGACCTGGCCCGGCTGAAGGGCATCCTCGAGGGTCAGTGACCCATGCCGAGGCCGCCGTCGACCGGGATCACGGCGCCGGAGATGTAGGCGGAGTCGTCCGACGCGAGCCACGTCACGGCGGCGGCGACCTCGGCGGCGCTGCCGTACCGGCCCGCGGGGATGGCCTTGCGGTACTCGGCCTGCGTCTCCTCGGGCAGCTCCGCGGTCATGTCCGTCTCGATGAAGCCCGGCGCCACGACGTTCGCGGTGATGCCGCGCGCGCCGAGTTCGCGCGTCAGCGAGCGGGCGAAGCCGACGAGGGCGCTCTTGGACGACGCGTAGTTGACCTGGCCGGCCGAGCCGTAGAGCCCGACGACGCTGGAGATCAGGATGACGCGGCCGAAGCGCGCCTTGAGCATGCCCTTCGAGGCGCGCTTGACCACGCGGAACGCGCCGCCGAGGTTCGTCGCGATGACGCTGTCGAAGTCGTCCTCGCTCATCCGCATCAGCAGCGTGTCCTTGGTGATGCCGGCGTTGGCCACCACGATCTCGACCGGACCGAGCTGCTGCTCGACCTCGGTGAACGCGGCGTCGATCGCCGCGGCGTCGGTGACGTCGGCGCGCACGGTGAGCGTCCCCTCGGGGCCCTCGCCGCTGCGGGCCGTGACCGCGACGCGGTACCCCTCCTGGACGAAGCGCTCGGCGATCGCGCGGCCGATGCCGCGGTTGCCGCCTGTGACGAGGACGACGCGTTCACTGCTCACGGTGGGTGACTCTCTCTGCTCGGGGTCCCCGACGGATCGGGTCCGGTCGGGCGGTCCGGCGCTGATCCGGGGCCGCACGCCAGCCTATTGTGCGGCGGGTGGCGATGCCGAGGCGACCCGCTCGGGGGCCGCCCGATCGGGCGCGGAAGCGTAGGCTGGAATGATCGTGAAGACCCCCAGGAAAAACGCCTCCGCCGCCCAGTCGGCGACGTCGCTGCCGCTCGCTCCGGCCGACGACGCGGGCGACCGCGTGCGCAACTACCTGATCACGATGGGCATCCGCATCGTGTGCCTGTGCCTCGCGGCGTTCGTCACGCCGCACAGCTGGTACACGTTCGTCTTCGCCGCCGGCGCGATCTTCCTGCCGTACTTCGCGGTGGTCGGCGCGAACGCCGCCAGCGGCCGCCACGTCGCCGACGCCGTGCGCCTCGACGCCCCGGCGATCGACGCCGCGCGGCCCGCGGAGCCGGACGCCGACGCCCCGGCGGCGCCCACCGTCATCACGATCGCCGAGTCCCCCGCGCCGCGCCCCGAGCCCGCTCCACCCGTCGGCGACGAGGCCCGCGACGGCGGAGCCGACGACACCGGGCCGGCGGACCCGGACCGCGCATGATCGGCCTGGATCCCCAGATCCCCACGTGCTCGCGCGCCGGCTGCCCCGAGCCCGCCACGTGGACGATCCGCTGGCGCAATCCGCGGATCCACACCGGGGACCGCCGCAAGACCTGGCTCGCGTGCGACGCGCACGTCGGCTACCTGCGCGACTTCCTGGCCGCGCGCGACTTCCCCCTCGAGGTGGCCGCGGGCGTGGTCCCGGACGGCGCGTCCGCGGAGGACCGCGCATGAGCAGGCCCGAGGTCATGCGGTCGACCGCCGCACGCTGGAGCGTGTACGCCCTGGTCGCGATCGCGTTCGCGGTCGCGTGCGGGTTCCTCTCGCACTGGCAGTTCGAGCGCAACGAGGCCCGCGCCGCGATGCTCGAGCTGGTCGACGCCAACTACGACGCCGAGCCCGTCCCCGTGGAGCAGGTCCTGGACCGCGGATACGCGCCGTCCGACGAGTGGCACCCGGTCACGCTGACGGGCCGGTACCTGACCGAGGATCAGCTCCTCGTCCGCAACCGCGCACAGGGCGGCACGAGCGCGTTCGAGGTGCTGGTGCCGTTCCAGCTGGCCGACGGCCGGATCGTGGCGATCGACCGCGGCTGGGTGCCGCCGGGCGAGGACGCCGTGCCGGATGCCGTCCCGGCGCCGCCCGCGGGCGAAGTCACCGTCGTCGCGCGCGTCCGTCCGGGCGAGCCGCTCCCGTCCTCGGGCCGCAGCGCGCCGGAGGGCCAGCTGCCGACGATCCACCTGCCGGCGGTCGCCGAGCTGACCGGCCCCGAGACGGAGACCGCCTTCTACGGACTGATGGTGTCGGAGGATCCGGCGCCCGCCGATCGCCCGGCCGAGCTCAAGCCGCCGACCGAGGATCCCGGCCCGCACCTGTCGTACGCGATCCAGTGGATCCTGTTCGCGATCATGGGCTTCGGGTTCATCGCGTACATGATCCGCACCGAGATCCGCGCCCGCCGCGAGGACGCCGAGGGCGACGACGAGGACGAGCTGCCGCGCGCGACCCCGGCCCGCCGCGCGCGGACGCGCCGCCGCGACCGCGACGCGGACGAGGAGGACGCCCTCCTCGACGCCGGCCGCTGAGCGGCCGCGCCGCTACGCGAGCGTGATCAGGTCGAGGTAGGACTTGTTCCAGATGTCCTCGACGCCGTCCGGCAGCAGCAGGACGCGCTCGGGGTTGAGCGCCTCGACGGCGCCCTCGTCGTGCGAGACCAGCACGGCCGCGCCCTCGTAATGCGCCAGCGCGCCGAGGATCTCCTCGCGCGAGGCGGGGTCGAGGTTGTTGGTCGGCTCGTCCAGCAGCAGCACGTTCGCGCTCGACACGACCAGCGTGGCGAGCGACAGGCGGGTCTTCTCGCCGCCCGACAGGACGCCCGCGGGCTTGTGGACGTCGTCGCCCGTGAACAGGAAGGATCCGAGCACCTTGCGCGCCTCGGTCTCGTTGAGGTTGGGCGCGGCCGAGACCATGTTCTCGAGCACCGACCGGTTCACGTCGAGGTTCTCGTGCTCCTGCGCGTAGTAGCCGATCTTGAGGCCGTGGCCGGGCTCGATCTGTCCCGTGTCGCTCTTGTCGACGCCGGCGAGGATGCGCAGCAGGGTCGTCTTTCCCGCGCCGTTGAGGCCGAGCACGACGACCTTGGAGCCGCGGTCGATCGCGAGATCCACGCCCGCGAAGATCTCCAGGGCGCCGTACGACTTCGACAGCGACTTCGCCATGAGGGGCGTCTTGCCGCACGGGGCGGGCTTCGGGAACCGGAGCTTGGCGACGCGATCCTCCTGTCGGACCTCCTCGAGACCCGACAGCAGCTTCTCGGCACGCGCGACCATCTGGTGCGCGGCGGCGGCCTTGGAGGCCTTGGCGCCGAAGCGCGCGGCCTGCTGCTGCAGCGCCGAGGCCTTCTTCTCCGCGTTGACGCGCTCCTTCTTGCGGCGCTCCTCGTCCGCGACGCGCTGGCGCTGGTAGTGCTTCCAGCCCATGTTGTAGATGTCGATGACCTGGCGGTTGGCGTCGAGGTAGAAGACGCGGTTGACGGTCTCCTCCACGAGCTCCACGTCGTGGCTGATGACGATCAGCCCGCCCTTGTAGGACTTCAGGAACTCGCGCAGCCACACGACGCTGTCGGCGTCGAGGTGGTTGGTCGGCTCGTCCAGGATCATCGAGTCGGCGTCCGAGAACAGGATGCGCGCGAGCTCGATGCGGCGCCGCTGACCGCCCGAGAGGGTCTTGAGCGGCTGGTCCAGGATGCGGTCGGGCAGCGACAGGTTGTGCGCGATCGAGGCGGCCTCGGCCTCGGCCGCGTAGCCGCCCAGGGACTCGAAGCGCTCCGTGAAGTGCGCGTAGCGCTTCATGGCCTTCGCGGCGACCTTCTCGTCGTCCGAGGCCATCGCCACCGACGCCTCCTGCATGCCGAGCGCGAGCGATCCGAGCCCGCGGGCATCGAGGATGCGCGTGCGCGCGAGCTGCTCCGGGTCGCCGCTGCGCGGGTCCTGCGGCAGGTAGCCGAGCTCGCCCGAGCGGTCCACCCGGCCGTTGGCGGGGATCAGGTCGCCCGCGAGCACCTTCGTGAGCGTCGTCTTGCCGGCGCCGTTGCGGCCCACGAGGCCGACCTTGTCGCCGGGACCGACGCGGAACGAGACGTCCGACATGAGCATGCGTGCGCCGACGCGGATCTCGAGGTCGTGCACGGCGAGCACAGCGGACGTCCAATCGCAGGTGGGGATGTCTCCGGAACGGAGCGAGGGCCCGGCTGGGCCAGCCTCCCAGTATAGGTTCGCGCCCCTGGGCGTCCGCCCGCGGGCGGCGTCAGACCTGCGGGGTGTCGAAGTAGAGGTGGTGGTGCCGCCGGCACCCGGGGTTGAACGCGCCGCCGCAGTGCGCGCACGCGCATGTCGCGACGTACTCACGGATCGACGACGTTCGTCCGCAGCGGCCGCACAGCAGCGCCTGGGTCTCCCGCTCCCCCGCGCCCCACGGGCGGGCGGCATGATCGGCCGTCTCCTCGTGGCACGCGTGGCACGGGTACCAGCGGCCGCAGCACGGGAACAGGATGGCCAGCACGTCGAGCTCGGTCGCATAGTGCGCGCAGCGGGTCTGCTCGTCGACCGGCAGGCCGTGGACGACGTGCGCGCCGACGCGGACGGACGCCCGCGGCACCGTCATGCGATCCCCCGCGCGGACAGCGCGTCGGCGACGTCGTCCGCGTGCCGGAGCGACATCACCAGCAGCGGGACGACCGCGCGGAATCCGAGGCGCACACCACGGGCGCGCTGGGCCTCCCGGATGCGCCGCAGGAAGTCCGCGATGACCGGCACCAGCGCGATCGTCAGCGACAGCGTGAACGCGACGCGCCACGGGTCCACGCCGAACCGGCGCAGCGGCGCCAGGACGGTCTGCAGCGCCTCGAGCAGGTCCGACGTGCGGGTCGTGATCGTGAGGAGCGCCGCCAGCAGCACGACCGCGGCGATCCGCACGGTGGTGATGTACGCCTCCAGCGGCCCGGAGAACACGAGCTGCATGACCGCGACGAAGGCCACGATCCAGCGGATCGCCCACACCTGCCGCAGCCACTCCAGCGGCCCGAAGCCCGCGAGCGCGAACAGCCCGAACACCGCGGCGAGCGTCACGGTGGCGGTGACGGCCGTGTGCGGCCACACCGACGCGGCGACCGCGAGCACGGCGCCGAGCGCGAGCTTCGCCCCCGCGGGCATCCGGTGCAGAGGGCTGCTCCCCGGCCGGTACAGGGAGATCACGCGAACTCCAGGCGGTACCGGTCGACGATCGCGGCCGGATCGCCGACCTCCGCGAGGCGGCCGTCCGCGAACCGCACGACCACGTCGCACCGAGCCGCCAGGTCGAGGTCGTGCGTCACGACGACCACCTGCGCGTCGATCCCGCCCTCCTCGGGCGGAGACACCAGCAGATCGGCCATCCGGCGCGCGTTGCCGAGGTCCAGCAGCGTGGTCGGCTCGTCCGCCACCACGAGCCGGGGCCCGCGGATGAGCACGGACACCAGGGCGAGCAGCTGCTTCTGGCCGCCCGACAGGCTGTACGCGGCGCGGTCGGCAAGCTCGGCGAGGCCGTGCCGCTCCAGCTGCGCCTGGACGCGCTCCGCGACCTCGGCCTTCCCCAGCCCCGCGCCCCGCAGCGACAGCGCCACGTCCTCGGCGACCGTGGGCATCAGGATCTGCGCATCCGGATTCGTGAAGACGAACCCCACGCGCTCCCGCAGCGCGCGCACGTCGCGCGCGGCATCGATCCCGTGCACCGTCACGGTGCCGCGGCTGGGCGCGACGAGGCCGTCCAGCAGCCGCGCGAACGTGGACTTGCCCGAGCCGTTCGCGCCGATCACGCCGATGCGTCGCTGGTCCAGGCGCACCGACACGTCCTCGAGGATGCGGTGCCCGTCGAGCTCGACGGCCACATCCTCGAGGACGATCGCATCGGATGCGTCAGGCATGCTGTGCGGCGGGCTTCGCCGCGGCTCCCGACTCGAACGCGCGCGGGTACGCGCGGTGCAGCGCCAGGGCGAGCACGGTCGCGAGCACCACCTTGACGAGGTCGCCCGGGATGAAGATGAGGCTCCCGACGGCCGCCTCGTGCAGCGGCATGCCGAGGATCGCGGCCTGCACCGGGATGCCGAGGGCGTACACCACGCCGATGCCGCCGACGAGCGCGCCGAGCGCCGTGCGCCACCACGAGATGCGCGCGGCGGACGACTTC